>Ga0307278_10000777_pt1 | contig 15729 bp, 6 predicted proteins | sample ER_DNA_117_FD_194482 | JGI IMG/M metagenome (GOLD analysis project Ga0307278, IMG submission 194482) | Bulk soil microbial communities from the East River watershed near Crested Butte, Colorado, United States - ER_DNA_117 | ecosystem: Environmental > Terrestrial > Soil > Floodplain | place: USA... | reverse complement strand
TGCTTGCCGACGAGCCCGTCCGCGCCGAGGGGATCGCCCGGTCGGCGCTCGACACACTCGAGACGCTGGGCGAGACGGTGAACTCGGCCGTCGTGGCGACGCTGCTCGCCGAGTCGCTCTGCCGCCAAGGTAGGTTCGACGAGGCCGAGGCCGCCACGGAGACGAGCGAGCGTCTGGCCTGGCCGGACGACTTCCACGCCCAGGTCGGCTGGCGCGCGGCACGCGCCCAGGCGTGTGCGGGCCGCGACGAGGCACAGCGGGGGGAGGAGCTCGCGCGGGAGGCGATCGCACTCCTCGAGGGCGCGGACGATCTCGACCTGCGCGGCGATGCGTTCGTCGCCCTCGGCACGACGCTCTCGGGCGCAGAGCGCCACGATGCGTACGCGGAGGCCATCGTCCTCTACGAGGAGAAGGGGAACCTCGCCTCGGCCGAGCGGGCGCGGCGATTCAGCTGAGCAGCGCGCCATCGCGCCGCGGCTTCCGCGCCGATTGAACGACAAGCGTCGCGAGCAGCGGCATGCGGGCGTCCGGTGGCTCCTAGAACGGCAGCCGCAGGACGAACGGGTCGGCACGAGGGGTGCGGCGATGCCTCGTAGACGATCACCTCGTGCTCGCGCGGGTACGCGCGAGCGGGGCGATCGACGAGGAGCGCGGGCGCGGTTCGACAAGCCTCTTGCTGCTGCGGCCGGGCTAACCGGTAGCACGCCGTACGACCTTCGGCACCCGTTCGCGTCCCTGCTGATCCACGAAGGGGGAGCGGGACGAACGAAGATGGAGGCACGTCGGATGCCGCATCAATCCTGGAAGCCGATGCGGGACTCGAACCGCGGACCCCTCCATTACGAGTGACGGAACGATGTCCGCTCCAGTCCGCTCCAGTCACTCACTACCCGCTGATGTCCATGATCTCCATTCGGGAACCGATTACGCCCACCGCGCTGGCCCAGGCGATGGGAGTCGCGCCGACGACGCTGTCCGACCGGCTCGTGGAGCTGTTCGAGCTCAAGCACCTCCGCCGCACGCCGACCCCGAGTGATGGTCGGCTCGTACCTGATCCGCACGACGGCCGCGGGGCAGCGGGAGGTGCACAGAGCCGGTGACGTGGCGAGCTCACGAGCAGGTGGAGCGTCACCTGAGTCGCGAGGCTTTAGAAACGGTCTCTTAGACGAGCCCGTCGTAGAGGGCGCGCGCCCGTGCGGCCGCGGCGGCGTTGCCCTTCTGGTCGTGGAGTCGAACGGCCGCCTCGAGCGCGAGGGCAGCCTCGTCGGCCTGCCCAACCAGTTGGAAGACCTCAGCCACGTCGACGAGTGCCTCTCCGTGCACGGGAAGAAAGTCGCTCTCCTCCACGAACTCGATCGCTTCGCGGGCGAGCTCCTCCGCCGCACTGTGCTCGCCTCGGCGCGCGAGCACCTTTGCCTTCACCGTCCGTGAGATCGTCTGGCACTGAACGTCGATCAGGCGCGAAGCCTCTCTCGCCTCCCCGGCGAGCACCTCGGCGTCCTCGTACCGGCCCTGGGCGTAGACCGCCTGCGCGAGCGCGGTTGCGAGCGAGGAGAAGTGGCTCTTCTCCCCGATTCGCCTCAGCGCCTCGTACGCAGGCCGCAGCTCGCGCTCGGCCCCGACCGGATCGTCCTCCCACGCGGCGTAGAGCCCGAAGTAGACGGGGGGCACGACCCAGAGCCACTCGCTGAGCTCCCCCATGTCGGCACGGCCCCGGGCAAGGAGCTCCCGCGCTTCCTCCGTCCGACCCTGGATGGCGACGAAGTAGGCGAGCGCGCCGAGCGCATTCACCTCGAGGAAGGGATCGCCTGCGGCGTCCTGGCGAAGCTGCTCGCACCGGCGGGCCGCTTCTGGCGCCGGCGCGGGCCCCAGGATCATGGCGACGAGGAGGAACTGCGCGATCTCCCTTTCCTCGAATCGATCGCCTGCACGACGTGCGTGGACGAGCGCTCGCTCCGCCGCGTCGGTACTCGGCCCGGCGCGGCGCGCGAGATAGTTCGCTTGCTCGGCGAGTCTCCATGCCCGCGCGAGCCCGAGGTCGTCGCCGAGTTCCTCGAAGACCTCGATCGCCGGCTCTGCTACCTCGAGCAGCTCTCCCGCTGTGACATCAGGCCCCGTAAAGAGACGCAGGAGCCCTCCCTGCACGAGCGCATGAGCCCTGAGCCGCTCGTCGCCGGCTGCCACGGCCTCCCTCAGCACCGTGTCCGCCCAGCCCAGGTCACCGGTCCATCCCTGCATGATCCGTACGTTGGGAATCAAGTCGACGCGTACCGGATCGTCCGCAGGCAGGAGCGCCGCGGCGCGCGCGATCAGGTTTACCCCCGCCGGGACATCACTGCGCACGAACGCGCGCCGCCCGGCCGCTCCGAGCCGCTCGGCCGCCTTCCGGGCGAGTTCCTGGGTCTCGACGCCGACGGGACCGAGGTCGGCCCGGTTGCGGACGGCTTGCTCGAGGTGGTACCCGAGGATCTCTTCGTACTCCACCGCGCGCTCGCCCGCCTTCCGCTCGAGCCAGGCAGCGTGGCGCTCGTGGAATGCCGCCCGAACCTCCTTGGGCAGCGAGTCGTAGGCGGCGTCGCGGATCAGCAAATGGCGGAAGCGAAAGGCATCCTCGTCCGAGAAGTTCGCGCGGCAGGCCCGAATCAACTCCTTGCGCACGAGCGCCATCAGGTTGTCCCCCACTCGCGGTTGCTGAGTTTCCGGTGCCAGCTCGACAACCCCTCCGCGATGAAAGACCTTGCCTTCGACCGAGGCGCACTCGAGCACGCCCCGCTCCTCCCCCTCCAACCGGTCGAGACGGGCGCTCAAGAGCGCCTGGATCGTGGGCGGGACCGAGACGGTTGCGAGATCGGCGGTCGGGATCCAGCTCCCGTTGTCGCGCGCGAGGAGACCGTCGTCGATCAGCATCTCCAGCATTTCCTCGACGAAGAGCGGGTTGCCCTCGGCGGCCTGGCTGATTCGGGCCCGAGCCTCGGCGGCGAGGTCTGCCTGGCCGAGCAGGTTCTCGATCAGGTGCTCGGACTCCGTCTCGTTGAGCGGCTCGAGCAGGATTGAGCTCGCGTTCAGCTTCCCCCCACCCCAGCCCGGCCGCTGGTCGAGCAGCTCGGGCCGCGCCATGCAGACGAGCAGGATCGGCGCGTCCCGCGACCAGTCGGCCACGTGCTCGACGAGGTCGAGGAAGGTTGTCTCCGCCCAGTGGATGTCGTCGAAGACAACCACGAGCGGACGCCGGTTCGCCAGGCTCTCGAGCAGCTTGCGGACGGCCCAGAAGGTCTCTTCCGTGCCCGAGCCCGTCGCCTCGACGAGACCAACGACCCCGGCGACCCCTGCTCCGATCAACTCCGCCTGCTCCTCGCCTTCGAGCAGCGCTGCGATCTTCGCGCGAGCCCGCTCCAGGGGCTCGCTGTCGTCGAGCCCGGCGACCTGCTTCACCGCCTCGGCGAGCGGCCAGAAGGTGATGCCTTCGCCGTAGGGCAGGCAGCGCCCGCGGAGGACAGTCGCCCGCGAGCCGACTACCTGCTGGAACTCCTCGACGACTCGCGACTTTCCGACCCCGGCCGCTCCGAGCACCGTGAAGAGGTGGCAGGTACGGTCATCGCTGACGCGCTCGAACGCGTCCTGGAGGAGCTTGAACTCCCGCGCCCGCCCGACCATCGGCGAGGCGAGGCGGCGGCTGAGTCCCGCAGCCTCGGGGAGGACGTCGAGCAGGCTGAAGGCGGCGACCGCGTCCTCCTTGCCTTTGAGGGCGAGCGGCTCGCGAGCCTCCACCTCGACCGCTTCCTTGACCAGCCGGTACGTGTCGGCTCCGACGAGGATCTCGCCCGGTTGAGCAGCCTGCTCCAGGCGGGCCGCCACGTTGACGGCATCGCCGGTGGCGAACGACTCGCCGCGTGCAGGATCGCCGGCGACGACCTCGCCGGTGTTCACCCCGATCCGGCTCGCGATCGTCACCCCCCACGACCGCTCGAATTCCTCGTTCAAGGAGACGAGGCGCTCGCGCATCTCCTGCGCCGCGCGCACCGCCCGCAAAGCGTCGTCCTCGTGCACCGCCGGAATCCCGAAGACCGCCATCACCGCGTCGCCGACGAACTTCTCGACCGTCCCGCCGTGGCGCTCGAGCACCGACTTCATCTCCTCGAAGTAGCGAGACATGACCCGCCGCAGCGACTCGGGATCGACTTTCTCGGCCAGGTTCGTCGAGCCGCTGACGTCGGAGAAGACGAGGGTGACCGTCTTCCGGACTTCACGCGAACTCGGCTCTGCCGCAAGCGCCGACCCGCAGGAGTCGCAGAAGCGTGCTTCAAGGCGGTTCTGCTGCCCGCACGCCGGGCACGTTTGCATACGGTGAGTCTAAGAGGCTTTCATCGATCCCACCACCCCGCGGGACGAAGTCACTGGAGGCTGAAAACCCCTGCGAATGACAAGAAAGCCGATAGTGCCGCCGACCCCGCGCCCCGGGCGGATAGCACCAGAATCGCGCCCGCGTCTGGGTCAGTCGGTCGGAAACGCCGGCGAGCGTCCGGCCGCTCCAGTCGCCGCGGTCGTCGAAATCGAGCTCGTCCGGGCGAAACACACTGAAGCTCACCTCGCCGTTCTATCGAATTCGCGCCAGGCGAGTCTAGGATTGGTTGCTTGAGCGTGACGCCCGAGACACGACCCTGGGATGCGCTCGCCGCAGCGCGCACGCAGGCAGAGGTCGGCGAGGGGATCGCCTCCGTGCTGGCGCTGCTCGGGATGCCCGACGTGATCTCGTTCGCGGGCGGTTTCCCCGACCCGGAGACGTTTCCGCGTGAGCGCGTCGCGACGCTCTTCGAGGAGTTCGTCGCGACCGGCGAGGCAAGCGCGTTCCAGTACGGGCCTACACGTGGCCTGGCGGGAACACTGGAGGTGTTCGCAGACCGGCTCGAGAGGCTGCAAGGCCGCCGTCCCGCCGACGACGAGCTGCTGATCACGAGCGGCGCCATCGAGGCGCTCGAGCTGGTCGGCAAGTCCTTCGTCGACCCCGCCGACGTTGTCGTCGTCGAAGCTCCCACCTATCTGGGCGCGATCCAGGCTTTCCGAAGCTTCGAAGCGACAATGGTCGCCGTTCCGATGGACGAGGACGGGCTGGACGTCGAGGACCTGGAGCGGCGTCTTGCGGATGGGCTGCGCCCGAAGCTCGTCTACAGCATCCCTGACCACCAGAACCCGGCCGGTGTCAGCCTCGCCGGCGAACGGCGCGAGTCGCTCGTCGAGCTCGCGCGCCGGCACGGGTTCCTGATCGTCGAGGACGTCGCCTACCGGGAGCTCGGCTTCTCCGGGGAGACGCTCCCGAGCCTCTGGAGCCTCGCGCCTGACGCCGTCGTTCAGGCCGGCACCACGTCGAAGACGTTCTTCCCCGGCGTCCGCCTCGGGTGGGCGGTTGGCCCGGTCGAGGTCTGCGCGCGGCTCGTCTCGGCCAAGCAGAACACCGACCAGTGCGCGGGCGCGCTCGGACAACGTCTCTTCGAGGAGTACGTCCGCCGCGGATGGATCGACGAGCAGCTCGTGCGGTCGCGTTCGCTCTACGAGCGCAAGTGCGCGCGGCTGCTGGCGGCGCTCGAGCGCTCGATGCCCGACGGGGCGCACTGGACTCGACCGCAGGGCGGCTTCTTCTCGTGGCTGACGCTGCCTGCCGGCGTCCACTCCGTGGATCTCGCCCGGCGAGCCGTGGAGCGAGGCGTCGGCATCGTGCCCGGGATGCTGTTCTTCCCGGACGGCCGGGGCGCGGACACCGTGCGGCTCTCGTTCAGCCTCGTCGACGAGGCTCAGATCGAGGACGGCATCGAGCGGCTGGCATCGCTCGTGACGGCCTGAGCAGAAGCCGGGTGGAGGAGCACCAGACACGCGACGTCGAGGCGCTCCTGCGCGACAACGAGAGCTTGCGCGAGCAGCGGCGGGCAGTCGGAGACGTTCTTCGCGCAGTCGCGCGTTCGGAAGGACTGCAGCCAGTCCTCGACGAGATCGTGGACACCGCGAAGCAGCTTTGGAATGCCTCTCTTCCAACCCGGCTCACTCGTCCTCCCCGTTCACCGAGATGCCTGGGCGATCGAGAGATGGCGCTCGCGGACATCTGGAAGCACTAGAGACGTGACGGGCGCGTCGTACGCTTTGCGCATGATCATCTGCGCGAGGTGCGGTCAGCAGAACCCGTCCGGGGCGCGCTTCTGCAACGCCTGCGCTGCCCCCCTCGCCGACGACGCTGGCAGGGCGCGCGAGGAACGCAAGGTCGTCACGGTATTGTTCGCCGACCTCGTGGGCTTCACCGCGCGCGCTGAGCGCATGGACCCGGAGGAGGTGCGAAGGCTTCTCCAGCCCTACCACAGACGCCTGCGTTCGCAGCTCGAGCGCCACGGCGGCACGGTCGAGAAGTTCATCGGCGACGCGGTGATGGCGCTCTTCGGCGCGCCCGTGGCGCACGAGGACGACCCCGAGCGAGCCGTCCGGGCCGCGCTTGCCATTCGCGACGCGCTCGCCGAGGACGGCAAGCTCGAGGTCCGCATCGGCATCACCACCGGCGAGGCGCTGATCGCGCTCGGAGCGAGGCCAGAGGCGGGGGAGGGGATCGCTTCCGGGGACGTCGTCAACACCGCCTCGCGGCTGCAGGCGGCCGCGCCGCCCGGCGGCATCCTCGTCGACGAGACAACCAATCGAGCGACCGAGCGAGCGATCGAATATCGCGACGCCGCCTCCGTCCTCGCCAAGGGGAAATCTGAGCCGGTCCGAGTCTGGCAAGCGTTTCGCGCCCATTCCCGCATCGGCGTCGAGCGGCCAAGCGGTACGCAGCTCGTAGGGCGAGCGCAGGAGCTGACGCTGCTCCGGGACACGCTCGCCCGCGTCAACGGCGAGGGCGAGCCTCAGCTCGTCACACTCGTCGGCGTGCCGGGGATCGGCAAGAGCAGACTCGTCTTCGAGCTCTTCCAGGAGCTCGACGGAGGTCCCGAACTCGTCTACTGGCTGCACGGCCGCTCGCTCCCCTACGGGGAAGGGGTGACGTTCTGGGCCCTCGGCGAGATGGTGAAGGCGCACGCCGGGATCCTCGAATCCGACAGCTCCGAACAGGCAGAGGAAAAGCTGCGCGGAGCCGTCGCGGCGGTCATCTCCGAACGCGCGGATGCAGCGTGGGTCGAGCGGCACCTGTGGCCGCTTGCAGGTGTCGAGACAGAGGACGTGGGCACGGGCGACCGTCAAAGCGAAGCCTTTGCCGCTTGGCGCCGCTTCCTCGAGGCGCTGGCGGAAGCGCGGCCACTCGTGCTCGTGTTCGAGGATCTGCACTGGGCAGACGAGGCGCTGCTCGACTTCGTCGACCACCTCATCGACTGGGCGAGTGGCGTGCCCATCCTCGTGGTCGCGACCACGCGCCCCGAGCTGCTCTCCCGCCGGCCGAGCTGGGGCGGCGGGAAGATGAACTCGGCCACCATTCTGCTATCGCCTCTCTCCGACGACGAGACGGCCAAACTAGTCCACGCGCTGCTCGGAGGCTCGGTGCTCGCAGCCGAGGAACAGGGCGAGCTGCTCGAGCGGGCGGGCGGCAACCCCCTCTACGCCGAGGAGTTCGCGCGCATGCTGACCGACCGGCGGGACGAATTGTCCCTCCCCGAGTCCGTCCAAGGGCTGATCGCGGCGCGGTTGGACGCGCTGCCCCGCGAGGAGAAGGAGCTGCTCCAGGACGCAGCGGTCATGGGTACGGTCTTCTGGCTCGCCGCGCTCGGCAGAGAGCGGCGGTCGCTCGAGGAGCGCCTGCACGCGCTCGCGCGCAAGGAGTTCGTGCGCTCTGAGCGCCGAAGCTCGGTCGCCGGGGAGACCGAGTACGCCTTCCGCCACGCGCTCCTACGTGAGGTGGCCTACGAGCAGATCCCTAAGTCTCAGCGGATCGCCAAGCACCGGGTGGCGGCCGAGTGGATCGAGTCACTCGGCCGCCGCGAGGACCACGCCGAGATGCTGGCTCACCACTACCTGCAGGCGCTCGAGTACGCCGAGGCAGCCGGTGAGCCGACGGACGAACTGGCCGAGCGCGCCTTCCGCGCGCTCCAAGGGGCTGGCGACCGTGCCCTCTCGCTGAACGCCTACCCGGCCGCGGCCCGGTTCTACGAGCGTTCGCTCGCCATGGTCTCCGGCGAGGTTGGCGAAGAGCGAACGCGCTGCGATCTGCTGCTCTCCCTGGGGGATGCGCGGGCGAGGGCAGGCGACCCGGTGACGGCGAAGGAGGCGTTCTTGAAGGCGGCAGACCTGGCCAGGCGCACGCGCTCCCCCGACCAGCTTGCCCGCGCGGCGCTCGGTTACGGCGGCAGGTTCGTCTGGACCCGCGCCTGGGGAGACACGCATCTGGTGCCTTTGCTCGAGGAGGCTCTCCGCGCTCTCCCGGAAGAGGACAGTGACCTGCGCGTGCGGCTGCTCGCGCGTCTGGCAGGAGGGCCTCTGCGAGACACCCTCCCTCCCGAACCGCGCGTGGCGATGAGTCAGAAGGCGGTCGACATGGCCCGCCGTCTCGGCGACCCGACAACTCTCGCGTATGCGCTCAACGGGAGATATAACGCGAACTGGGGACCCGAGATCCTCGGCGAGCGGCTTGCGATTGCCGATGAGTTAATCGAAGTCGCCGAGAGCGCGGGCGACGCGGAGCAAGCATATGCAGGGCACGACTCTCGCTTCGTCGTGCTGCTCGAGGCCGGCGACTTGCGATCAGCGTACAAGGAGCTTGAAGCCACCACACGGTTGGCGGACGAGCTCCGCCAACCGGCCCAGCTCTGGGACGTGACTGTCAATCGCGCCAAACTCGCGCTCTTCGAGGGGAGGTTCGAGGAGGCAGAAGACGTGATTCACAAGGCACTCGAGCTAGGCCGTCTGGTGCAGAGCGCGAATGCGCAATTGGCATTCGATCTGCAGATGTACGGGCTCCGGCGCGAGCAGGGACGCGTGGGCGAAGTCGTCGAAGTCGACGAGCGCGCCGCCCACGACTATCCCCCCTATCCCGTCTGGCGGTACGTGCTCGCCGACGTCCTCGCGGAGCTCGAGCGCCGGGAAGAGGCGCGCGCTGCGTTCGACGTCCTTGCGGCGGACGGGTTTTCGGTTTTCGTGGAGATGCAGTGGCTGTTCAGCCTGAGCCTGCTTCCGGAGGTGTGCCGGTATCTCGGCGACGCGGAGCGGGCCAACATTCTCTACGAGCTCCTGCGTCCGTACGCCGACCGGAACGCGACCTGTCCTCCGGAACTGTGCCGGGGATCAGTATCTCGTGGCCTCGGAATCCTCGCAGCAGCGATGTCGGAGTGGGACCAGGCCGTCCAACACTTCGAGGTCGCGCTCCGCATGAACGAGGAGCTGGGCGCCCAACCCTGGCTCGCGCACACCCAGTACGACTACGGACGCATGCTGCTGGCGCGCGATCAACCCGGAGATCGCGAACGCGCGCATGAGCGCCTCGCGGCAGCCAAGACGCTCTCCGATGAACTTGGGATGCACGCACTCACCGAGAAGATCGCAGCACTCCCCGGGGCCGGGGCCTCAGTTCGGTAGGGGCTTCCCGAGAAAACGGCGCTGCTTACAGAGGTGGACACGAGGCTCTCAAACGGAGCTCTCGCGAGCACTTCGCTGTTGAGGATTGTCCGTCGAGTAGGGACGCGCCCGTGGACTCGTCTCGCTAATGAAGTGCTCCACGTCGCCTGCTACGACAACTAAACAAGCGCATTTGCAGGAGTTTTCAAGCCGACGCCCGGACTCGAACCGGAGACCCCTTCATTACGAGGGAAGGACGAGTGAGGGACACGCGTCCACTCGCGGGCAGGCGCGGGCACGTTCTGCCTGGAAACTGTACAGTTCTTCCGCGCTCGGAGCGGCCGCGCGCACTCGGCCGTGCCCGCGCTGACGCACCCGTCTTGTACCCAGCCGGAGCCGAAGTGCAGGCCAATGCTACGGGCGCCTGACCGAGCGCTCGAGCGTGTCGCTCGCTAGGTGACGACCACTTCGCCGCCCGCGACGAGTTCCCTGCGGAGAGCGCCGAGCTGATCGAGAATCGCTTCGACGTCCACGTCCTCGGGCTCGTCGATGAGCGGCGGCAGCCGGGGCGGATCGGGCAGGCGTCGTCCAGTCAGCTGCTCGTATCGCAGGACGTACTCGATATCCGGGGCCCGCGCGTGACACGTTTCGTACAGCTCCGCGGCACGCCGCCTCGCGTGCTCGTCACCTGGGTCGGCCCGCCAGAGCTCGAACTGCACGGCCGCCTGCTCGCGATCGTCAGGCCACTCCCTGCCGAGGGCCTCGAGCTCGCCGTGCGCGTCAGACGATCCGGTCTCTCCGAGCGCGAGACGAAGCCGCACGGCAAGTAGCTGCGCCGCGAAACGAATGTCGCGCCGCTCGATCTCCGTCGCGAGCGCAAGCGCCTCGTCGTTCAGCTCCACGGCGCGCTCAGGACGCCCTTCATCGACCAGGACGGCCGCCAAGTGATGGGCGTATTCGCAGAGGTGATACGGATTCTCGATCGTCCGCGCGAGGTCAACGGCGCGGGAAAGGAGATCTTCGGCGACGTCTCGCCTCCCCTCGGCGGCAAGCGCAAGCCCCATGTTGCCCGCGTTGATGAGCAGGAAGCGCCAGTCGCGCAGCTCGGCCATGAGCCCGAGAGCCGTCGCGTAGCAGGCCAGAGCCCGAGGGATGTCGCCATGGTGCCGGTAGAGCTCGCCGGCGTTTCCGATCATCCACCCGGCCGCGGGCCGGTAGCCGATGTCCTCGGCGGCTTTTAGGCCGGTGGAGACTCGATCGAACGCCGCCGCGTATTCGCCGAGCTCGTAGTGCAGCCCGGCAAGATCGTTGCTCGCGTGGATGACGCCGCGAACATGGCGTGCGCCCTCGGCGTCTGCAAGCGCCCGCTCGAAGAGGGAGCGCGCTTGGTCGTAGTTCCCCCGATGCCAATGGACCAGGGCTTCCTGCTCGATCGCCATGCACGCCGCGATCGGATCTCGGAGCTCTTCCGCAAGTCGAAGCTGCTCATGCGAGTACTCGAGTGAGGCCGCATGATCGGACTGCTGCCAGGCTGCGAACGCAAGGTATTCCAGCGCGCGTACTCGTTCCACCCGATCACCCAGAACGTGGTACCGCTGATTCGCCTCCTCGAGCAGGCGGCGCCCCTCTGCGAACGACTTCCGGTATGAGAGGAGGTACCCGAGCGCGCAGCGGCATCGAGCGGCCTGATGGACGGCGACTGCTTCTTCGGCAAGCTCGAGTCCCGCGCGGAACGCCTCTTCGGCCTCCACCCACTTCCCCGTGAGCTGCCACACCTCACCGAGCGAGCACAGGACCTCCGCCCGCTCGGCGCCCTCGGTCAAGGGCAGGAGGCGCTCGAAGTATCCGATCGCCGCGTCGTTGGCGTAGACGCCGCGGGCCTCCTCTGCGGCACGGCGGAAATAAACGCGTTTCTTGTCGTCGGCTCCGCTCTCGCCGAAGTGATACGCGAGCGTGTCCACGTACTGGTCGAGGCTCTCGACATAGGCCTCCTCGACGAACCGGCCCACGCACTCGTGAAGCTCCGAGCGGAGGCCGAACGTCAGGCTCGCATACGCCGCATCGCGCGTCACGACGTGGCGGAACAGGTACTCGAGGTCGGGCTCTGCGCGGGCGAGAGCCGTCAGCTGCATGAGAGTGAGACGATCGAGCCCCTCGCGAACCTGGCTCGGCTCGCCCAGAGAGGGGTAGGCGCCCCAGAGCCAGAATGCTTTGAAGAGCCTGCCGATCACGCTCGCGACCTTCAGGGTCGCTTTCTCGCTCTCCGCCAGCGCGTCCAGACGGGCCAGGGCGAGGGTCTGGAGCGTATCGGGGAGCTCGAGCTCCCGAACGGCCTCCGCAGCTGGTGGCTCGGCGTGCCGATCTCGCAGGAGGTTGAGCATCTCCTCGAGGTAGAACGGGTTTCCGTCCGCGCGCTGGATCAGATGGTCCTCGAGGTCCTGCGGCACCTCAGCCAAGCCGAAGAGGTGCGCGGCCCTGAGGGCGAAGATCGTCCGCAGCGGACTGTCCTCGAGGCTCTCGAGACGGATCTCCCTGCACGTCTCGAGACTCGCGGTCCAGGCGGTCGAAGACTCCCCCTCGGTACGCGGCCGGCGGACGATGACGACGGCGACCGGCGCGTCGGTCGTGCTCCGGGACAGCGCAGCGGCGAGCTCGTCCGAAAGGGGGTCGATCCAGTGACAGTCCTCGAGCACGAACAGGAGCGGCGACTCCGCGGAGCGCTGCCTGACACAGGTGACGAGGAGGGAGGTCATGAGCTCTACGCGAAGCTCGGGATCGAGGGCAGCTGTGAGGTCGTTATCGGGTAGCGCCAGCTTCAGCGCTGGCCCGAGCAGCGGAGCCCGCGGCGCGAGGCGGGCGTCGACGCGGGCCAGTTCGCTCTCGAGCCGCTCGAGCTGCCGCTCGAGCTCCCATGACGGATCGAGGCCGAAGAAGCGGCGCCACATCCCGTGCCAAACGAAGTAGCTGCTCGTCGTAGCGTGCGCCTCGCAGGCGCCGGCGAAGCCGGCGAATCCGAGCCGGCCGGCCAGCGCCGCGACATCGGCGCTGAAGCGCGACTTGCCGATCCCGGCCTCCCCTGTCACGACGAGGACCCGGCCATGGCGTGCGGCCTCCTTCAGCAGTTCTTCGGCGACCCCTAGCTCGCTCCGCCTGCCGACGAGGGGGAGGTCGTAGCGGCGCTCGGCGATCGCCCCTGGGGCGGGCGCCGCGGCGGCCTCCCGTACGAGGACAGTCGGAACGGGTTCCGACTTGCCCTTCACGATGATCGGGGGCTGCCGTTCGAAGTCGCAGGTGCGAAGCCCACGCTCCGAGAGGCCGACGGCGAGGATCTGCCCTGGCTCGGCGGCCTGCATCAGCCGCGCGGCGAGATTGACGGTGTCGCCCACCGCCGCGTATTCGCGCCGGCTCGCCGGCCCGACCTCCCCGCAGTACGTGAGTCCGCACGCCACGCCCGTGCGGCACTTCCGGCCGTCCAGGCCACGGAGCTCGAGCGCGCACAGCAACGCCCGTTCCTCATCGTCCTCGTGCGCGACCGGCGCGCCGAACAGGACGATGTACTTGCTTCCCTTGTCTCCGACCTCGATCTGCCGCAGGTGACCGCCCAGGCGGGTGATCGTCCCGATCACACCCTGGAAGTAGTCCTGAAGCGCCTGAGCAGCCACCGGCTGGTCGTAGTCGAAGCCCTCGAAACCGACGAAGAGGACGCTGATCCGTCTGTGCTCATCAACGAAGCGCGCGTGACCCGCTCGCATTCGCTCGGCGATCGTGCCCGGGAGATAGGCCGTGAGCGTCCGACGCGCCGCGTGGGTCACCTTCGGCAAGATCGCCGCCGGGACCGGTGCGGAGCCCGAGGAGACATCGAGCACCTGGGCGAACTCGCCGCGGCGTTCTCCGACGACGGCATCGGGACAAAGGCGTAGGACGTCGTCCTGCGCCACAACCTCGCCGGGCAACGCGTGGTGCTCTGCCTCGACGCAGGACTCGACGCCCTGCCCGGCGACCACGAACTCGAGTCTAACGTCGGGGAGTCCGACGGTCGTCGTCACCACGCTCCCAAAGCCGACGCCGACCTTCAGCTCGAGGCGGAACGTGCCGGCGAGCGTCTCTGTCTTCGCAAAGCCACCTCTCGCAGCCTGCAGCTCGAGCGCGCTCGACAGCGCCCGCCGAGCTGCATCGGAAGCGGATCCTTCCTCAACCGGGAACAGGACGGTCAGGGCATCCCCGCCGAGCTTTCCAACGATCCCCCCGCGCGCGTCGATCAGCGCGATCAGCGTGCCGAAGTAGTCGTTGAGCAGCACGCTCAACTCCTCCGTTCCCCGGCCTCCAATCCGACCGAGGGCCTCGCTCATCGCCGTGAAGCCGGAGATGTCGGCGAACATCGTCGCAGCCTCGAATCTCAGGTCCGTGGCGACCGGGCTCTTTCCGGGCTCCCGGAGGACGAGCTCCGCCACGTGCCGCGGGACGTACGAGAGGAGGTACGAGTCCTCTTCCGAAGCGTTCCTGAATTGAGCCACGGGAAGATGCTAGACAGGTCTCGCGTCATGCTGTTAGCATCGTCACAAGGCTTTCAGGGAGAGGAGAATCATGAAGCGGACTTGGGTGCGTGCAGCCGCGCTGGTTTCTGCCGCGGTTGCCGTTCTGGCCCTCGGAGTTGGGACGGCGAGCGGCGGCTGGGGCGGCATCACCGACATGCACTACGACAACGGCGGGCGTACGTGTAGCGACGGAGTCGAGTTCGGCCTGGCCTTCTATTCCGCTGCGACGATCTCCGTGACGATCACGGACGACACGGATCCCGCGAATCCGATCGTGATCGTGCCGGAAACGCAGCTGGCGCCGCTCCACTTCGCCCCGGTGCCTGAGCTATTCGGCTTGGGCTCGTACCTCCACTCATCGACTTACAGGATCATGTTCCCGTCGCCCGTCGCGCCCGATCGCCACCTCGACGTTCACTTCTCGGGCGGTTCGGGAACGAATGCATCCACAGGCGAGGTCGTCGAGAACTGCCAACTGGGCACCCCTTTCAGCGGGTTCTTCGGCTCGGTCCGGAATCCGCCGGCCGTCGACCGGGCGACGCCCGGCAAGCCGATCAAGATCAAGTTCAGCCTCCCCGGTGACCACGGGCTGTCGATCTTCACCGAGGGGCCGACGTACGCCCCGATCCCGTGCGCGCCGTTCGATCCGCTTCCGAGCTATCAGCCGAGCACGGCGGTCGGGACGCTGCGTTATGACGTGAGGGAGGACCGGTACACCTATGCATGGGATCCGCCCTCGGGGCTCAGCGGCTGTTACACGGTGTGGTTCCGGGCAACGCCCGACGGTCTCTTCCGCTCGGCGCTGTTCAACTTCCGCTAACGCAGTGAGGTGAGCCGGTCAGGCTCTGCGCCGAGGCTACGCGAGCGAAAATCCCTGCTGATTGACGGAGCGACCGGAAACAAGACCGAGTCCGGCCCCTCAAGGCATGCCTGATAGCGCTGGTGCAGGAAGGTGCGGCGCTCGGCCATCGAAAGCCCCCGGGTCAGGCGGCTGCGCGCCATGCGGCGAGCCGATCGATGCTTCCGCGCACGTCGCAGCGGTGGCGCACGAGGTGCCGTCAGCGTCGCCGGTGATGACGAGCGTGCCGTCCGGGCTGAAGGTGGTCGCTTTAGAGGGGACATGCCGCTCGCCTTCCCTCGCAGACGCGCGTAGTTCCGTGGTACTCGCTGAGAGAATAGTGGCAACCCTTCGATGCAAATCTTCACCAACTACGGCGGGGTGGAGGAACGCACAAAGAACAATCCTGGCCGTTTGCAGGGCTCTCGAAGAAGCCGACGCGCGGATTCGAACCGCGGGCCCCTTCATTACGAGGGAAGTCCAAGAGGGGGAAGCGCGGGTAATCGCGTCCTCTTACGGGCGCTTTTTTCCTGCAGAACAGCCCAAATCCGCCGCGGCGCGCGTGCCCGCGGATGGACGCGCGGGGACGCGCTTATGTACCCCGCTCGTACCCTCCGTCGGCCTCTAGTAGTTAGAACTCGTTACAGAGAGCAGCCGGGAGCCCGCTATCTCTGATCCCCTATCTTGTGGTCGCAAGCCGTCTGTGACGGGCCCCGCGACACCTACGGTGGTATCCGGAACACCTCGACCGGCATGCGCTTTCCCTTCAGCGCGAGCTCTTGCCGTTCCGCGTCAGGGTACGCGCGCGAGACCGCGTCGTATGTGGGCGCGTCGATGATGATCTCG
>Ga0307278_10000776_pt1 | contig 15737 bp, 11 predicted proteins | sample ER_DNA_117_FD_194482 | JGI IMG/M metagenome (GOLD analysis project Ga0307278, IMG submission 194482) | Bulk soil microbial communities from the East River watershed near Crested Butte, Colorado, United States - ER_DNA_117 | ecosystem: Environmental > Terrestrial > Soil > Floodplain | place... | reverse complement strand
CCGCCTGACCCGGCACCAGCAACCGCCTGGACCCGGCTCCGCTCCGCTGCGCCGGGTGCTGCCGCCTGCCCGCTCACCGTCGATTTTCGGATCAGGCGCCCACGAGGCAGAGCTGTTCGCCTTCCTCCACGTAGGCGGTCGCCCCCACCTCGCGGTAGAAGCCGAGCGCGGCCTCGGCCTCTGTTCGCGCCTCGTCAGCCCGTCCGTCCACCGACAGCCGGCGGGCCGCCGCGAGGTGCGCGTACGCCTCGTCAGGGCGTGAGCCGATCTCGGCATAGACCGCCGCGGCGCGGCGCGGGTCGCCGGCCACGAACGACCTGGCCGCATCCAGCCAGCGGGACGGCAACGCGGCGTCGAGCACGGCGGCCGAGTGGCCCAGCTCGACCAGGTCGACACCGAGGTCGATACCCAGGTCCGGCTTGAGCAGGCCATGACCGATGCTGTCGAGCAGCCCGTCCACGAGCTCGGAGGCCCTGGCCCACTCGCCGGCGGCGAGCTGCACCCGCGCGGCGAACGCGAGCGCGGGATTCAGGTTCTGCGGGTCGCCCGACTCGCGGGCCAGCTCCAGTGCGCGCCCGGCGTCAGCCAGCGCCCCGTCCAGGTCTCCGCGGGCGAGGTGGATCCGGCCCCGCCAGATGCGCGCGTCGGACTCGAGGTAGTGCCGTCCGCCACCTTCGGCGTCGCTGGTCAGCTCGTTGGCCACCGTGAGCGCCTGGTCCCACCGCCCGGTCCAGTAGTCCTCCGCCACCCGCTCGATCTCCACCCAGCGCATCCAGCGCACCGACCCGAAACGCTCGGCCGCACGCCACGCCGCGCTGCGGGCCTCGAAGCAGCTCGCCAGGTCGCCGAGGATCGAGTGGATGAAGGCCAGGTTGATGTTCCAGGAGATCACCCGGGACGATCCCAGCTCCTCGCAGATCGAGATGCAACGCTGCAGGTCCGCGATGCCCCCCGGGTCGCCGCTGGTGATCCGGGCGACCGCGCTGGTCCCCAGCACGCTCGCTTCGAGCTCGCGGAGACCCAGCTCGCGGGCCATGGTGAGGGCCTCGCGAGCGACGTCGACGGCCTCGCTGTGCCGGTCGGCGACCACCAGATGCATCATGCAGCCCTCGAGCACCGCCGCCTTGGAGCGGGACGACGGCGCATCGGCGACCAGGGCACGCGCCCGGTTGAGGTGGCTTCCCCGCTCGCGCTGCCCGCGTACGTAGGCGAGCTGCCCGAGCAGCATCTCCGCCTCCGCCGCGCGGGCCTTCTCACCGGCGGCCAGCAGGCCTTCTCGGGCCCGCTCCAGGAGGTCCTCGCCGCGGCCCTCGCCGTAGCAGCGCGCCTTGCCGGCACGGAACTCCAGCTCCGGCCGCTCCGGGTTGTCCACCGGCCAGAGCTCCAGGGCCTGGAGGTAGTAACCGGCCGCGCTGGCGTTGGCGCCGAGCACCGCGCCCCGGTCGCCGGCGTCGCGGAAGGCGCCGGCGGCCCGGCCCACCAGCTCCGGGTCGGCCCGGCCGGCCGCGCGCGCGAACTCGAGGGCGCGCTGGTAGTGATGGGCGAGCAGCTCCGCCCGGTCGGCGCCGCGGCGTCCCCGGCGGCTGTCGACCCGGTCGGCGTGGAGCGACTCGATCCAGGTGGCGGCGCGGCGGTGCTTGTCGACGCGGTCGGCCCTGGGAATCTGCCCGTAGGCCACGTCGTGCACCAGGATGTGGCTGAACTCGTACTCGCGCTCGCCGGCGAGCGACGACCGGGGTACCCGGCGGACGAACTCCTTGGCCTCCAGGCGGGCCAGGCATGCCTCCACCCGTGACCGCTCGCAGCCGCCGATCGCGGCCAGGCCGGCGAGCCAACCGACCTTGCCGAGCACGGCGGCGTCCTGCAGCACCGCCTTCTCCTCGGCGGGCAGGGCGTCCAGGCGCGCCGCGATGATCGCGTGCACCGTCTCGGGCAGCGGCAGCTCCTGCCGCGGTCGCGGCAGCAGCCGCGTCGCCTTCAGCGCGCCGCTCCGCCCCTCGGCCGGCAGCGAGCCGTTCCGCTCGCCGGGCTCCGCGGACCCCGCCCCGCCGAGCGGCCTGCGGTCGCGGAGCATGCGCACGTACTCCTCGGCGAACAGCGGGTTGCCGCCGACGCGGGCGAGCAGGCCGGCGCCGACCGTGGCGGGTACGCCGTGCCGGGCGAGGAGCGTGTCGAGCAGGTAGGTGGTGTCGGCCTCGGAGAGCGGCCCGAGCTCGATCGTGTCCGCGCCGGTCCCGCCGGCCCAGCCGGGGCGGCGCTCCAGCAGCCTGGGTCGGGCCGTGGCGACGACCAGCAGCCGGGCCTTGCCCGGTCCGGCCAGGCCGGTGAGGCTCTCGACGAAGTCGAGCAGCGAGTCGTCGGCCCAGTGCAGGTCCTCCAGGACCAGCACGAGCGGGCGGCGGCTGGCCAGCCCGAAGAGGAAGCGCCGCCACGCGGCCAGGCGCTCCTGGCGTTCGGCGTTGGGTGGCTCCTCGCTGCCGGTTCCCACCAGCGGGCGCAGGTGGCGGGTGACCCAGGTGACGGCGTCGGCGTCGTCGGCGAGGGCGTGGCGGACGGCCTGGGTGAGCTTGCGCTCCACGCGGTCGGCGGGGTCGCTCTCGCGGATGCCGGCCTCGGTCTTGACGATCTCGGCGAGCGCCCAGAACGCCATCGCCTCGCCGTACGGCAGGGAGCGGCCGACCCGCCAGGCCACCAGCTCCTCCTCGGCCTCGACGGCACGACCGAGCTCGGCCACCAGGCGGCTCTTGCCGATCCCCGGCGGGCCGACGAGGGTGACGAGCTGGGGGGTGCGGGCGCTGCGGGCGCGCTCGAACGCGGCGTGCAGCGTGGCGAGCTCCTGCTCGCGGCCGACCAGCGGGGCACTCGCCGTGCGGCTGAGGTCCAGGCTGGTGCGGTTGCGCGGCTCCAGGGCACTCCAGACCATCACCGGCTTGGCGCGCCCACCGAGGGCGAGCAGGCTGCCCGGTCCGTAGGAGATCACGCGCTCGGTGGCCCGCTCGGTCGCCTCGGAGACGAGCACGGTGCCGACCGGCGCGGCCTGCTGCAGCCGCGCGCAGGTGGTGACGAGGTCGCCGGCGACCCGGCCGGAGCCGGCCCGCTGCAGCGAGCCGTTGCCGGCGCCCGGGTTGACCAGCGCCTCGCCGGTGGTCACGGCGAAGCGGAGCTCCACGTCCTGCCGCGCGGCGCGGTGGCCGCCGTGGCCGCCGAGTGCCTCGCGGATGGCGAGGGCGGCGCGCACCGCCCGCTCGGGGTCGTCCTCACGGGTGCGGGGCACGCCGAAGACGGCCATGGTGGTGCCGCCGACGGCGTACTCGACCGTGCCGCCGAAGCTCTCCACCTCGCCGCGGACCCGCTCCAGGTGGCCGGCGAGCATGCTGGAGACGTCCTCGGGGTCCCGCTCGTCGTCGTCGAGCTGGGTCGCGTCCAGCTCGTCGACGTCGCAGAACAGCACGGTGACGAGCTTGCGCTCGGCGCTGGTGGGCAGGGCGGTGCCGCCGGGGGCCTCGGAGGCGCGCGCCGCCGGTGCCGCCTCCTGGACCGGAGGCTCGCTGACGGGCGGCGCCGGGGCGAGCAGGTCGAGTGCGGCATCCTGCGCGAGGATCGCCTGCTCCAGGCGTTGCAGCCCGACGCTCGGCTCGATGCCGAGCTCGTCGACCAGGGACTCCCGGGCGGAGCGGTAGGCGGCCAGCGCCTCGGCCTGCCGGCCGCAGCGGTACAGGGCGAGCATGAGCTGGCCGTGCAGGTGCTCGCGCAGCGGGTGCTGGCGCACCAGCGCCTCCAGCTCACCGACCAGCTCCTGGTGGTGGCCGAGGGCGAGGTCGGCCTCGATGCGCGCCTCCAGCGCGGCCATGCGCAGCTCGTCGACGCCAACCAGCTCCGGCCAGGCGACGCCGCTGGCCGCCATGACGTCGGCAAGGACCGGCCCACGCCACAAGGACAGCGCCTCGTGCAGCAGCGTGGCCGCGCCGCCGTGGTCGCCGTCGCCGAGCGCGCGCCGGCCCTCCTCGGTGAGCCGCTGGAAGCGGTGCAGGTCGAGCTGGTCAGGGTCGATGCGCAGCAGGTAGCCGGGCTCGCGGGTGAGCAGCGTGCGCGGCGGGGTGGCGCGGGCGCCGCCCGACTCGATCGTCTTGCGCAGCGAGGCGACGTGGTTCTGCAGCGACTGCCTGACGGTCGCGGGCGGCTCCTCGCCCCAGACCGAGTCGATCAGCTCGTCGGTCGAGACCACCTGGTTGGGGTGGAGCAGGAGCTTCGCCAGCAGCATGCGGTGCTTGATGCTGCCGAGCCTGAGGGTGTGCCTGCGGTAACGGTGGCGGGCCTCGAGGGGGCCGAGGAGGAGGAAGTCGATCGGGGCGCTCATGAGGTCACCCGATGACGTACCTGCCGGCGGCCGGCGGGCACCACCACAGCCATGGGCTGGGTCATGCTGCTCTCCCGTGGGGAGCTCGGTGAGCGCCGGTCATGCACGCCGTCGTGACCGTGACCCGTGCGTCCACCTGGTCGAATCGAGTTAGGTGCCTAGGTTGCCTGGTTTCCCTGTTTCAACCCAGGGGGGCTGTACGTGCGGTATGGCAGGTAGTGTATAGCGCGCCGAAACTGCTGCGGCACATTCTGAGCTGGGCAAACTAGCAGAAAGTCTTGTCTTGCTCGAATAGGCCCGGACTCTGGCATCAGAGATTCTGCGTAGTCCTTGGCGCGACCTCGCTGCTCCAAAGGCCGGGACGGACCCGACGAACACGTGAGTGATTCGTTGGTGGGGTCCTGAACGCTTCGGTTCCACCTCAAGACATTGCAACGAGGAGGAGCCGATGGCCTGGGCGCCGGGCGACGCCGACGAGCGACTCCGCCTTGTCCTCGCCTATGCGGCGCGTGGCATCCCGGTCCTGCCGCTGCACCACGTGGTGACGCGGCGGCCGGGCGAGGCACGAGGTCCGATCGAGGTCGGCTGCTCGTGCGACGACCTGGATTGCGCCGCGATCGCCAAGCACCCCATGACCCCCGTCGGGGTGGCGGACGCGACCACCGATCCGTCGAAGCTGGCGTGGTGGTGGCGGCGCTTCCCCGAGGCCAACGTCGGGCTGGCCACCGGCTGGGCGTTCGACGTCCTGGACGTCGACGGGCCGGAGAGCGGCGACACCGCTCGCTGGTCCCTGGTCGCGGAGGTCCTCGGCAGGCGCGGCCCGCTCGTCCGCACCGGCGGCGACGGGTGGCACTTCTACCTGGCGCCGACCGGGTTGCGCGCCCCGCGCGTCAGCGGGCTGGCGAGGGTGCACTGGCGCGGGCGTGGCGGCTGGGTGGTGGCCCCCCCGAGCCGCCACGCCGGTGGCGGCGTCTACGCCTGGATCCGCGGCCTGGACACGCCACTGCCCGAGGTGCCGGCGTCGCTGCGCGGCCGGCTCGAGTCGGCGCCCTCCTCCCGGCCCGCCGCCGTCGCGAGCGGCAGGCCACCCGTCCGCCGGCGGCACGACGGCACGCCCGCCGTCGTAGAAGGCCGCGCTCCCGCCTCCCGCACCGTGAAGCTGGCGGCCGACCCGTCCGCGCGGGCCGCCGTCGAGCCGGCGACCGTCGAGCCGGCGGGCGGGGGCGGCAGGGCGATCCTCGAGCGCTGGCTCACCGAGGTCGCCCGCGCGCCCAAAGGGGAGCGCGGCCACACCTTGTACCGCGCCGGGCTGCGGCTGTTCAGCCTGGCGGCCGGCGGCGTGCTCGACCGCGGCGAGGTCGAGTCCGGCCTGCTCGCCGCCGCCGAGACGTCGCGCCTGCTGGTCGAGGAGCCGTGGCAGACCCGCCGGACGCTCGCCCTTGCCGAGCGGGTCGGCACCGCCTGCCCGGCCGGTCTCCCCGACGGCCCCGACGGCGCCGCGCCGGCACCTCCGACCCACAGAGGAGCGTGAAGGGAATGCCAGAGCAGGCCAGTGGGCGGGCCCGAGCCCGGTGGATCTGTGATCGCTGCGGAAGGCGCGGGACGCGCGGCTTCGAGGGACCCAGGTGCACCGACGTGGCCGCCTGCCAGCGCCGCATCGAGCGACCAGCCACCGCGCCCGCGCAGGGAGCCGACCGCCACCGGCTCCCTGCGCGGCCGGTACTTGCCGAGGTGATCCGCCTGGCCCACCGGCGCAGCACGTCCCTGCGCGAGCTGCTCGGGCCGGAGTTGTTCGGCGCCTACGGCAACGCGCGCGTCGCCGGGACGATGAGCCTGGTCACCATCGAGCGCTTCTGCGACGAGGTGCTCGGCTGGCACCCGCGCACGCTCTACGGCGACGCCTACGACCGGGCGGCCGTGAGCCCCGTCCTGCCCCCCGTCCGGCGCTCGGCGGCCGCCAGGCTGAACGCCCACAGCGGCCACGGCACGCGCCGGCCCCGCGGCGCGCCGACGGCTATTCGCTGAGCCTGACGGGACTACGCTGATTGGGAGGCATCGGGCGGAAGGAGCCTTCCATGACAGAAGCACTCGAAGACCGCGACCTGGGTGTCACGGCGGGGGAGGCTCCAGGGAGCGGTCGCCGGATCGAGCCGACCGGGCGGCGCGTGCGGGCCGTGGTGGCGGGCACCACGGTGGCCGACTCCACCGACGTCCTGCTCATGATCGAGCCGAGGCACCTGCCGGTCTACTACTTCCCCATCGACGACGTGCGCGGCGACCTTCTCGAGCCGAGCAGCAAGGCGACCCACTGCCCCTGGAAGGGCGACGCCTCCTACTGGACCATCCGGGTGGGCGAGCAGACCCGCAGGAACGCCGTCTGGGGCTACCAGGACCCGCTGCCCGAGGCGGCGGAGATCAAGGGCCACGTGGCCTTCTACTGGAACAAGGTCGACACCTGGTACGAGGAGGACGACGAGGTCTTCGTGCACGCGCGGTCCCCGTACCACCGGGTCGACGTGCTGAACAGCTCGCGGCACGTGCGGGTGGTGATCGGCGGCGAGACGGTGGCCGAGACACGCCGGCCGCGGCTGCTGTTCGAGACCGGCCTGCCGACCCGCTACTACATCCCGCGGGCCGACGTGCACATGGACCTGCTCGAGCCGACCGGCACCCTCACCCGGTGCCCCTACAAGGGACAGGCGGTCTACTGGACGGTCGAGGCCGGCGGGACGGTGGTGAAGGACGCGGTCTGGAGCTACCCGTTCCCCATCCCCGAGTGCCCCAAGATCGAGCAGCTCCTCGCCTTCTTCAACGAGCGGGTCGACCTCTACGTCGACGGCGAGCTCCAGCCCAGGCCCAAGACGCCCTGGTCGTAGTCAGGGCGTGCCCGTCTGGGTGACCTTGGTGAGCCCGCGAGGCTGGTCGGGGTCCAGGCCGAGCCGGCGGGCGAGCGCCTCGACCAGGAGCTGGCAGGGCACCACCAAGGCCATGGGGGCGAGCGCCTCCGGTAGGTCCGGGCCTGGCAGGGCGGCCTCGCAGGCCGCCCTGAAGGCCCCGTCGCCGCCGATCCCGTACGCCCGGCCGCCGCGCTCCGCCACCGAGCGGGCCAGCGCGGTCATGCCCGACAGCACCGGCCCGTCGCCCGCGGCCACCAGCAGCGCCGGCGTGCCCGGCCCGAGCATCGCGATGGGGCCATGCACCAGGTCGGCGTGGGACAGCCCGATCGCGGGCAGGTAGCAGGTCTCCTCGAGCTTCAGGGCGAGCTCCAGCGCGGTCGAGTAGGCGAGCCCGCGCCCGGAGACGATCATCGGTGCGTCTTTCCGGCCAGGGGCGGCGAGCCGGGCGGCCAGCCGCTCGGCGTCGGGGGCGGTGTCGAGCATGGCCGCGATCGCCTCCGGCACGCGCGCCATGGCGGCGTCGAACGAGCGGTCGTCCGGGCCGAGCGCCGAGGCGAGCACGGCCAGTGCCACCAGCTGGGTGGTGTAGGTCTTGGTGGCGGGGACCGCGCGCTCGCGCCCGGCGGCGGTGACCAGGGCCAGGTCGGCGGCGTCCGCGAGCGCGCTGCCGGCGGCGTTGGTGACCGCGACGGTGCGCGCGCCCCGGCCGGCCGCCCAGCGCAGGGCCGCGACGATCTCCTCGGTCTCGCCGGACTGCGACAGGCCGACGGCGAGCACGCCGCCGAGCTCGGTGCCGGCGCGGTAGTGGGTTGCCAGCGACGGCGCCCCCAGGCTCGCCGCCCGCCCCGCGTGGATCTCGCAGAGGTAGCGGCCGTAGGTGGCGGCGTTGTCCGAGGAGCCCCGCGCCAGGAACAGCACGTGCCGCGCGCCGTCGCCCAGCTCCGCGAGGGCGGGGCGCAGCGGCCACAGGGCCTCGACGGTGCGCCGCACCGCCTCGGGCTGCTCGGCGATCTCGGCCGCCATCCTGGTGGTCACGGCCGCGCTCCGGTGCGTCCGGGCTCGCCCGTGCGGGCGGCCAGGTCGGCGGGGGAGGGCCAGACGAGCTCGCCCTCCACCCAGGTCGCCAGGGCGTCGAGGTCGTCGTCGAGCCAGGCCAGGTCGGCCACGGCACCGGGGGCGATGCGGCCGAGGTCGGCGTGGCCGAGCACGTCGGCGGGGACGCGGGTGGCCGCGGCGACCGCCTCCGCCAGGCCGACGCCGAGCCCGGCGAGGTTGGCGACGGCGCGGTCGAGGCGCAGCGTCGAGCCGGCGATGGTGCCGTCGTCGCGCCGCGGCGGCCCCTGCTCCGGCACCGCGACCGGGAGGCCGCCGAGCTGGTAGCGGCCCGGCGGCATGCCCGCCGCGGCGATGGCGTCGCTGACCAGGGCGACCCGCCCGGGCGCCGCGGCCATCACCAGGCGGCAGACGGCCGCGTGCACGTGGTGGAGGTCCGCGATCAGCCCGAGCGTGAGGCGCGGATCGGCCAGGCCCTGCCCGGCGACGCCCGGCTCGCGGTGGTCGAGCCCGCGCTGGGCGTTGAACAGATGGGTGACCATGCGCGCGCCGGCGTCGGCGGCGGCGGCCACCACCGCGGCGCGCGCGTCGGAGTGCCCGACCGAGACCACCACGCCGGCCTCGACCAGCCGTGCGACCGCCGCGACGCCGCCGGGGCGCTCCGGCGCCAGGGTGGTCACGGCGAGCACGCCCTCCCCGGCCTCGAGCAGCCGCTCGACCGCGGCGGGGGAGGGGTCGAGCATGGCGGCGGGGTCGTGGGCGCCGGCCCTCGCCGGCGAGAGGAACGGCCCTTCGGCGTGGGCGCCGAGGATGCGGGCGCCGCCGCCGCCCCGCTCCCTGGCCGCGCGCGCCCTGGCCAGTGCCGCGGCCAGCTCGTCGAGCGGGGCGGTGATGAAGGTGGGCAGGAACGAGGTCACCCCGGTGGCGGCGAGCGCCTCGGCGACCCGCGCCCATCCCGCCGCGCCGGCGTCCGCCAGGTCCACCCCGGCGAAGCCGTTGACCTGCAGGTCGACCAGGCCGGGGACGAGCACCCCGTGGTCGAGCCAGAGGTGCCCCGGGCCGGGCGCGGGGCGCTCCGGCAGGACCGCCGCGACGCGCCCGCCGTCGAGCGCCACCGCGCCAGGGCCGAGCACCCGCTCGCCGGTGACGACGCGGGGCGCGGAGACGAGCCGCGCGGGCTCGGCAAGGGCCGGGTCGCCGTGCGGCCGCGTCACGGCGGCGCCCCGACGGCGGCGTATGGCGCGACCAGCTCGCGCGCGAGCTCGGCGGCGCCGATCACGCCGGCGTCGACGCCGAGCTCCGCCGGCCGCAGCGGCACGTCGGCCACGGACGGCAGCACCTCGGCCCGCATGGCGGCCTCGAGCGGCGCCCACAGCGGCTCGCCCGCCTGCATGACCCCGCCGCCGAGGATGACCGCCTCGGGGTCGAGGGTGTTGACCAGGCCGCCGAGGGTGCGGCCGAACGCCGTGCCGGCCGCGCGCAGGATGGTGGCGGCGGCCTGGTCCCCGACAGCCGCGCGCCTGGCCATGGTGCGGACGTCGACGCCCGGCTCGCCGCCCGCGCGCCGGTACGCGGCGGTGATCCCCGGCGCGGCGACGACCGCCTCCAGGTGGCCGGAGCGGCCGCAGCTGCAGCGCACCTCCTCGGCCCCGAAGACCGGCACGTGGCCGACCTCGCCGGCGGTGCCGGAGGCGCCGCGCAGCACCCGGCCTTCGCGGACGATCGCCCCGCCGAGGCCGGTGCCGACCACCACCAGCAGGAACGATCCCAGCCCGCGGCCGGCGCCGTGGCGTGCCTCGCCCAGCGCGGCGGCGTTGACGTCGTTGTCGGCCGCGAACGGCAGGCCGAGGCGGCGCTCCAGCTCGGCCGCGACCTTGGTCCCCTCCCAGCCGGGGAGGTAGCCGGTCGAGGTGACCACCACGCCACGCTCGGCGTCGACCACCCCCGGGGCGCCCACGCCGGCGGCGGCGGCCGGGTAGGCGGCGAGCACCCGGGCGGCCAGGTCGGCGGCCGCCTCCACCACGGCGATGGGACCCTGCTCGGCCGGGGTCGGGACCACCCGCCGGGCGACCACGGTCCCGTCGGCCGCCTCGACCACCGCGACCGCGATCTTGGTCCCGCCGATGTCCACCCCGAGCAGGCGGAGCGCTTCAGGTTTACGCAAACGCTTCGGTGGGCCGCCGCCGCTCGGTGCGCCGGCTTCCCTCGTCGCTTCTCCGTCGCCCGCGGCTCCTTCGTCGCTCCTGGGTCCAGCCGGCGCGCGCCGGTGGCCCACCTCGCTAGAACCAGCTGGCCTCACCCGTCGCTCCTTCGTCGCTCCTCAGTCCAGCCGGCGACCCACCTTGCTCCAAGCAGCACCTCCGCCGCGGCCTCGGCGTTCACCCTACCCGCCCCGTGGCTGCACAGGTGGCCGGCGGCCCCGTCGGGCTCCAGGACCGGCACGCCCATCTCGACCACGACCGCGTCGGGCCGCAGCGCCAGCAACCGGGCCGTCAGCTCGCGCTGCCAGGCGTGCCGGTGCAGGTCGCGGACGACCACCACGAGCGGCCGCCCGTCCGCGCGGCCCGCCAGCTCCGCCGCGCGTGCCGGGCCGGAGTCGCCGGCGGGCGCTCCGGGGTCGTGGCAGGGGATCACCGTCACGGTGGGATCGTGCGCGACCAAGGCGCTCCCCAGTCCCCAGGGGACCTCCCCGGCGGGGATGGACGGCTCGGGGCGGAGCTCGACCACCGCGGCGCCGGGACCGACCCTCGCGCGACCTCGCGTGCGGACGGCGCGGCGTGCCGCGGCGAGGCCGCGGGCCCGGTCGGCCGGGGCCGGCGGCGCCGCGGCGGCCGTCCAGGCGCCGAGCCGGCCGACACGGGCAGCGGCGTCGGCCAGCCGCTCCTCCGGCAGCTGGCCGGCCCGTACCGCGCCGGCCAGCGCGCCGGCCAGCAGCTCGACGGTGCCCTCATCGGCGAGGCCGCCCCCGACGCAGAGCGCGTCGGCGCCAGCCGCGACGGCCAGCACGGCACCGTCGGCGAGGCCGACGGTGCCGCTGACCGCGCGCATCTCCAGCCCGTCGGTGACCACCACGCCGTCGAAGCCGAGCTCTTCGCGCAGCAGGCCGTCCAGGATGCGGCGGCTCAGGGTGGCGGGCACGTCGTCCAGGGCTGGCACGCGCACGTGCGCGGTCATCACGCAGCGCACGCCGGCGGCGATCGCGGCCCGGAACGGCAGCAGCGCGGCGGCGAGGCCGGCCGCGCCACCGGCGACGGTGGCGACGGCCTCGTGGGAGTCGACCGCGGTGTCGCCGTGCCCGGGGAAGTGCTTGGCGCAGGCGGCGACGCCCTGTGCCTGCAGGCCCTCGACCATGGCGGCGGTGTGGGCCGCGACCAGGGCCGCGTCGGCGCCGAACGAGCGCACGCCGACCACCGGGTTGCGCGGGTCGGCGTTCACGTCGGCCACCGGCGCCAGGTCGAGGCTGACACCGGCGGTGGCCAGGTCGGCGCCCATGGCGAGGCCCACCTCGCGGGTCAGCCCGGGGTCGCCGGCGACGCCCAGGGCGAGGTTGCCCGGGTAGGAGCTGCCGCCAGCGGCTTCCAGCCGGGTGACGTCGCCGCCCTCCTCGTCGACCGCGACCAGCACGGTCGGCCGTTCGGCGCGCAGGTCCGCCCCGAGCCGGGCGAGCTGCCCGGCGCCTTCCACGTTGCGGGCGAACAGCACCACCCCGCCGAGTCCCTCCGCGACCCGGCGGCGCAGCCAGCCGGGCGCGGCGGTGCCCTCGAAGCCGGGCAGCAGGCAGGCGAGGGCAAGACGGTGCAGGGCGTCGCTCATCAGCCCTTGACCGCCCCCGCGGTCAGGCCGGAGGCGAGCCGGCGGTGGATGGCCAGGAAGAAGACCAGCACCGGGACGGTGAACAGGGCCGAGGCGGCCATGGTCGCGCCCCAGTCGTCCCCGAACGCCGTGCGGAAGCTGGCGATCCAGACGGGCAGGGTGAACTTGTCGGGGTCGCGCATGAACACGAACGCGTACAGGAACTCGTTCCAGGCCGTCACGAAGGCGAAGATCGAGGTCGCGACGAGCCCGGGCGCGAGCAGGGGGAACACCACCCGCCGGAACGCCTGCATCCGGGTGCAGCCGTCCACCATGGCGGCCTCCTCCAGCTCGCGCGGCACCCCGACCACGAAGCCTCGTAGGGTCCAGATGGTGAACGGCATGGTGAAGATGAAGTAGATCAGCACCAGCGCCGGCAGCCGGTTGAGCAGGTCGAGCTGGCGCAGCATGAGGAAGAACGGGATCAGCAGCGCCTCGAACGGGGCCATCTGCACGATCAGCACCAGCAGCAGGTAGGCCTTGCGGCCGCGGAACTCGAAGCGCCCGACCGCCAGCGCGGCCAGGGTCGCGATCAGCAGCGAGAGCAGCACGGCGCTGCCGGTGACGACCAGGCTGTTGCGCACGTAGGCGCCGAAGTACGGGCGGCTGACGGCGTGCTGGAAGTGCTCCAGCGTCGGCGGCCAGGGAAACAGCCGCGGCGTGTAGCTGAGGATGTCGCGGCTGGGCTTGAACGCGGTCGCGAACATCCAGTACACGGGGAAGGCGAACGCGAGCAGGGTGACCACGCCGGCGAGGTTGACCAGGCCGGCGGTCAGGCGCTTGCGGGTCGCCGGCCTCACAGGTCCTCCTGGGTCCGCAGCATCAGGCGGATGTAGTAGACCAGCGCGGTCAGCAGCAGGACGACCATCACCAGGGAGATCGCCGCCGCCCGGCCGAAGTGGCTGGTGGCGATGCCCTCCTGGTAGGCGTACACGGCCAGGGTCACGGTCTGCCGGTTGGGCCCGCCCTGGCGCACCAGCCAGACCTGGGTGAACACCTTGAAGTCCCAGATGATCGAGAGGAAGCAGGTCACCATGAACAGCGGGCGCAGCGCCGGCACGATGAGCGACCAGAAGGCGCGCCAGGGGCTGGCGCCGTCGACCCGCATGGCCTCGCGCAGCTCCCTCGGGATGGCGGTGAGCCCGGCGTAGAGGGTGATGGCCACGAACGGGATCGCCTGCCAGACGACGATGATGGTGATCACCGCGAAGGTCGACAGCCCGGTGGCGAACCACGAGTGGCCGCCGAACTCGCCGATCCCGAGCGTGGTGAGCAGCCAGTTGACCACGCCGAACTGGGTGTCGAAGAGCCACTGCCAGACAACCGTCGCGGTCAGCGCCGGCATCGCCCAGGTGAGCACCAGGCTGATCTGCACGGCAAGGCGCAGGCCGCGGCCGAGCCGCTCGAGGAGCAGGGCCACCAGCGTTGCCAGCACCATCGTCAGGGTCACGCTGACGGCGGTGAACAGCACGGTGCGCAGCACCACCGACCAGAAGAAGCGGTCGGCGAGGATCGACCGGTAGTTGGCCAGGCCGACGAAGACGGTCTCGCGGCGGATCAGCTCGCCGAGGTCGAGCTTCAGCAGGGAGATGCGGACGACCTGGTAGAGCGGGTAGCCGAGCAGCGTGGCGAAGGCGGCCAGGCTCGGCAGGACGAGCAGGTAGGGAAGGCGGCGGGCGGCGGCGGGCCGCCGGCGAGAGGGCGCCGGCACAGCGGGCCGGGGGGCGGGCGCGGCCTCAGGGTCGACGACCCCGGCCGGCGCCCGCCCGGTCCCGGCGTGGCTCACCCGCACGCCGCCGCGTCGCACGGTCCGCCCCGCGGCGGAGCCCGCCGTCCGCTCAGCTTCCCGCCATCTTCTCGGTGATCAGGCCGCTCGCCTCCTTGGCGGCCTCGGCCGCGCTCGCCTTGCCGCTCAGGACCTTGGTGAGCATGTCCTTGATCGGGTTCGGGGCCGCCTCCACCGCCGCCCAGGTCGGGTCGTTGGGGGTGATGCGGCCGTTCTGGGCGCCCTTGGCCATGGCGGAGAGCACCGGGTCGTCGCCGAGCGTCGAGCCCGCCAGGCTGGAGGAGTTCGGCAGCACGCCGTTCTCCTTGGCGAGCCTGGTCTGGTACTTCTCGCCGGCGAGCAGCTTCACCCAGTCGTAGGCCAGGTCCTGCTGCTTGGAGCCGGCGGCGATCGCCAGGTTGGAGCCGCCGAGGAACACCGGGGCGGTCTGGCCGGCGGTGTGGCTCGGGATCGGGAACGCGCTGAGCTTGGACTTCAGCTTCGGCGCGGCGCCGGCGGCGCTGTTCAGCTCCCACGGCAGCCCGATCATCATGGCGATGTTGCCCTTGGCCATGACCTCGAACTGCTGCGGGGTGGCCTCGTCGGTGTCGGCGGGTGCCTTGGAGAGCCCGTCGAACAGCTTCTTGTAGTCGGCGATGCCGGCCTGGGCCTGCGGCGTGTCGAGCGTGCCCTTCCAGGTGTCCCCGTCCTTGACGGCCAGGTCGCCACCCTGGTCCCAGATCAGGCTGGACATGAAGTACCAGTTCTGCCCCGGCAGGTACAGCGGCATGAAGCGGCCGTTCGACTTGTTGGCGGTGGCCAGCTTCTGCCCGTCCGCGATCCACTGGTCGAGGGAGGTGGGCGCCGAGACACCGGCCTTCTTGAACAGGTCGGTGCGGTAGATGACCACCCGGTTGGCGGCGTAGAAGGGCACTCCGTACTGCTTGCCCTCCCAGGCGCCGGACTCGGTGAGCGCCTTCAGCCAGTTCTGGCCGCCGAGGTCGGAGACCTTGCCGCTGAGGTCCGCGAGCGCCCCCGACGAGGCGAACTTGGCCGTCTGGGTGTTGCCCAGCTCGATCACGTCGGGCGGGTTGTTGGAGGCCAGGGCGGTGGTCAGCTTCTCCTGGATGCCGTTCCACTGCTGCTTGGCGTACTTCACCGTGACGCCGGCGTGCGCCGCCTGGTACTCGGCGTTCAGGTCGGCGACCAGCTTGTCGGGCGCCGAGCCGTCCATCAGCCAGACGGTCAGGGTCTTGCTCCCACCGCTAGCGGTCTGGGAGCCGCCGCCGCTCGACTTGCTGCTGCTGCAGCCCGCGGCGGCCAGTACCGCGACCAGCGCGGTCGCGATCAGGTATCGAGCTTTCACGGATCCTCCTCAGGCCTCGGACGGCTGGGAACCCGATCGCAGCCGTGACCGACCTCACCCGGGTCGGAGATTGGCATAGGCCACTTTGGCTGTCAATAGTTGTTCTCGATCGGCCACTTCAGGGCAGCGTTGGGCTCGCCTCAGGCGGCGGCGACGTGCACCAGGTCGAGCAGCGGGTGCCCGTCCGGCGCGCCCGCCAGGCGCCGGCCCCCGGCCAGCGCGGAGCCGAGGGGCGGCCGCGCCACCAGCTCCGGCCGGACGGCGGCGACCCGCGCGAGGAACGGCTCGAGCAGCAGGTCGGCCGCGTGGAACAGCCCGCCGGTCCAGGAGAGTGTTGCCTCCTCGCCGGACCGGCCGGCCGCCTGCCCGCCGTCCGCGTCCACCCGGCCAGCCGCCCGCGGGGGAGCGGGGCCGAGCGCGCGGGCGGCGGCGGCCAGGGCGGTGGCG
>Ga0307278_10000775_pt1 | contig 15738 bp, 12 predicted proteins | sample ER_DNA_117_FD_194482 | JGI IMG/M metagenome (GOLD analysis project Ga0307278, IMG submission 194482) | Bulk soil microbial communities from the East River watershed near Crested Butte, Colorado, United States - ER_DNA_117 | ecosystem: Environmental > Terrestrial > Soil > Floodplain | place... | reverse complement strand
GCTCGCCGGCCAGCCCGAGGAAGGCGAGCGGCTTGTCGGCGCCGGCGTCGAGGGTGCGGACCACCACCTTGCCGCCGGGGAAGGCTTCGAAGACCGCCGCGTAGGCGGCACGCTGCTCCTCCACCGGCGGCGGCTCGGCCCGTTCCAGGTAGAGGAACTCGGTGCGCAGCAGCCCGACGCCCTCGGCCCCCGCCGCCACGGCCGCCGCCGCGTCCCCCGGGCCGCCGAGGTTGGCCAGCAGGTCGACCCGCTGGCCGTCGGCGGTCGCCCCGGGCGCATGGGTCATCGCCACGGCGTGCCGGGCGGCCCGCGCCGCGGCCCTGGCCGCGGCCGCGTCCACCTCGGCGTCGCCCGGTTCGACCAGCACCTCGCCGCTGCCGCCGTCGACCACCACCCTGGTGCCGTCGGCCAGCGCATGGGCACCTTTGCAGCCGACCACCGCCGGCACGCCCATGGCGCGGGCCAGGATGGCGGTGTGGCTGGTGGGGCCGCCCTGCTCGGTGACGAAGGCGAGCACCCGGTCGCGCGGCAGGGTCGCCGTGTCCGCCGGGGCCAGGTCGACCGCGACCAGCACGAACGGGTGGCCGGGGTCGGGCACGCCTGGCAGCGGCACGCCGAGCAGCCGGGCCACCGTCCGGTCGCGCACGTCGTCCAGGTCGGCCACCCTGGCGGCCAGGTAGCCGCCGACGGCCGCGAGCCGCTCCCGGTAGGAGGCGAACGCCTCCCACACCGCCCGCGCCGCCGGGCGGCCCTGTCCCGCCAGCTCCTCGACCTTGGCGGCCACGCCCGGGTCACCGGCCATCATGGCCTGCGCCTCGAGCACCTCCTGGGCCTCGCCGCCCGCCGCCTCGGCACGGGCGTCGAGGTCGTCGGCGACCTGCTGGAGCGCGTCGAGCGCGGCACGGGCCTCCGCCTCGGGCGGCCCGCCGGGCGCGCCCGATGGTGGCTCGGGCACGCGCCCGGCCATGCGGGCGACCGGCCCGACGGCGACGCCGGGGCTGGCGGCGGCCCCGTGGAGCGCCCGCGTCGTGGCCGGCGTGCTCACGCGTCGTGGTCCTGCTCGACCACCGCGACCAGCTCGTCGAGCGCCTGCTCCGCCCCGTCGCCCTCGGCGGCGAGGACGACCTCCTCGCCGCCGCGGACGTCCAGCGTGATCACATCGAGGATGCTGGCCGCGTCGACCGGCTCCTTGCCCGCCTTGGCGATGGTGACCGCGACCGGCTGCCTGGCCGCCGCCCTGACGAACCGTGCCGCTGGCCGCGCGTGCAGCCCGATCTTCGACCCCACCACGGCACGCCGCTCCGCCATACCCGCCTCCTCTGGTTGGTTGCCGCCCTCGGCGGCGTCAGCCCTCGACCGCCACGTCGTCGTAGATGCGGGCGGCGGCCAGCAGGCCGCTGGGGCCGCGCTCGTAGCAGGCGACGCCCGCCTGGGCATCGAGCACGCGGCCGCCCCAGGAGACCACGTTGTACTCCAGGGCGGTGCAGGTGCCGTCGTCGGTCGCGGCGCAGTGCTCCAGCGGGAAGCCGCCGACCTCGAACAGGCCCCGGTAGAACCTGGCCAGGGCGTCGCGCCCGCTGTGGACGTGCTCGCTCCCGGCCGGCTCGCGCGCGTACCCGTCGGGCTCGTACAGCTCCAGGACGTCCTCGAGCGCGCCGGCGGCGAGGGCGGCCTGGTAGCGCCGCACCACGGACGGCAGGACCAGGTCGGTCCGCTCGGGCAGCAGCGGCCCGCGCACCCGGTGGCGGCCTTCCAGGGGCCACAGGCTGTGGTAGACGCGCACCCGCTCGAGGCGGGCGCCCCTGCCCTCGCCGACCAGCGCCACCGGCAGCTCGACCTCGCCGTCGTCACCCTCCAGGACCAGCACCGACTCGACCACGGTGCGGCTCGCGTCGCTGGTGACCCGCCCGGGGACCACCCGGGCCTTGCGCTGCTCCAGCCAGTCGTAGGTGGCGGCGGCGAACTCCTCGACCGCGGCGATGCCCTCCACGCGGCCGGCGCGCGGGTCGTCGATCACCGGGTTCTTGGCGAACAGGCCGAGGAACGCCTGCGGCCTGCCCTCCACGAGCAGCGGCAGGTAGGTGCCGAGCGGCTCGCCGGCGAGCGTGCTCATCCGACCCGCCCGAACGCGTCCACCAGGATGCGGCTCACCTCGGCCAGGTGGGCGCGCATGTGCGCGGCGGCCTGCTCGGCGTCGCCGGCCTCGATCGCGGCGATGATGCGCTCGTGCGCCGCCGGCTCGACCATCGCGGTGACGTGGTCGCCGAGCTGCGGCATCAGGTGGAGCAGGCGCTCGACCTCGTCGAGCAGCGCCTCCAGCACGCGCAGGAGCCGGCTGTTGCCGGCGGCGCCGGCCACGGTCAGGTGGAAGGCCCTGGCGGCGCGCATGGTGCTCTGATAGGAGCGCTCCTCGCCCCCGGGCCCGGCGGCGGCCTGGCGCAGCCGCGCCACCAGCTCGGCCCCGCCGCGCGTGGCCGCGTCGCCGGTGACCTGGGGTTCGAGCATCAGCCGCAGGGCGAACACCTCGCGCACGTCCTCGAGCGACAGGGGCGCGACCAGGTAGCCCTTGCGCGGCAGCACCACGATCCAGCCGTCCTGGACGAGCAGGCGCAGGGCCTCGCGGATGGGGGTCTTGGAGACCCCGAAGCGGGCCGCCAGCTCGTTCTCGATCAGCGGCTGGCTCGGCCGCAGGCGGGCGGTGAGGATCTCCCGCTTGAGGGCGTCGTAGACCTGCTCGGTGAGGGAGCGCCGGCCGGGGCCGGCCTCGACCTCGCCCGGCCCCGGCGGGACGACGGAACCGCCGGGTCTTGCGAGCCTGTCGACCATCGTCACGCACCCATGGGCGAGGCGCACGCCCCCTCGGCCAGCAGAACCAGCGACCAGTATACGGTCGCGCCCGAACGTGCAGACCAGCAGTTTCTCCGATCGTCGACGGAGCGTACGCGGCACGGCCCGGGCGCTCGCCCGGGCCGTGCCGTCGCTGTGATGGTGGAGGCTACGACTCCTCGAAGGCGTTGAACTCATCGGGAGCGTAGGTCTCGCCGGTCTCGACGTCGACCAGCGGGCCGGTGACGCCGTCCTCGATGGTGCCGATCGGGTTGCCGTCCTCGCCGTAGTAGACGCCGTCGTAGCCCTCGTAGGCCGGGTTGCCGAAGGCGTCCATCGCGTAGGCGGTCGCCGGCACGTCGGTGAGCAGGGGCTGCACGCTGCGGTAGCGCACCATGCCGGTGCCCGCCGGGATCAGCTTGCCGATGATCACGTTCTCCTTGAGGCCGATCAGGCTGTCGCTCTTGCCCTCGATGGCCGCCTCGGTGAGCACCCTGGTGGTCTCCTGGAAGGAGGCCGCCGACAGCCATGACTCGGTCGCGAGCGACGCCTTGGTGATGCCGAGCAGCTCGGGACGGCCGTTGGCCGGCGTGCCGCCGCGCTCCAGCGCCTCGCGGTTGGCCCGCTCGAAGGTGTGGCGGTCGATCAGCTCCCCGGGGAGCAGATCGGTGTCGCCGCCTTCGAGCACGGTCACCCGCTTGAGCATCTGCCGGACGATCAGCTCGATGTGCTTGTCGTGGATGGTCACACCCTGCGAGGTGTAGACCTTCTGGACCTCGTCGACCAGGTGCTTCTGCGTGTCCCGGATGCCGAGCACCCGCAGCAGCTCCTTGGGGTTCGGGGTGCCCTCGACCAGCATCTGGCCGACCTCGACCTCGTCGCCGTCGTCGACCTTCAGACGTTGCCGACGACCGACGATGGTGCTCCACTCCTCGCCCTCGTCGGAGGTGACGGTGAGCTGCACCCCCTTCTCCACGTCCTCGATGGCGACGCGGCCGGAGAACTCGGCGATCGGGGTCATGCCCTTGGGCGTGCGGGCCTCGAACAGCTCGACCACGCGCGGCAGGCCGTGGGTGATGTCCTCGCCCGCGATCCCGCCGGTGTGGAAGGTCCGCATGGTGAGCTGGGTGCCCGGCTCGCCGATCGACTGGGCGGCGATGATGCCGACCGCCTCGCCGATGTCGACCAGCCGGTTGGTGGCCAGGCTGCGCCCGTAGCAGAGCTGGCAGACGCCGAGCCGCGACTCGCAGGTGAGCACCGAGCGGCACTGGATCCTGCCGATCCCGTGCTCGACGAGCAGGTCGATGACCTCGTCGTCGATCTCGGTGCCGGCCTCGACCAGCACCTTCTCGCTCTTGCCCTCCGGCACGAGCACGTCCTCGGCCAGCACGCGGGACAGCGCCTGGCTCTCGGCCGAACGCGGCCGGACCCACTCGTACTGGCCCTTCTTGCGCGTCGGGCGGCGCACCGCCACCTGCACGGGGACGCCCCGCTCGGTGCCGCAGTCGCCCTCGCGGACGATCACGTCCTGGGTGACGTCGACCAGGCGCCGGGTCAGGTAGCCGGAGTCGGCGGTGCGCAGGGCGGTGTCGGCCAGTCCCTTGCGGGCGCCGTGGGTCGAGATGAAGTACTCGAGCACGGTCAGGCCCTCGCGGAAGTTGGCCTTGATCGGCCGCGGGATGATGTCGCCGCGCGGGTTGGCCACCAGGCCGCGCATGCCGGCGATCTGGCGCACCTGGGTCATGTTCCCGCGCGCGCCCGAGGTCGCCATCATGTAGATGGGGTTGAAGGGCTCCTGGCGGAAGCGCTCCTCCATGTCCTCGCGGACGCGCTCGGTTGCCTCCGTCCAGATCTCGATGAGCTCCTGCCGGCGCTCGTCGTCGGTGATGATGCCCTTGCGGAACTGCGACTCCACCTTCTCCGCGCGCTTCTCGAACTCGTCGAGGATCTGCTGCTTGTGCGGCGGCTTGAGCACGTCCTGGATGGAGACGGTCACGCCGGCCCGCGACGCCCAGTGGAAGCCGAGGTTCTTCATGCTGTTGAGCACCTCGGCGGTGGTGGTCTGGTCGTAGCGGTCGGCGATCCGCGCGACCAGCGCGGACAGCTCCCGGTTCTGCAGCGTCTCGTTGACGAACGGGAGGTCGTCGGGCAGAGCCTCGTTGAACAGCAGGCGCCCGACGGTCGTCTCGACCTTGGCGTCGGCCTCCGGGTCGTCCAGCTTCTCCATCGGCAGGCGGACGAGGATCGCGTCCTGCAGCCCGATCGACTTGAAGTCGTAGGCCATCACGGCTTCCGCCACCGACCCGAACGCACGCAGCCTCGGCCCGTCGCCGTTGCCGCTACTCTTCGAGCTCTTGTTCCGCGCCGAAGGCGTCTGTGACTTGTAGGTGAGGAAGTAGATGCCGAGCACCATCTCGTGGGTGGGCACGGCGATCGGCCGCCCGTGGGCGGGCGAGAGGATGTTGTTGGTCGACAGCATCAGCACCCGCGCCTCGGCCTGGGCCTCGGACGACAGGGGCACGTGCACGGCCATCTGGTCGCCGTCGAAGTCGGCGTTGAAGGCCTTGCAGACCAGCGGGTGGATCTGGATGGCCTTGCCCTCCACCAGCACCGGCTCGAACGCCTGGATGCCGAGGCGGTGCAGGGTCGGCGCCCGGTTGAGCAGCACCGGGTGCTCCCGGATGACCTCCTCGAGCACGTCCCAGACCTGCGGCCGGGAACGCTCGACCATGCGCTTGGCCGACTTGATGTTCTGGGCGTAGGAGAGGTCGACCAGCCGCTTCATCACGAACGGCTTGAACAGCTCCAGGGCCATCTGCTTCGGCAGGCCGCACTGGTGCAGCTTGAGCTCCGGGCCGACCACGATCACCGAGCGGCCGGAGTAGTCGACGCGCTTGCCGAGCAGGTTCTGGCGGAAGCGGCCCTGCTTGCCCTTGAGCATGTCGGACAGGCTCTTCAGAGGCCGGTTGCCCGGCCCGGTGACCGGGCGGCCGCGGCGGCCGTTGTCGAACAGGGCGTCGACCGCCTCCTGCAGCATGCGCTTCTCGTTGTTGACGATGATCTCGGGCGCGCCGAGGTCGAGCAGCCTCTTGAGCCGGTTGTTGCGGTTGATCACGCGGCGGTAGAGGTCGTTGAGGTCGCTGGTGGCGAAGCGGCCACCGTCGAGCTGGACCATCGGCCGCAGGTCCGGCGGGATCACCGGGATGCAGTCGAGCACCATGCCCAGCGGCGAGTTGCGCCGCCCGATGAAGGCGCTGACCACCCGCAGCCGCTTGATGGCGCGCTGCTGCTTCTGCCCCTTGGAGGTGGCGATGATCTCGCGCAGGCGCTGCTGCTCGCTCTCGACGTCCTCGCGCAGCAGCAGGTCCTTGATGGCCTCGGCGCCCATGCCCGCCGCGAAGTACTCGCCGAAGCGGTCGCGCAGCTCGCGGTAGTACTGGTCGTCGGCGATCAGCTGCTTGGGCGTGAGGTTCTTGAACATCTCGAGGACCCGCTCGAGCAGCTCGACCTGGGCGGCCGACTTCTGGGCGACGTCGCGCAGCCCGCGCTCGGCCTCGTTGCGGGCCTTGCGGCGCTGGTCGGACTTGGCGCCCTGGGACTCCAGCTCGGCGAGCTGGGCCTCGAGCTGGGCCTTGATCTCGTCCTCGCGCTTCTGCTTCTCGAACTCGACCTGCTCGCGCTCGTGGGCCATCTCGCTCTCGATGCGGGGCAGGTCCTCGTGGCGGCGGTCGTCGTCGACCCAGGTGACCACGTTGGCCGCGAAGTAGATGATCTTCTCGAGATCCTTCGGGGCCATGTCGATCAGGTAGCCGAGCCGGCTCGGCACGCCCTTGACGTACCAGATGTGGGTGACCGGCGCGGCCAGCTCGATGTGCCCGATGCGCTCGCGGCGCACCTTGGCGCGGGTGACCTCGACGCCGCATCGCTCACAGATGATGCCCTTGAAGCGGACGCGCTTGTACTTGCCGCAGTAGCACTCCCAGTCCCGCGTCGGACCGAAGATCTTCTCGCAGAACAGGCCGTCCTTCTCCGGCTTCAGGGTGCGGTAGTTGATGGTCTCCGGCTTGCGCACCTCGCCGTTGGACCACATGCGGATCTGGTCGGCCGTTGCCAGGCCGATGCGCAGCTCGTCGAAGTAGTTGACGTCGAGCAACTCAGACCTCCTCGACCGACGAGGGCTCTCGCCGGCTCAGGTCGATGCCAAGCTCCTCCGCGGCCCGGAACACGTCCTCGTCGGCGTCCCGCATCTCGATCTCCTGCCCCTCCGCCGAGAGCACCTCGACGTTGAGGCAGAGGGACTGCATCTCCTTGATGAGGACCTTGAACGACTCCGGGATGCCCGGCTCGGGGATGTTCTCGCCCTTGACGATCGCCTCGTAGACCTTCACGCGGCCCAGGACGTCGTCGGACTTGATGGTCAGCAGCTCCTGCAGCGCGTAGGCGGCGCCGTAGGCCTCGAGGGCCCAGACCTCCATCTCGCCGAAGCGCTGGCCGCCGAACTGCGCCTTCCCGCCCAGCGGCTGCTGCGTGATCATCGAGTAGGGGCCGGTCGACCGGGCGTGGATCTTGTCGTCGACCAGGTGGAGCAGCTTCATGATGTAGATGTAGCCAACCGTGACGGGGGTCGGGTACGGCTCGCCGGAGCGGCCGTCGAACAGGATCGCCTTGCCCTCGGCGTCGACCAGCCGGTGCTGCTCGCCCGAGATCGGGTCCTCGTAGCTCGACGGCGCGGCGGCCAGCAGGTCCTCGATGGCGGCCTCGCTGGCCCCGTCGAACACCGGGGTCGCCAGGTTGACGCGGCCCTCCGTGGTGGCCTGCGGGGTCTCCCAGCCGGTTGCCCCTGCCCAGGTGGGCAGCTTCTTGAACGACCAGCCGTGGGCGGCGACCCAGCCGAGGTGGGTCTCCAGGACCTGGCCGATGTTCATGCGGCTCGGCACGCCGAGCGGGTTGAGGATGATGTCGACCGGGGTCCCGTCGACCAGGAACGGCATGTCCTCCTCGGGGAGGATCTTGGAGATGACGCCCTTGTTGCCGTGGCGCCCCGCCAGCTTGTCCCCGTCGGAGATCTTGCGCTTCTGCGCGACGTAGACGCGCACCAGCTGGTTGACGCCCGGGTTGAGGTCGTCGCCGGCGTCGCGGGAGAAGACCCGCACGCCGATGACCTTGCCGTTCTCGCCGTGCGGCACCTTGAGGCTGGTGTCGCGCACCTCGCGCGCCTTCTCGCCGAAGATCGCCCGCAGCAGGCGCTCCTCCGGGGTCAGCTCGGTCTCGCCCTTGGGCGTCACCTTGCCGACCAGGACGTCGCCTGGGGAGACCTCGGCGCCGATGCGGATGATGCCGCGCTCGTCGAGGTCCTTCAGCACGTCCTCGGAGACGTTGGGGATGTCGCGGGTGATCTCCTCGGCGCCGAGCTTGGTGTCGCGCGCGTCGACCTCGTGCTCCTCGATGTGGATCGAGGTGAGCACGTCGTCCTTGACGAGCCGCTCGGAGAGGATGATGGCGTCCTCGAAGTTGTGGCCCTCCCAGGGCATGAAGGCGACCAGCAGGTTCTTGCCGAGCGCCAGCTCGCCCTCTTCGGTGCAGGGCCCGTCGGCGAGCACGTCGCCGGCGGCGACCTTGTCGCCCTCGGCCACGATCGGCTTCTGGTTGATGCAGGTGCCCTGGTTGGAGCGCTCGAACTTGCGCAGCCTGTAGGTGCGCCCGCTGCCGTCGGCGTGGCGCACGGTGACGTGCTCGGCCGAGATGTCCTCGACCGTGCCCGGCTGCTCGGCCACGACCACGCCGCCGGCGTCGACCGCGACACGGCGCTCCATGCCCGTGCCGACCAGCGGCGACTCCGAGCGCAGCAGGGGCACGGCCTGGCGCTGCATGTTGGCGCCCATGAGCGCGCGGTTGGCGTCGTCGTGCTCGAGGAACGGGATCAGGGCGGTGGCCACCGACACCATCTGGCGCGGCGACACGTCCATGTAGTCGACCTCGTCGGGCGGGACGTTGGCCATCTCGCCGGTGACGCCGACGCCCTGGCCGACGCCGTACTCGGCGCGGGTGGCGGCCGTCCGCTTGCCGGAGACCCCGGCCGAGCGGTTGCCCTGGCGCGCCAGCACGCGGTTGTCGGCGAAGCGGCTGTCCTTGCCCACCGGGTTGTTGGCCTGCGCGATCACGTGCAGGTCCTCGTCGTCGGCGGTGAGGTAGTCGACCTGCTCGGTGACCCGGCCCTCGGTCACCTTGCGGTACGGCGTCTCCACGAAGCCGTACTCGTTGATGCGCGCGTAGGTGGACAGGTTGCCGATCAGGCCGATGTTCGGGCCCTCCGGCGTCTCGATCGGGCACATCCGCCCGTAGTGGGAGGGGTGCACGTCGCGGACCTCGAACCCGGCCCGCTCGCGCGAGAGCCCGCCCGGGCCGAGGGCCGAGAGGCGGCGGCGGTGGGTGAGCGCGGCCAGCGGGTTGGTCTGGTCCATGAACTGCGACAGCTGCGAGGTGCCGAAGAACTCCTTGATCGCGGCCACGACGGGCCGGATGTTGATCAGGGTCTGGGGCGTGATCGCCTCGGCGTCCTGGGTGGTCATGCGCTCGCGCACCACCCGCTCCATGCGCGACAGGCCGATGCGCACCTGGTTCTGGATCAGCTCGCCGACCGAGCGCAGGCGGCGGTTGCCGAAGTGGTCCTGGTCGTCGGTGACGGTCGCCGGGTCGCCCTCGTGCAGGCGCACCAGGTAGTCGACCGTGGCGATGACGTCGTCGCGGGTCAGGGTCAGCTCGCGGTGGCCTTCGTCCAGACCGAGCTTCTTGTTGATCTTGTAGCGGCCGACCTTGGCAAGGTCGTAGCGCTTGGGCTGGAAGAACAGGCCGGTCAGGAGCTGGCGGCCGGACTCGGCCGAGGGCGGCTCGCCGGGGCGCAGGCGGCGGTAGATCTCGACGAGGGCGTCTTCCTCGGTCTTGGTGTGGTCCTTCTCGAGGGTGGCCATCATCGTCTCGGACTCGCCGAAGCGCTCGCGGATGTCGGCATCGGTCATGCCGAGGCCGCGCAGCAGGACGGTGACGGGCAGGCGCCGCTTGCGGTCCAGGCGCACGCCGACGGTGTCCTTCTTGTCGACGTCGAACTCGAGCCAGGCACCCCGCGCGGGGATGACCCGGCAGGAGGTCAGCATCTTGTCGAGCGTCTTGTCGGGCTCCTGCTCGAAGATGACGCCAGGCGACCGCACGAGCTGGGAGGTGACCACCCGCTCGGTGCCGTTGATGATGAAGGTGCCCTGGTCGGTCATGACCGGGAAGTCGCCCATGAAGACCGACTGGGACTTGATCTCGCCGGTGGTGCGGTTCTGGAACTCGGCCTGGACGTGCAGCTTGCGGGAGTAGGTGTGGTCCTTCTCGCGGCACTCCTCGACGCTGAGCTCTGGCTCCTCGAAGCGGTGCTCGCCGAAGGTGAGCGCCATCTGTCCGGTGAAGTCCTCGATGGGGCTGATCTCGTCGAAGGTCTCGCGGAGACCGTCGGTGATCAGCCACTCGAACGACTGGCGCTGGATGGCGATGAGGTCGGGGATGGGTAGGATCTCGGGGATCTTGCCGAAGGAGAGTCGTGGCGAGGTACGCGGGTCGCTCAACAGGCGTCCCTCCCCTTTCACGGGAAGAAGCAGGTGGATGGGCACGCGGGCACGCCAAAGCCGCCGAGCACAGTTGGTTCAAGGGCGCGCGAAGACATGCGAAAGAGCAGTGTAGCGCTTGCCTACACCGCTGTCAACAGCGACACGAGAAGAGTCTTCGTGTGCACCTCATCGTTACGCCATGTCGAATGACGGGAGTGTGCCGCCCCCGCTTTGAGGTGTCAAGGGATCCGGCAAATGCCGGGTACGGGCAAACCCGCCTGAACCCGCCATGACCTGCGGGAACTCCCGCAGGTCATGGGGGTGTGCGGTGACGGGGCTACTTGAGCTCGACCGAGGCCCCGGCGCTCTCGAGCTGCGCCTTGGCCTTGTCGGCCGCCTCCTTGGGGACCCGCTCCAGGACCGCCTTGGGGGCGCCGTCGACCAGGTCCTTGGCCTCCTTCAGGCCGAGGCTGGTGAGCGCGCGCACCTCCTTGATGACCTGGATCTTCTTGTCGCCGGCCGCGGTGAGGACGACGTCGAACTCGGTCTGCTCCTCCTCGACGGACGCCTCCGCCGCGCCGCCACCGGCGGCCGGGGCCTGGGCGACGGCCACCGGGGCGGCGGCCGAGACGCCGAAGGTGTCCTCGAACCGCTTCACGAAGTCCGAGAGCTCGATCAGGGTCATGTCCTTGAAGGCGTCGAGGAGGTCGTCGCTGGAAAGCTTTGCCATGGTGGTGCGTGCTCCTTGTGACTGGCGGTGGGCTGTGGTCGAGGGCGCTCAGGCGCTCTCGGCGCCGTCGGTGCTCTCGGCGCCGTCGCTGCTCTCGGCGCCGTCGCTGCTCTCGGTGCTCTCGGCGGCCGGGGCGGCCTCGCCGCCGTCGGCCTGGCGCTGGTCCCGGAGCGCGGCGGTCATCGTGGCGACCTGGCGCAGCGGGGCGGCCAGGAGGTTGACGGTCTGCCGCAGGGAGCCGGCCAGCATGCCGGCCATGCGCCCGAGCAGCACGTCGCGGGACTCCATGGTGGCGAGATGACGAACGGCGTCGGCGTCGAGCACCTTGCCGTCCATCACCCCCGCCTTGAGCACCAGGGCGGGATGGCTGCGGGCGAAGTCGGCCAGGTCCTTCGCCGCCTGCACCGGGTCGCCGTGCACGAACGCGACGGCCGTCGGGCCTTGCAGGTAGCTCTCCAGCTCCCCGTAGCCCACCTCGCGGGCGGCGATCGCGGTCAGCGTGTTCTTCAGGACCTTGTACTCGGTCTGCGACCCGCGCAGCGAGGCGCGCAGATCACCGAGCTCCTTGACCTTGAGGCCGCGGTACTCGGTCAGCAGCGCGGCCGACACCCCCTGCAGGCGTCCCTTGATGGCCTCGACCTCTGCGACGTTGCTCGCGTTCGGCACGGCCTCACCTACCTCCTCGACTCGGCGCGCACGAAAAAGCGGACGGCCTCGGACCGCCCGCTGCACGCACGAGGAGCTTCTCCGTGCGGAGGTGCTCGCCTGCGCCGGCGCCCGTTGGACGGGCTTTCGTGTCGCGTGCGACAACCGGTCGGTCTTCGGCTCGCGAAAGGGTAGCACGGCTCGCCCGCTGCCACAGCTCGTGATGTCCGGGCGGCCCCGGCCGGCAGCCCGCGCCCGGCTACAGCCCCGCGAGGGCCGGGTCCGTGACCCGCACCGCCAGGGCGCCGTCCAAGGGCGGGGCGACCAGGCCGCGGGTGGTGAGGGCCTCGAGGGCGGCGTCCATGGCGAGGGTGTAGGACCAGGCGAGGTAGGCGCCCTCGTCGTCGGCGCCCGGGATGCGGCGGCGGATGGGGTCGAGGGCGGGCATGGCGTCCTCGACCAGGCGGACGACGGACCAGCCGAAGCCCTCGATCAGCTCCCGGAGGGCGGGCTCGCGGGCGGCGGGCACGGCGGGGGCGGCCTCGGGGTCGACCCCGAGGGCGGTCCACTCGGGCGCGGCCGGGCGGCCGCAGCGGACCAGGTAGCCGCGTCCGGCGAGCGGGGTGGCCCGGGCGAACCAGACGCCGGCGGCCTCGCGCTCGCCCTCGGCCAGCCAGACGAAGGCGCTGCCGAACGGCGGCGCCGAGAGCCCCTGGCGGCGCAGCAGGCGGCGCACGCCGAGGTCGAGCAGGAGCCCACCGACCAGGAGGAAGGCGGAGCTCGATTCATGTGGAGGGGAGCCCGCTCCCCCGGGTTCGAGCGCGTCCGGGGTCGCGGAGATGGCGTGCACCTGCTCGTACTCGACCTCGAGGCGGCTCCACTCGCCGGCGACCAGGCGGGCCATGACGCGGCCGAGGTCGGAGGCGGCGGCACGCAGCGCCTTGGCGTGCTCCGCCCGGGCGACCGGGAAGCGCGGCCGTCCGTCCGGCCCGGCGAGGCCGACGCCCTTGAGGGTGGCCAGCCGTGCCTGGCCCAGATGGTCGAGCGGGGAGCCGTCGGCGACCGCGGAGAGCAGCCCGCCGTGCACCGACGGGTCGATCAGCTCGTCGGGGTCGACGGCCGGCGCCAGCGGCGCCCACCAGCCCAGGTGCCAGGCTTCGGCCATGCGGCCCGCCGCCTAGCCGGCCCTGGCCTCGCGGTCGCCGGCCAGGTTGCGCGTCTGCGCCGGGTCGACCTTGACGCCGGGTCCCATCGAGGTGGAGACGGCGATGCCCTTGATGTAGCGGCCCTTTGCAGCCGCCGGCTTGGCCCGCAGGATCTCGTCGAGCACGACCTGGTAGTTCTCGACCAGCGCCTTGGTCGGGAAGGAGGTCTTGCCGAGGATCAGGTGGAGGTTGCCGTGCCGGTCGACGCGGTACTCGACCTTGCCGCCCTTGATGTCGCTGACCGCCTTGGCCACCTCGGGGGTGACCGTGCCGGCGCGCGGGTTGGGCATCAGCCCGCGCGGGCCGAGGATGCGGCCGAGCCGCCCGACCTGCCCCATCATGTCGGGGGTGGCGACCGCGGCGTCGAAGTCGAGGAAGCCCTTCTGGATGCGCTCGATCAGGTCCTTGCCGCCGACCACGTCGGCTCCTGCCGCCTCGGCGTCGCGGGCCGCCTCGCCCTCGGCGAACACGGCCACGCGGATGGACTTGCCGGTGCCGTTGGGGAGGCTGACGGTGCCGCGCACCATCTGGTCGGCCCGCCGCGGGTCGACCCCGAGGCGGAAGGCGACCTCGACGGTGGCGTCGAACTTGGTCGGGCTGGTCGCCTTGGCCAGGTCCAGCGCGTCGAAGGGGTGGTAGAGAGCGGAGCGGTCGATCTTCTTGATCGCGTCCGCGTACTTCTTGCCTGCCATCTGGCTCGTCCTTTCGTGGTACCTGCGGGGCGCTGCCACGCCCCTCCCACTGGGCCGGGCCCCTGTGGGCCCGGCGCGTCTAGCCGGAGACGGTGATGCCCATCGAGCGGGCGGTGCCCTCGACGATCTTCATCGCGCCCTCGATGTCGAGCGCGTTCAGGTCGGGCATCTTGGTCTCGGCGATCTCCCTGACCTGGGCACGGGTGACCGAGCCGACCTTCTCCCGGTGCGGCTCCGCCGAGCCCTTCTCGACCCCCGCCGCCTTGCGCAGCAGCACGGCGGCCGGCGGCGTCTTGAGGACGAAGCTGAAGGTGCGGTCCTCGAAGATGGTGATCTCCACCGGGATCACGCTGCCGGTCTGCGCGGCGGTGGCGGCGTTGTACTGCTTGACGAAGTCCATGATGTTGACGGCGTGGGGGCCGAGCGCGGTGCCGACCGGCGGCGCCGGTGTCGCCTGCCCGGCCGGGAGCTCGATCTTGATCACGGCCGCCACCTTGCGGCGGCGGGTCGGTTGCTGCGGTGGCATCGGGGTCGTCGCTCCTTGGCGAGTCGGAGGTCTAGAGCTTCTGGACCTGGTCGAAGGAGAGCTCGACCGGGGTCTCCCGTCCGAAGATCGACACCAGCACCTTGAGCTTCTGCTGGTCGGCGTTGATCTCGGCGATGGAGCCGGGGAGCTGGGCGAAGGGTCCGGAGGTGACGGTCACGGACTCGCCGACCTGCCACTCCACCGTCGGCCGGATCTTCTCGACCGGCTTGGTCTCGAGGATCCTGGCCACCTCCTTCTCGGACAGGGGCGTCGGCTTGGCGCCCGATCCGACGAAGCCGGTCACGCCGGGGGTGTTCCGCACCACGTACCAGGAGTCGTCGTCAAGGTACATGCGGACCAGCAGGTAGCCGGGGAAGACCTTGCGCGAGACGACCTGGCGCTTGCCTCCCTTGATCTCCATGACGTCTTCCATGGGGATGACGACCTCGAAGATCTTCTCCTCCATGTTCATCGAGGAGATCCTGCTCTGAAGGTTGGCCTTGACCTTGTTCTCGTATCCCGCGTATGTGTGGACCACGTACCAGTCGCCCAGTCCGAAGCTGGGGCCACCGGTCTCGCCCGTGGCGGTGTCGGTGCTCATGGCGCTCCTGGAAGTAATCGAATCATTGACGGCTGCGGCTAGCCGAACACGGCGAGGACGGCCTTCCCGAAGAGGGTGTCCATGCCGAAGATGACCGCCGTGATCACGGAGACCGACACCAGGACGACCACCGTGTAGCCGACCACGGTGCGCCGGTCCGGCCAGTTCACCTTCCGCAGCTCGGCGGTCACCTCGCTGCCGAAGGAGGTCACGGCGCTCAGCCTCGAGCGGCGCTTGCCGCTCTGGGCCGCGCCCTGCCTGGCCGCCTGCCGCTGCGCGACCTGCTGCTTGCGCAGCTGCTGGAGGCGCTCCCCCTGGTCGGCGGTCTTCTGCTGGCGAGCCATCGCCCGCTTGGTTTCCCTGTTCATGGTACGGCGTGCTCCTCGCGCCCGATGGCGCAGCCGGGTCCTGCACGTCCCGCCCTCTACCGGCTCGAGCTGGTGCCGGCTGGAGTACGGGAGTGGCAGGCCAGGAGGGACTCGAACCCCCAACCACCGGTTTTGGAGACCGGGACTCTACCAATTGAGCTACTGGCCTAGGGTGTGCCGGTCCGCCCCGGCCCGGCCCAAGAGCCCAACGAGTATAGGGAGAGGCGCCAACACGACTCAAGACGCCGGTCGGTAGGAGCCCGCGGCACACCATCGGGCACCGGCCGTCGCCTGGCACCAGCTTACCAGCACGGCCATGCGTCGAGCGGTGCTACCTGGCGCGGACGGCCGCGGCCAGCGGCAGGCTCGGCAGGCGTCCGGAGCCCTGCGGCGCCCGGTGGCCGTTGCCCTTGCTGGAGGCGGACCGGCGGCGCTGGCGCAGGGCGTGGGCGACCAGGATGGCGCCGAGCAGCGCCCCGGCGGAGCCGGCGGCCACCGCGGCGACCCTTGGGTCGGCCCCTGCCACGCGGCGGCGGCCGAGCGCGGCCAGGACGCGTTC
>Ga0307278_10000774_pt1 | contig 15741 bp, 12 predicted proteins | sample ER_DNA_117_FD_194482 | JGI IMG/M metagenome (GOLD analysis project Ga0307278, IMG submission 194482) | Bulk soil microbial communities from the East River watershed near Crested Butte, Colorado, United States - ER_DNA_117 | ecosystem: Environmental > Terrestrial > Soil > Floodplain | place... | reverse complement strand
GCTACCTGGACCTGCCCGGCCGGCTGACCCGCTCCGCCCGACGCTGGCACCTGCACCTGCCCACCCGCTGGCCCTGGGCGCGCGAGTTCCTGCTGGCGCTGGACCGGCTGCGCTGCGTGCCGTTCCCAACCTGACGTCCACGGGCACCATCGTCGTTGCACCCCACCCCCGGGCTGACGGCAGCCTGCGTCACAGACGCCGACGCACCTATCGGTGCCCGGTCAAGCGGCAAGGCGAGTCATCACGCCGGCTGCTGGCCGCCCGTGGCACCCCATCCCGGCTCCAGCCAAGCCCCAGAACCCCAAATCCCAGCCGAAGAAACAAAGACGGTGGATCCCGGCTTAGGGAAAGTAACCCGATGGCAGGGAGTCAGGTCACCCCACCCGTACCACCCGACTCGGCAGATCGCGGCGTGTCCTGGTGGCATCGTGGCGGCTGGCTGCTGCTCGCCTTGGGCGCCCTGCTCGCCGGCTTGTTGATGGCTGGGTGCTCCAGCGGCGAGGAGGCGCAGGCGCACGTCACCATCAACATGCTCGATGACTTCTTCGGACGCGATCTCACCCGGGTACCGATTGACACGTCCGTTCGCTTCGTGAACGACGGACGCAACCCGCACAACGCCGTCGACGCCAAGGGTGCTTGGAAGACGCCCGTGGACATGAAGCGTGGTGACGCCAAGCTGGTCAGATTCTCCCAGCCGGGCGTGTACCGCTTCTACTGCACGTTCCACGGTACTGCCAACGGCAAGGGCATGGCCGCCACTCTGGTAGTCGGCAACGCCTACTACAACCCAGCCGAGCAGGCCACCGGCAAGACACTCGCACCGGTCGCGCAGGCGAGCGGCCAAGTCCAGCGGGTGCCGCAGCAGCACCGCACCATCCAGGCGGCCGTAAACGCCTCCCAGCCGGGCGACCTCGTCCTGATCAGCCCGGGTGTGTACCGCGAGGAGGTCAAGGTCGCCATCCCCTCGCTCGTGCTCCGCGGCACTGATCGCAACGCGGTGGTGATCGATGCGGAATTCAAGCGTCCGAACGCCATTAGCATCACCGCTGATGGCGTGGCGGTGGAGAACCTCACCGCCCGCAACGGCTTGACCAACGGGGTCTTCTGGACCGGCGTGAAGGGTTACCGTGCCTCCTATGTAACAGCCCACGCGAACAAGGAATACGGCGTTTACGCGTTCGACTCGGTTGACGGTGTGTTCGAGCACAGTTACGCCTCCGCGTCGGCCGACTCCGGCTTCTACATCGGTCAGTGCAATCCCTGTCGGGCCGTCATCACCGACGTGGTCGCGGAGAATAACGCGCTCGGGTACTCGGGCACCAACGCCAGCGGCGAGCTGTACATTGTGCGCTCCACTTGGCGCCGCAACTGGGCCGGAATCGTGCCCAACACCCTCGACACCGAGCTGCTGCCCCCGTTCCGCGAGGTCACGATCGTCGGCAACCTGGTGGAAGGCAACGGGAACCCCGAGGCGCCCGGCAAGGGCATTCAGTGGGGCGCCTTCGGCAACGGCGTCGTGCTGGCCGGCGGCAACGATTCCGTGGTCGAGAGGAACCGGATCGTCGACCACCCGCTGCACGGCATCCTGATCACGCCCAACCTGGACAGGCGCTTCTGGATGTCCTCCGGAAATCGCGTGCGCGGCAACGTGATCCGCGGCTCGGGCCGAGCCGACCTCGCGTTGAGCGCGCCGGCCGGCAACGGCAACTGCTTCCAGGGTAACGACGTTCGCAGCTCCGCCCCGCCCGGCCTGCAGGCGTTGCACTCGTGCGATGGCCTGCGTCTGCCGCTGGGGATGGACCTCTCCACCATGGCGCTTAGCCTGGGTCGTGTGGCCGAGACCCACCACGAGGACTATCCCAAGCATCGTCCAGAGGACGCCCCGGCCCCACCGCCGCAGCCCCAGCTGCCCGGCGGCGCGAGTGCGCCGGTGCGACCCGCGATGGACGTCTTCACGCGCTTCAGCATGAACCTCGCCAGTATCCCCGTTCCGGCCAATCCAGATGGCCACAGCGCAACGATCCGCAAGGAGCCAACCGTGTCAGGCGTCCCCATCCTCGCCGCCTCCCCCTGGCAGCTCGTGTTCGCGCTCTACGGCTACCTGCTGCCGTTCGTCCTGTATGCCGCCTGGACCTCGCTGGCGTTCTGGGATCTGGCCCGCCGCGACGACCTGGGCCGGGGCGCGACCCTTGCCTGGGTGGCGGTGGTGCTGCTGGTGCCGTTCCTGGGCGTGATCGGCTACCACGTCCTCGGACGATCCAAGCTGCCCGGCTGGCTGCGGGCCGCGGTGGTCGGCGGCGGCGTGGCAGCTTACCTGGTGATCCTGGCGATCGGCGCGCTCTTGGGTGGCATCGCCTGACTGTCAGCGGCGCTAAAAGGATATTCCGGAGCGAGCTGCCTGGTCGTTTCGGGTCGAGCCGACCCGTGGTCGTAGCGCACCCAGAGCTAAACGGGGTGAACCGCTGGCCGCCCTGCTGCGTCTTACGAGCAGAGGAGGCGGGGATGGACCCGGAGGGCGTGATCGGCTTCTGCGACCGCGTCCGGCCGCGGCTGGTCGGCACGCTCAGCCTGCTCTGCGGCGACGGGGACGCTGCCGAGGAGCTGGCACAGGAGACGCTGGCGCGGGTGTGGCTGCGCTGGTCTCGGGTGCGGGAGCTGGGCGAGCCCTTGGCCACCGCCTGGACCTACCGGGTCGCGATCAACCTGGCCAACTCATGGTTCCGGCGCCGGATAGCGGAGCGGCGGGCACGCGCACGGCTGGCCGCGGGGGCGGCCAGCGCGCACCTCGACCCGGATCCGGCCGACGCCGTCGCCATCCGCCAGGCGGTCGCCGCCCTCCCGCGGCGCCAGCGCACCGCGGTGGTGCTGCGCTACTACGCCGACCTGCCAGTCGCCGAGGTCGCGGCCCTGATGGGCTGTGCGCCTGGGACGGTGAAGTCACTTACCAGTAAGGCGCTGACCGCGCTGCGCCGGGTCGAGGGCATGCAGGTCGTCGAGGAGGTCGCCGATGGCCCCTGAGATCCGTGATCAGCTCCGCCGCGCCGCGCGTGACCCTCGCGCCGACCTGGACCCAGCAGCGCTGCGACGGCGGGTGCGCCAGCTCCGGCGACGCCGCGTGGCGTCCACGGTCACGGCGGTCGCGCTGTTCGCCTTGCTGCTGCCGGTTGGCCGGGCCGGCCTCGAGCGGCTGCGCGAGCCGGTCAACGTCGTGGACCGGCCGGTCGCCCGCGAGCCGGCGCCGACGACGGCCACCACCCGACCCGCAGTCCCTGCCGCTCCCCGTCGCACGCCGCAGGAGGTCCTGCGGGCCCTGTCGCGGCTGCCGCCGGGCTGGAGCGACCTTCCTCGGCCGCCCGCCCCACGGGCGCGGGCGGTGTCGCTGTGGACCGGCACGCACCTATTCTTTTGGGGCGGCGATTCCGGGAACGCCGGCACCTACCATGCCGATGGCTGGCTGTTTGATCCGGTCGCACGACACTGGCATGGGATCGCACGGTCGCCGCTGGCCGGACGGTCACTGGCCGCGGCCGCGTGGACCGGCGATACGGTTCTGGTGTGGGGCGGGTACGCCAACGGCAGCAGGTTCAACGACGGCGCGGCCTACGACCCCAAGACGGACACCTGGCGCCCGCTGCCGGCCGCGCCGCTGTCGGCGCGGGTGCCGGTCGCGACGGTGTGGACCGGGACGGAACTGATCGTGTGGGGCAGCACCGCCAGAGACGGCAGCGACGTCCGCGACGGGGCCGCCTTCAACCCCCAAACCAACCGCTGGCAGACGATCGCGCCCGCACCCGTGGGGCTCAACCACGCAGGCTGGCCGCCCCCCAGCACGGTCTGGACAGGCCAGGAGATGGTGGTGGTCGGCGCGCGCCTTGACGACAACAACGCCACCACGCCGCCGTGGTCGCTCTACTCCACCGGGCTTGCCTACAACCCCACCACCGACACCTGGCGCGTGCTCCCAAGGGTCAGGCTCTCGCCCCAGGCGTCGACGGCGGTCTGGACCGGCACCAAGGTCCTCGCTTGGGACTACGACCTGCGCGCGGCCACCTATGACCCGAAGCAGGACGCCTGGCGTCGGCTCCCCGATCCCCCGCTCGAGCCCTGCGAGGCCTCTCCGGAGGGCGCGGCGACCGACCGCACGGTGCTCGCCCAAGGCTGCGGCCATGCAGTGTGGGACATCCAAGCCGACAAGTGGGTCACGGTCGAACCGAAAGCGAACCGCTACTACGGCCATGGCCGGGTCGTCGCCGCCGGGCCGGTGTTCCTCATCGCTGGGGCGACCCACGAGTCCAACGCCAACGGACTCGTTGCCTACAACCCCCGCTGAGCCTGTGGCCGCCTGCAGGTCCTGCCTAGGCACGAACCCCAAGTCGTGGACGACGTGCGGGACCGGCAGCCTGCATGACAGCGCGACCTACCCCTGCTTGCCAGTCAAGGGCGACTCAGCGTCTGCCGGGGCAGAGGGTGTCACGCCGCCTGCTCGGTCTCAGCGGGCATTCCGAACGGTCACCTCGGTGGCTGCTGGAGGGCGTTGAACAAGATCGCCGAGCAGGCCAGCATCGCCAAGGCGTAGAAGCGTTCGGAGGAGCGCTCATAGCGGATCCGTAGCCGTCGCCACCCACCAAGACAGGCCCCGGTCCGCTCGATGGTCCAGCGGTGACGGCCCAGCCTGGTCGAGGACTCGATCCTGCGGCGGGCGATCCGGGGACGGATGCCCCGCCGACGAAGATAGGCGCGGCAGCGGCGATGGTCATAGGCTTTGTCGCCGTGGACCTTGGCGGGTCGGCGGCGCCGGCGCCCGGTCGGCATGCGGATCGGTGGGATGTCGTCCAGCACCGCCTCCAGCATGGTCGCGTCGCTGGCGTTGGCGGCGCTCAGGATCACGGCAAGCGGCAGCCCCGCCTTGTCGCCGGCCACATGGAGCTTGGACCTGGCCTTGCCGCGATCGACTGGATTGGCGCCGGTCAGGTCCCCCCTTTGACCGCCCGCAGGCTGAAGGAGTCGACGCTGACCCGCCCAAGGTCGATCCGGCCGGCCACTCCCAGCTCGTCCAGCAGCAGCGCCTGGAGCTGGTCGAACACGCCGGCGCGGGCCCACTCGTCCAGCCGCCGCCAGCAGGTGGTGGCCGAGCCGCAGCCCAGCTCCTTGGCCGGCAGAAGGCTCCAGGGCGTCGAGGTAGGGGCCATGAAGACCAAGGCGGCCACGAAGTTGCGGTCGGGCACGCGGCGCGGGACCCCGCCGCGGGGGCGAGGTGGCGGGGCTGGGAGCAGCGGCTGGATCCGTTGCCACAGCTCATCAGGGAGGAGTCGGTCCACGAGGTTGGTCATAACCGGAGCCTCCCAGGACCAGCCCGAATTACCCAAACCGTCCTACAGGCCGCTCCGGAAGGTCCTCTAAGGCGGTGTTGGCGCGGCCCGCCCAGGTGGTGTGTTGCTCCTCGGACCGGCCGACCCGGAACGGCGGGAACCCCTGGCGTGGTCGCCGCGTCCAAGGGGTGAGTTCCGAACGACCAACGCGATTCGGGTGGTGAGCGATGGGCAGGCGAGTCGGGGCGTGGCTGGTGGCGGCGGTGGTCACCGCCGCGATGGTGGTCGGCGGGGTGCTGGTCGCCGGCGGCGGCCGCGACCGCGAGCCGGCCATGCTGCCGCCCCTGGAGCTGAACGACGCCCAGACCACCGCCGCGGCCGCCACCGAGCCGGCCCGGGTCGGCGTGCCCACCCCCGCCGCCCGCCCCTACGACATCGGCGACGCCCCGACCTTCTGGCCGGCGGTGACCTACCAGCTCCGCGGCAGCCTGCCCGACCTGCCCGACCGCGCACGCGCCTGGAGGCTCGGCACCGACGTCGACCGCGGCCGGCTGGCCGCCCTGGCGGCCGCGCTGGGCCTGCGCGGCCGGCTCGAGCAGGACCAGGCCGGCTGGACCGTGAGCGACGGCGGCAGCACGCTGCGGGTCAACGGGCTCGCCGGGCTGCCCTGGAGCTACAGCAACGTCGTGGTCGGCACCTGCGTGGGCGGCCCGTGGTCGCCGGCCAGCCCGGCCAGCGGCCGCGGGGTTCAGTGCCTCACCACCGACACCGCGACCAGCAAGGACCCCAAGGCCGGCGCCGCCGGGGGTGACGCCGGGGCAGGCACGAGCGGGTCGGGCGCGGGGAGCCCCGCCAGCCCGGGGAGCGCCCGCCCGGTCGTGCCTGGACGGCTGGTCAAGCCCCTGCCGCGCCCGGCGGACCTGCCCAGCCGCCAAGCGGCCGAGCGGATCGCGCGTGAGCTCGCCGGCAAGGCGGGGCTCGCGCTGGACGGCGCCACCGTGCGGGTCGCCGACGGCTACGCGGCCCGGGTGGTCACGATCTCCCCAGCGGTCGGTGGCCAGCCCACCCACGGCGTCGCCTGGACGGTCAGCGTCGGCCCCAGGGGCCGCGTCCAGTACGCCGGCGGCTGGCTCGCGACGCCGCAGCCGGCCGACACCTACCCGCTGATCAGCGAGGCCGAGGGGCTCCAGCGGTTGCGCGAGCGGTCCGCGTTCTGGCCGCCCATCCTGCGGCCGAACGTCGTCGAGGGCGCCAGGGTGAAGGGGGTGCCGTGCCCGCCGGCGACACGGGTGCCGTGCACCGGCAAGCCGCTGCCGAAGCAGACGGTGACGATCACCGGCGTCCGGCTCGGCCTGCAGCTCGCCCCCGGGGTGGCGAAGGGGAGCCGTCCGGCCGACGTCGCGTTCCTGCTCCCGGCCTACCTGTTCGACCTCGAGGGCGGCTGGACCGACGTCCAGACGGTGGTGGCGGTGCAGGACCGGTACCTGACGCCACCACCCAGGACCATCCAGCCCCAGCCCGCCCCGGCGAACCCGGACCAGCCGGCCAGCAGCCCCTAGGGCAGCCTCGCCGTCAGCGGTGGATCAGCACCGGCGTGCCGGTCGGGACCTGCGGGTACAGCGCCTCCACGTCCGACAGGAACATGCGGATGCAGCCGTGGGAGGCGTAGGTGCCGATCGAGCCGCTGGCGTAGGTGCCGTGGATCAGGATCCCTGAGGCGCTGGTCGACATCGCCCTGGTGCCGAGCGGGTTGCCCGGCCCGGGCGGGATGGACTTCGGCATGTCCTTGCCCCAGCCCTCGGGATCCGGGTTGGTCCAGGTCGGGTGCATCCGCTTGTAGACGATCTCCCAGGTGCCCTGCGGCGTGGGGAAGCTCGGCTGCCCGGTCGCCACCGGGTAGGTCCTGAGCACCTTGAGCCCGTCGTAGAAGGTCAGCCGGTTGGTCGAGAGGTTGACCTCGATGGTCTTGCCGAGCTTGTCCTCGGTGACCTTCGGGGCCACCGGCCTGGTGACCAGCTTGACCGTGCGCTTGGTGCCACGCAGCCCCTTGACGAGGGCACGGGTGCTGGCGTCCACGTCCAGGGCCCTGCCGGCCTTGGCCCGCTGGCGGACCAGCCTGCCGTCGACCAGCTCGATGGCGGCGTCGGTGGGCGCGACCGCCAGCTTGGGGGCGAGGGCGCGCACGAACTTCGCGACCCGCTCCTCGTCGTCGGAGTAGCGGACGCCGACGGCGTGGGCCACCGGCTTGCCGGTCAACCGGTGCCAGGACTCCGCCATCCACGAGAGCTGCGGGCCGGCCACCGCCTGGTCGACCGCCTCCTGGACCGCGGCGCCGCGGCCGAGCCCGGCCGGGGTGACGGGCCAGCGCTTGCCGCCGGCCACGACGAGCACCCCACGGCGCAGCTTGGGCCTGGTGGCGGTGTCGACGGCGGCGATCGCCTCGGCCCGGGTCATGCCGCCGACGTCGACGCCGCCGACCTGCACTCCCGCCAGGATGCGGCCGGACGTCGCCCCCACCCTCGCCGTGGCCGCCACGCTGCCGACGCCGAGCAGTACCACGGCGAGGCCGACGACCACCGCGATGCGCTGCCAGCCGGACAGCCCGGTCGTCCGCCAGGCCTCCAGGCGCGCCTTCAGTTCCCGCATGTCCCCAATCCCTCCGAGCGGTGCCCACCGCTCCCGACGAGTGTGCCAAGCGGTGGGAAGCCCATGCAGCACACTCGGCCTGTCAGATCGGCCGGCCACCCCCGGATCTGTAGTGGCCGTACCACCGAGCGTGTGCAGTTTCGTACCCGAAGGCGCAAAGCCGGGCAAGCGGTGCGGCCGATCGTCGCGGGATCGAGGACGATTTGTTATCCGTGGACCATGACCGAACCAATCCCGCTCCCGCCCGCCGCCGCCCTGCGCCGCATCGCGTTCCTGCTGGAGCGTGCCCTGGAGCCCAGCTACAAGGTGCGGGCGTTTCGTCGGGCGGCGGCCGTCGTCGACCGCGTGGGCCCGGAGGAGCTGGCGCGGCTGGCCGCCGGGCCGGGCGAGGGCCTCCGCGCCCTGTCCGGCATCGGTGAGGTCACCGAGCGGGTGATCCGGGAGGCGCTCGCCAGCGAGGTCCCCGTGTACCTCCGTCGCCTCGAGGCGACCGAGGGCCGCCCGGTGCCCGAGGGCGCCGCGGCGCTGCGGGCCGCGCTCCGCGGCGACTGCCATACCCATTCCGATTGGAGCGACGGCGGCAGCCCGATCGCCGAGATGGCCGAGGTGGCCCGCGAGCTGGGCCACGAGTACGTCGTGCTCAGCGACCACTCGCCCCGCCTGACCGTGGCCAACGGCCTGAGCGCCGAGCGGCTGGAGGCGCAGCTCGACGAGGTCGCCCGCCTCAACCAGCGGCTGGCGGACGAGACCCCGCCGTTCCGGGTGCTGACCGGCATCGAGGTCGACATCCTCGAGGACGGGTCGCTGGACCAGGAGCCGGAGCTGCTCGAACGGCTCGACGTGGTGGTCGCCAGCGTCCACTCCAAGCTGCGCATGCCGGCCGGCGAGATGACCGGGCGCCTGCTGACCGCCATCGCCAACCCCCACGTCGACGTCCTCGGCCATGTGACTGGCCGGATCGTGCGGGGGCGGCGCGGCCGGCCCGAGTCGGAGTTCCGCCCAGAGGCGGTCTTCGGCGCCTGCGCCGACCACGGGGTGGCGGTCGAGGTCAACGCCCGTCCCGAGCGGCAGGACCCGCCCAAGCGGCTGTTGCGCCTGGCGGTGGAGGCCGGCTGCCTGTTCGCCATCGACACCGATGCCCACGCCCCCGGCCAGCTCGACTGGCAGCTCGGCGGCTGCGAGCGCGCCTTCGCCTGCGGCGTGGAGCCCGACCGGGTCGTCAACGCCCGCGACGCCGCCGGGCTGCTGGAGTGGGCCCGGCGGCGCGGGTAGCGCGGCCCGGGTTAGGCGACCCCGGCGCGCTCGGCCTCCACCAGCACCCGGCGGAGCAGCTTGCCGGCCGGGGACCTGGGGACCGAGTCGGTGAGGCGGACGGCGCGGACGCGCTTGTAGGGAGCGACCCGCTCGGCGACGTAGGCCAGCAGCTCCTCGGCGGTCGCGGGGCCGCGCAGGGCCACGTGCGCGACCGGGACCTCGCCGGCCTCCGGGTCGGGACGCGGCACCACGGCGGCGTCCGCGACCGCCGGGTGGGTGAGCAGCAGATGCTCCAGCTCGGCCGGCGCCACCTGGTAGCCCTTGTACTTGATCAGCTCCTTGAGCCGGTCCACCACGTACAGGTAGCCGTCCTCGTCGAGGTAGCAGAGGTCCCCGCTGTGCAGCCAGCCGTCGGCGTCGACGGTCTGGGCGGTCGCCTCGGGGCGGTCGCGGTAGCCGCGCATCACCTGGGGGCCGCGCACCCACAGCTCGCCGGTCCGGCCGGGGCCGAGGTCGGCGCCGCTCTCCGGGTCGACGATGCGCGCCTCGGTGTTGGGCACCAGCCTGCCGACCGAGCCGCGCCGCGGCGCGTCCAGCGGGCCGACGGCGATGAGGGCGGCCGCCTCGGTCATCCCGAGACCCTGGCCGGTCACGCAGCCGAGCCGTTCGGCGCAGCGCTGCTCGACGCTGGCACCGAGCGGCGCCGCGCCGACGCCGAGCAGCCGCAACGACGACAGGTCGTAGGACTCGACCAGCGGATGGCCGGCGAGCGCCAGCGCCACCGGCGGGACCACGATGGTGAGGGTCGCGCGGTGCTCCTGGATCGCCTGGAGGAAGCCCTCCAGGTCGAAGCGGGGCAGGGTGACGGCGGTGGCGCCGGCCGCCAGGCTGCACGGCAGGACGATGTTGAACCCCATGGCGTGGAAGAACGGCGCCACGGCGACGACCACGTCGTCCTCGCGGAACCCGAGCGCGGCCTGGCTCTGGCGGACGTTGGTGACCAGGTTGGCGTGGGTCAGCTCCACCCCTTTGGGCAGGCCGGTGGTGCCGCTGGAGTAGGGGAGGGCGGCGAGGTCGTCCGGGTCGACGGCCACCCGGGCCGGTGGGTGGTCGTGGGCGACCAGCTCGCGGAACGGGGCCGCGCCCTCGGCCTCCCCGAAGACCAGCACCTCCTGGACACCGGCCTTGTCGGCGGCGGCCAGCGCGCGGTCGAGGAACGGCGGCACGGTGACCAGCAGCCGCGCCTCGGCGTCGGCGAGCTGGCCGGCCAGCTCCTCGGTGGTGAGCAGCGGGTTGGCGCCGGTGACGACCCCGCCGGCGGCCATCGCCCCGTACGCCGCCAGGGCGTACTCGGGCAGGTTGGGGCTGTAGAGGGCGAGCGTGTCGCCCCTCGCGAAGCCGCGGGCGGCCAGGCCGGCCGCGACCCGCTCGACTCCGGCGGCGAGCTGGCGGTAGCCGAGCGTCCGGCCACTGGCGGCGTCCACCAGGGCCGGTTTGTCGCCGAGCCGGGCGGCGCGCTCCAGGACGAGCGCCGGGACGGTGGTGCCGCCGACCTCCACGTCGGGAAGGTCGCTGCGCCACGGACGGGTTGCGGTCATGGTGCCTCCTTCGCGTCAGGGCACGGGCACCGGCATGGGCCTGGCCTCGGTGGCGACGGGCTGGAGGTCGAGCGACTCGACCAAGGGGGTGAACCAGTGGCCGCGCTCGCAGCCGGTCTTGACGTGCTCGACCGGACCGCTGGTCGACCCGAAGCTCCAGCGGTCGACGATCCTGGCCGGGGCGCCGCAGGCCGGGTCGGGGCAGGCGATGATGTCGGGCATGGTGGGCTCCTCTCCCTCGAGGCTCGACGTTGCTTGCCCGGACCGTAGCTAGCCACCGTGTGCCGACCGTTTCCCCATCGTTTCCGGGCCGTGGTTCGCGATAAGGTTCTCCCGGACGACGGCGGGGGCGATGATGGAGCAGGAGCTTCGCGTCCGCGTGCTCGGCGGTGCCGAGCTGGCCGTGAGCGGGCGTCCACTGGTGGAGCTGGCGTCCGCCAAGGCGGCGGCGCTGGTGATGTACCTGGCGGTGACGGGTACGGGGCACTCGCGCTCGGCCCTGGCCGGGCTGCTGTGGAGCGACCTGTCCGAGGCGACCGCCCGGGCCAACCTGCGGCTGGTGCTGACCAAGCTGCGCCGCGTCCTCCCGGAGCACCTGGAGGTGACCAGGCAGGCGGTCGCGCTCGCTCCTGGCCGTCCGGTCTGGGTCGACGCGGTCGAGGTGGCCCGCGTGGCCGCCGGCGAGCGGGACGGCGGCGAGCTGCTGGCGGCCGTGCGGCTGTGCCGCGGCGAGTTCCTGGAGGGCTTCGAGGTCCCCGGCGCCCCGCTGTTCGACGAGTGGCTGGTGGGGCGGCGCGCCGCGGTCCGGGCCGACATGCTCGCGCTGATGGACCGCGCCGTCCAGCTCGCGCGCGACCGTGGGGATGGGGCCACCGGGATCGAGGTAGCCCGCCGCATGCTGGGGCTGGAGCCGCTCCACGAGGAGGCACACCGCGCGCTCATGTGGTTCCTGGCCAGCGGCGGCCAGCGCAGCGCCGCGCTCGCCCAGTACGAGACCTGCCGGTACGTGCTCAGGGAGGAGCTGGCCATCGAGCCGTCCGCGGCCACGGTCGCCCTGCGCGAGGAGATCGCCGGCGCCGGCGGGTTCACCGAGCTGGGCACGGCCACGCCGAGGCGTCCGATGGTCGCGCCGGACCCGAACCTGCCCCGGCCGCTCACCACGCTCGTCGGCAGGGAGCGGGAGCTGGCGCGCCTGCACGAGCTGCTCGACGACCCCGCCTGCCGGCTGGTGACCCTGGTGGGCCCGGGGGGGATCGGCAAGACCCGGCTCGCCCGGGAGGTCGCGGCCTCGCGCCAGGGGCGGCACCGTGACGGGGTGGTGTTCGTGTCGTTGGTGGGGGTCAGCCCGGCCCGGCCGGAGGAGGCCGCCGACCTGGTCGTCGCCGACCTCGCCCACGCGCTCGGGGTGTCGCTGGCGGTCCCCCGCGACCCACTGGAGCTGCTGGTCGACCACCTGGCCGGCCATGAGCGGCTGCTGGTGCTCGACAACCTGGAGCAGCTCCGCGACGCCGCCGGGGTGGTGGCCGAGCTGCTGCGCCGGGCGCCGGGCGTGCAGGTGCTGGCGACTTCCAGGCGGCGCCTCGGGCTGGGCGTGGAGTGGCTGGTGGAGGTGCCCGGCCTGCCCTACCCACCGACGGGGGCCGGGGCGGAGGCCACCGGCTACGAGGCGGTGCAACTGTTCCAGGAGCGGGCCCGGCTGCTGCGGCCCGACCTGCCCGCTACCGACGCCGAGGGGGCCGGCCGCGTCTGCCGGCTGCTGGCGGGGGTGCCGCTGGCGATCGAGCTGGCCGCCCGCTGGGTGCGGTCCGCGAGCCCGGCCGCCATCGCCGACCGGCTCGCCGGCGGGCTGGACCTGCTCCAGACCACCGAGCAGGACGTGGAGCTGCGCCATCGCAGCCTCCGCGCGGTGATCGACTGGTCCTGGCAGCTCCTCACCGACCAGGAACGCGGCGCCCTCGGCCGCCTGTCGGTGCTGCGGGGCGGCTTCGACCTGGACGCGGCCGCGGCGGTCGCCGGCGCCGGCCTGCCGCTGCTGGCCAGCCTGGTCGACCAGTCGCTGGTCGTGGTCGGCGAGGACGGCCGCTACGGCATGCACGAGCTGCTGCGCCAGTACGCCGCCGAGCGCCTGGCCGCCGACCCGGCCGAGGAGGCGGTCGCCAGGCGCCGCCACGCCGAGCACTACGCCGCCCTGCTGCCGGTGCCGGCCGAGGCGTTCGCCGGCGGCGGGCCCGAGCTGGACGCCGAGGTCGAGAACCTGCGCGCGGCCACCGACTGGCTCATCCGCGACGCCGACCCGGCCGCGCTCGACGCCCACCTGGTCCGGCTCTGCGCGCTCTACCGGCGCAAGGGCTGGTTCCGAGAGGCCCAGGCGGTCCTCGGGGCGGCGCTGGAACGCGACGCGATCCCGCCGCTGCAGCGGGCCCGCTGGCACCGGCTGCTCGGCGAGGCCCACCAGCAGCTCGGCGACGCGGCCCCGGCCCGGCACCACCTGGAGCGGGCGCTGGAGCTGCTGGGCAGCCGGGTGCCGGCGTCGACGGCCGGCTGGATGGACGTGCTCGCCACGCAGGTGGCGCGCCGGTCGCTCCGCCGCCTGCGTCCCGGTGGTCCCCTGGAGCGCCGCCACGACCGGCGCGCGGCGGCCAGGGAACGCGCGGCGGCCGCCTTCATCGTCATGGAGGCCTACTGGGTGCTCGAGGAACAGGTCCCGATGCTCCCGGCCTCCCTCTGGGCGCTGAACGAGGCCGAGCGCGCCGGGGACCTCGACCTCACCGCCCAAGCACAGGCAGGGACGGGGATGATCTTTGGCACTGTCGGGTTGCACCGGCTGGCGGCCCGTCACCTCCGTGCCGCCAGCGCCGCCGCCGAGCGGGCCAGCGACCCGTTCACCGCCTGCTGGCTCGGCATCGTGGGCGGGCTCCACTGGATCGGGGTCGGCGACTGGGCCGCGGTCGAGGCCGGCGCCGCCAGGGCCCTCGGGATCCTGCGCCGGACGCCGATGCACCGCTGGGCCGACGAGGTGGTGCTGATCGCCGCGATCGCCCGCTACCTCACCGCCCGCTACCCGGAGGCGACCGCCGCCGCCGCCGAGGGGATGGCGTCGGGCCGCGACCGCCGTGACCCGGTCGTGCACCTCTGGGGCCTGGTCATCCTGATGGAGACGGCCTTGCGCGCCGACCCGGACGACCCGGCGGTGGCCGGCTGGTCCGAGGAAGCCGCGCGGCTGCTGCCAAACGTGACCAGGATCGACGCGGCCCGCTTCCACGCGGCCATGGCCCGCCTGCACCTGGCCGCGGGCCGCCCAGCCGACGCCTGGCAGGCGACCCGCACCGCCGACCGCCTGGTGGGCCCAAGGCCGTCGTTCGTGCAGTACGCCCTGGAGGCCCACGCCGGCATCCCCGAGGTCTGCCTGGCGCTGCTGGAGCCGGACGGCGGGGGCGGACCCGGCGTCAACCCGGCCGAGCTGCGCGCGACCGCCGCCGCCGGCGTGCGCCGCCTGCGCCGCTACGCCCGCACCTTCCCCATGGCCCGGCCGCGGGCGCTGATCTGCCTCGGCTGGTCCCGCTGGCTGGACGGCCGACCGGCCGCCGCCCGGCGGGCGTGGGCCAGGGCGGTCCGCGAGGCCGAGCGGCTGCGGATGCCCTACGAGCTGGCCAGGGCCCACCACGAGCTCGGCCGCCACCTGGCCGCGGGGGAGCGGTCCCCCCTCGGCCTGGACCGGGCCGGGCACCTGGAGCGGGCGCTTGCCGGGTTCCAGGCGGCCGGCTGCGGCGCCGACCGGCGCCGCGTCCAGGCGCTGGCCGCATCGACCACGCCGTAGGCCGCGGAGGCCCGCGCGGCTAACGCCGCTGCATGCGCCGCAGCCCCTCGCCCTCGCGCCAGAGCTCGATCACCAGGTGGTCGGGGGGATCGCCGATCCGGGTGACCACGACCTCGGTCACGTCGACCCGGAACAGGTGGTACGGCCCTGTGGGCGCGTCGCCGCCGGAGGACCCCGCGACCGCGGCCTTGCGGTCAGGGTCGGTGATCTCCTCGGCGCGGCCGGCGAGCTTGGCGTCGCCCTCCCACCGGGTCGGGTCGTCGGAAGGGTCCACGGTCGCGCTGTGGAGGGCCAGCCGCGGGTCGCGGCGCAGGTCCAGGGCCTTCATGGACCTGTCCATCGCGCCCAGCCACAGGTCGCCGTCGGCGAACGACGCCTCGGTCCCGCTGATCCGCGGCGAGCCGTCCCTGCGCAGTGTGGCCATGGTCTTGTGGCGGTGGGCGTCGAACAACGCCCGCGCCTTCCAGGCCAGCTCGGGGGCTGCCGCCGTCACCTCGTCCCAGGTGGCTATGCCCGTCCTCCTCTCGTGCGGGCGCCATCGTAGAGGCGGTGGCCGACAGTGGAAGCATGCGGCGCCCGCCGGCGTTGCAGCGGCCGGTAGGGAAGCAGCGGGACGCGGAGGCGGGGATGGCTGGTCCGGTCGTGGAGTCGGTGAACGTCGGCAGGCCCCGGGCGGTGCCGTGGCGCGGCCAGACGGTCGTGACCGCGATCTGGAAGGCGCCCGTCGCCGGCCGCGTGCCGGTCCGGGGGGTCAACGTCGACGGCGACGAGCAGGGCAACCCCGAGGTCCACGGCGGCGTCGACAAGGCCGTGTACGCCTACGCCGGCGAGGACGCCGACTGGTGGGCCGAGCAGCTCCGGCGCGAGGTCGGACCGGGCAGCTTCGGGGAGAACCTGACCACCCGCGGCCTGGACGTCACCGGCGCGGTGATCGGCGAGCGCTGGCGGGCCGGCAGCGTGCTGCTGGAGGTCTCCAGCCCGCGGATCCCCTGCGTCAAGCTCGGCATCCGCATGGGCAGCCAGCAGTTCCCGCGGCGCTTCGCCGCCGCCGGCCGGCCCGGCGCGTACCTGCGCGTCCTCGCCGACGGCGAGGTCGCGGCGGGCGACCCCGTCC
>Ga0307278_10000773_pt1 | contig 15742 bp, 10 predicted proteins | sample ER_DNA_117_FD_194482 | JGI IMG/M metagenome (GOLD analysis project Ga0307278, IMG submission 194482) | Bulk soil microbial communities from the East River watershed near Crested Butte, Colorado, United States - ER_DNA_117 | ecosystem: Environmental > Terrestrial > Soil > Floodplain | place... | reverse complement strand
CTCGCTCACCATGGACGGCGGCTGGACCGCTCGCTGACCCCCAGGTCCGCCTCGGGAGCCTCGCCCGCACCAGCCTCGTCCCCCTGGTTCGGGACGCCCTGGCCCGGGCGCTGGCCGGGCGCCTGGTTCGCCCTGGCCGGTCGCAGGCGACCAGACAGCGGCCGCAGGCGGTCGGAGAGGGCCAGGCGGGGCGGGGCGGGGGCTCTCCCGGCCGAGTGCAGCAGCCCCCAGGCCGACAGGGCGAGGCCGCCGAGGCAGATCCACGCGAGCGCCCACAGCCCGGGGGCCGGGCCGAACGGGACGGCGGTGGCCACGGCCGCCGCCGCCACCCAGCAGAGCTGGAAGATCGTCTCGTAGCGGGCAAAGGTCCGGGCGCGCACGTGGTCGGGTGCCTCGTGCTGCACCAGGCTGTCGAACGCCAGCCGGCCGGCACCCGCCGAGAAGCCGACCAGGGCGGCGACAACGCCGGCGCGCAGCAGCCCGAAGCCGAAGGCCGCCCACACGGCGGCCACCACGGTCAGGGCCAGCGAGGCGAGCAGCTGCACCGGCTCCCGCAGCACCGCCCGGAGTGCCGGCGCGGTCACCGAGCCGGCGAACCCTCCGGCCGCCGCGGCGGCCACCGTGATCGCGAGCCCCTTGCCGCCCTGGCCGCCGGCCCGGAGCAGGAAGGCGAGCAGGAAGGTGGCGAAGCCGACCGCGGAGCGCAGCGTGGCCATGGCGATGCCACCGGCCAGCAGGCGGGGCGTGAGCAGCTCCTGGTAGCGCCGGATCCGTTCCCGCGGCCTGGCCTCACCCTCGCCCTCGCCGTTCGGCAGCCCGGTCGCGGCCAGCACGCCGGCAGCGAACACCACCGCGGCGGTCCACAGGGTGGCGCCCGTCCCCACCCAGTGGTTCAGCGCGAGCGCGGGGCCGGACGCGGCGGCGCCGGCGCCGACCGAGATGACCGCCACCCGGCCGTTGGCCCACATCAGGGAGCGGTCCGGGGGCCTCGCCTCCGGCACCAGGGCGCAGCGGCTCACGCCGTGCACGCGCGACAGCACGAGCAGGCCGAAGGCGAGCGGGTAGAGCGCGAGCTGCTGGACGCGGCTCGACAGCAGGACCGCGAGCACGACCCGGCCGGCCATGGCCGCCACGATCGCGACCCGGTAGGAGCCGGCCCGGCGGTCCAGCCACGGCCCCACCAGCGGCGAGAGCACCGCGAAGGGCGCCATCGTGAGGGCGAGGTACAGCGCGACCTTGGCCCGGGCCTCCCCCAGCGGCACCGAGAAGAACACCGTGTCGGCCAGGGCCACGGCCACCAGCACGTCGCCCGCGGCGTGGGCGGCCTGGGTCTCGAGCAGCCGCCGGAAGGCCCGCCAGCGCCAGCTCGCCGCCCTGGTCTGGCTACCGGGCGGTCGCGCCTCGGGCGTGCCGGCGGGCGGGGTCATGACCCCAGTATGGGGCGGCCCGCCCGGGCGCGGAACCCTCGGTCGCCGGGTCATGCCAGGGTCACCGGGTCTCCGAGGATGCCCCGGTGACGTCCTGCTGGGACTGCACCAGCCGGCCCTCCCCGTGTGCCGCGGTCGATGCCCCTCCTGGTATTCTCCCCGACCCGGCCGACACCGCGCCCGCTGAGCAAGCCAGTCGAGTAGTGATGAAAGGGTGCCGGAGGGCGGAAAGTGACGATGTGGTGAGTCGAGGCACGTACCGGTCAAGAAGCTGGGCGAGGCGGGCAGCGGGCCGCTGGAGCGGCATGCTGGCGCGGCGCCACCCGGGCGTCCAGGCCCCCCGGCCGGAGCCGCCGGTCCGCATCCGGCCGGCTACCGTGCTGCTGCTGCTCGGCGGCCTGTTCGCCGTGCACCTGCTGCTGCCCCAAGTCGGGGAGCTGCGCCAGACGCTCGACGCGCTCGAGCACGCGCGCTGGCCCTGGCTGGTGGCCGCGCTGGCGGCGGCGGCGATGAGCTACCCTGCCGCCGGCCTGGCCCTGGTGGGCTCGGCCGGCCAGGAGCTGGCGCTCGGCCGCACCACCGCGGTGCAGCTCGCCGCGTCGTTCGCCAACCCGATGGCGCCCGCCGGTCTCGGCGGCGCCGGCCTCAACGCCCGCTACCTGGAACGCGCCGGGCTCAGCCGGGCCCAGGCCACCGCCGCGGTCGCGGTGAACCTCGCCGCCGGCGCGCTCATCCACGTCGCCGCCCTGCTGGCCGCGGCCATCCTGACCGGCCACGCCCGCACCGGCGAGGTCCGCCTGCCGAGCCGCTGGCCGGTGCTCGTCGCCGTCGTCACGGTGCTCACCCTGGCCGGCGTGGTGGTGGTCTGGTCGCCGGCCCTGCGCCGGCGTGTGCTGCCGCGGGCGGTGCGGGCACGGGTGCTGTGGCCGGCATGGACGGGGGTGCGCAGCCTGGGCGCGACCCTTCGCCGTCCGGGCAAGGCGACCCGGCTGCTCGGCGGGTCGGCCGGCGTGACCGCCTGCTACATCCTCGCGCTGTATGCCAGCCTGGAGGCGTTCGGCGCCCACCTCCCCCTGGCCGGGGTGGCCGTGGTCTTCCTGGGCGGCTGGGCGGTCGCCTCGCTCAGCCCAACCCCGGGTGGGCTGGGGGCGGTGGAGGCCGCGCTGGTGGCCGGGCTCACCGCGGTCGGCGCGCCCGCCGGGCCGGCGATCGCCGGTGTGCTGACGTTCCGGCTGCTGACGTTCTGGCTGCCCGTGCTACCGGGCTGGCTGGCCTTCCGCGCCCTGCGGGCCCGCGGCACCGTTTGAGGCTGAGAGCCTGCAGCTTGGTGCTGCAGATCCGGGACTTGCCCTCGCAGCGGACGGCATCGATGCGGGCACCGTCCTCCGCCACCACGCAAGGCAGCGGTCGTCACCGTCGCCACCTCAGGCGGCGCACTGGGGGTCCGGCAGCGGCGCGGGAAGGGCCTCACTCGCCTGCCGCTCCCGGTCCACGTCTCGGTCTCGGGGGTCCGGCAGCGGGGCGGAAAGGCCCTCACCCTCTGGGCGGCAGCAGCGCGGTCGCCCAGCCCGGCCACACTCCCTCGTCACCAGGAGGCAGCAGGGCGGCGAGCGCGCCGAGAAGCGCCGCCGCGGTCGGCGGCCGCCGGGTCGGGTCGGGGTCCAGCAGCCGCCACAGCAGGACGTCCAGCTCCACGGGCACCCCGCTGTGCACCTCGCGCGCCCGCGGGCGCCGCGCGGCCAGCTGCGCCGGGCGGCCATGTCCGGCCAGCTGCGCCGGCCGGACATGGCCGTCCTCGGCCCGCCCCGCCTCGTAGGCCGGCTCGCCGGTGACCACCTCGTACAGCACGACGCCGAGGGCGAACAGGTCCATGCTCGCCGCGGTCGGCTCGCGGCGGCACTGCTCCGGCGCCATGTAGTCGACCGTTCCGCGCGCGCGGCCGTATGGGGCAGGGCGGCCGAGCTCCCGGCACAGCTCGAGGTCGATGACGACGGGACGCCCCTCGCGCAGCACCACGTTGCCGGGCTTCAGGTCGAGGTGTGCCAGGCCACAGCCGTGCAGGTAGTGCAGCGCGCCGGCGATCTGCATTCCGACAAGCACCGTGTCGATCGGGCTGAGCGGTCCCGCGTCGTCGACGAGGTCGCCCAGGGTGGGGCCTTCGACGTACTCGAAGAGCAGGTGCGGGCGGGCGGCGTCGAGCCGCCGTGCCAGCAGTCGCTGGAGACCGGGGTGGGCCAGCCCGTCCAGGCGGTCGGCCTCGCGCCGCAGCGAGGCAACGGCCCGCGGGTGGCCGAGGAATGCCGGCTTGGGCAGCTTTGCCGTGACCGGGCTCCAGTGCGCGACCGACCAGGCCAGCCACGTCTCGCAGCGTCGCCCGTCGCCAAGGCGCGCCCAGGCGTGCAGCCCGGGCTCGATCTCCTCGCCCTCGGCGAACGCCCACGGCTCGGCTTCCTCCGTGGCGCCCACCGCCGCTGGAGACCCCGGGACGCTCACCACGCGGGCGTCCGGCGGCGCCGGCGCAACGGCCGCGGAGCACCGGGACCTCGGGTCGTCTCGGGTCATCGTCGTCAGTCGAGCACCCGGACCGAGTTCGGCAGGCTCAGCAGGCGCCGCGGAGCGCCGAGAGCTCGGGTCATCGTTGTCAGGGACGTGCACCGTGCACCTCCGGGAGGACCGGGGCCGGCGACACGGGAGGCCGCCGGCCCCGGTTTGGACCGTCAGTCGCAGGACTGCGACCGGCTGCTGCAGGACCTGCTGGTCGTGCTGGTACGCCAGCCGCAGCCAGCCGCGTGCACCTGGGCGAGGCCCTTCACCCCGCCACTCCGGAAGGCAGACGACACCGAATCACCTCCTTCCCAGTCTGTTGGCCTGCGGGATGTGACCCGTCGCTCGGGACGGGGTGCCAGAGGGCCCAGAGGCGGGCGTACGCGCCGCCCTCGGCCAGCAGCTCGGCCGGCGGCCCCTGCTCGACCACCCGGCCCTGATCGAGGACGACGACGCGGTCGGCGGCCGCGGCGAGGGACAGCCGGTGCGACACCATCAGCACGGTCCGGCCACGGGCGATGCGCGCGAGCGCCTCGACGACGAGCGCCTCGGCGGCGGCGTCCAGCCCGCTGGTCGGCTCGTCAAGCAGGAGCAGGTCGGCGCGGCGCAGCACCGCCCGGGCGATCGCGATCCGGCGCCGCTGCCCGCCGGAGAGCAGGCCGCCCGCCTCCCCCACCGGCGTGTCGTAGCCGTGTCGCAGATGCCGCGCGAACTCGTCGACCAGCGCCTCCTTCGCCACGGCGAGCAGTTCCTCGTCGGTCACGTCCGGACGTCCGAAGGCGATGTTGTCCCGCACCGTGCCGTCCATCAGCCACGGCTCCTGCGGGACCAGGGCGACCCGGGCCCGCAGCGCGGCCGGCGCGCAGGCCGACAGGTCGACGCCGTCGACGAGGACAGCGCCGGAGTCCGGCTCGTAGAGGCGGAGCAGGACGTCGAGCAGGGTCGACTTGCCACTCCCGGACGGCCCGACGACGCAGACCGTCTCGCCCGTCCGGACGGTCAGCGACACCCGCTGCAGCACCGGCACCCCGGGCGTGTAGGCGAAGGAGACCCGGTCGAGCCGCAGCTCGCGGCGGAACGGTGGAACCGGCAGCGGGTGCGCCGGCTCGGCGACGGCCTCGTCGCTTCGCAGCACCTCGAGCAGCCGCTCGCCGCTCGCGGCTCCGCGCGCCACCGTGCTCGACATCCGGGTCAACGACCGGATCGGGCCGTAGAGGCTGGCCAGGTAGGACAGCACCACGAGCAGGGTGCCGAGGGTGATCCGGCCGCTCTGCACGCGCTGCACACCAAGCCACAGCACCGCCCCGCTGCCGAACGCGAGCGCGAGGTCAGCCAGGGGGGAGAACCGGGCCTCCACCTTGAGCGCGTGCAGCGCCGCCCCGGTGCTCGCCACGTTGTGCCCGGCGAACCTGTCACGGGACAGCGCCTCCTGGCCGAACGCCTGCACCACCCGGACGTTGCGGAGAAGGTCTGCGGCGCTGGCCGACAGCCGCCCGCTCGCCGTCCGGGCCGCCCGCTGGGTCGCACGAACCCGGCGCCAGCGCACGACGGCGAGCCCAGCGAGCAGCGGGGTGACCACCAGGGCGGCGAAGGCGAGGACCGGGTCGACCCGCAGCAGCACGACCAGCATCCCGAGCAGCAGCAGCACCTCCGGGACCACGACCGTGAACCCCGCGACCAGGTAGTCCTCGACCCGGTTCACGTCGCCGACCAGCCGGGTCACCAGCTCGCCGCTGCGGTTGCGGTCGTGGAAACGGAGCCTGAGGCTCAGCAGCCGGTCCATCAGAGCCTGGCGCAGGTCGGCGCCGACACGCTCCGCCGCCGCCCCCGTCAGGATCCTGATGAGGTAGCCGACCAGGCCAGACACTCCCACCAGCAGCACGGAGCCGCCGGCGGCGGCACCGCTGAGCGCGGCAGGCGACAGGCCGGACAGAGGGGACAGCCAGCCCGGGAGCGGATGGTCCCCGAGCGCGTTGTCGATCGCAAGCTTCAGCGGCCACGGCCTGGCCAGTTCGAGCAGGATCTCGGCCAGGGTCAGCCCGATCGCCACCGCGAGCGATGCGCGGTACGCCATCAAGTACGACCACAGGGACGCTGGGCCCCTCATCGGAACCACCTCCAGCAGCTGACACCCGGCCCGGCACTCGCTGATGTGCAACCCGGCGAGCCCGGCCAGGCCGGCGAAGGCCGCGGGATGGGGTCGCACCGAACCGACCCACAGCCTGACCCTGAGGGCCCGCCACCACGGCGGCCGGTTCTCCCGGGCACGACCACCGCCTGGGAGCTGGCTCCCGGTTCGGATGAGGCCGGGAGCCCTCGCGACCGCCCTCAGCGGGCCTCCTCAAGCGTGACCAAAACGGTGTTTCATGGAGGCCGGTGGCGGCAGGGGCCGGCGTTCGGCGGAGGAGTTGCTGGCATGAGAATGGAATCCTCGGTGGTGTCCGTCTCCTGGATCCCGTGGGGCGCTGTCGAAGGGATGGTCAAGGTCCCTTTCGAGATGGGTGTCGCCCACTACGACATGCCGCCCCCGGACCGGCTCACCGACCTCCAGGCGCTGCTGGCCTCCAGCGCCGTCCGGTTCGCCAACGAGCTGCGGGCCTGGGTCGAGATGGACGGTGGCAAGGTCACCGGGTGCGGGCACGTCGGCAAGGGGCACATGGGGTCCACCAGCATGCGCGTGGCCGGCCTGGGCGTGACCTTCCCCGGGGTCAGCTTCCCCGACCTGCGCGGCGAGCCCGAGGTCCGGGAGGACGCTGTGCGCTTCACCCAGACGGTCGGTGGACGGGCCGGCATGCCGGCGCCCCGCCGCGTCCGCCGCAGGCCGTTCGCGCAACTCGCCGCGCCGACCGTCTGGTCGACCCTCGCCCTGACCATCTACGCGGACGGGTCCTCGGACTTCGAGGTGGTGGGGGCGAGCCCGTTCCCCCGCCACTGGATCTACGACCACGACGGCCGGCTCGCGGCCAAGACCGGCTTCATCGACTTCGAGACCTGGTACCGGGAGTCGTTCGGCGACAAGAGCCCGTGGGGTGACGAGGAGTCGCCGGTGATCGTGACCGCGGTGGAGAGCGCCCTGGAACGGGAGCTCTCCCGCCTCATCATCGGGTCCGACCCGCCGTTTCGGCGGCTGTCGCCCGGGGAGGCGCTGGTCGAGCAGGGCGAACCGGGCGAGGAGCTGTTCCTGCTGTTCGACGGCATCCTGTCGCTCGAGCAGGACGGCCGGCCGGTCGTCGAGATCGGCCCTGGAGCGATCCTCGGCGAGATGGCGCTGCTCGAAGGGGGCCGTCGCACGGCGACGCTGCGCGCCGTGACCCCGTGCCGGGTCGCGGTCGTGCACGGCGACCGTGTCAACCGGGAGATGCTCGCCGAGCTCGCTCGGCGGCGCCGCGGGGACGCGCCCTGACCGCGGTGACAGCCTATCCTGGTGCTCCTCCGTCCAGCGACAGCCGTGGAGGGCGGGCGTGACCTGCGCGAACTGTGGAGAGGTCAACCCCGGTCAGGCGCGGTTCTGCCTCAACTGCGGTGCGCCGCTGGGTGCCGGCGGGCGGTGGCGCGGCGCCCGCAAGGTGGTGACCGTCGTCTTCAGCGACGTCACCGGCTCGACCGCGCTCGGCGAGCGGCTCGACACCGAGTCGCTCAGCCGGATCATGGCCCGCTACTTCGACGCGATGCGGACGCTGGTCGAGTGGCACCACGGCGTGGTGCAGAAGTTCGTCGGGGACGCGGTCGTCGCGGTGTTCGGCGTCCCGATCGTGCGCGAGGACGACGCACTACGGGCCGTCCGGGCCGCCGCAGCCATGCAGGACCACCTTGCGGAGCTGAATGCCGCCCTCGCCCGGGACTGGGGTGTCGGTCTGAGGATCCGCATCGGGGTCAGCACCGGGGAGGTGATGGTCGGCGACGCGCGCCTCGGCGGCGCGCTGGTGATCGGCGACACGGTCAACCTGGCCACCCGGCTCGAGGCGGCGGCCAGGCCTGGGGAGATCCTGCTGGACCGGAGGACCTGGCACCTGGCCCGCGACGCAGTGGTGGTGGTCGAGGTGACGCCCGAGCAGCTCGCCGGCAGTGGCATCCCCGGCGCTGCCTACCGGCTCATCGACGTCTCGCCCGACGTCCCTGGCCACCTCCGCCGCCAGGACAGCCCGCTGGTCGGCCGTGACGACGAGCTCCGGCTCTTCGACTGGATCCGCCGACGGAGCACCAGGGAGTCCACCTGCCACCTGCTCACCGTGCTGGGCGCCGCCGGGGTGGGCAAGTCGCGCCTGGTCGCCGAGGCCGTCGGCGCTGCCGGCAGGCAGGCCACCGCCCTGGTCGGGCACTGCCCCCCCGACGCCGAGGGCAACACCTTCTGGCCGATCGCCGAGGTCGTCCGTGGGGCGGCCGAGGTCAAGAGCGCCGACTCGCCCGACGAGGCCCAGGGCAAGCTGACCGAGCTGCTCTCCGACGCCCCCGACGGGCCACGGGTCGCGGGCCGCATCGGCCGGCTCATCGGCCTGGAGGCGACGCCGCTGCCGGCGGAGGAGACGGGCTGGGCCGTCCGGCGGTTCCTCGAGGTGCTGGCCAGCCGCAAGACCCTGGTGGCCCGCCTCGACCACCTCGACGGCTGGGAGCGGGCGGTGCTGGAGCGGGGCGCGGTCGTCGGCGAGGTGTTCGAGCGGGCGGCAGTGGTCGAGCTGTCACCGCCGGACGTCCGACCGGCCGTCCCGGACCACCTGCTCTCGCTCATCAGGAAGGAGCTGCTGCGCTCGGCCCGGTCCGGGCTGTCCGGCGGGGAGGCGTTCCGGTTCCGCCACCTGCTCGTCCGCGACGCCGCCTACGGCGCCATGCCCAAGCAGGCCAGGGCCGACCTGCACGAGGGCTTCGCGGCCTGGCTGGAGCGAACCGTGGGCGAGCGGGTGCGCGAGTACGAGGAGATCATCGGCCACCACCTCGAGCAGGCCTACCGCTACCGCTCCGAGCTGGGACCGACCGACGCCGGGGCGCGAGCCGTCGCCGCCCGGGCCGCCGGGCAGCTGGCCGCAGCCGGGAACCACGCCTTCGCACGGGCGGACATGCCGGCAGCGGCCAACCTTCTCGGCCGCGCCGCCGCGCTGCTCCCGGACACCGACGCGGGGCGCCTGGAGCTGCTTCCGAACCTCGCCCGGGCGCTCACCGACAGCGGCAGGTTGTCCCTGGCGGAGGCGACGCTCACGCAGGCGACCGAGCTCGCCCGCGCCACCGGTGACCGCCGCGCCGAGGCCCACGCCGAGCTGGGGCGGTACTGGCTGCGGTACTACGCCGGGCGCGGAGGCTGGCTCGAGGACACCATGCGTGGCGCGGAGCAGCTCATCCCGGTCTTCGAGCGGCTCGGCGACGACGCCGGCCTCGCCAAGACGTGGCGGCTGCTCTCCGAGGTGCACCTGACCCGCCTCCACATCGCCGCCAGCGAGGCGGCGGCGGCGCGCGCCGTCGAGCACGCCCGGCGGGCCGGAGACGAAAATGCGGAGGCGTCCGGCCTCGGCCACCTCGCCGTCGCCGGGGCATGGGGACGCAGGCCCGTGCCTGACGGCATCCGTCGCACCGAGGCCATCCTGGCAGAGGCCCGGGGCCGCCGGGACGTCGAGGCCGCCGCGTTGAAGGGGCTTGCCGGCCTGCGGGCGATGAGCGGCGACTTCGACGCGGCCAGGGAGCTCATGGCCCGCCACCGGGCGATCATCCAGGAGATCGGGCGCAAGCTGGTGCTCGGCGGGAGCGCGCAGATGGCCGCCTACGTGGAGATGCTGGCCGGCGACGCCCGCGGTGCCGAGCGGGAGCTGCGCCGTGGCTACGAGATCCTGGACTCGGCCAGCGACCGCGCCTACCTGCCGGCCGTGGCCGCCATGCTCGCCCACGCGCTCGAAGCCCAGGGCCGCTACCAGGAGGCCGAGCGGTATCTCGAGCGAGCCTGGGCCATGGCGGTCAGCAGGCGAACTGCCAGGCTGCCCACCGGTCGGCGAGCCGTGCGTAGACGGCCTCGTGCTGGCAGGCCGAGTCCTCCCAACGGAACCGGGTCGCCACCCGCCGCCCCGCCGCACCGAGTCGCGCCCGCAGCTCGCTGTCGGTCGCCGTCGTGCGCATCGCGTCCGCCAGTGCGGCGACGTCGCCCGGGGCCACCAGGAGCGCGTCCCTCCCGCCGACCAGGTATTCGCGGAACACGGGAATGTCGGTGGCGATCACGGGGAGACGCGCGGCCATCGCTTCGAGCACCACCAGGCCCCAACCCTCCTTGAGGGAGGGGAACACGAACGCGTCGGCTGCCTGGTACCAGCAGGGAAGCTCCTGGTCCGGGACCGTGCCGAGCAGGACGACGTCCCGGCCCAGCTCGAGTCCTGACGCCCGAGCCCGGGTCAGGACGCGGTCGCGGTAGGCGGCGTAGTCCTGGAACGAGTGGCCGCCGACGACCGCGAGCACGGGCGAGGGCTGCAGGGTGCGCCGCAGCGCGGCCATTGCCTCGATGAGCTCGGCGGCGCCTTTGCGTGGCTCGATGCCGCCGACGGTGAGGAAGAGGAAGCGGCCCTCCGCGCCCACCCTGGCGCGGAACGGACCTGGGTCGAAGGCCGGCACCCGGGCGAAGCGCTCGGCGTCGACCCCGTTGCGCACGACCTCGGCCGCCACGCCGTACTCCTCCTCGAGCACCCGCCGCCACCAGTGGCTCACCACGAGGACGTGGTCGGGCTCGAGGATGGCCCGGCGCTGGCACTCGACCAGCGCCTGCGTGGTGAAGTCGTCGACGTGGTGGACGGTCCGCACCACCAGCACCGGCGCGCCGAGGTCGCGGACGCGCGCGGCGGCCCGGGCCGAGATGCAGTCCTGGGCGTGGAGGATGCGGGAGGCGGGCTGCAGGGCGGCCAGCCCTTCGGCGAGGACGTCGACCGACCGGAACACCCGCTCCTCGAGGTCGGGTGCTGGTGGCGGCGTGGGGATGATGGTGTGCTGGACCGTTGTGGGCCGGAAGAAGCCGGCCTCCGGGTCGCCGAGCGCCACGACGCGCACGGGCATGCCGAGCCGGTGGAGCGCCTCGGCCAGCTGCAGCGTGTGCACCACACCGCCCCGGGGCCTGGTCGAGTACGTCACCAGGACGACGTCGGCGCTGACCGGGCGCTCCTCCTGCTCCCGACCGGGCCCCGGCCCGCCCGCCGACGTAACGGGGGCCTCCCCCGCTGGCCTCACGGGAACCCGCCCGCCGGCGTCACGGGGCCCGCCCGCCGGCGTCACGGGGCCCGCCCGCCGGCGTCACGGGACCCGCCCGCCGGCGTCACGGGACCCGCCCGCCGGCGTCACGGGGCCCCGCCCGCGGTCTCGGGGCGACGGGCGGCGACGGCGGCGGCCACGACCGCGCCGCGGGCCGCCGTCGGCACCACGATGCAGCCGGCGTCCAGCAGCTTCCGGCACTGCTCCCAGCGGCCCTGCGGGTCGCGGTCGGTGCCGAGGACGTAGGCGACCACCTGCGGCCCGCCGCGCTGGGCCATCACCTCGGCGCAGGCCGGGGCCAGCACGCCGGCCGGATCGGGATGGACGCCGTGACCGAGGACCACGTCGACGAGCACCACTGCCGTGGACGGGTCGCGCCCCTCTCGGAGGATGGGCTCGGTGCGCGCGCCGGGGTCGAGCATCGGGTGTGGGCGGCCCCTGGTGAACTCCTCCTCGCCGACGTCGAGGCAGATGTGGCCGGCCGGCGGGGCCGGGAGGCCCCAGGCCGGCCGCAGCGGCGTGTTGGAGTGGACGGGCCCGAGCCGGGCCGACAGCACCACCATCGCCTCGTAGCAGAGGGTGCCGCCGGAGAACACGCCCCGCACCGCCCGCCGGCCCGGCGCGAGCCGCGCGCAGGCACGCCCGGCCGCCTCCGCGAGCCCGGCCCCGGGGTCGGGGCACGACCTGCCGAGCTTGGCGAGGACGTCGAGCACGCCCCGCTCGGCGGTGGCGGCCGCCGTCACCCCCCGCCGCTCCGGGATCGGCGCGTCGAGCCCGATCAGGACGGCCACCAGCGGCTTGGTGCCGGCCGTGTCGAGCACGGCCGCGGCCACGTCCTCGTCGGGCGGCTTGGACACCAGCAGGATCGCCTCGGTGGCCTCGTCGCGCTCGAGGGCCTCGATGGCGAGGCGGGCCATGCGCCCACCGACCTGGCGGGAGAGGTCGCGGCCGCCGACGCCGATCACGTGGGAGACGCCTGCGCCCCACCGGTCGAGCAGGCTCATGACCTCCTGGGCTCCCGTGCCCGCGGCAGCCACGATCCCCACCGGGCCCCGGGCGACCGCGTTGGCAAACCCCAGCCCGATCCCGCCCAGCATGGCCGTGCCAGCGCCCGGGCCCATCACCAGGCGCCCGGCCGCCTGGGCCCGGGCCTTGAGCGCCGCCTCCTGCTCCACCGGCACGTTGTCGCTGAACAGCAGGACGTGCAGCCCGGCCGACAGCGCCTTGTGAGCCTCGAGCACCGCGTAGGGGCCGGGCACGGAGACGACCGCCGTGTTGGCCCCCGGGAGCAGGGCGAGCCCCTCGTCGAGCGTCCTCGGCCGCGGCTCGCGTCCCGCCTGGCACTCGCGTCCCGCCTGGGGCTCGCGCCCGGGCTCGCCGAGGAGCGCCCGCTCGGCGGTTGCCAGCGCCGCCCCGGCGGCCTCGGCGGAGGCCGCCCGCACAGCTAGCACGAGGTCGTTGGCACCGACCGTGGGCAGCTCCCCGGACCCGAAGCCCTCCGACTCGAGCATCTGGAGATTCGCCGGGGTGCCCATCAGCGCCCCCGCCCACGCCACCCCCGGCGTCTCGAGCATCGCCCGGGAGCCGGCCATCAGCCGGACCGAGTCGAGGTAGGTGGCCGGGTGGACACGGGTGCGCGCGACCGTCACGCGAACTGCCCGTCCCGCAGGTGGCCCTCGGCCTCGTCCGCGGTCATCGCGTTGGCCTGCTGCTCCTCGAACGTGCCAGCTTGATCGGCGCGGGTCAGGGCGTTGCCGCCCAAGGCCAGGACGACGGTCTGCTTCATGCTGGGCACGTCCTCGTTCCCGCATGGAGGCGCGCACGGTCCGTGGCGACCAGGCCCGGCCTCTTGATCGACGATAGCGAACGCAGCGTTTAGGATAGTTCACGCAAGGAAGCTGGCACAACGGTTCCACGCCGCTGCTGGAGGCGCGATGATCCCTGCCATGCCTCCCGACCCTGCGAGCCCCCAGGGCGAGGTCCCGGACGAGGTCGTGCGCCGCTGGCGTGCTGCCGAGGAGCAGCTCTACCCGGTCGTCATGACCCGGCCCGACCTCTACGAGCGCAGCATCCAGCTCGTGCGGGCCGTGGCCGACGAGCTGCGGCCGCTCACCACCCCGGCGGCGCTGCTGGCGGCGTACGCGGGCGCCGCCGAGCTCGTGGCCGTCGTGATCCAGCGACAGGACCTGGCCGTCGAGGGCCTGGACTTCGGGCTCGCGACCGACGCCGCGTTCAGCCTGCGCTACCGCGAGGTCCTTGGCGAGGTCGCCCGGGAGCAGGCCATGGAGCGGGTCCGGGCGGCCAGGGAGCGGGGCGACGAGTGGGTGCTCCTGCACGAGAGCGGCACGCTCGCCCACGCACCGGCGGTGCCCTACCGCCGGCTCGAGATGCGCCTCCGGGACGGCGCCGGCCTGCACATGTTCGTCCAGCAGGACCCGGCCACGGCCGGGCCGCTGTACGGGGTCGAGGCGGTGCAGCTCGACCCCCACACCGGCGACTGGCTGACCGACGCGGCCCCCTGGGCGCGGTCCGAGACGTTCGGCCAGCCGGAGCCCTGGCGGCGGCTGGCCGAGGAGCTGCGCGGGCGCCGGCAGAACCCTTGACACCCTCCGCACCAAGCCCCCGACACCCTCCGCACCAAGCCCCCGACACCCTCCGCACGAACCCTTGACACACCTTCCGCACCGTGGAAGATTTCCTTTAGTAGATGCCACTCTTCCAAAAGTGATCGGCCCGGGCCGGTCAAGTGAGAGGTGGGCACATGGCCAGCGAGCGAGTCCCCCGGCGAGTGATCGACGGCCATAGCCACATCGGAGAGATGGCGGCGTGGCGCTTCTACGACCTGAAGGAGCCGGTCAAGCCCACGGTCTACGAGTTCGCCACCACCGGGGACTACATGGCCCACCTGGACCGTCTCGGCGTCGAGCGGGCACTGGTGATCTCCAACTACGGGATCCCCCAGCAGGAGCAGCCGTTCTCCCTGAACCCGCTCGTGCTCGACTCGGTGCAGGCCTCTGACCGGCTCTGCGGTGCGCTCTGGGTCTCGTTCCTGCCGCAGAACAGGGAGCGGACCCTCGAGGCGCTGAAGCACGCCGGCGAGGCGCGCGTCGTCGCCCTCAAGACGACCTTCCTGCTCGGCGGCAACCCGAACCCGGAGACCTGGGACGAGGAGACGGCCGCGCTGGCCGAGGCCTGCTTCGCCGCCGCCGAAGAGCACGACCTGGTGTTCCACTTCCACACCAGCCCCGGCGGCGCCTCGGACATCAGCAACTTCATCCCGCTGGTCGAGCGGTACGGCAGGCGGGTGAAGCTCTACCTCGTCCACTTCGGCGGCGGCGTCAGCGGGCACATCCGGCTGGTGCCGCGGTTCCTGGACTGGGTCGAGGAGGGGTACAAGGTCTACACCGACACCACGTGGTGCATCGGCTTCGGCCCCCGCTGGCTGCTCAGCGAGATCGAGCGCCGCGACGTCGGGCACGACCGGGTGATCTTCGCCTCCGACGAGCCGTGGAGCGACTTCTGGGGCGAGTACTGGAAGATCGCCGGCGCCCGCGCCAGCTCGGAGCTGAAGGAGCGGGTCTTCCACCAGAACTTCGAGGACCTGTATGGGCACCGGTGGTGACGCCCGGCCGGACCGCCTGGAGCGCGCGAGGCCCGTGGTGACGCCGGAGCTCGGCCGCGTGATCACCGAGCTGCAGAGCGAGGGCTTGCGGATCGAGCAGCCGGTGGAGGCCCGGCGGGGCGGCGCCGGGCCCTCCGACGCCGGGATGATCTGGGTCGAGGGCATCCCGGTGACCGTCCCCGTGAGTGCCGACTACGTCGCCGGCTCCCCGTTCGTGCTGCGCCGGGAGGACCAGGGCTGGGGGATCTACCGCCGCGGGCAGCGGGTCGCCTCCGCCGACCCGCTCGAGCGGCCCCGCTTCTACGACCTCAGCACCGCCGACGGCATCCCGTACTGGAAGATCGCACTGCTCCACCTCGACTCGCTGGCCAGCACCGTGCTGCAGACCTGCGCCTACTGGGGCACCGACGACCAGTGCCACTTCTGCGGCATCGAGCTGTCGCTCGAGGCCGGTCGGACGATCGCGGTGAAGCGCCCGGAGCAGCTCGCCGAGGTCGCCGTGGCCGCCAAGGCGCTCGACGGCGTGGTCGACGTGACCCTCACGACCGGCAGCACCCACGGCCCCGACCGGGGCGCGCGGTACCTGGGCCGCTGTGCTCACGCGGTCAAGCAGGCGAGCGGGCTGCCCGTCGAGGGGCAGTTCGAGCCGCCCGCCGACCTCGGCGTCCTGGACGAGGTCCACGAAGCGGGCCTGGACTCGGTTGGCATGCACGTGGAGTCGTTCGACCCGCAGGTGCTGGCCCGGATCGCGCCGGCCAAGGCCCGCACCGGCATCGACGGGTACTTCCGGGCCTGGGAGCGGGCGGTCGAGGTATTCGGCGCAGGCCAGGTCTCGACCTACGTGATCCTCGGCATGGGCGAGGACCCCGGGGTGACCGTCGAGGGCTGCCGGCGGGCCATCGACATGGGCGTCTACCCGTTCGTCGTGCCGCTCCGGCCC
>Ga0307278_10000772_pt1 | contig 15758 bp, 16 predicted proteins | sample ER_DNA_117_FD_194482 | JGI IMG/M metagenome (GOLD analysis project Ga0307278, IMG submission 194482) | Bulk soil microbial communities from the East River watershed near Crested Butte, Colorado, United States - ER_DNA_117 | ecosystem: Environmental > Terrestrial > Soil > Floodplain | place... | reverse complement strand
CTTTCTCTGCCCCCGTGTGACGGCTCACGTCGGCATCATCACGCACGTGGAGGCGTTCGAAAAGCTCGCGCAGCGACTGGAGGGGCGCCTCGTCGTAATCGAGCCGCTCGGGCCGCAGCACGTCGAGGGGCTGCGCGCGGCCGCCGCCGACGGGCGGATCTGGGACTGGATGGTCACGCGCGACGTCGAGGAGTGGATCGCCGACGCGCTGCGCGAGGGAGGCCGCCAGGCGTTCGCGATCCTTCAGGACGGGGTTGTGGTCGGCTCGTCGAGCTACATGTCGCTCGCGCCCGAGCACCTCCGGCTGGAGATCGGCAGCACCTGGATGAATCCGTCCACCTGGAGCACCGGCGCGAACGTCGAGGCGAAGTACCTGCTGCTCCGACACGCGTTCGAGGTGCTCGGCTGCCGGCGGGTCGAGTTCAAGACGGACGCGCTCAACGAGCGTGCGCGCGGCGCGCTGGCGGCGCTCCCCTCGGAGTTCGAAGGGATCCACCGCAAGCACATGCTGGTCCGGGGCGGCGAGCGGCGCGACTCCGCCTGGTACGCGGTGATCGACGACGACTGGCCGGAGGTGCGCGCGGCCCTCGAGCGCAGGCTCGGCGGCTAGACTTCCAACGCCCGGTATCCGCTACGGAACTGGAGCCTGATGGTCGAAAGCGTGAATGTCATCGGTCGCGGCCGCGTCGGCTCGGCGCTGGCCGCCCGGCTCGAGGAGCGCGGCGTGGCCGTGCGCGAAGACGCGGAGCTCACGCTGATCTGCGTGCCGGACACGGCGATTCCGGACGTTGTCCGGGGTCTGACCCCGGACACGGCCCGTTGGGTCGCCCACGTCAGCGGCGCCACGCCGCTCGCCGCGCTCGACCCGCACGAGCGCCGCTTCTCACTGCATCCCCTGCAGACGTTCACGCGTACGCGAGGGGCCGAGCAGCTCGACGGCGCCTGGGCGGCGGTCACCGCCGAGACGGAGGAGGCCCGCGAGCTCGGGTTCGAGCTGGCGCGCGTGCTCGGGCTGGAGCCGTTCGCGCTCGCCGACGCCGAGCGGCCGCTCTACCACGCGGGGGCAGCGGTCGCGTCGAACTACCTGGTCACGCTGCACGAGGCAGCCGCAAGCCTGGTCGCCGCGGCCGGCGCGCCGCCCGAGGCGCTGGAGCCGCTGATGCGCCGCACGATTGAGAACGGCTTCGAGCTGACCGGTCCGATCGAGCGGGGCGACTGGGCGACCGTGGAAGCCCACCGCGAGGCAATCCGCCGTGCGCGACCGGATCTCGAGCCCCTCTACGACGTGCTCGCGGAGGCGACCGCGAAATGAGGGTCGTCCGCACTGCCACCGAGCTTCCGACCGAGGGCGAGATCGGGCTGGTCCCCACGATGGGTGCCTTCCACGAGGGTCACCTCTCGCTCCTCCGCGCCGCCCGGGCCGAGAATGAGGTGGTGGTCGCGAGTCTGTTCGTGAACCCGGCCCAGTTCGCGGAAGGCGACGACCTCGCGAGCTACCCGCGCGACGAGGACCGGGACACACGCCTCGCCGAGGAGGTCGGCGTGGACGTGCTGTTCGTGCCGGATGTCGACGAGATCTTCCCTCCGGGGTACGAGACATGGGTCGAGGTCGAGAAACTGGGCTCGATCCTGGAAGGTGAGCACCGCCCAGGCCACTTCCGTGGAGTGGCCACGGTCTGCCTCAAGCTCTTCAACCTCGTCCGCCCGCGGCGCACCTACTTCGGCCAGAAGGACGCACAGCAGGTAGCCGTGGTGAAGCGGATGGTGCAGGACCTCGCGTTGCGGGTCGAGATCCGCGTCCTCCCCACGGTGCGCGACGCCGACGGGCTAGCGCTCTCCTCGCGCAACGCCTATCTCTCGCCGGAGGAGCGCAAGGCCGCGCTCTCGCTGCCGCGTGCGCTCCAGGCGCGCGACCCGTCGCTCCTGAACGGCCTCGAGCTCGACTACTTCGAGGTCGCGGATTTCGAGCCCCGCGTCCTCGCCGCCGCAGTGCGGGTCGGCAACACCCGCCTCATAGACAACGTCGTCCTGGAAGGAGAGCCCTCGTGAGTAAGTACGCATCCTGGACTCATGGAAAGCTGCCGCTGCCCGAGCTCCTCGAGCTCAAGCGCCGCGGGCAGAAGCTCGCGATGGTGACCGCCTACGACTTCCCGAGCGGGCGGATCGCCGACGATGCCGGCGTCGAGCTCGTCCTCGTCGGCGACTCGGCGGCCATGGTCGTGCTCGGCCACGACTCGACGGTGCCGGCGACGATGGAGGAGCTGCTGATGCTGACCGGCGCGGTCACGCGCGGCGCCAAACGCCCCCTGGTGGTCGCCGACATGCCCTTCGGCTCGTACCAGGTCACCGACGAGGTAGCCGTCGAAAACGCCGTGCGTTTCGTCAAGGAAGCCGGTGCCGATGCGGTGAAACTCGAGGGAGCGGGGCCGATGCTCTCGCGGGTGCAGGCGATCGTCGGCGCAGGGATCCCGGTGATGGGCCACGTCGGCCTGACACCGCAGTCGGCGACCATGCTCGGCGGCTTCAAGGCGCAGGGACGCACCGCTGCGAAGGCCGAGCGGCTCTACGAAGACGCGCTCGCGCTCGAGGCCGCTGGATGCTTCTCGATCGTGCTCGAGGCGGTGCCAGCGCCGATTGCCACCCGGGTCACCGAGGCGCTGAAGGTGCCGACGATCGGGATCGGCGCGGGTGCCGGCTGCGACGGCCAGGTGCTTGTGTGGCACGACCTCCTCGGCCTCTACGAGGGCAAGGCGCCGCGCTTCGTCAAGCGCTACGCCGACCTCGCCGCCGACGCCAAGCGCGCGCTCGAGGCGTACGTCGACGACGTGCGCGAGGGCCGCTTCCCGGAGGAGCAGCACACGTACGCGATCCCCGAAGAGGAGCTCGAGGAGTTCGAGGCCTGGCTCGGGAGCCGCGTCTAGCGGCGGTAGAGCTCGCGCAGCCCGAAGACGAGCAGACCGACGGCCCAGGCAACGAAAGCGAGCTCGATCACCACGAAGGCCGTGTTGCCCGCGCCATGGTCGGAGCCCCCGCTGCGGAAAACGTCCTCGCCGTAGACCGCAAGCCGGACCGGCCAGACGGCGAGCAGCGAGAGGGCGATCGGAGCCGAGGCGAACGCAAGCACGTGCCGGGCCTGGCGAAGGGTCGTACCGCCGACGGCGCGCGTCGCCCAATGCAGGAGCAGACCGCCTACGTAGTACACAGCGGTGCCGTAGATCCCGCCAGCGATGAACGCGATCACCGCCACGAGCAAGCCGTCCATCGAGACGTCGTCCATCAGCCGCCCGTAGTTCGGCGTCCACAGCACCGACGCGATTCCGGAGAGAAGCACCAGCGCCAGCACTGCTTCGCTGCGCGCCCGGGCCGCGGTGTCGGAGTCGTCGCGGAGCGCCCCGAAGACCTCTCTCGGGCTCGCGAGCACGGTCACCGCGCGCGAGAGCCAGAAGCGCTCGTCGGCGCGGGATGCCTCGACGCGGGCGCTCACGCCGCTGCCGCGACGCGGTCCAGGATCTCGCGCAGGTAGCGGCCGGTGGCCGAGTCCTCGACTGCCGCCACCTCCTCGGGGGCCCCGGTCGCGATCACCTCGCCGCCGCCCTCGCCGCCCTCGGGGCCAAGGTCGACTATCCAGTCGGCCTGCTTGATCACATCGAGGTTGTGCTCGATCACAAGCACGGTGTTGCCCGCGTCCACGAGCCGCTGTAGCACCTCGAGCAGCTTCTCGATGTCCGCGAAATGGAGGCCGGTGGTCGGCTCGTCGAGGATGTAGAGCGTCCTCCCTGTCGCAATCTTGCCGAGCTCCTTCGCCAGCTTGACCCGCTGGGCCTCGCCGCCCGAGAGCGTGGTCGCCGGCTGTCCGAGCTTGACGTAGTCGAGCCCGACGTCGTGCAGGGTCTGGAGCCGCCGCCGCAGCTTCGGGATCTTGGCGAAGAAACGCAGCGCCTCCTCGACCGACATGTCGAGCACGTCGGCGATCGACTTGCCCTTGAAGCGCACCTCCAGCGTCTCGCGGTTGTAGCGCTTGCCGCCGCAGGTCTCGCACGGCACGTAGACGTCCGGCAGGAAGTGCATCTCGATCTTGATCGTCCCGTCGCCCTTGCAGGTTTCGCAGCGTCCGCCGCGCACGTTGAACGAGAAGCGGCCGGGCTTGTAGCCACGCACCTTCGCCTCCGGCGTGAGCGAGTAGAGCTCACGAACCGGCGTGAAGATGTCGGTGTAGGTGGCCGGGTTGGATCGCGGTGTGCGACCGATCGGCGACTGGTCGATGTCGATCACCTTGTCGAAGCATTCGATCCCCTCGACCGCGTCGTGCTCGCCGGGCTTGACCCGCATCCGGTGGAGCCGGTTCGCGAGGGCCTTGTAGACGATCTCGTTCACGAGCGTGGACTTGCCGGAGCCCGAGACGCCCGTGACGCAGATGAACTTGGCGATCGGGAAGTCAACGTCGATGTCCTTCAGGTTGTGCATCCTCGCGCCGCGCACGGAGAAGGTGCCGTGGTCGTCCGAGCGCCGGTCAGGAATCGCGATCTCGCGCTTCCCCGAGAGGAACTGGCCGGTGATCGACTTCGCGTTGCGCTCGACAGCCTTCGCCGTCCCCTCCGCGACGACGTGGCCGCCGTGCACGCCGGCGCCGGGGCCCATGTCCACGAGGTGGTCGGCCGCGCGCATCATCTGCTCGTCGTGCTCCACGACCAGCACGGTGTTGCCGAGGTCGCGCAGCCGCTCGAGGGTCCCGATCAGCTTGCCGTTGTCCCGCTGGTGGAGGCCGATCGAAGGCTCGTCGAGGATGTAGAGCACCCCGACGAGCTGGCTCCCGATCTGGGTCGCGAGCCGTAGGCGCTGTGCCTCGCCTCCGGAGAGAGTGGAGGCGGCGCGGTCGAGCTGCAGGTAGCCGACGCCGACGTTCTCGAGGAACGTCAGCCGCTCGCGGATCTCCTTCAGGATCCGGACGGCGATCAGCTGCTCGGTCTCGGTCAGGTCGAGCCCGTCCACGAACTCGATCGCGCGCTGCACGGACATGCGCGTGAACTCGTGGATGTTCTTCCCGCCAACGGTGACCGCGAGCACCTCGGGCTTGAGGCGCGCGCCGTTGCAGACCGGGCAGGGGCGGAGGCTCATGTACTCCTCGATGCGCTCGCGCTGCTGGCTTGAGTCGGTCTCGCGGTATCGGCGCTCCAGGCTCGCGACGATGCCTTCGAAGGCGAGCATGTAGGAGCGGCGGCGACCCATCCGGTTGCGGTACTGGATGTAGACCTTGTCGCCGTCGGTCCCGAACAGGAACAGGTTCTGGCGCTCCTCGCTGAGCTCCTGCCAGGGAACCTCGAGGTCGATCTCGTAGCGGTCGGCGATCGCCTGGATGACGGACTCGTAGAAGCTGGAGTTGCCGAGCGACCACGGTACGAGCGCGCCCTCGCTGATCGACAGCGTCGGGTCGGGGACGAGCAGGTCGGGGTCGATCTCCTGCTGAGCACCGAGCCCGGTGCAGCGCGGGCAGGCGCCGTGCGGCGAGTTGAACGAGAAGATGCGGGGCTCGAGCTCCGGCAGGCCGACGCCATGCTCGGGGCAGGCGAAGTTCTCGGAGAAGGTCATGGGCTCGCCGTCGAGCACGTCGATCTCGACCAGGCCGTCGGCGAGCTGGGCCGCGGTCTCGACGGACTGCGCCAGGCGCGTGCGCAGGTCGTCCTTGAGCACCAGCCGGTCGACCACGACCTCGATCGTGTGCTTGAACTTCTTGTCGAGCTCGATCGGCTCCTCGAGCAGCTTTACCTCGCCGTCGACCTTCACGCGCGTGAAGCCTTCGGCGCGGAGCTCCTCGAGGAGGTCCTTGAACTCGCCTTTGCGGTCGCGCACGACGGGCGCGTTGACGGTGAACTTCGTCCCTTTCGCGAGCTGGAGGATCTGGTCGACGATCGCCTCCTGGCTCTGGCCGGCGATCGGGCGGCCGCAGACCGGGCAGTGCGGCTTGCCGATGCGGGCGTAGAGCAGGCGCAGGTAGTCGTAAATCTCGGTGACGGTGCCGACGGTGGAACGCGGGTTGCGGCTCGTCGTCTTCTGGTCGATCGAGATCGCGGGGCTGAGGCCGTCGATCGAGTCCACGTCCGGCTTCTCCATCATCTGGAGGAACTGGCGCGCGTAGGCGGAGAGGCTCTCGACGTAGCGCCGCTGGCCCTCTGCGTAGATCGTGTCGAAGGCCAGGCTCGACTTGCCCGAGCCGGACAGCCCGGTGACGCAAATCAGCTTCTGGCGAGGCAGGCGCACCGTGACGTCCTTGAGGTTGTGCTCCCGGGCGCCGTGGACGACAAGCTCTTCCTGACCCATAACCGAGCCAGTCTAGCGACCTGGGCGGACGCGAACAAGTGTTCGTTTTGGGTCGAGTCAGCTCACGTCGGTGCGGTCCATCAGGACCGCACCGACGGCGGCGAACGCGATGCCGTAAAACAGCGCGACCAGGAGCCCGGGCCAGAGGCCGAGCAGCTCGCTGCTGCGCTCTCCGGCCACGGCCACCGCCGCGATCGCGTGTCCGGGCGCGTACTCCTGAATGCCGGCGGTCGAGAGCACGGGTTCCCCCACGAGGAGCCAGACCAGCGCGATCACGATCGCCGCCGTCTGCCGCCGCAGAACCGCGCCGAGACCGACGCCGAGCACCGCGGCGAGCGCGCCCGCCCCAAGGATGCCGAGGTAGGTGTCGAGGATCGGTCGGCTGTCCAACAAGAAGGGCACCGACCTCCCCGAGATCCAGGCGGCGGCGATCGTCCAGGTGACGAGCTCCGCGAACCCGGTCACCAGCACGCCCACGATCGCGCCCGCGATCAGCTTTGCCGCCACGACCCGCGGCCGCACGGGCGAGACGAGGAACGTGTGGGCGATCGTCCCGTGGGCGTACTCACCGGCTGCCAGGACGATCCCGACGATCAGCGCGATAATCGCGCCAACGGCGGCGAACTGCGCGAGCGAGCGCTGCTGGTCGAGGGTGGCCAGCGACAATTCGTCAGTCGACAGGATCGTGATCGTGGTGACGAAGCCCGACAGCGCGACGATCAGGAGTCCCAGCCAGAGGAAGAGGCGCGTGGTGCTCAGCTTCACCAGCTCCGCGCGGATGAGCCGGATCACGACGGCCCTTCAGAGGTGAGGCCGAGGAAGACTTCCTCGAGGCTGGCCGCCTCGGTGCGAAGCTCGTGCAGGACGATGCCGGCAGCTGCGGCGATCTCCCCCACACGCTCCGGCGGAGCCGCGACCCTCAGCTCGTCGGCCGAGATGACGGTCGCCTCGAGGCCTGCCTCGGCGAAGAGGGCGCGCAGCCGCTCGGCCTCGGGCGAGCGCGCGACGGTTCCCCCGGCGGCGCGGGCCATCAGCGTCTCCAGCGGCTCCTGCGCGACCAGCCGGCCGCGGTGGATGATCACGACCTCATTCGCAAGCTGTGCGACCTCGGCAAGGACGTGGCTGGAGATGAAGACCGTGCCGCCGCCGGCCGTGAACTCGCGCAGGAAGTTGCGCAGCCAGCGGATCCCTTCGGGGTCGAGCCCGTTGGCCGGCTCGTCGAGCACGAGCAGCTCCGGCAGGCCGAGGAGCGCGCCCGCGACGCTCAGGCGCTGCCGCATGCCGAGCGAGTACCCGCCCACCTTCCGCCGCGCGGCGCCGGTCAGCTCGACCTCCGCGAGCACGTCGTCCACGCGCGCGAGCGGGATCCCGCCGGCCAGCGCAAGCACCCGGAGATGGTTCCTCCCCGACCGCGCGGGATGGAAGCTGTCGGCTTCGAGCACGGCGCCGACTCTCCTCAGCGGGTCGCGCAGGCGCCTGTAGGGCTCACCCGCGACCCTCGCCTCTCCAGCACTCGGCCGGACGAGCCCGAGCACCGCGCGCAGCGTGGTCGTCTTGCCGGCGCCGTTCGGGCCGAGAAAGCCGGTGATGCGGCCGGCCGGGATCGAGAACGTCAGGTCGTCGACGGCAACTGTCGAGCCATAGCGCTTCGTCAGGCCGCGCACCTCGATCGGACGCGCCTCGGCCATTAGCCCGCGAGTCGCTCGACCAGCCGGTACACGCTGCGCGGCTGGGGCACGTGCTGGATCTCGAGGGACCCGGCCACGAGGGTGCCGTAGCCCAGTACCCGACCGACCAAGCTCTGCTCGAGCTCGAGGTTCTCGACCGCGCGCAGCCGAACCGACGAAGAGCGGCGCCGCAGAGTGCCGTCGACGACGAAGAGCTTCTCGGTCGTCACGACGAGGTGCGCCCGCTCCCAGCACCAGACGGCGCGCAGGCAGATGAGTGCGGCGAGGGCGACGAGCGCCGCGCCTGGGAGCGGCAGCGGAGACGGCTGCGTCAGCAGGATCCCGCCGGAGACGGCAAGCACGACCGCCTGCGCGACGGGCCGCGCCAGCACGACGCCGTGCCGGCGAGCATCGAAGTAGATCTCTTCGTCGGGAGCGGCGCGCGTCACCCGCATAGCTTCCGCAACGGCCGGCGCGCTCCTGCCGGGTTTGCACCGCTCGGCACACGGCGAGAACACGACGCATGGGTGAAACCGCGCGCCGCACGTTCATCGCGACGATCATTGTCGTGGCGGTCGTTGCCGCCACCCTCGCGCTCTGGGAGCTGAGGATCCTGATTGCTCTGATCTTCCTCGGCTTCGTCCTGGCTGCCGCGATGCGCCCGGGGATCGACGCACTCGCGCGCCACCGGATCCCACGACCGCTCGGGGTGGCGCTCCACTACCTCGGAATCGCCGGAGTCCTTGCCCTGCTGCTTTGGCTCGTCGTCCCCTCGGCCGTCGATCAGATCGGTCAGGCGATCGGCGGCGTGCCCACGTCCAAGGAGGAACTGGCGCAGCAAACGAAGCAATCAAGCGGGCTGAAGCACGAGATCCTCTCCGGGGTCCAGAAGTGGCTGAACAACCTCCCGTCCGCCGGCGGGCTCTTCCGTGGCGCCGTCTCGCTCGGGATCAAGGCGTTCGAGGTCCTCGTCGGCATCTTCTTCGTGTTCGCCACCGCTGCGTACTGGATCTTCGAACGCGACCGGACGATGCGGCTCGTCCTCTCGGGCGTGCCACGCGAGCGCCGCCGTGTGATCCGCGACACCTGCGAGCTGATCGACGCGAAGCTAGGGGCGTTCGTTCGCGGCCAACTGCTGCTGATCGTCTTCGTCGCGATCGTGCTCTCGCTCTGCTTCTGGGCGATCGGCGTCCCGTTCTGGCTCTTGCTCGGCGTCTTTGCCGGAATCGTCGAGATCGTCCCGGTGATCGGGCCCATAGCGGCCGGAGCACTGGCGATCGGCGTCGGCTTGACCGACTCCTGGCAGATCGCGCTTGGCGCCGGCCTCGCAGTACTGATCGTTCGCCTGTTCGAGGACTACGTCGTGATCCCGCGCGTGATGGGGCACGTAACAGGCCTCTCGCCGCTGCTCGTGCTCGTGTCGGTGACCGCGGTGGGACTGCTGCTCGGCGGCTTCTACGTGCTACTGGCGATTCCGTTCGTCGCGGTGCTGGCGACGCTCGTGGACGTGATCGTGCGCGACAAGGACCCCGCGGACGAGGACGTCCCGGCGGTGCTGTTTGCCAAAGAGTCTTAGGCCTTACGCCAGCGACCGAAGATCAGGCCGCCGAGGGTGAAACCCAAACCGAACGTACCCACGGAGAAGGCGCCGATCGCGATTGCCTTGCGCCACGAGGAAAGGCGCTCCCAGCGGCCGATCGCCTCCTGTTCCTCGGTGGTCAGCGGCTCGCCGCGGCGCTGCTTGCGGATCGCGCCACCGGCTCGGAGCCCGAGATACAGATCGTCGAAGATTTCGGTGGATTCGTCGACCATGTTTTCAGTGTATAGCCTGCTTCGGCGTTGCCAATACGCCTCCTCCACATCTCCGACCTGCACGTGGGAAGCGTGGAGGAACCAAAGGTCGAGCGCAGTCTCGAGCCGCTGATCGAGCGCGTCGAGCCGGATCTGATCGTGGCCTCGGGCGACCTCACACATCGAGGCCGCCGCGTCCAGCACGAGCGGGCGGCAGCGTTCCTACGAGGGCTCGGGCGGCCCCTGCTCGTGATCCCGGGAAACCACGACATCCCTTACACCTTCCCGGCCCGGTTCACGCGGCCGTTCGCCGAGTTCGAGCGCCAGTGGGAGACCGCCGAGCCGGTGCACAGCGCTGAGGCGCTCTACGTCGTCGGCCTGAACTCCGTACGGCCGTGGCGTCACCAGTCCGGCGGCATTCGCAGCGGCCAGATCGCGCGCGCGGCCGAGCTTCTGGCGCAGGCTCCGGAGGATGCGCTGAAGGTCGTTGTGCTCCACCACCACCTGATCGGCGCGCCGTGGCGCTCGCGGAAGAAGCCCGTCTCGCGCCGCTCCGAGGTGCTGGCGGGCCTCGTCGACGCAGGCGCCGAGCTCATCCTCGCCGGGCACATCCACCAGGCCGCGGTCAGCGCGCGGCACGAGTTCGAGGTCGACCGCAACGGCTTGCGCGGCGTGACGGTGTCGGTCGCTCCAGGGCTGGGGCAGCCTCGACCGGACCGCCGCGGCGAGGCGCGCGGCCTGCACGTCTACGAGGCGAGCCCCGACTCGCTGCTCGTCCAGACCTACGTCTGGCGCGAGGACGACTGGGCGCTCACGGGCGTCAGACGCTTCCCAAGAGGCCGCAGCCCGCTGCAGACCGAACCGGTCGAATAACGGGCGGAAGACGGTGGCACGGGCGGAGCCCGCACCACTTCGGCGGCTCGAAACATTGACTCAGGTAGGCGGCCGCTGTGCTGCCGGGCCGGTGATCGGCCGGTGCTGCACGAAGCGTCGGTAGGCGATCACGAGCAGCGTGGAGGCGAGGATCGAGCCGATCAGGATCGCGAAGACGCTGCCGGAGTCCTGCTCGACGCCGAAGATCGCGCCGGCAATCCCGCCGCCGATGAACGAGCCCAGGATTCCGAACAGGATCGTCATCCAGATTGGCATCGGGTCCGGCCCGGGAACCGCCCAGCGCGCCAGCGCGCCGATGAGGAAGCCGGAGACTAGGACCTGGATAATCGCGCCGAGCATTGCCCGATCTTAGGTGGTTTGGAGGAGACGATCCGACGGGTCGACCGGTCATTTCAGACGCGCACACGGGCAAGAGCCCGCGCGCGCTGAAGCCGGCAGCGCAAGCGCAGCCTAGGCAGGCGCCTCTGCCGCAGCCTGGAGCTCCCGCCGCAGGTCCTTGATCTCGTCGCGCAGCTTCGCCGCGTACTCGAACCGGAGCTCCTCAGCCGCGGCGAACATCTCCTCCTCGAGCGTGACGACGAGCCGCTCGAGCTCCCCGGGTGACAGCCCCTCGACTTCCTTGCGACCCTTGCGCCGCCGGCCCGGAACCGTGGGCGACTCGAGCGACAGGAACTCGGCGATGTCGGAGACGCCCTTGATGATCGACTCGGGGGTGATCCCGTGCTCCTCGTTGTACGCGACCTGCTTCACGCGCCGGCGGTCGGTCTCGTCGAGCGCGTACTTGATCGCCTCCGTGTGCTTGTCCGCGTACATCAGCACCTTGCCGTTGATGTGGCGCGCAGCGCGGCCGATCGTCTGGATCAGCGCCGTCTGGCCGCGCAGGAAGCCTTCCTTGTCTGCGTCGAGGATCGCGACGAGCGAGACCTCGGGCAGGTCGAGCCCCTCCCGCAGCAGGTTGACGCCGACCAGCACGTCGTACTCGCCGAGCCGCAGCTCGCGGATGATCTGGATCCGCTCGAGGGTGTCGATCTCGGAGTGCAGGTAGCGGGCCTTCACGCCCGACTCGAGCAGGTAGTCGGTCAGGTCCTCAGCCATCTTCTTCGTCAGCGTCGTCACCAGCGTCCGCTCGCCCACTTCCTCACGGCGACGGATCTCGTTCAGGAGGTCGTCGATCTGGTTCTTCGTCGGGCGCAGCTCGACGTCGGGGTCGACGATCCCGGTCGGCCGGACGAGCTGCTCGGCCACTCGCGTCGAGTGGCGAAGCTCGAATGGGCCCGGCGTGGCCGAGACGAACACGAGCTGCGGCACCTTCTCGAGGAACTCGTCGAAGCGGAGCGGGCGGTTGTCGAGCGCCGAGGGCAGCCGGAAGCCGTGGTCCACGAGGGTCTCCTTGCGCGAGCGGTCGCCCTCGTACATGCCCCCGAGCTGGGGCACCGTCTGGTGCGACTCGTCCACCATCACGACGAAGTCCGACGGGAAGAAGTCGATCAGCGTGTGCGGCGCCGAGCCGGGCGGACGGCCGTCCAGGTGCCGTGAGTAGTTCTCGATTCCGTTGCAAAAACCGAGCTCTTTCATCATCTCGAGGTCGTACTCGGTGCGCTGCCGCAGGCGGTGGGCCTCGAGCATCTTTCCGTCCGACTCGAAGCGCTTGACCTGTTCCTCGAGCTCATGCCGGATCTGGTCGTAGGCGCGGTCGATCGTCGGCTTCGATGTCACGTACTGCGTCGCCGGGAAGAGCGCGAGGTGGTCGAGCTTGCCGTAGACCTCACCGGTGAGCGGGTCGAAGTGCGTGATCTGCTCGACCTCGTCGCCGAAGAACGAGACGCGGTAGGCCGATTCCATGTGGGCCGGCTGCACCTCGACGACGTCGCCCTTGACGCGGAACTTACCGCGGCCGAGCAGGGTGTCGTTGCGGACGTACTGGATGTCGATCAGCTTGCGCAGGACGAGGTCGCGGTCGTGCTCCTCGCCCTGGTTCAGCAGCACCACGCGCTTCTCGTACTCCTCGGGGGAGCCCAGTCCGTAGATCGCCGAGACCGAAGCGACGATGATCACGTCGCGGCGCGAGAGCAGCGCGGCGGTGGCGGCGTGGCGGAGACGGTCTATGTCGTCGTTCCGCGAGGAATCCTTCTCGATGTAGAGGTCGGCCTGCGGCACGTACGCCTCGGGCTGGTAGTAGTCGTAGTAGGAGACGAAGTACTCGACCGCGTTGTCGGGGAAGAACTCCCGCAGCTCGTTGCAGAGCTGGGCCGCGAGCGTCTTGTTGTGCGCGATCAGCAGCGTCGGCCGCTGGACCTGCTCGATGATCCAGGCCATCGTCGCCGTCTTGCCGGTGCCTGTGGCGCCAAGCAGAGTCTGATAGCGCTCGCCGGCTTCGATCCCCTCGGAGAGCTCGGCGATCGCCTTCGGCTGGTCGGCCATTGGCGAATACGCGTCGGATGTTTTGAACTCCGCCACGGAGCTAAGGCTAGCGAGGATGACCCCCAATTCCGACCGCCCGCCCTACGGCTCCTACGCGGCGATCGTCGGCTCGTTTGCGGGTCTCCTCGCGACCGCGGGGGCGCTCGGCCGGCTACTCGACCGCGACCCACAGTGCCAGACCGCGCTCGACTTCGCGGTGCTCTCGGCGGCGACGTTCAAGGCGGCCAGGACACTCGCGCGTGACGATGTCACGAGCTTCATCCGGCGGCCGTTCGTCTACGGTGAGCCGCCCGAGGTGGACGACGAGCGGCCTGTCGAGGGCGGCTACCAGCAGGCGATCGGTGAGCTCGTGACCTGCACCCGCTGCGTCGGCACCTGGGCCGCGGCCGGGCTCGCATCCGCGCAGATCCTGGCGCCGCGCTTCGGGCGGCTGCTGACCTGGTCGCTGGGCGCGGCCGCCGCGAACGACTTCCTGCAGGCGGGGTTCGCCGCGCTCACCGAGAAGGCGAACGAGCTCAGCTAAGCAGTTGCGGGCTCGAGCCTGCGCCGCCCGAGCTCGCGTGCGGCGACAAGCGCTACCACGGCCATCGAGACGGTCTGCACCGCAGCGAAGCCGATCAGCACCGGCGTCGTCCCGTATGCGTCGAGCACCGGGCCGGTCACGAACAACGCGAGCGGATTTACGATCGCCCACCCGACCATCTGGGTCGTGAAGACGTTCGGCCGCAGCGGGGGCGGGACGCGCAGCGTGGTGATCGCGTGCAGGCTCGGGTTGACCAGCCCGTTCGCAACCCCAGAGGCGAGGATCAGCGCGGAGAGGCCGATCGCGGGCAGCGGCAGCCAGAGCAGCCAGAGCGGCAAAGCCTGCCCCAACGCGCAAGTCGCGATCACGGCGAGGCCCTCGAAGCGCCGCGTGAGGAAGCGGAACGAGATTCCGTTGCCGATCACCGCGCCGATGCCGAACGACGCGACCAGCGCGCCCGCGATCAGGGGCTTGTGCCCGAACCGTGCCAGCACGAGCACCGGGACGGTGATGAAGAACGCCGTCCAGGCGGCGTCGCCCACGGCGAAGGTCGGCCACCAGACCCGGAGCAGGCGATCGCGCTTGATGAAGCGAAGTCCCGCGCGCAGGCTGCGGTGCTCGGCTTCCTGCACGATCGGCGGCCGGTGCGGGACGAAGCCGGCAACCAGGGCAAGCGAGACGACGTAGGTCGCGGCATCGACCAGGAGAACCGAGGTCGCTCCGATCAGCCCGATTAGCACCCCGGCGAGCGCGGGCCCTGCGAGCAAGGTCGTCCGTGTCGCCGCCTGGAAGAGCGCATTTGCCTCGGTGACCTGCTGCTCGTCCTCGCCGAGCAGCTCGGGCACGATCACCTTCTGCGCCGCAAAGCTCGGCGCGGTCAGCGCTCCCAGTCCGAACGCGACGGCGAGCAGCACAGGAAACGAGAGACCTCCGGTCCAGTGCAGCACCGGGATCACCGTCATCAGCGGTGCGCGCGCCCCGTCGCAGAACATCATCGTGCGGCGCGCGCCGATCCGGCCGAGCAGCCGGCCGCCGGGAAGGCCGAGCAGCGCGAGCCCGATCACCTCTGCCGCCACGACATACGTCGTCTGCGTGGCGGAGTGGGTGGTGACGATCACGAACCAGGGCAGCGCGAGCCACGTCATCTGGGCGCCCGTGGTCGAGATCACCTCGGCCGCGAGCAGCGCAACGAGCGAGCGCTGGCGGAGGAGCGCCCTCCGGCTCACGCGCGAACCACCTGGACGTCGCCGCTCATCGCCGTCACCTGCAGCTCGACCAGCGGGCCCTCGTCGCCGGCCACGTCCTCGCCGACCTCGAGCTCGGACGAGACATCACCGCTCATCGAACGGGCGTCGACCCAGACGCGGGAGCCTCGCTTGATCCCGACGCGGATGTCACCGGAAGCCGAAGAGAGGTCGACCTTTCCCTCCACTACGCTGCCGACCTGCTGGTCGCCGGAGGCGGTGCGCACGTTGACCCCGGCTGCGGTCTCCCCCAGCTCGACGTCGCCCGAGGCGCTGTCGACACGCGCCTCACCAGCGACCTGTGCCACCTCGAGGTCGCCGCTCGCAAGCTTGGCCTCGAGCGAGCCGACCGCGTCCAGCGTCACGTCGCCCGACGCGCTCTTGACCTCGGCATCGCCCAGGCGGCCACGGGCGCGGACGTCGCCGGAAGCGGTCTTCGCTTGCAGCGCGGAGCCTTCGGGCACCTGCAAGCGCAGGCGAACCTCGGCATGCGGGTGGTCGACCTTTACGACCAGCTCGTCGCCGCGGAGCTCGACGCGCGCCTCCTCGACGGCGACCTCGCTGCCGCGCACCAGCTCGAGCTCGACGACCGCTTCCGCGACCGGCGCAGCGTCGAGCTCGATCTCCCCTGCGGGCAGGGAGAGGTCGAGCCGCAGCGGGCCCGGCGCGGCGAACGTCTCGCGCCTCATCGCTTCCGCCTCCGCGGGCGCGGCGGCCGCTGGTCGATCTTGACTTCGAGGTGCCCAAACGGGCCTGTGAAGAACGTCATCGGAACTCCTCTCTCTCTAGCTCTTGCCGAAGCCGGTCAGGCGGTTGCCCGACTGGCGCCGTGGCGGGGTGGAAACGCTTCGTGCGAGGGCCCGGACGAGCCACGCGTTGACCGAGACGCCCTCGCGGGCGGCC
>Ga0307278_10000771_pt1 | contig 15767 bp, 11 predicted proteins | sample ER_DNA_117_FD_194482 | JGI IMG/M metagenome (GOLD analysis project Ga0307278, IMG submission 194482) | Bulk soil microbial communities from the East River watershed near Crested Butte, Colorado, United States - ER_DNA_117 | ecosystem: Environmental > Terrestrial > Soil > Floodplain | place... | reverse complement strand
GGCGCCAACAACGTCTACGACGTCACCGTCTCGGTCTCCGACGGCAACGGCGGCAGCGACTCCCAGGACATCGCGGTCACCGTCACGAATGTGGCGGAGAACCCCTCGCCCCTCTACTTCTCACTGCAGGCCTCGGCGACGATTGGCGGGGTCAGCGCAGCAAACGAGGACATTCTCTTCTTCGACGGGACGGGGTTCAGCCTCGCCTTCGACGGCTCGGACGTGGGCATCGCGAGCCTCCGCATCGATGCCTTCGCCTGGCTTGACGCAGACACGCTCCTTCTCTCCTTCGACGCGGACAAATCCGTGCCCGGAATCGCCGGGACGGTCGACGACTCGGACATCGTGCGCTTCGACGCGACCTCGCTCGGCGCCACGACCATCGGCAGCTTCCAGCTCTACTTCGACGGCTCCGACGTCGGGCTGACGGCGAACGGCCACGACGTTGACGCCCTGGAGCTGCTCTCAGGCGGCCGGATCCTCATTTCGACCCGGGACTCGGTGACCGTCTCGGGCGTCTCCGCTCGCGACGAAGACCTGCTCGCCTTCATCCCAACGTCGCTTGGCAACGACACGGCGGGGAGCTTCTCCCTCTACTTCGATGGAAGCGATGTCGGGCTCGGGGATGCCGGCGAGGACGTCGACGCAGCCGCCGTCGACGCTTCCGGGCGCATCTACCTGTCGACGGACGCTGCCTTCGCCGTGCCCGGCGTGAGCGGCCAGGACGAGGACGTCTTCGTTTTCACCCCCTCCGCGCTCGGCCCGACAACCGCAGGCTCCTACGCGCCGACGCTCTACTTCGACGGGTCGAGTTTCGGACTCGACACGAATGATCTGTTCGCCATTGATCTTCCGTGAAACGGAGAGTCGAATGCACCAATTCACTGAGCGGATCTTCATAGACTGCTGGTGACACGTCCGAAGCTCTTGCACATCAAGGGCTCGTCACCGTTCGGGGGCGACTGTGTGCTCATGCTCGAGCTGGGCCGGGCGGCCCAGCAGCAGGGTTTCGACGTCGACATCCTCGCGACCGATCAGCATTTCCAGGACATGATCCGGAAGGAAGGATTCGGGCTCGTCGACCTGGACGTAATCCGTAGGGAGATCAGGCCCTTATGGGACCTTCGAGGCCTCATCCGCCTCACTGATTTTCTCTCACGGTCGCGGTATTCGATTGTGCACACACATACATCCAAGCCTGGAATCGTCGGCACACTCGCCGCAAGGTGGGCAGGAATCCCGGGGATCATCCACACCGTCCACCTCTTCCCCTTTCACGAGGAGACAGGAAGAATTGCGACGGCAGCGTACGTGGGCGCCGAGCGCGTCGCCGTTCGTTGGTGCGACCGGATCGTTACCGTTAGCGAGTTCCAGCGCGACTGGGCACTTCGCGTGGGCATCGGTAAGCCGAGGCAGATCGTCTCTATCCCTAATGGAGTACCAACCGAGCGCGCTCATTCCAGGCGATCTCGGGCGGAGGTCCGTGCCGAGCTCGGCATTGGAGATGCGTTCATGATGCTCTCAACGGGGAGGCTCGCTGAGCAGAAGGGCCTCGAGTACCTGATTCGAGCAGCCGCTCTTCTCCGCAAGGACATGCCGTCCGCGAAGATCGCCCTCGCCGGTGACGGGCCCCTCAAGCAGCCGCTTTCGAGGCTCATCCTTGACCTGGGCGTCGAGGAGAAGGTGGCGCTCCTCGGACTTCGCTCCGACGTCGGCGATCTACTTGCGGCATGCGATCTGGTCGTTCTTCCCTCGCTCTGGGAGGGCCTATCCATCTCCCTCCTCGAGGCCATGGCGGCGGGGAAGCCCGTTGTCACGACGACGGTCGGGGGCAATCGTGAAGTCACGAATAACGGCGAGACCGCGGTTCTCGTTCCGCCTAAGGATCCCGTGAGCTTGGCGGAGGCTATCCGTACGCTGGCGACCGACGGATCACGACTCGAGGAGCTGGGAAGAAAAGGCCAAGAAGCCCAGCGCGAGCGCTACACGTTGCGCCGCATGCTCGATGCCTACTCCGATGAGTACGACTCCCTCCTCAGGCTGAAAAGCCCGCGAGCGTCGACACGTCAATTTCAGGTTGAAGGGACATCATGAAGGAGGCGTTGTTCACTCGTGAGCCCGTCTCTTTGGCGCCAGCCAATCCGCCACTCCCCTTGATCCTCGAGCTAGGTCGCCTCCTAGAGGAGTGGAACATTGCGTACTGTCACTGGAAGAGCAATGCGGCAATCGATCGCTCTGCCTGCGGCGACAACGATCTCGACCTCCTCGTACACCGCAATGACGTGCGGCGGTTCACCGAACTCCTTTCCCATCTCGGTTTCGCGCGCGCTTACAAAAAGGGCGCGACGTTCGCCGGCGTCGAGAGCTTCTACGGGTTCGATGTCGAGGCGGACCGGTTAGTGCACGTACACGCTCACTACCAGCTCATCCTCGGGGATGATCGGACGAAGAACTACCGGTTACCGATTGAGGACGCGTATATTCGCTCGGCAACGCAGGCTGACATTTTCAGGGTTCCATCTTCCGAATTCGAGTTTGTCGTCTTCGTGATCCGCATGGTCTTGAAGTACTGCACATGGGACGAAATCTTCTGGAGCGCGATGCGCCGACGACGTGCGGGCCCGAGTCGGACGGAGCGCGGGGAGCTCGAGTACCTCAGGGCGCGAGCCGATGAGCAAGGGACAGCCTCCGTCCTAGCGGAATATCTGCCGTACCTCGATAGCGAACTGTTCGCCGACTGTGTGGACGCGTTGACGTCCCACGCCTCGGTCAGGCGCAGGATCAAAACCGCGCGCAGACTCGAAGTGCGCCTTCAGCCGCACGCGCGTCGCTCGCGGTGGGTCGACTGCATGCTACGGATCTGGCGCCGGATCACGCTGGCCGCCGTTTGGCGCATTCGAGGTGTTCGGAAGAACCGACTCGCAGGGGGCGGCGCGGTGGTCGGGATCATGGGTGGCGATGGATCCGGGAAATCGACGGCCCTCGCCGCGCTCGGCAGCTGGCTCGGATCTGAGTTCGAGGTTCGCGTCGTCCACCTCGGCAAGCCGCGATGGTCAGCGACGACCTATGGAGTGAGGGCCACTCTGAAGGCGGTCAGTCTGGCCGCGGACGTCCTACAGCGGTGGGTGGGGGTGGCTCCAGTGCGCCGTCTCGCGCTTCTGATTTCAACCTATCGGCCCCTGGTGTGGCTCGTCTGTACGGCGCGCGACAGGCATCTCACGTATCGCAGCGCACGCCGCTTCGCGATCGGCGGCGGCCTCGTTCTTTGTGACCGGTATCCCCATCCTCGGCTCACGTCGATGGAGGTTCCGCTGATAGCGGGCCTGACTGCCGAACGGCTCGAGAATCGACTCGTGAGGGCGATGATCCGGCTCGAGCAGCGATACCACTGCTCGATTGCGTCGCCGGAGTTACTCGTGGTCCTGAGGGTTGATCCGGAGATCGCGGTCAAGCGGAAGAGCGATGAGCGCCCGGACCGCGTGCGCAAGCGGGGCGCCGAGATATGGGACATCGACTGGCGAGACGCCAGGACTGACGTGATAGACGCGAGTCAACCGGAGGAAGCGGTGGCTCGAGAGCTGAAGGCGCTCGCCTGGTCGACGCTCGCGTGAGCGTCGAGCCTCAATCATGTCGACGGGACCCCACAGAATCGAGATCGCTGGTGTAGCCGGTGCAGGGAAGTCGACCCTGACCCGAACCCTGCGCCACCGATACGCCGGCTGCCGGGTCGCCGATTCGCTTCATACGCGTGTTCCCGCCCATTGGCCCTACGTCGCACACAGCATCCCTCGACTGCTCCCAATAATTGCGAGACCTGTACGAAACCGTCCGCTACTGAGCTGGGACGAGCTCAAGTTCGCGATCTATGTCTCGGAATGGATCCGCTTCCTCCGCGCCAGCCGGGAGTATCGGTATGGAGTCACCATTCTCGACCAAGGTCCGATCTTCGCCCTTGCGTGCCTGCTTTGGGGCCAGAAACCGATCACGAGAAGCGAGCGGTTTCAGGCTTGGGTGAAAGAGATGGTCGAGCGCTGGTCGCTCGAACTCGACGCGATTGTGTGGCTTGCCGCACCTGATCATGCCCTGCTCGAACGAATCAATCACAGAGATCAGACCCATGAAGCGAAAGGCAAGTCTAGGCAGGAGGGTCACGAGCTAATCGAGTCGCACCGGCAGGCGTACGGGCAGCTGTTCGAGCTAATCGATCGCCTGGGCAGACCGCGAGTGCTGCGCTTCGACACCAACACGATGTCGCCGGTCGAGATTGCTGGCGAGCTCGCCGAGATCTTCGAGGGGAGGGGGCGTGGCAGTTGACGGGCGTGCGGCCTCGACATGGGATAGGGAACATGTCGACACGAAGGGGATCGACGCGCAGAGAGCGACGACCGCTGGGGTGCGATGGCTGAGTCGAGCGACAGGGGACGTGCGATGATCGAAGAGGCGACCATCGATCGCCCCCTTCGAATACTGCATGTGATCATTGTCCTCGGGGAAACGAACGGTCAATACAACGAGCATTGCCTTCCCCTTATGCATAAACGAGACATCTCGATCTGCACATACTTCACGCCCAAGTTGGCTTATCCAGCGGAGATCAGGGTCTTTGCCGGTGATGATACGCTGCGCGGATTCTTCCGAGCCTTTGGTACGGCGCTCAAGGCAAAGGAGTACGACGTAATTCATGCCCATGCTCCACAAACTGGCGCGCTTGTCACGCTGGCGCTGGCGATGGGGCCAAGTCGGTGGCGGCTCTGGCGATCACTGGTCTACACGGTGCAAGACTCGTTCTACGACTACAAATTCCGAAACAAGGTTCTCATGGTGCCCGCCCTCGCGACCTTCCGACGCGCGGTCTTCTGCGGCCACGCTGCTTATGACAGTTATCCAGCTCTCTGGAAGCGACTGGTTGGGAGCAGATCGCGAGTCGTTCAGAACGCGGCCGATCTCGACCGGATCGAGAGAGCGATCACCGGCGCGGCGCGCACTCAGGGTGACTCGTCGTTCACAGTTGTGTCCGTCGGACGCCTGGAGAAGGTGAAGGATCCCCAGACGCTGCTCGCTGCGTTCCGGCGGATTGGCGACGAGAGATCTCGTCTGGCGCTCGTCGGCGCCGGTTCCCTGCAAACCGCAGTCGCCGGCGAGATCCAGGCGTCTCGGCTCCAGGATCGCGTCGAGCTGACAGGCCTAATCCCGCGGGATGATGTGTTCGTCCGATGTGCTCAGGCGGATCTCTTCGTTTCATCGTCTCGCGGTGAAGGGCTTCCGGTGGCGGTCATGGAGGCCATGGCAACTGGCTGCCCGGTGGTTCTCTCGGACATCCCGCCCCATCGCGAGCTGGCTGAAGGTGCCGATTTCATACCCCTCGTCTGCCCGGGCGACTCGGACGGGTTTGCCCGTGAGATCGACCGGTTCCGCACCATGTCGCCGGAAGCGAGGACAGCGATCGCGTTGAAGTGCCAGGACCTCGTGAGAGCTCGATTCGGCCTCGCCACGATGCACGCTGGTTACGAGAACGTGTACCGCGAGCTCGTATGATCGTCGAGTTCATCGGCTGCGCGGGCGCGGGCAAGACGACGCTCAGCCGGATGATCTGTGAGCGCGGGATCGCAGGGAATCGGGTAGTCGGGATGCCTGACCTCCTGCTCGACCGGGCGCCACTCCGTCGAATCAGGCACGCGACCGCTGTCAATATCGTTCAAGAGGTGTGCGGATTCCCGTTCTTCCTCGGCGCCTGGCGGCGCGAGCGGGGCTTCATCGCGTTTGCTGGTCGCATGCTTATTCGACACGCTCCCTCGACGTTCGACAAGCTCAACGGTATACGCGGCATCGTGCGAAAGGTGGGCATGTATCAGCTGGCGAGAAGTCGGGCGTCGGACAGGATCATCCTTTCCGACGAGGGGACTGTTCTGACCGCGTACAACGTGTTCGTGATGACCAACGTCCATTTCGGCCGTCCGGAGCTCGAGCAGTTCGCTCGACTCGTGCCTTTGCCGGACATGATCGTGTACGTCAGGGCGCCCGTCGCCTCGCTCGTCGAGCGCGCCACGTCCCGCCCGGATCCACGCCGTCAACACGTGGGGAAGGATGCTGTCGAAGTCGAGCGCGACATCCGGCGCACGGTCGACTTGTTCGATCTGGTGGTCACGACCGCGTCGCTGCGAGACCGGGTCGTCGTCGTCGAGAACGGCGACAGCGACCCCGCTCAGAGACAGCGGCTGGTGGCGGAGATCGCAGCACGGCTCCGAGCGCTGGTATCCGCTGGTGATGCGCTGGAGGGTGCGTCTCCCCAGCGCCGTACGGACCACGTCCGTTCGGAAGCCAGGACGTAGCGTGCTGACGACCGTCTCTGCTCTCTTCGAGCAATTGAACGACGGCAGAGTTCGGTACTGCCACTGGAAGAGCAACTGGATCCTTGAGGACACGCTGGCGGGCGAGACCGACATCGACCTCCTCGTTCATCGACAGGACGCTCCATCGTTGCGGACGGTCCTCCAGGATCTCGGCTTCCGGCCGGCGACCGAGCTTGGCGCCGCTCCCTTTCCGTCCGTCGAGCATCACCATGCGCTGGACGAGGCGAGCGGCGCCCTAGTGCATGTCCACGCCTACTACCGCGTCATCTCGGGCGGCAGCCTGGCGAAGAACTATCACCTTCCGCTCGAGGAGATGCTGCTCCGGGACGTCAGGCGAGCAGGCATCGTCAACGTTCCCTCGAAGGGTGCCGAGCTCCTCGTCTTCGTCCTGCGGATGCACCTGAAACACACGACGCTGGCGGAGTTAGCGCTCCTAACCCGGGACTGGGGGAAAGTCCGACAAGAGACTGCATGGCTGGCGACCGACGAAGCGTGTGCCCAAGCCCTAGCACTGCTTCCGGTCTGGCTTCCCGGCTTCGACAGGAGGCTGTTCAGTGCAGCACTCGACGGGCTTCGGACGCCCGCACCGCTTTGGCGCCGCATGATTCTCGCACGGAGGGTGCGCGCGCGATTGCGGCCCTTCGCCCGCCGCGGTCGAGTCAGGGCTTGGCTGGCCGGCGAACGTAACTTCGTGGACAAGGCAGTTTACCGCTTGCGAGGTTCGAGGAAGGGACTCACGCCGGCCGGCGGCGGAGCTCTTATCGCCTTCGTCGGCTCCGAGGCGACCGGAAAGTCGACGATGCTCGAGGAAATGGAGCGATGGCTGGGTGAGCACTACACGGTTAAGCGTGTGCACGCGGGGAAGCCGCCCAGCACGCCGCTGACTGTCATTCCAAACCTGCTCCTGCCGGCTTTGCGAGCGCTGCTGCCCGAGCAGCGGTCCACCAGGGTCAGTGCCCGGCGCGCGCCTGGAGGCGAACCGGGAGGTAAGAATAGGCCCTTTCCTCTGCTGTTCGGGATCCGCTCCGTCTTCCTCGCGTACGATCGACATGCACTCCTCACGCGCGCCTTTGCCAGCGCCGCGAACGGTGGAATCGTACTCTGCGACCGCTATCCGTCCACGGAGAGCGGAGCGCCGGACGGTGCTCAACTGAGACACCCCGACGCATCATCGACCGGCGGGCCGGTGCGACGGTGGCTGGCGGATCTCGAAGCTCGCCTCTATCGGGACACACCTCTGCCCGACCTTGTCATTTACTTGACTGCGCCTCTGGAGGTTACGCTCGATCGGAACAGGGTCCGGGCGAAGACCGAACTCGAGGACTACGTCCGTTTTCGACATGCGCGCAGCTCCAACCTGCGTTTCGATCGTGTCCGCGTTCAAACGGTCGACACGAACCGGCCTCTAAACGAGTCCACGCGAGAGATCAGACGAATCATCTGGGAGGCTCTCTGAGCTGATCCTGCATCGTTGGAGCCGCGTTTCCGCGAGACGAGATCCGCCGACTCCCGCCGTCGTCATCATTGTCCCTACGCTACCCCGGAACGACGTTCATGACCTCCGGTACCGCAACGTGCGGTCTGAGTGCTCCGGAACGGCCAACGGAAGCGATGAGTGAGGTTGATCCGGGCTCGGGAGGTGGCGGATCCAGCGATCAGCTTCTTGTTATCCTCGGCGTGTGCCCTCGACGGCCTTCCCGAGCGCGAACGAGCGAGGCGGGGCGAGCCCAGACCTTCGTCTCCACTCCAGTTGCCGTGACGGTCTTGCCGCCCCACATGCTCTGCGTCTCTGGGATCGCCCAGCGGGAGCCGTTCAGATCGGAGTCCCAGCCTAGTGCGTTACCCGGCCGCACTCCACGCCCGCGTTCAGGCAATCGCGTACTAGCTGCTCGAGCTTCGACTGGGGGCTCCAGGTGTTCCAGAAGTCGGCATGGGGGAGCGTCGTCCCGTCCGAGAGGTACCAGCCCGTGCCCCCGGCAGGCGGCGAGTACCGCAGGAAGAAAAAGATGCTCGGCAGCTTCACCGGGTGGTCGGCGGGGCAGGCTTTGCCGGCCGGGTAGACGACATGGCCGCGGTGGTCGGCCGAATCCAAGTTGACGCCGTCCCAGCAGTTCGGGAACTTCAAGTGGAGCTCCAGATCGGAGTCCGCGCAGGAGGGCGGTGAATCAAACCGCGTCGTCGCAGAGTCCTGGTTGAAGCAGTTCCACCAGGTGTGCTCGGGGAATGTCCCTACTCCGCCCGCGATCATCTTGAAGTTAGGCGGGAAGGACACTGTGTTCGAATAAGCAGTCGGGCGGTTGAGATAGTAGGCGAACGCCGTCTGCGCCGTGTCGGGCGTCCCATCCGGGCGATAAAGGGTCGGTGCCCAGTAGCCCGCCGTGTCCGCCAGCACGCCGCACGTCGTTCCCGCCGCCGTCATGGAGGCATAGGTCGAGTCCGAGTCCGTCGAGCGGTTGCCGAAGAAGTCGTGCATGTGGCCCGAGAGCGTCCCCTTCGGCCCGGGCACGACGATCGGATCGACCTGCGCCCGGTGCGAGAAGCCGCACTTGATGATGAAGATACCCGGGCCCCTGTCGCCCGCCACTTGGATGACCCTCTCGCAGCGCGAGACCGCATCAAAGACGTTGACCTTCGCCCGGTCCCAGCCGCGTCCGCAGTAGATCCTGTCGAAACTAGCGTCTGCGGCGTAGATCCGATCGTTTCCAACGCCGCCGTAGAGTCGGTCGCGGCCGCGACCCCCGTAGACGGTGTCAGCCCCCGGGCCGGCGTACACGAGGTCATTGCCAGACCTTGCGTAGACCGTGTCCCCGCCGCCACGCGCGTAGATCGTGTCGGCGGCACGCGTGCCGAGGATGACGTTTGAGCCCGCGGTGCCGTAGATCGTCTTTGCCACGGCGCCGGCCGCCAAAGCGCACGCCAGCGTGAGTCCCGCCACCACGAACGTTGTCGTTCTCATCCCGAGGTCATTTCCTCCGCGTCGGTGACTCTAGCGCTCAGAGTGAGGACGTGCTGCCTGCGCAGGACGGGTGCAAGCCGGACGACACCGGCGAGGGTCAACGCGCCGACGGCGGCCCGTCGGACGTGGCCCTGGCGCGGGATTGGCGCAGTCTTGGATTGCTGGCACGTCGTCCTCAGATATCGGTGTATGCGTGATTGTTCTCAAGGCCGGCGCGAGTTCCTCGCCAAGGTGAACGCCTGCGGTGCCCCGGGGCACGGTCGGCTGGGTGCATCGCGCGTTGGTAGAGCCGGCCCTGACGCTCAGCGGCCCGAGACGTGCTGCAAGCTGGGCCTTCACAAGCCGAGGGGGTCCAGGCGTCTAGGAGGAGATCAGCGCCGAAGAGGTGGGCAAGCGTGCGCGCATCGACCGAGTCGATCTTCGGGCGCGCGGCCGCTGTCGCCCTTCGTATGGAGGGGATGGGCGAGCTGTGGTCAAAGCGTTCCTTCTTGAGAGGCGAGCCGCGCCCACTCGTAGGCTGTCCCCAGCGCGAGCGTGACCGAGGCTGCATCGCCCGTACGGGGCAGGGGGCGGACCCGGGCGCGGCGCCCGAGCATAGGCAAGGTTCTCCCTCGCCTCGCGGATGAAGCCGCGGGCGCTCCCGAGATCGAACGCTTACTGGGGCCGATGCGCTCGACCTCGCTCTCGGAGCGACCTGCAGCGGCAAACGCGCCTCCAAGGCGGCGGCCGTCTCCGCGGGATCGTTATCGCGATCGACCCGTGCGAGAGCGGCGATGCGACTCGGGGTCGAAGACGCTCACTCGGGATCGTGCTCACCACACGAGCGTATTCATCGCTCTGACTGCCCAGGTCAGAGCGGCCACGCCCCTCAACTTTTCCCCGCTCCTGGGACGCCACCTCGGAGCTTCTCGCACCTATCATGTGGTTCGTGAGAGGGGTTGAGATCCGCGTCTGGCCGAAGAGGCACGCGCCTGGACCGGGCCGGGACGACCCGCTCGGCCGCGCAGTCTCTGCCCCGTCAGGACGAGGGTCGTTGTCGCAGGATACCGCACCGTTTAGGACTCGCTTCAAGGATTTCGCCGACGCCCGAGGGCGGCGCGGCAGCATTTGCACCAGGTCTAGGGGGGCAGGCGCGTGAAAGCAGAGCGTCAATCGGAGGTAGCTGACCCGAACGTCCTTACATCGACCTGGGACCACCGACTGCTTATCGTGCTATTCGTAGGCGTCTTCGCCGCCCTGGGGGTGCTCATCGCCTCGATGAGACCTTCGGAGTACGCAGCCGAGGCCGGAGCGCTGCTCAAGGATCCCCAGCTAACTGCGCTTTCCGACATTCGTTCCGCCAATGACGAAAGTCGCTACGTCGCGGATCAGGTTGCGATCATGAAATCGGTCGCTGTTTCCGAGCGAGCAAGCGCACTGGCCCAGGCGTCTAGGAACCCCAAGACCATCGATGCTCGCGACCTGCAACGCAACACGTCGATCCGTTCCTCTGAGGGTTCGAACTTCATCGTTGTCCGCTTTCGCGCGGGAGACCCAGAGACGGCGGCAGCAGGCGCAAACGCCGTCGTACGCGCATATCGGGAACTCATTCGTGCCGACCTTGACGCCGATATCAGAGCCGCGCTCCAGAGGCTCGACGTATCGATCAACGCGGTCGCTCGGATTATTTCGAGTTCGCCAAGCACCGGAGCGTCGGGGAGCAACGATGACGCGTTGGCTCTTCTGCGGGAGCTCAAGTCACAGCGGAATCGCCTCCAGGTCGACGCCGAGCTGATTGGGGACGGCGTCGCGCTGTTTTCCCCCGCCGGGCGCGGGAAGCCTCAGGGCGTCTCCTTGGTCTCGACCCTCGCCATAGCGATGATTCTCGGTGGTTTGATCGGCGTCGGACTGGCCTATGTGCTCGATGCTCGTAAACAGGCGTTCTCCAGCCGGTTCGAACCGCAAATCCTGGTGGACGCGCCCGCGCTCGCCGAGATACCCGACTTCACCCGTGAAGGCATTAGCTCCAAGCTACCCGTGCTCGATGCACCGGGAACCGAATCGGCCGAGGCGTTCCGGTTCCTTGCGGCCGGTATCAGCCTCCCGAGCTCCATCGCCCTGGTCTCTGCATCGTTTGGTGACGGTACGACCACTCTCGCTGCAAATACCGCGCTCGCAGCGGCGCAAGAGGGCCTGAGGGTGTTGGCGCTCGACGCCGACCTCGAGGGGGGCCTGACCCAACTGTTGCTCGGCGACGGTGTGCGGACGACCGACGGGGCCCATGGCACGTCTGTCGGCCTCACCGACATGCTTGTACAGGGAGGATCGGCCGAGAGCATCCAGCGGGTGATCGAAACGAGCGCCGGTGGGACACTCAGTCTCCTCGGACTCGGTACGGCGACCGTCGACGCTATGAGCGTGTTCCGATCGGAGCAGATCCTGGCGGCGCTGACTGATGAGTTCGACCGCGTCCTCATCGACGTTCCGCCCATTCTTCACGTCGCTTACGCCGATGCCCTAGTGCGGATCGCCGGGGCAGTGGTGGTCGTCGTTCCTCACGAGAGCAAGGCCGCTCGGCTCAAGCACGTCCTAGACCGACTCGACCTCCTGGGAGTCCGCCCGATCGGCTACATATACAACTTCGCGCCCTCTCGGGCCGAGACACGCGGGAGAGGCCTGAGTCGCGCGACCGCTCCGGCTCGATGGCGGCGGCATTCGAGGGCGGCAGCATGACGCAGGAAGTGCTCGATCGCGCAGAGACGTCCCGGAGTTTCGCTCGGGCAATCACCAAGAATGCACCAACGCGATGAGAACGGGGCTGATGGGAGAGCCGAAACGCATCCCCGCGGCGTTTGGCGGCCCCTCCCGTTCCTGCCCCATCCGCGCATCAAGCACGAGACGACCATGACAGAGACGGTGAATCTCGGCACGGGTCGGAAGCGGCTCGCCATATTCGCCCCCTCGATGGCGGGAGGCGGAGCAGAACGAGGCGCATTGAAGCTCGCCGAGGGCCTCGCTCACCGTGGCTTCGATGTCGATCTCGTGCTTGCAGCCGCCGAAGGTCCCCGTCTGGCGGAGATACCGGCCGAGGTTCGGTTGGTCGATCTACGCGCGCGCCGCGTTCTCAGCTCCTTGCCAGGGCTCATACGGTACCTCCGGCGTGAGAAGCCCTACGCCCTCGCTTCGGTGTTGGATCACGCAAATGTGGTCGCTCTCTGGGCTCGCAAACTCGGGAGATATCCAGGGCGAGTTGTCGTCGTTGAACAGAACACTTTGTCCGAGGCCGCTAGGCACGGAAAGAGCAGGCGCGACCGGATGATGCCACGGATCGTGACGCGCTTTTATCCATGGGCCGACTACGTGGTCGGCGTGTCGGCAGGTGTGACTGAAGACCTTGCTCAGCTTGCCAATCTCCGTCCGGAGAGAGTACGGGTCATCTTCAACCCAATCGTGACTGCTGACCTCGAGGAAAAGGCACGGGCTCCCGTTGATCACGCCTGGTTCAGTGACGGCAGTTCGGTGTTCGTCGCTGCCGGCCGATTGCGGCCGCAGAAAGACTTCTCGACGCTACTTCTCGCTTTCTCTCAGGTGCGCGCCAAGCGACCCGCCAGGCTCCTCATTCTCGGCGAAGGTTCCGAGCGGGCCCAGCTCGAGGCTCTCGCACGGCAGCTGGAAATCACAGGCGACGTCTCGCTTCCCGGAGCCACGAGCAATCCCTACGCGTATATGGCTCGAGCGACGGCCTTCGTGCTCTCCTCTAGGTGGGAAGGGCTGCCGACGGTGCTGATCGAGGCACTGAGCTGCGGCGCGCCCGTCATCGCAACGGACTGTCCAAGCGGCCCGCGCGAGATCCTGGCCAATGGCCGATACGGGGAGCTTGTCCCGGTAGGGGACGTCGACGCGTTGGCGCTCGCGATGGATGCGGCGCTCGATGGGAGGCTTCTCCGCCCGCCTGATGAGAGCTGGCGTCCGTATGAACTTGAATCTGTCGTGGACGAGTTTCTCCAGCTTTTACTGCATTCTCCGTGAGCATGCTGCGCGTCGTAGCGTTCGGACTGTCAACGGAAGGTCTCAGTGTTCAGGGCACTCCTCTACCTGTATTGCACTAACGCGACCCGAAGGGTCGTCGAGAAGCTGCCGTGCTGAGATCGGCTGTCGCAGACGTGGGTTCGCTCGGACCGGCGAGTCGCGGACAAGAGCTGAAAATGAGATCCCTCGCCTACTGGCTCACCGTCGCTTTCGTTTTCACCGTTCCCTGGGAGGCCGCGATCCATGTCGCTGAAATCGGCCAGCTGGCCAGCGCCATGGGCCTGACAGCTGCCCTCGTGTGGGTCGGCTCGGTCGTAGCGCGAGGGCGCCTTCGACAGCCGGATGCGTTCCAGAAGGCCTTCTTCCTCTTCCTGATCTGGAATGGCCTGACGATTTACTGGAGCTTGGATTCCGGCGCAACGATGTCTGGATTTCTGACGTATACGCAGATCTTCGTGATGCTCTTGATGTTCTGGGACCTTTTCGAGACGGCAATTGCGATCGAGGCCGCCCTTCAAGCGTACGTTCTCGGCGCGTTCATAGCCGGTGGCAGCATCATCGTGAACTTCTTGACCGCCGCCCCAGCGAAGTTCCCGGAACACCAGCGCTTCCAAGGGCTGGGCCTTGAGACCGATGGCATTGCCCTGATCGTCGCCATCGCCGCTCCGGCTGCATGGTACCTTGCCGCGAGCCCTCCATCGCGGCCACGTTCATCTGCAGTGAGACTTGTCAATTACTCCTATATCCCACTTGCTCTATTTGCGCTGGTTCTCACCGGGACGAGAGGCGCGGCGCTCGCCAGTATTCCTACTGTGGTGTTCATGCTCTGGTCGCTGCGGCGCGCTAGCGGCGCAAAGCTAATCGCGGCCTTGGCCGCGCTCACAATAGCGGTGGCGATGGTCATCGGATTTGCGCCCCGCGAACCTCTTGATCGCATTGGCTCGGCCTGGACCGAATTGGCCGGAGGCGGCGATCTAAATGGTCGAACCGAGATCTGGGCTGAATCACTCCAAGTCTTTTTGGATAGGCCCATCGCCGGCGCAGGCCTGGGTGCACATCGGGCGGCGGTAGCCGCTCGCAGCGTGACCAAACCGATCGCCTCCCGGGACAACCTGCCGGGACTTAACGCACATCAGGTGGCGGTAACCACTGGAAGAAGGGCCCACAACATCTTGCTCTCGGTGTTGACCGAAACGGGTATCGTGGGGTTGGTCCTCTTTTCGGGCGTGATCCTGACAGTGGTTGCTCGGGTCCGGCATCTCTCGGGATGGCAGGCCTGGCACTGGCTCACTCAACTGGCCGTGCTCGCTATCGGCGCCATGTCGCTGTCTCTCGAAGACAGTAAATCTCTCTGGCTCCTACTCTCACTCTGCGTGGCGAGCGGAGCCGCGGCAGAAGCCCCCCGCACCTGGCCCGATACACGACGAACCGCGCATGGCGTGTTTGTAAATTCGGAGGTCCTGCGTCAAGGCCGAATTCGTAGATGAGCGCCTCCAGCTGAGCACGATCAGGCGCGCGCGTAGAGAACCACGAGAGGCGAGCCAATCGCGCTTTGACCAGCAGCTCCAAACACTTCGGCAGCCCGAATCAGGGAGTCGCCGTTTCCATCGATCCCGAGCGTTAGGGGAATTGTGACTGCGGAAGACTCACCGGTCGAAATGCCTCAAGGCAGAGACGGGGAGAATTTACGTTCCCATGCAGCGAGGGGTGTGTTCTGGACTGCGACCGGCAACTGGGGGGAACAACTGGCGGCCTTGTTCGTTTTCTCGATTCTTTCGAGACTTCTCGAGCCGGAGGCCTTCGGGCTTGTGGCTCTGGCCTCAGTGTTCGTGGGTTTTACCCAATTGTTCGCAGATCAGGGGCTAGCCGATGCCCTAGTGCAGCGAAAACAGCTTGATTCCGCCCATCTCGATTCTGCTTTCTGGATGAGCATCGGATTCGGCGTCCTGCTGGCCGCTGTGCTCGCCGCGCTCGCTGTGCCGATCGGCACGGTGCTTGGTCAGGAGCAATTGGCACCCGTTCTTGTGGCGCTATCCCTTGCTATTCCGATCAGTAGCTCTAGCCTCGTGCAGCGAGCCATTCTGACGCGCGACATGGCTTTCCAGTCGCTGACGCTGCGGACCTTGACTGCGACTGCCGTCGGAGGCGTCTTCGGCGTAAGCGCTGCACTGCTCGGTTTCGGTGTCTGGAGCCTTGTGGCTCAGAACTTTGCCCTTCAAATCACGGGTGCGATCGTCCTGTGGCGGGTCACGCAGTGGCGCCCACGCTTCAACGTCAGCTACGCCCATTTCCGTGATCTCTTCGGATTTGGCATCCACGTTGTCGGCTTTCGACTGCTCAACTACTGGAACCGCAATGCGGACAACTTTTTCATCGGCTCATTTCTGGGGCCCGTGAGTCTAGGCTTCTATGCAGTAGCATTCCGAATGCTCCGTCTACTGACGCAAGTCACA
>Ga0307278_10000769_pt1 | contig 15774 bp, 10 predicted proteins | sample ER_DNA_117_FD_194482 | JGI IMG/M metagenome (GOLD analysis project Ga0307278, IMG submission 194482) | Bulk soil microbial communities from the East River watershed near Crested Butte, Colorado, United States - ER_DNA_117 | ecosystem: Environmental > Terrestrial > Soil > Floodplain | place... | reverse complement strand
GGTCTGGCCGCCGGCGCCGGCCTGCTCGCGGCCGGCACCGCCGCGTGGCGGCGGTCGGGCTGACCGGCCGGCGGGGTCGGGCGGCACCGCCGGCCGGGTCTCCCAGCTCAGCAAGTTCTCAGCAACCGTGCCTACATTGCTCAGTACGTCACCACCAGCGAGGTGATCGGGTGGGGAACCTGCTTGGCGACGCCGACGTCTGGGACGACACGCCGGCGCCGCCGCGGCCGCTGCGCCGTGGGCTCGTCCTGGCCGTTGCCGGGCTGCTGGCCGGTCTCGCGATCGGCTGGGCGGTGGCGCCCCGCCCAGCCCCGCCGGCCCCGGTCGTGTCGCTGCCGCCGACCCCGGCCGCCGACGCCGAAGGGTCCGTGCTGCCCCACGGTGGCGAGGTGATGCAGCAGGCCGCGCTCGCCGGCCCGATGGTGGTGGCCGGGCTGGGCCGGGTGGACGAGGTCAAGCTGGACGGCACCGGGCGCCGCGCGCTCAGCTCCGAGTTCGCCTCGGTGGCCGTGCTTCCGGCCCGGGGCGGGACGCCGGCGGTCGCGCTCGGCGGCAACGCGGTGCTGACCATCGACCGGAACGGCACGGCCGCCGCGCTGACCAAGGTCGACTTCCGGGCCGGCGGCATCGCCGGCCCGGGCGACCGGGTGCTCGCCTGTGGCCGGCGCCCCCTGCCCGACCAGGAGCGCCGGGCCGCACGGGCGGCCGGCAGGGACGAGACCGCGGCCGCTCCTGCCCTGCTGCTGCCCGTCAAGGGCGGCAAGGCCGTCGAGGTGGGCCTCGGCTGTCCGGTGAGCTGGGCGGCTGGCACCCCCGTGGTAGCCGGGGCGGGCGGGCCGCAGGTGCCCTACCGGCGCACCACGCGGGGAAGCTCGGTGCTGGTCGGCCGTGCGGGCGGACCGCTCCGCACCCTCCTGGACCGCCGCCGGCTCGAGTCGGCCACCGGCCGGGGCGCCTCCGTCGGGGCCGTGGCCGTGAGCCCCGACGGCAAGACGGTCGCGGTGGCCGCCGGCGCCCCTGGAGGGCGCTGGGCCCTGCTGCTCGTGCCGGTCGCCACCGGCCCGGTCAAGCGGGTCGAGCTCGTGCCCGGGTACGAGACGGTCTGGCTCTCCTGGATCGGCCAGGACCCCCAGGAGCGCCGCCTCGCCATGGTCGCCGTGGACCGCCGCGGCGGTCTGGGCGAGGCGAGCCTGGCCTCGCGGAGGGGCGGCGGGTACGTGCTCGGCTGGGACGAGCGCACCGGCGTGGCCGCCACGATCCTGGCCGGGCCGGCCATGGAACGCGCCGACGGCTTCGCGTTCTCGCCCGACGGGCAGTTCCTCGCGGTCTCGTCACCGGGCGGCTGGACCCTGCTGCGGACCGCGGAGCCGTCGGAGCGCAGCACCGTGCCGGTCACCGGCACGCTGCTCGCCTGGCCAGGGACGGCCCCATGACCAGCGTCCGGACGCGGTTCCGCCCGGGCCGGCAGCGGGAGCGCGCAGCGCCCGCGGGCGTGCCCGGCGGGCGCCGGGCCGCGGTGGTGGTCCCGGTCGTCCTGCTGCTCCTGGGGCTCGCGGCCGGGGGCGTCACCGGGTGGCGGTCGGTCACCGGCCGGACGGTCCGAGCCCCCACTGCGCCCGCGCCGCCGCCGCTCGCGGTCAGCGGCGCCGAAGGACCGATCGAGCAGCTCAGGGGACTCGGCGAGCTAGCCTGGATGGACGACGGGGGCGTGGTGCGGGCGGTCACGTCGGACGGCCGGGCCCAGCGCACCCTCGGGCGGGCCGACCAGCTCACCGCCGACCCGGAGACCAACCCGAGCTCCGCCAGCGGCCAGGGCCGGGCCATGATGAGCCCGGACGGCGCCATCGTCTACGGCTACCTCGCCGACGGGAGCCCCGTGGCCGTGCGCCTGGTCGAGGGCCAGGTGCGCCGGCTGTCCCCACCCGGCACGGTCGCCGCCGCGCCGACCCGCCAGTCGGCCGATGGCGCCATGGTCGCGGTCTGCGCCGGCGAGCCAGGCAGCGGGCCGGGCCGGGTCGAGCGTGCAACCGGGGAGGCTGCACGCTCGACCGGGCCCGGCCCCACCGGGGGCGGGGAGACCACCCTGCTCGACCCGGGCGGGCGCCAGCTCGCCAGCCTGCCCGACTGCGCCCTCGACCTGGCCAGGGACGGCCAGGCGGCACTGGTGCCAGAGGCCGGCGGCGCGGACCGCGGGCTGCGGCTCTGGCACCGCTCGGGCGGGTACCGGAACGTCCTCGGCGCCGACGCGGTGGCCGCCGCCGCCCGCACGGTGGAGTTCGACGCCGACCCCGGCGACTTCGCCGTCGGCAACGCCTGGCTCTCGCCAGACGGCAGGCAGGCCCTGGTCAGCATCCACCCCAAGATGCACCGGCAGTCGCAGGACGTCTTCTGGCGCCAGGGAGCAGCTCTGCTGCTGGTCGACCTCAGCAGCCGACGGTGGCAGGCGATCCCGGTCGAGCTGCCCGGCGCGTACCCGGTCGTCTGGGGACCGGCGGGCGGGTACGCCTACGCGCAGACCTTCGAGACCGGGACGTTCCGGGTGACCGGGCGCCCGACGGTCTCCTACGTCCCCGCCAAGGGGCGGCCGGTGCTGCTCGAGGCGGGGCGCAGGCACGACAACCTCCGCATCGAGTTCAGCCCTGACGGCGACTGGCTGCTGTTCCCGGACAGCGGCAACTGGACCTTCGTCCGGGTCGACGACCCGTCGACCCGGGTCAGCTATGCGGCGCCCGGCGACTTCGTCGGCTGGCTCCCCGGCAAGGGAAGCCGATGATGCGGGAGGGGCGCCGGTGATCAGTCTCCGCCTCGCCCTCCGGGGGCTGGCGGCCCGGGTCGGGCTCACCGTGTCGCTGCTCGCGGTGACGTCGTTCGCCGTCGCGGTGGCCAGCGCCGGCGCCATGTACCTGCGGGCGGCGGGCGAGTCGGTGCTGCAGGACGCGCTCCGCTCCGCGCCGCCGTCCGCGTCGGGGGTCGCGGTTCCCCAGCGGGTCGCCGGCAGGCGGGAGGTGCGCGGGCTCGACCGCACCGTCCGGGCCGCGATGCCCGCCCTTCCGGCCCTGGAGCCGCCGGTGACCGGCTTCGACACGACCGAGCCGACCGCGCTCGCCCGGCCCGGCGCGGACGTGCCAGGCGAGGAGCGGCCAACGGCCAAGCTGGCCAGCCGGTCCGGGCTCTGCCAGCACCTGGTCGTGCTGCGGGGCCGCTGCCCGGGCCCGACGGCGCTGGACGCCCCGGCAGAGGCGGCCATCTCCGACCGGGCCGCGGCCAAGCTCCACATGGGCGTGGGGGACCGGCTCGACGCAGGCCTGGTCCTCGGGGCCAACGGCGTCGCCAGGGAGGCCAAGGTGGTCGCCGTGTACCGGCCCACCCAGGAGGATCCCTGGTGGTGGGGGCACGACCTGTTCTACAACCCGGCCAAGGACACCGAGGTACGGGACGCCCCCCTGGACGCGGTCCTGCTCGACGACAGCGCCATGCAGGCCGTGGTCGGCGGTGCCGCCGACGTGACGGCCAGGTGGGACTTCCCGCTGGAGGCGCGCCGGGTGCGGCTCCGCGACGCCCCGGGCCTGGCCCTGGCCGTGGGCGACTTCCGCGGCAAGCTCGCCGAGGCCTACCCGCAGGCGGCCCTCCAGACCGGCCTGCCCTCCCTGGTCGAGCGGGCCGAGGAGGGCCGGCAGGCCCTGACCGTGCCCGTGCTCCTGGCCACCGTCCAGCTCGTCGCGCTCGGGCTGCTGATCCTCGTCGTGGTCGCCGCCATGGCCGCCGAGGCGCGCGCCGGGGAGGTCGCCCTGGCCAAGGTCAGGGGCGCCACCACCGGGCAGGCGTTCGGCCTGGCCACCCTGGAGCTCGCCCTGGTCGCGGTCGCCGCCGTCCCGGGCGGCCTCGCCCTCGGCTGGCTCGGGACCGGCCTGATCGCCAGGGCCCAGCTCGTGCCCGGCGTGCCCGTGGTCGTCACCCCCCTGGCGGTCGCGGCCGCCCTGGCCGCGGGGGCCGTCGCCCTGGCCGCGGCGGCCGCGGCCGGCCTCGGGGCCGTGCGCCGGCGGGTACTGGACCAGTGGCGGCAGGCCCGCTCGGACCGGGTCGGGCGGCGCTCGCTCCTGGTCGAGGTCGTGCTCCTCGCGGTCGCGGCCGCTGCCCTGGCCAACCTGCGCACCGGCGGGGCCCGCCCGGCAGGCACCTACGACCCGCTCGCCGTGCTCGCCCCCGCGCTGGTGGTCCTGGCCGGGGCGCTGGTGGCCGGCCGGGTGCTGCCATTCGTGGCGTCGGTCCTGGTCCGCGTCACCGCCCGCTCCCGGCGGCTGGCCCCGTTCATCGGCGCCCGCCAGGTCGCGCGGCGGGGCGGAGCCGCCCTGCGGGTGGTGGTGGCCCTGGCCGCCGCCTTCGGCCTGGTCGCGTTCGCGGTCACCGTCCGCCAGGACATGTCCCGCAACCGGCACGACCGGGCCATGACCGAGACGGGGGCGGCCCGCCGCGCCGACGTCGGCTTCCCGGCCGGCAGCCTCGGACCGGAGCAGGTGCGGGCGGCCGACCCCTCGGGCCGGACCGCGATGGCCGCGTTCCGGTACACCGGCTCGCTTGCGTCCTCCGGCCGGGAGGCGACCGTGCTCGGGGTGCAGGCCGACCGCTACCAGGGGATCGGCTTCTGGCGGGGGGACTTCGCCGCCGAGCGGCTGGGCCGCCTGCTCGCGCCCTTGCGCCGGACGCCCATTCCCCCGCTCGAGCTCGGCCCGGCCACCGGCCTCGAGGTCGACCTCGGCGTGGACGACCTGCGCGCGGCCGGGCCGGTCACCCTGGTCGCCGACGTCCGCGGGGCCGACGGCAGCGGGGGCCCGGTGCTGCTCGGTCGGCTCCAGGACGGCCCCATCCGTCCTTACCGGGCCGGGCTCGACCCGGCCGTGCTCAGGAGCGACGGGCCCTACCAGCTCCGCCGCCTCTACCTCGACCGCGGCGTGGGCCGGTTCTTCTCGGTGAGCGCGACCTTCCGGTTCGACTCGGTCCGCGTGCAGCAGGCCGGGGTGTGGCGGGTGGTCGAGAGCTTCGACGACCCGGCGCGCTGGAACCCCGTGAACGACGGCGACTACACCCCAGCCGACGAGCTGGGCAGCGACGCCGGCGACGAGGGCAGGGCGACCACGGTCAAGGTGGAGGCGCCGTCGTTCGCGACCGGCATCGGGCTCGTCCACGCGTCGGTGCCGAGGGCGGTGCCTGCGGTGGTCACCCCCGGGTTCCTGAGCGCCGAGTCGGCCCGGGTCGGCCAGGTCGTGCGGGTGGGGTCGCCGACCGAGGGCGACATCGCGCTCCGGGTGACCGGCGTGGCCGAGGTGCTGCCGGGCACCGGCGGGGCCGAGGTCGCCGCCCTGGTCGACCTGGACGGGCTGCTCGCCCAGGCCCTGCGCAACCCCAACGCCCAGGTGTCCGCCAACCAGGTCTGGACCAGCGGTGGCCGGGCCGCCGACGGCGTGCTGGACCGGCTGCGGGCCAGGGGGGTCGAGGTGGAGGCGGTCACCGCCGCCGCCGACCGGGAGCGGGCGCTCGCCCGCGAGGCACCCTCCCTGGCGCTGCTGCTGCTGCTGGTGGGCGCCGCGGCCGGGGCGGTGCTGGCCACCGGCGGGGTCATGCTCCACCTGTACCTCACCGGCCGGCGGCGCGGCTTCGAGCTGGCCGTGCTCGACGCGCTCGGTGCCCGCCGCCGCGACCTGTGGGCGCCGGTCGCGGTCGAGCAAGGGTCGCTCGTCGGCTACGGCGTGCTGGTCGGCGGGGCCGTCGGCCTGGCAGCGGCACTGGTCGCGCTGCCGGCCATCCCGCAGTTCCTCGACCGCCCTGAGGTGCCACCGCCGATCTACACCCCGGACTGGCTCGCGCTCGGGGGCGCCCTGGGTCTCGCGCTCGTGGTCGTCGCCCTCGGCCTCGCCGCGGTCGTGGCCGGCCTGGTCCGCAAGGCCCGCCCCGAGCTGCTCCGGGAGGAGGAAGCGTGATGCGGGCGGGCGCATGCGGGGCCGTGCGCGTGGGGAGGGGGCGCCAGTTGCGTGCGGGCGCGCCAGGGGCCGTGCGCGAAGGGAGGGGGCGCCAGTGAGCGTCGCCCTGGAGCGTGTGGCTGGTGGCGTGCTGCAGGAGCGCCGGGCCCGGGCGGGGGAGCGGCTGGCAACCTGCGAGCAGCTGTTCCACATCTACCGGCTGGCCGGACAGGAGGTGGTCTCGCTGCAAGGGGTCGACCTGGCGGTCGACCGGGGCGAGATGCTGGCCCTGCTCGGGCCGTCGGGGTCGGGGAAGTCCACCCTGCTCTCGATCCTCGGCGGCCTGGAACGGCCGTCGGCCGGCCGGGTGCTGGTCGAGAGCCAGGATCTCGCCAAGCTACCCGAGACCGCGCTGACCGCCTTCCGCCGCCGCCGGGTCGGCTTCGTCTGGCAGGTGCCTGCCCGCAACCTGTTGCCGCACGCGTCGGCCGCGGAGAACCTCGAGCTGCCCATGACCCTGGCCCGGCTTCCGGCCGCCCGGCGCCGGCGCCGGGCCCAGGTGCTGCTCGGCGCGGTCGACCTCGACGGCGTGGGCGGCAAGCAGGTCCGAGCCCTGTCCGGCGGCGAGCAGCAGCGCCTGGCCGTGGCCGTCGCCCTGGCCAACAACCCGCCCCTCCTGCTCGCCGACGAGCCGACGAGCCAGCTCGACCGCGCCAACGTCGCCCGGGTGGTGGAGATCCTCCACACGGCCAGGGAGGAGCTCGGCACCACCGTCGTGGTGGTCACCCACGACCCCGAGGTCGCGGACAGGATGGACCGGACCGTCACGATCCGCGACGGGCGGGTCGGCGCCGAGGGCCGGGCCGGGGTGGAGCACGCGGTGGTCGGGCCGACCGGCTCCCTCCACCTGCCCGCGCACGCGCTCGAGGTGCTCCCCCCCGGTGCCCGGGCCGTGGTCGAGGTCGAGGGCGACCGGGTCGTGCTCCGGCCGGTCGACGCCGGCCCGGCCGGCGGGGCAGGCGGGCAGGCCGCCCCGGGCCATGACGTGGACAAGGAGCGCCGGTGACCACGGCGGGCGCAACCCCAGAGGGCATGCGGGCCGGAGGGGCGCCAACTCCCGGGCGGGCCGGGGACGGGGGTCCCAATCGACCAGGACGCGGCAGATGGGCCTGGCGGTGACCGGGCAGGCCGGGGACCGGCGCCCGCTGCTCGCCACCGAGGCGGTGGTCGCCGTCCGCGGCGGGCGCAACGTCGTGGACGGGGTGTCGCTGACGGCCACCGCCGGCCAGGTGCTCGGCGTGGTCGGTCCGTCCGGCTCGGGCAAGTCGACCCTGCTCATCCTGCTCGCCGGCCTCGAGCTGCCCGACGCCGGTGTCGTCCGCTTCGAGGGACGCGACCTGGCCCGGCTCGGCGAGGCGGGGCGGCGGGCGCTGCGCCGCGACCGGATCGCGGTCGTCTTCCAGGGCTACGGGCTGCTGGCGCTGCTCACCGCCCGCGAGAACGTGGAGCTTCCCCACCGGGTGGCCAGGCGCGACCCGGCCGCAGCGGCCGCCGCCGCCGAGCAGTGGCTCGGCCTCCTCGGGCTGGCCGGCCGGGCCGACCACCGCACCGACGAGCTGTCAGGCGGCGAGCAGCAGCGGGTCGCCCTGGCCCGCGCGCTCGCCTCGGGCGCGGACGTCCTGCTCGTGGACGAGCCCACCGCCGAGCTCGACGAGGACAACCGCGGCCGGGTCGTCGGCCTGCTGCGCGACGCCGCCGACCGGGGCGCCTGCGTGGTCGTGGCAACCCACGACCCGGAGGTGGTCGAGTGCTGCGACGAGGTGGTCCGCCTGGTCGACGGCCGCGCGACCCGCGCCGACCCGCACGCCCTGGCCGGCCCTTGAGGATGCTGGGCTTGCCGGCTCAGGGAAGGAACTGCTGCTCGACCCGCTGGGCCCGGCCGCCCCGCACCGTGACCCAGAACAGGGGGTTTTCCGGGTTCGGGAAGTACGAAGCGAGCTCGGTCAGGTCGAGGGGGACGTTCTGGGTCGCGGACCCGGTCTCCTCGGCGGTCAGGGTGTTGACCGTGATACGGGCGTTCGGGGCCACCGGGACGGTCCGCTTCCTCGGGTTCTGGTTGCGGATGTAGTAGTCGTTCGGGGGCGGGGACTCCTTGCCGTCCTCGGCCGCCGCTTTGGCGGCGGCCGCCCCGGTGAGGAACTGCACCACGTCCACGACCATCGTCCGCTTGCCGTCGTCGACCGACACGATGAAGAGCGCGTGGCGTCCGTCGGACAGGACCGCGGCCTCGCGCGCCCGCGCCCCGGTGGTGGCCGTCGCCCCGGTGCCGGCGGTCGCCCCGAGACTGGCGGTCGCCCCGGTGCCGGAGGTCGCCCCGGTGGTAGCCACCGTCCCTGGGGACGCCTCCTTCGACCCGGAGCATCCGGTCGCGCCCACGCCGAGCACGGCCAGCAGGACGACGGCACCCAGGGCGGCAGGGCCGGAGGAACGCTTCACGGTCATCTCCTCGCGGTCGGGTGGCGGCACTCGGGCGGCGAGGCGCTCGCCTGGGATACTGAACCCGAAATCGCCACGTTCCTCCAGTCGCCACCAGATGACCGTTCCAAGCCCGGACCGGGTTCGGCGGCTGCTCGAACCCGGTCCGGAGGACCCTGGAGCGCCCGTGCCCACCCTGGCGAGGGGTGGGCACGGGTGTCGGCGTCCTGCCCGGCGGGGCGGGTTCAGGCCGAGCCGACGTCCTGCCGGGCGGGGCGGGGTCCAGCCGAGCCGACGTCCTGCCGGACGGTCTGGTCCAGACCGAGCCGGCGGGGTGGGTTCAGGCCGAGTCGGTGTCCTGCCGGGTGGGGTGGGTTCAGGCCGAGCCGACGTCCTGGGACTCGGCGTCGCCGAAGGTGACGTTGACGGTCAGCTCCTCGGTGCCGCGGACGACCAACAGGGCCAGGGTCGCGTCGTCGGCCAGCCCGTCGAGCACGTCGTGCAGCTCGTCGGCGTCGGCCAGCTCGCGGCCGCCCGCCGCCACGATCAGGTCGCCGGTGCGGATGCCGGCCCGGCCGGCCGGGCCGCTCTCGTCGACCGCGCGGACCAGGAGGCCGTCCCGCTCGGGCAGGCCGACCGCACGCCGGAGCTGCCTCGCGACCCGGACCGGGGCCAGGCCGACGCCCAGGCGCGGCCGGGACGGCGCCTCGCCCCTGGCGAGTGCGTCGAGCCGCCCGCGCAGGTCCGCGTCGGCCGGGAGGGCCAGGTAGAAGCCGTCGCCGAGGCGGTTGGTGTTGAGGCCGAGCAGCCGCCCGGCCGCGTTGACCACCGGGCCGCCGGAGGAGCCCCTGCCCATCGGGGCGGTGTGCTCGAGGCTGCCGGTGATGCGGCGGCCGCGCGGGCCGCGGAACGCCCGGTTCACCGCCGAGACCAGCCCGAACGTGATCCGCAGGCGACCGCCCGGGTTGGCCAGGCCGAGCACGGCCGTGCCGATCCGGGCCGCCTCCCCCTCGCCGGCCCAGGCGACCGGCGCGGCACCCTGGGTGTCGACCGAGACGACGGCGAGGTCGGCGTCGACGTCGACTCCTTGGACCCGCCCGACCGCGCTGCGGCCGTCGGCGAAGACCACGGTCGTCTCCTCGCCGCGGATGTTGTGGGCGTTGGTCGCCACCGAGCCCTCGGCCACGACCACGCCCGAGCCGCGGCCGGGACCGCGACCGATGCCGACAACCGAGCCGCCCACCTGCTGCGCCACCCTGCCGACGGCCTGCTCCAGCTCTTCGAGCATGTCCAGCTCCCTTCATCTGAAGTCACTAGTGGATTGCAAGTTACTAGCTGCAAGCGAGGAGTGCAAGAGGTGGGCCACGGCCCGTACGATGGCCCCATGCCGCGGACCCAAGAGCCTTCGCCCCTGGACGAGGCGGTCGCCCGGGTGGGCGACCGCTGGACGCTGCTGATCGTGCAGGCGCTGCTGGGTGGGACCCGGCGCTTCAACGACCTGCAGGAGGAGCTCCCAGGCATCGCCCCGAACGTGCTGTCGCAGCGGCTGAAGCATCTCGAGCGCGAGGCGGTCGTGGTGAGCCGGCTCTATTCCAGGCGGCCGCCCCGGTTCGCCTACGAACTCAGCGCGTCCGGGCTCGAGCTGGCCGGCGCCCTGCGCCTGCTCGCCCAATGGGGCGCCCAGCGAGCCGGGGACGGCGAGGCGCTCCGCCACGCGGAGTGCGGCACGGCGATGGAGGCACGCTGGTACTGCCCCACCTGCGCCCGCATGGTCGCCGACCACGAGGCGGATGACCTGCACTACGTCTAGCCGCCGGATTCTGCCCGGAAGTTGGTATTTCTCACCTTTACGCCTGCGTTGCGAACACCCTCGTTTCCATGACGTTGCTGGCTGTTCACCTGGATGCGTAGAAAAATTAGGACTTGCGACCAGACGGCACGTCACATAGGTTTTGACGGGCACCGGTCGGTTCTGCCGGTCCGGTGGGGTGTCACGCCGGTCCTTGGCGCCTTGACACCGCCGCGAACAGACCTTCTTGGGGGAGGAGGAGGGTTCAGCCTCGAAGCTGTGGCGTGCTCGCACGCCATGGTGACGACGGGCGGAGGTGCGACAGGGGGGGCTTCACGCTGGACATCGCGACGTACGGTCATGGCTTGGCGGCTGCGTGCAGGCAGCCCGAGCCGGCACACGACCGCTTCGCCGTCGCCCGCCGGCCGGCCACTGGCCGCTTCGGGCAGGGCGAGACCAGAGGTGGATCGTCCAACCCGTTGACGAGTCCGCGCGCCCCGCCTGGCGCCTGGCGCTGTCAGGCCGCCTTGTGCCTGGCGCTGTTGGCAGGAGCACCGGTCCATCGAGGGGGATGATCATCATGAAGCGGACAGCCAGCCGTGGCTCGTAGGCACCTCCAGACCGCCGCGACCCACGCCCAGACCACCGCCACCAACGGGTCCCACGACGCGCCCCGGTCCGGTGCGCCCGTCGCCAGCGAGGACCTCACGCTCGTCTGGGCCGGCGAGACCGCCCCGGGGGAGCCGAGGGGAGAGGCGGCACTGTCCCTCGCCCGCGACAGCGGGACGCTCCGCCGTTACCAGCGGATCAGCCTCGGCCTGGCCGTCTCCGACGCGCTCTGCGTGGTGGCTGCGCTGGTGGTGTCGTACTACCTCCGCTACCCGTGGCCGGTGCGGCCCATGCCGGCCGGGGAGACCGCCGTCGTGGTGCTCGCCCCGCTCCTCTGGGTCGGGGTCTTCCACGCCTTCGACCTGTACCGGCCCCAGCACCTCTCCGGCCACGAGGAGCTCCGCCGCACCATCGGCGCCACCAGCCTCGGGATCGTCCTGCTGGTGATGGCGAGCTACTGGTCGAAGTCGTCGTTCTCCCGCTCCTGGGTGGCGCTGGCCTGGGTGCTCGCGCTCGCCCTCGAGCTCGTGGTGCGGCGTGGCTGGCGGGCGTACCTGTGGCACCAGCGGCGGGCCGGCCGCCTCCGCTTCCGCACGCTGGTCGTCGGGGGCACCCCGGAGGCGGGACGCCTGGTGGAGATCCTGCGTGACCCGGAGTCCGGCTACACGCCGCTCGGCTACGTGCTGGCCTCCGCCCCGACGCTCTCCGCCAACTCCCTGCCCGTGCTCGGCGAGATCGGCGACCTCCGCCTGCTGATCCGCGAGCACGCCGCGGACTGCCTGTTCGTCGCCTCGACCGCCGTCACCGTCGACGACATGTCCCGGGTCGCCCAGGCCGCGCGCCTGGAGGGCGTCGAGGTGCGGGTCTCGTCGAACCTGCCCCAGACCCTCACCTCGCGGCTGTCGCTGCAGACGGTCGGCCCGGCCGTGGCGCTCGCGATGCGGCCCGTCCTGCTCAGCGGCCGGCAGGCCGCGATGAAGCGCGCTTTCGACATCCTCGCTGCGTCGGCCGCGCTGGTGGTGAGCTTCCCCCTGTGGGGGCTGATCGCCGCCGCGATCCGCCTCACCTCGCGCGGCCCGGTCCTCTTCCACCAGGAACGGGTGACCAAGGGGGGCCGCGTCTTCCTGATGCACAAGTTCCGCTCCATGCGGACCGGCGTGGACGTCGACGCCGACACCACCAAGCCGTTCTTCAAGCTCGACGCCGACCCGCGGCTCACCAGGGTCGGGGCGTTCATCCGCCGCGCCAGCCTCGACGAGCTGCCCCAGTTCTGGAACGTCCTCAAGGGCGAGATGAGCATCGTCGGGCCCCGGCCGCTCCCGGCCGACCAGGTGGCCGCCAACCTCGAGCTGCTCAGCCCCCGCCAGGAGGTGCCGGCCGGGGTGACCGGCTGGTGGCAGATCAAGGGCCGCAGCCGGGTGACCCCGGAGGAGGCCCTGCGGCTGGACCTGTTCTACATCGAGAACTGGTCCCTCACGCTGGACCTCTACATCCTGGTCAAGACCTTCAGCGCGGTCCTGGGCCGCAGTGGTGCCTTTTGACCAGGTTCGGAGCGCTGCCATGTGCGGGATAGCGGGGGTCTACAACGTGCCCGCCACGGCCGGGCAGCTGGCCGCGATGTCACGGGCGATCGCGCACCGGGGGCCGGACGCCGAGGGCTCCTGGACCCACGACGAGGACGGCCGTCACGTCTGGCTCGGTCACCGGCGCCTGTCCATCATCGACCTGTCCGAGGCGGCCAACCAGCCGTTCGCCAAGGACGGGCTCGTCCTGGTGTTCAACGGCGAGATCTACAACTACCAGGCGCTTCGGCGCGAGCTGGCGGCGGCCGGTGCCCGTTTCCGGACCAGCTCGGACACCGAGGTGCTGCTCGAGGCGTGGCGGCACTGGGGCCCGGGCTGCCTCGACCGCGTCCGTGGCATGTTCGCGTTCGCGCTCTACGACGAGCGGACCGGCGCGCTCGTCCTCGCCCGCGACCACTTCGGCATCAAGCCCCTGTTCTACGCGCTGCTGGACTCAGGGGTCGCGTTCGGCTCGGAGCTGAAGGCCCTGCGGCCGGTCCTGGGCGAGCGCCCCGAGGTCGACCCGTGCGCGCTCGTCGCCTCGCTGATGTACTACTGGGTACCGGAGGAGCACTGCGTCTACCGGGGCGTTGCCAAGCTCCCTCCCGGCTCCTGGCTCGAGGTGGCCCCGGACGGGTCGCACCGCCTGCGGCGCTACTGGGACCCGCGCACGGCGCTGACCGCGCCGCCCGAGCGCGAGGTCGACGTCCACGCGCTGCGGACCGTGCTCGAGGAGTCGGTCGCCGCCCACCTGGTCGCCGACGTGCCGATCTCGACGTTCCTGTCGGGCGGGCTCGACTCGAGCCTGCTCACTGTGCTCGCGGCGCGCCACAACCGCGACATCGACAGCTACACGATCTCGTTCCGGGCCGAGGACCAGCGCTTCGAGGCGATGCCCGACGACCTCGCCTATGCCCGCAAGCTGGCCGGCAGGCACGGCATCCGGCTCCACGAGGTCGAGCTGGCGCCCGACGTCGCCGACCTGCTCCCCCGGATGGTGCACACCCTCGACGAGCCGATCGGCGACGCCGCCGCGATCAACGCCTTCCTGATCTGCCAGGCCGCCCGGGAGGCCGGGGTCAAGGTGCTGCTCTCCGGCATGGGCGCCGACGAGCTGTTCGGCGGCTACCGCAAGCACTACGCGGGCCTGCTCGCCTCCAGGTACCGCCGCCTGCCCGGGATCCTGCGCAACGGGCTGATCGAACCGGTCGTGCACCGGCTCCCGGTGGCCAGCCGGCGGCGCGGCTACCGCTCCGTGCGCTTCGCCAAGCGGTTCGTGGCGTTCGCCGGCCTCCCCGAGGAGGCCGCGTTCCGGCGCAGCTACACCCATTACGACGTGGCCGAGTTCCACGAGCTGCTCGACCCCGAGCTGTGGCCCCACGTGGACCGGCTCGTGGCCGAGCACGCGGCCGTCTATGCCGAAGGTCCCGACCACGACCAGGTCAACCGCATGTGCTACACCGACACCCGGATGTTCCTGCCCGGCCTGAACCTGGCCTACACCGACCGGGTCAGCATGGCGGTCTCGACCGAGGTGCGGGTGCCCTACGTCGACAAGGACGTGGTCGCCGCGGCGTTCGCGATCCCGGGAGCGGCCAAGATCGTCCGCACCGAGCGCAAGGCCATCCTCAAGCAGGCCGCCGAGCCCTGGCTGCCCCGCGAGATCGTCTACCGTCCCAAGGGCCTGTTCAGCGCGCCGCTGCGGGCCTGGATCCGCCGCGACCTGCAGGACATGGTCGAGGACCTGGTGGCCGGCGGGAACCTGGTCACCTCCGGGATGCTCGACAAGACCGCCGTGCGCGCCCTGATCGACGACGACCGCTCGGGCGTCGCGGACCGGTCCAAGGAGATCTGGCAGCTCCTGACCCTCGAGCTCTGGCACCGCCAGCAGTCCCAGTGACCCGTCCCGTCCCAGGGCGACCGACCGTGAGCAGTGGTGGCGCATGAAGCAGATCGTGCAGAACTACAAGTCGGGCGAGCTGTCGCTGGTGGACGTGCCCGCGCCCACCTGCCGGCCGGGAGGCGTGCTGGTCCGCTCGCAGTACTCCCTCATCTCCGTGGGCACCGAGATGATGAAGATCAGCGAGAGCAAGCTGTCGCTGGTCGGCAAGGCCCGGGCCAGGCCCGACCAGGTCAGGAAGGTCGTGCAGGCGGTCTCCCAGCAGGGGCTGGCCGCCACCTACCGGAAGGTCACCACCCAGCTCGACGCCTGGACGCCGCTCGGCTACTCGCTCTGCGGCGAGGTCGTCGAGGTCGGCGCCGGGGTCGAGGGGCTCTCGGTCGGCCAGCTGGTCGCCTGCGCCGGCAACCTCTACGCGCTGCACGCCGAGTACAACTGGGTCCCGCGCAACCTCTGCGTGGCCGTGCCCGACGGGGTCAAGGGCGAGCACGCCGCGTTCACCACCGTCGGCGCCATCGCCATGCAGGGCTACCGGCAGTCCGAGGCCGGGCTGGGCGAGACCGCGCTGGTTGTCGGCCTCGGGCTGGTCGGCCAGCTGCTGGTGCAGATCCTCCGGGCCGCCGGCGTCGGCGTGCTCGGGCTCGACCCGTCGGTGGAGCGCTGCCGGCTGGCCGAGCGGATGGGCGCCACCGCCTGCGGCGCCCCCGAGGGCGCCTCGCTCCAGGCGGTGGTGGCGAAGCTGGCCGAGCTGACCGACGGGGCCGGCGCCGACCACGTCTTCCTCACCGCCGGGGGCGACACCAACCAGCCCGTCGAGCTGGCCGCCGAGCTGGCCAGGGACCGCGCCCGGGTGGTGGACATCGGCAGGTGCCGGCTCGACCTGCCCTGGAAGGACTACTACGAGAAGGAGCTGGACGTCCGCTTCTCGCGCTCCTACGGGCCCGGCCGCTACGACCCGGTCTACGAGGAGCAGGGCGTCGACTACCCGATCGGCTACGTGAGGTGGACCGAGCGGCGCAACCTGGCCTGCTTCCTCGACCTGCTCGACGGCGGCCGGGTCGACCTCGGGCCGCTGGTGTCGGCGGTGCTGCCGTTCACCGACGCGGTCGGCGCCTACGAGCGCATCCTGGCCGGCGAGCAGCGCGGCGTCGGCATCCTGTTCCAGTACCCGGCCGACGCACCCCTGGTGCACCGGCTGGAGGGGAGGGCCGCGTTGCCGCAGCCCCGCGCCCGGGTCGACCAGGCACCCGCCCAGCCGGAGGTGCGGCTCGGCGTGGTCGGGGCGGGCAGCTACGCCACCTCGATGCTGCTGCCGCACCTGCGGGGGCGCGACGACGTCCGGCTGGTCGAGGTGGCCACGGCCACGGCCCTGTCGGCGGCCAACGCCAGGCGCCGCTTCGGCTTCGAGCGGGTCTCCACCGACTACCAGGGCCTGCTGGCCGCCGCCGACGTCACCGCAGTGCTCATCGCCACCCGCCACCACGC
>Ga0307278_10000767_pt1 | contig 15797 bp, 15 predicted proteins | sample ER_DNA_117_FD_194482 | JGI IMG/M metagenome (GOLD analysis project Ga0307278, IMG submission 194482) | Bulk soil microbial communities from the East River watershed near Crested Butte, Colorado, United States - ER_DNA_117 | ecosystem: Environmental > Terrestrial > Soil > Floodplain | place... | reverse complement strand
CGAGCGGCCCGGCCGGGCGCCGCGGCGGGACCCCTCCCTCGGTGATGCTGTAAGCGCGGCGTGGCGCCGCACGCGCCACGCGGCAGGCGGCCGCGCGGAGCAGACGATCCGCGACGGGCTACTCGGAGCTCAGCAGCCACCAGTAGGCGGGCTGGCCGCCGTCCTCGAGCTCGAGCTCGACCCCGACGGGGGCGAGCGCAGCGATCGCGGCGCCGTCGAGCGGCGCGCCCTCCCCCGCGATACAGGTCACGAGCTCGGCGTCGGCCGCCAGCGCGGCGAGGACGGCCTCGAGCGTGGGCGCCGTCGCGCCCCAGGCCACCAGCTCGTCCTCGACGAAGCCGACGGCGTCGCCCACCCCGAAGCGTCCGGCGGCGTCCTCGCGCGCGGCGGGGGCCACGGCGCCCGTGCGCACCGCGGCGATGGCCACGCGCATCGCGCCGGCGTTGGTGTCGGCGTCGGCGGCCGGGGTCAGCGCCACGGCGGCCGCCAGCCCCGCCTGCTGCGAGGTCGACACGACCACGCGGACGGCCTTCTCGGCCAGCTCGGCGGCGCGCTCGGCGGCCATGATCACGTTGGCGCTGTTGGGCAGGATGACGACCTCCTCGGAGGGCACGGAGTGGATGCCGGCCAGCAGCTCGTGCGTGGAGGGGTTGAGCGTCGGGCCGCCGTCGAGGACGTGGGCGCCGAGCGACTCGTACAGGCGCGCCATCCCGGCTCCGGCGACGACGGCCAGCACACCCGTGCGGGCACCTTGCGAGCGGCCGTTGGTGGCCAGGCGGACATCGCGCTGGGCGACCTGGGCGCGCATGTCGGCCACGTCGAGGCGCGACACCTCGCCGACGCCCGCGAACACCGCGATCGCCGTCTCGGGATCGTCGGTGTGGACGTGGACCTTGAGCGTCGTGTGGTCGCCGACGACCAGGACGGAGTCGCCCAGCTCCTCCAGGGCGCCGACGTAGCGAGCGGCGTCGAGCTTCTCGCCGGTGACGGCGAAGTTCGTGCAGTAGCGGTAGGTGGAGGAGTCGTGCTCGGGATGGCTGATGCGCGCCGGCGCGTGGTGGGCGAGCGCCGGCGCCGCCTCGCCGCGCAGCGCGGCCACGACGCCGGCGAAGATGACGATGACGCCGTAGCCGCCGGCGTCGACGACGCCCGCATCGCGCAGGACCGGCAGCAGCTCGGGCCCGCGGCGCACCGACGCCTCGCCGGCGACGATCGCCTCCTCGAGGATGTCGGCCAGCACGCGCTGCTGCTCGTCGCCTTCGGCGTCAGGCCCCAGCCGCGGCGCGTCGTGCGCCAGGCGCGACGCGACGTGCGCGGCCATGTCGCGCATGACGGTCAGCATCGTGCCCTCGGCCGGCGCGCGCACCGACGCATAGGCACGCTGCGCCGCACGCGCCATGGCGGCGCCCAGGAGCACCGGATCGATGAGCTCGCCGGGCCGGGAGACCAGCTCCTCGGCCGCGCCGCGGATGAGCTGGGAGAGGATGACGCCGCTGTTTCCGCGCGCGCCCAGCAGCGCGGCGCGGGCCACCGACTCGACGATCTCCTCGCGGTGGATCTCGTCGAGCGGCCGGTCGACCTGGGCCAGCCGGTCGACCTCCTCCAAGCACGCCTGAAGGGTCAGGGCCATGTTGTCGCCCGTGTCGCCGTCGGCCACGGGGAACACGTTGAGATCGTTGATCTCCTGGCGGCGCGACTCCAGATGCGCCAGGGCGCCCTCGAGCGCGACGCGGAAGCGGACGAGGCTCGGGTCCGACACGATCGGGCGCCTAGGGGTGCCGTAGGCGGCTAGCGACGTCAGAGCCCAGCCCGACCAGCCGTCGCCGCCGGAGGTGGGTCCCCAGTCGCGAAAGCGACACGATCTCTAGAGCGCCTTCGTGACCTTGCCGGCCTTGAGGCAGCGCGTGCAGACATATACGCGCCGTGGGGCCTTGCCCACGAGGATCCGCACCTTCTGGAGGTTCGGATCGAAGCGCCGCTTCGTGGCCACCATCGAATGGCTTCGGCTGTTGCCGAATGCCGGGCCGCGTCCGCAGCTGTGACAGACCTTCGCCATGGGACGGCGCAGTGTAGCGGGCCGATCGCTCGGGTAGCGTGCGGGGGAATGCCCGTCTCCGAGCATCGAATTGCGCTGCCCGCGCGCTACCGGGTGGTGCGCCACATCGCCAATGGCGGGATGGCCTCCGTCTGGGCGGCGCAGGACGAGGTGCTGGGCCGCCTGGTGGCGGTCAAGGTCCTCTCCGCCGGTTACGCGCAGGACGAGCGCGCCAACCGCCGCTTCCTGCGCGAGGCGCGCGCCGGCGCCCGGCTGTCGGACTGCCGGCACGTCGTCACCGTCTACGACATCGGCGAGCACGACGGCCGCCCGTTCATGGTGATGGAGCACTTCGCGGGTGGCACGGTGGCCGATCGCCTGCGCAGCGGCCGCGAGATCCCGCGCGCGCTGGCGCTGCGCTGGCTGCGCGAGGCGGCCGAGGCGCTGGACTGCGCGCACCGCCACGACGTCGTGCATCGCGACGTCAAGCCCGCCAACCTGCTCATCGACGAGCGCGGGCGTCTGGCGGTGGGCGACTTCGGGATCGCGACGGTCGCGACCGAGGCGTCGCTGACCCAGACCGGCCAGGTGCTCGGCACCGCCGCCTACATCTCGCCCGAGCAGGCGCGCGGCCACGCGGCCACCGACGCCAGCGACCGCTACGCACTGGCCGTCGTGGCCTTCGAGCTGCTCACGGGCCGCCGGCCGTTCGCCGCCGACCACCCGGCGGCCCAGGCGCGGGCCCACGTCGAGGACAGCGTGCCCTCGGCCAGCGCTGCCGCCGGTCGCCTGCCGGCGCGCGTGGACGGCGTGCTGAGCGCGGGCATGGCCAAGGACCCCGCGCGGCGTCCGGGGACGGCCTTGGAGTTCCTCGACGCCCTCGAGGATGCCCTCGACGGCGAGGTCGCGCCCGCCGGGCCGCCGACCGCGGTCACCGCCCCCGTGCCGGCGACGCCGCGCCCGCCGACGCGTCCGGGCAGCGTCGCTCCCGTCGCGGCACGGCGCCGCTGGCCCGGGCTGGCCGCCCTCGCCGCGCTGGCGCTCGTCGCCGGCGCGGCCATCGCCATCGCCGCCGGGACCGGTGGCGACGGCAACGGTTCGACCACCACGGCCGAGCGCACGAACGAGCCCGCGGCCAGCCAGTCAAAGCCCAAGCCGAAGGCGCAGACGACGCAGGCGCAGACGACCACGCAGGGGCAGACCACGCAGACCACGCAGACCACGCAACCCGCGGCCCCCGCCCCGCAGGCCAAGTCCGACGACCCCGTCGCGCTCAACGACCAGGGCTTCGCGCTCATCGGCCAGGGCAAGCCGACCGACGCCGTGGCGCCGCTACAACGCTCCGTCGAGGCCTTCCGCGCGCAGGAGCGCAAGGGCGACATCGGCTACGCGTATGCGCTCTACAACCTCGGCAACGCGCTGCGCCTCAGCGGCCGTCCCGCCGAGGCGATCCCCTTCCTCGAGGAGCGCCTGCAGATCTCGAACTACAAGCGCGGGATCGTCAAGAAGGAGCTCAAGACGGCGCGCCAGCAGGCCGGCTGAGCGCCATTGCTTTCACCTCCTCCAATCGGAGGAGGCGACGTTCATCCCCGTGACCACACGTTTGGGTGGTGGTGGTTTCCACGCATCCGTCCGACCGTCCTGTTCGTAAGGAGTGCATGATGGTCACGCCCAAGGTCAACGAGACGAAGCGCGGCTCGGCCCACAAGCCCGCCGCCGCCGGCGCCCCGGCGTCCAGCCAGCCCTCGCCGCGCTGAGACCGGCTCGCGGCTGGCCGTGCCAGGCCGGCACACGATGCGCCCGCGCCGCATTTTCCGCTCAACTCCTGGGCATTGCTGCCGACGATCGGGGGCAGGACGATGCTCCCCTCGCCTCGACATTCCCCTTCCGTCGACGCGCGGCTGCAGGACGCCATCGAGCGCATCGGCCAGCTGCCCGTGCTCGACCGTGCCCTGCGGCGCGTCCGCGAGCTCGCGGCCGATCCGGAGTCCGACACCAACGAGCTCGTCTCCGCGCTCGAGACCGATCCCGGGCTCGCCGCCAACGTCCTGCGCTTCGCCAACTCCGCCGCGTGCGCACGCCCCGTCCGCGCCCAGACCGTCCGCCAGGCGGTCACCCTCGTCGGCCGCGTGAGCGTCGGGCGCCTCGCCCTCGAGGCCGCCGTGTGCCGCTTCTTCGAGCTCGCACCGGGCACCGGCGGCGCGTCGCGCGGGCTGCTGCACGTCCACGCCAGCCAGGTGGCCGCCGTCGCCGGCGCCCTGGCCGAGCGCGCCGGAGCCGACGCCGAGGCCGCGCACCTCGCCGGCCTGCTGCACGACCTCGGCAAGCTCGTCATGCCCTTGGCCTTCGGCGAGGAGGCGCTCGACGCGGTCGCACGCGAGCACGCCATCGGCGCCGGGCGCGCGCTCCTGGAGCGCGAGCGCTTCGGGGTCGACCATGCCGACGCCGGCGAGGTCTTCGCCCGCGAGGCGTTCCTCGAGGCACGCGTCTTCAACGCCATCGGCGCCCACCACGGCGACGGCGTCCCCAGTCCGGAGGCGGCCTGCGTCCAGGCGGCCAACGCGGCGGTCCACCTCGTCCACGACCTTCACGCCGACGCCGACGTTCTCAACGCGGCGCTGGCCGAGCTGAGCCTCGACGCCGCCGTGCTCGACGACGTCGTCCCTGCCGCGCTGCCTTCGCTGGCGCCAACGGTCGCCGGCCTCGCCGGTCGCATCGCCGCGCTCGAGCGGGCGGCCACCACCGACGACGTCACCGGCCTGCTCACGCGCACGGCGTGGATGAACGCGGTGCGCGAGCAGCTGCTGAGCGCTCGCTCGGGCATCGTCCTCGTGGCCGACCTCGAAGGCCTGGCCGCGCTCGACGAGCGCCACGGCTACGCCTCGGGGAACCTCGTGCTCTGCGAGCTCGCGCGGATCCTCGGGCGCCGCGGAACCGCCGGTCGTCTGGGCGGCGACGCGCTGGCGCTCTGGGCGCCGCTCCCCGCCGCCGAGGCCGACGCACTGGCCGCAGCGGTGCGCCACGACGTCCACACCCGCTTCAGCGCCGACGGCGTGACGGTCGACGTGGCGCTCGGCAGCGCCCCCGCCGGCCCCGACGACGACATCGCCGCGGTGCTCCACGCGGCCGGCGCCGCCCTCGAGCAGGTCCGCGCCGCGGGCCGCTCCCCCCGCGCGGCCTAGGAGCGCTCGCGCTCGCGCACGGGCTCGCGCTGCGGCGCATGCGCCGGACGGCGCGCCGGACGCGAATGCCCGTCGGCCAGCCTGCCGTGCTCGCGCAGGCGCACCGCGCTGGGCTCCGCGTCGCGCAGCGGCAGCCCGTCGCCGCGCGGCCCGGGGGGCGACGGCGCGGGCGGGTCATCATCCGCGCCGGGCCACCAGCCGCGCCAGTCGGGCCGGTCGTCGTCGTCGAGGAGCAGCGCCCACACCAGGGCGGCCATGCCGATCACGTGCACCAGCACGGTCAGCGCGAGGGCCAGCACCTCCTTCGTCACGCACGAAAGCGTACCTCCATGCGTGCCGGTTGCCACATGGGCTCGCGCGATGGCGCCGCGCCGTCGTCCGCGGGCGCCTGCGCGGCTGCGTGGCGCGAACGGCATCATCGAGGGAAGGGAGCAAGCGGCGGTCGGGGAGCGTGCGGTTGCCTGGCACGTAGCCGCTCATCCGCGCAACTCTTGTCAGGTTTGGGGTCGTATGGACCTCAAACCCGACAAGGGTCCAGCCGACGAGCGCCAACGCGCCACGGGCGCCGCCGGGGCCCCGACCACCGCTAGCTCACTCTCCCTCGATGATGCAGTTCGCGCCGCGAGGCGCCACAAGCGCCGGCGGACGGCCGCTCGCCCTACCGCGCGCCCAGCTCCGCACGCAGCCGCGACAGCGCCAGCACGGCCTCGGCCGCGTGGCGGCCGGAGTCGCGCTTGCCGCCCCCGGAGCGCTCGAGGGCCTGCTCCATCGTGTCGACGGTCAGCACGCCGAAGGCGCAGGGCACGCCGGTGGTGAGCTGGACCTCCTGGATGCCGCGGGCGGCCTCGGCGCAGACCCAGTCGTAGTGGTCGGTCTCGCCGCGGATGACCGCGCCCAGGCATGCCACGCCGTCGTAGCGCCCGGTCTGCGCGGCGTAGCGCGCGGCGAGCGGCAGCTCGAAGGCGCCGGGCACGTCGAAGACGTCGGCCTCGCCGGCGCCGGCCTCGGTGAACGCAGTCTGCGCGCCGCCGACGAGGCGGTCGGCGAGGTGCTCGTAGAAGCGCGCGACGACGATCGCGAAGCTCACCGCTCGCTTTCCCCCCACCCGCTGCCCTCGCCGAGGCGCCCGCGCAGGTGCAGCATCTCCTCGTCGAGGTTGAGGGTCTGGTGGTGGAGGGTGTGGCCCATGCGCTCCGCCTTGGCGCGCAGGTAGCCCTCGTTGTGGGGGTTGGGCGTGTGCTGGATCGGGACCTGCTCGGTGACGCTCAGGCCGTAGCCCTGCAGGCCGTGGATCTTCTTGGGGTTGTTGGTGAGGATGCGGATCGAGCTCAGCCCGAGGTCGACGAGGATCTGGGCGCCGATGCCGTACTCGCGCAGGTCGGCGGGCAGGCCGAGCTCGAGGTTGGCGTCGACGGTGTCCAGGCCCTCCTCCTGGAGCTTGTAGGCGCGCAGCTTGTTGAGCAACCCGATGCCGCGCCCCTCCTGCGCCAGGTAGACGAGCACGCCGCGACCCTCGCGCTCGATCATCGCCAGCGCCGATTCGAGCTGCTCGCCGCAGTCGCAGCGCAGCGAGTGGAAGACGTCGCCGGTCAGGCACTCCGAGTGCATGCGCACGAGGACGTCGTCCGTGCCGGCCACGTCGCCCTTGACCAGCGCGACGTGGTGCTTGTCGTCGGTCAGCGATCGGTAGCCGACGACCTCGAAGTCGCCGAAGGTCGTGGGGAGCGTCGTGGCGACGACGCGCTCGACCAGCTTGTCGTGGCGCCGGCGGTAGGCGATCAGGTCGGCGATCGTGATCATCCGCACGCCGTGCTTGAAGCAGTAGGCCTGCAGGTCGCCGACGCGGGCCATCGACCCGTCCTCGTTCATGATCTCGCAGATCACGCCGGCCGGGATGCAGCCGGCGAGCCGCGCGAGGTCGATCGAGGCCTCGGTGTGGCCGGTGCGCTCGAGCACGCCGCCGGGCCGGGCCTTCAGCGGGTTGACGTGGCCGCCCTTGACGATGTCCTCGGGCCCCTTGGCCGGGTCGACGGCGACGCGGATGGTGTGCGCACGGTCGGCCGCGCTGATGCCGGTCGTGACGCCCTCGCGCGCCTCGATGGTCACCGTGAACGGCGTCTGGTGCGCCGTCTCGTTGCGCATCGACATGAGCTCGAGGCCGAGCTCGTCGCAGCGCCGGCCGGTCAGCGCCAGGCAGATCCAGCCGCGCGCGTGGGTCGCCATGAAGTTGATGGCGTCGGCGGTGATGAACTCGGCCGCCATCACCAGGTCGCCCTCGTTCTCGCGGTCCTCGTCGTCGACGACGACGACCATCTTGCCCGCGGCGATGTCCTCCAGCGCCTCCTCGACGGTGGCGAATGGTGTCGTCTCGGTGCTCAACTCAGCAGCTTCTCCACGTATTTGGCCAGGATGTCGACCTCAAGGTTGACAGGCGTGCCCGGCGCGGCAGCGCCGAGGTTGGTGCGCTCGAGCGTCTCGGGGATGAGCGAGACGTCGAAGGCAGCGTCGTCGATCCGCGCCACGGTGAGCGAGACGCCGTCGACGGTGATCGAGCCCTTCTCGACGATGTAGCGCAGGAGATCGGGCTCGGCCTCGACGGTCACCACCCGGGCGAAGCCGTCCGCCTGGACGGCGGCCACGGCGCCGACGCCGTCGACGTGGCCCTGGACGAAGTGCCCGCCGAGCCGCGCGTTGGCGGCCAGCGCCAGCTCGAGGTTGACTCGCGTCCCGGTCCGCACCTCGGCCAGCGAGGAGCGCCGCAGCGTCTCGTGCATGACGTCGGCGCCGAAGCGGTCGCCGCACAGGCCCACGGCCGTCAGGCAGACGCCGTTGACGGCGACCGAGTCGCCCTCGGTCAGCTCGCGCGCCAGCGGCGACTCGATGGCCAGGCGCACGCCGTCGTTGGTGGAGTGCACCTCGGCGACCGTCCCGAGGTCGGCGACCAGGCCCGTGAACAACCGTCTACCACTCCCGCAGGCGCGCCGAGAGCAGGACGTCGCCGGCGACCTTGTCGCATTCGAGGGTCAGCGCGCGCAGCGCATCGGAGATCGCGTCGACGCCCTCGCCCTCCAGCGGGTCGCGCGCCGAGCGGCCCCCGAGCAGCAGCGGGGCGATGAACAGACGCAGTTCGTCGATCTCGCCGGCGTCGAGGAAGGCGCCGGCGAGGTGGGGTCCGCCCTCGAGCAGGACCGAGGTGACCGGGGGGTCCAGGGCGCCGAGCTGGTCCAGGGCCGAGCGCACGCGCGCCGGCTCGTGCTCGCCGGTGGCGACGATGACCTCGGCGCCGGCGTTCTCGAGCGCGTCGGTGTTCGAGCGCCGTGCCGCGCGCGATGCAACGAGGACGAGCGGCACCTCGTGGGCGGCCGAGACCAGCTTCGAGTCCAGGGGCAGGCGCGCGGTCGCGTCGAAGACGACGCGCCGCGGCTGATGGCGCACCCCGTCGATGCGGGCGGTGAGCTGCGGGTCGTCGGCCAGCGCGGTACCGATGCCCACGGCCACGGCGTCGCAGGAGGCGCGCCAGTGGTGCGCGACCAGCCGGCTGTCCTCGGTGGAGATCCACTTGGAGTCGCCCGTCTTGGTCGCCACCTTGCCGTCGAGGCTCATGGCCGACTTGAAGAGCACCCACGGGCGACCGGTGCGGGCGTGCTTGCGGAAGGCCTGGTTCTGCTGGCGCGCCCGCGCCGCCAGCTCGCCGCCGGCGAGGTCGACCTGCACGCCCTCGTCGCGCAGGATGCCCAGGCCGCGGCCCGAGGCCTTCTCGGTGGGATCGTCGCTGGCCACGACGACGCGCGCGATGCCCGCCCTCAGGATGGCGTCGGTGCACGGAGGCTGCTGGCCGTGGTGGCAGCAGGGCTCGAGGGACACGTAGAGCGTCGCGCCGCGCAGATCGGTGTCGCCGACGGCGGCGATCGCGTTGACCTCGGCGTGCGGACCGCCGTACTCCTCGTGCCAGCCCTCGCCCACGACGCGGTCGTCCTTGACCACCAGCGCGCCGACCACGGGGTTGGGGCTCACGCTGCCCACGCCGCGTTCGGCGAGCTCGATGGCCCGCGTGAGGTGTTCGTGATCGGTTTCGGTCCGTTGCACTGAACGACCGAGTTTAGTTCAGCCGCATTTGGCGCCCCTAAGGCGATAGACCTGCATCATCGGCCCCGGGCGCTCGTAGGCCAGCGGGTAGAAGTCGAAGGTCCAGTCGAAGTTGAACTTCACCGGCTTGGCGCCCTTGCGATACGGCGAGGCCTCGTAGGCGAGCACCGAGCGGCGCTCGAGCTCGCGGTAATAGGCGATCGCCATGGGCACGACCTCGGGCTGGGCCTCGGCGCGCCCGCGCTGGGTCGAGCCGACCACCACCCAGCAGTAGCCGCGCTCGACGTAGCGATCGATGAGCTCGGGATAGAGCGTTCGCTCGTAGTCCTCGATGTTGACGATCCGCCCGGGCCCGGGGATGAACGAGCCGTCCTCGGCGATGTTCGAGCGGCTCGTCGGGAACTTCGACCAGCGCGCGCCGTTGGCCGTGCCCCGGTTCAGGTGCCCGATGTCGCTCGCCCACGCGTCGGGCACCACCGGCTCGACGACGATCTTCGTGCTGGCGGGCACGTTGTCAACCAGCCATGCGCGCGCCTTGTTGCGCGTGTCGGGCCGCGAGAGCGTCATCGCGCTGTGCAGCGAGTAGACGATCCCCTGGCCGAGCAGCACCACCGTGCCCAGCACGGCCAGCGCCGGAGCCAGGGCCGGCACGCGCCGGGCCGCGAGCTGGGTGAGCCGGACGATCGCGTACGCGCCGAGCAGGCAGGCGATCGGGAAGACCGGCAGCAGCCAGCGCCCGAAGAAGCGCGCCTGGGTGCCCATGTAGAGCACGTAGAGGATCGGCGCCGGGCCGAGCACGAGCAGCGCCCGGCGGTCGTCGGCGGCCAGCAGGCCGAGGCCGACGACGCCCGCCACGAGCGGCACCCAGCCCAGTCCCCAGGTGAACGTCCACAGGTAGTAGAGGTGCCCCGAGGTCTGGGTCAGGCCGAGCTTGCCCAGCGCGTCGTCCGCGGCATCGGCCTGGTGCTGCAGGCCGTCGCGGAAGGAGGCGAGGTCGAGCACGGCGTAGGGGTTGGCGATGACGAAGGCGCCAAGCGCGACGATCCCCGCCAGCACGAGCCCGCGGGCCGCGGCGTTGCGCCCGGCCGGGGCCGCGAGTCCGATCGCGCCGGCCGCCACCAGCGGAAGAAGCACGACCCCGCCGGTGTACTTGGTCGCGCACGCCAGCCCGAGCCCGAGGCCGGCCAGGACGTAGTCGCGCGATCGCCCGTCACGCAGCACGCCAGCGGTGCCCCATAGCGACAGGGCGATGGGCGCCAGCGTCGGCACGTCGTTGAGGGCCAGGTGGGAGTAGAAGACGGCGAGGAAGGAGACGGCCAGCAGCGCCGCGGCCAGCAGGCCGGTGGCACGGCCGAACAGCTTGGCCCCCGCCAGGTAGAGCAGCCACACCGCCAGCGTGCCGACCGCCGCGGCGGTCAGGCGCGCGACCACGAAGACCTCGGTCGGGTTCGTCGCCAGGGCCTTCGAGACGCCCGCGCGCCCGCCGAACCACACGTCGAAGACGACGTGCACGAGGTAGGTGTACGCCGGCGGATTGACGAAGTAGTGCGGGTTCCAGCCGTGGCCGAAGAGGCCGATGGCGTTCGGGACGAAGTGCGCGTTCTCGTCGGCGTTGTAGGCGAAGGGCATCCCCTGCTTGACGCCCCAGACGCGCAGGCCGAGCGCGGCGGCGAGCACGAGCGCCAGGCCCAGCCACCACGGCCAGCGGCGTTCGGCGCCGACCTCGTCCCCCCCGCCCTCCGCGGCCGGCGGGTTCAGGACCGCCGGCTCAGCAACGGACATAGGCGCTGTAGTACGGCGTGAACGCCAACCGCGTGAATCCCTGCATGGGAATCGAGTTGAAGGTGTCCTCTGCGGACTCGTCGCCGACGGTGAAGCCCGAGCGCAGCAGCGACAAGCGGTTGACGGCGTAGATGGCCACGCCGCGCCCGATCCGCGAGCGCTCGCTCGCGTCGCTGCGGGCGATGACCTTGCCGGCGGACGCGTGCAGCAGCCAGCGCGTGTCGGGGATCAGCTTGTGGTTGGGCGTCGACACCGGGCCGCAGCGCAGCGCAGCACGGACCTTGGGGTCGTCGAGCAGCGCCCTCAGCGACGCGTGCGAGTCGCCGCGGAAGGTCAGCTCGTTGGTGAAGGTCGAGAGGTTGACGCGGGTGGCCGTGAAGGCCACGCCGTAGATCACGAGCGCGACCGACCCCACGGCCCACGCCGTGCGCGCCCGCCCCGAGCGCAGCATCGTCCAGCCGCCGAGCGCGACGCCCGCGAAGACCATGACCACCAGCGAGGGCACGAGCAGATAGCGGTCGATGACCGACAGCCCGGCGAGGCCGACGAGCACGAAGGTGCCCAGGCCGACGACGAGCAGCGCCAGCGGCATCCGCGCGCGCCGCGGCGTGAGGACCACGGCGATGACGACGCCGAGGATGCCCGCGTAGAAGACCGGGACCTTGTCGAGGTTCTTGAGGAACTTCACCGTCGTGCTGGGAACGTCGGCCAGCCCGCCGCTGGTGCGCCCCAGCTCCTCGGCCAGGCCGCTCGTGTGGGTCAGCGAGAACTTGGGATCGCCGGTCGCCCACCAGTCCAGCGCGGTCCAGATCACCGGCGGGGCGCCGGTGAGGACGGCGTACCTGATGCGTTGAGGCGAGGAGGCGGGCAGGAAGCACCACAGGAAGTACAGGCCGCTGAGCAGCCACGCCTCCGGGCGCATGAGCCCTGCGCAGGCCAGCAGCACGAACACCGCCGTGCCGCGCCGGGGGCGCTCCGCCTCGAGCGCCGCCGCCCACATCACGAAGGCGAGGTACGGGATGTCGATGTAGCCGCGGGCGGCGAGGAACGGGAAGTCGAAGCGCGTGCACAGCAGGCCGGCGGCCGCCAGCCCGACGAGCGTCCCGAACGAGGCCCGCGCCAGGCGATACAGGCCCGCGGCGAGGACGACGAACGAGGCCAGCGTGGCGCCGACCATGACGCGGTCCGCGGGGTCGCCCATGAGCGACAGCAGCGCCCCGAACGCGACGGCGAGCGGGTGCTCGGTCGGCGTGCGGTAGCCGTCGAAGGACGGCTTGACGCCGTGCATCAGCTCGCGGCCCCACAGCAGCGAGTAGTAGCTGTCGTAGTTGGGATAGGTCGGGTAGATCAGGAACCCGACCAGCGTGCCCAGCGCGAGCGCCACGAGCGCCAGCACGGGCCACGACCAGCGCCGGCTGCGGCGGCCAGCCGCAGGGTCCGGGCCCGGGGCCGGCCGGGTGATCGTCGCGCTCGCCATGTGGGATACTGGGCGCCAGCGAGTGTACGGCGTCGACCTCTCTGCACGCCCCGTCGCCCCGGCCCGCCCGCGCATGAAGCTCATCATCCAGATTCCCTGCCTCAACGAGGAGGCGACGCTCCCGGCAACGCTCGCGGACCTCCCGCGCGAGGTCCCGGGCTTCGAGGTCGTGGAGTGGCTGGTCATCGACGACGGGTCGACCGATCGCACGATCGAGGTCGCCCGCGCCAACGGCGTCGACCACATCGTGCGCCTGACCAACAACAAGGGGCTGGCCGCCGGCTTCCAGGCCGGCCTGGACGCCGCGCTGAAGCTCGGCGCCGACGTCGTCGTCAACACCGACGCCGACAACCAGTACTCCGGCCACGACATCCACAAGCTCGTTGAGCCGATCGTCGAGGGCCGCGCCGACATGGTCGTCGGAGACCGCGAGACCGACACCATCGCGCACTTCTCGCCGCTGAAGAAGCGCCTGCAGCGCCTGGGGTCGTGGGTGGTGCGCCAGGCCTCGGACACCGACGTGCCGGACACCACCTCGGGCTTTCGCGCCTACAACCGCGAGGCCGCCATCCAGATGGCCGTCGTCTCGAAGTACACCTACACGCTGGAGACGATCATCCAGGCGGGCAAGCTGCTGGTCGCCACCGAGCACGTGCCCATCGCGACGAACGCCAAGACGCGCGAGTCGCGCCTCTTCCCGTCGATGGGCTCCTACGTCCGCCGCAACGCGGTGGCGATCGCGCGCGTCTACGCGCAGTACGAGCCGCTGAAGGTCTTCATGCTGATGGCCACGCTCGCGTTCATCGCGGCGCTCATCCCCTTCGGGCGCTTCGTCGTGGCCTACCTCGACGGCGACGGTGCCGGCCACGTCCAGTCGCTGATCTTCGGCGCGGTGCTCTTCAACGCCGCCGTCGTGCTCGCCGCGCTCGGGGTCATCGGCGACCTCCTCTACGCTCAGCGCATGATGTCCCAGCGCATCTTCGAGCGCGTGCGGCGCATCGAGCTGCAGCTCGACGTGCCGCCGTCGCACTACGAGCCCGGCGCCAAGCCCACGGGCCAGAAGGCGACGACGGGCGCGCGCGCCGGCCAGAAGACCGAGGAGCGGGAGGCTCTGAAGCTGTGAGCAGCGCCAGCACCGTCACGGTCGACCGCGAGGGCACGGTCACCGGCAACACCTTCGACAAGTACGGCTCGACCAACCCCGTCGTGCGCCGGCTCATGGCCGGCTTCGAGGGCACCCTCGACGAGCTCTTCAGGCAGGCCGACGCGCAGTCGCTGCTCGACGTGGGCTGCGGCGAGGGCGTGCTCACCCACCGATGGGCACAGCAGCTGGGCGAGGGACGGCGCGTGGTCGGCATCGACCTCGACGACCCCGCCCTGCACGCCGAATGGGCCAAACGGACGGCCCCCAACCTCGAGTACCGCGTGATGAAGGCCGAGAACCTGCCCTTCGCCGACGGCGAGTTCGACACCGCCACGGCCATCGAGGTCCTCGAGCACGTGCCCGACGCCGAGCACACCGTGGCCGAGATGGCGCGCGTGGCCCAGCGCTGGCTGCTGGTCTCGGTGCCCCGGGAGCCCCTATGGCGCGGTCTGAACATGGCCCGCGGGGCCTACTGGAAGGACCTCGGGAACACGCCCGGGCACCTGAACCACTGGTCCAAGCGCTCGTTCGTGGCGTTGCTGTCGCGCCACGGCGAGGTCGTGCAGGCGCGCTCGCCGTTCCCCTGGACGATGCTGCTCGTCCGCCTGCGTGACTGAGACCGTCCCGGGCGCCGACGAGACCGCTGGGGCGCCACAGCCGGACTCCTACGCCCGCGGCGCGCGGATCCTGTCGATCGGGATCGCGTCGACCGGCGTCTTCACCTTCGCCTACTTCGCGGTCGCCAGCCACGTGCTGGACGCCGACTCCTACGGGGCCATCTCGCTGCTGTGGGCGGTGCTGTTCGTCGTCATCTCGGTCATCTACCGGCCGGTCGAGCAGCTGCTGTCGCGCACGATCGCCGACCGCCGCGCGCGCGGTCACCACGGCAAGCACCCGCTGCGCATCCCGCTGCTCGTGCAGGCGGGCTTCGCGGCCGCCTTCCTGGTCGTCGCGCTCGCGCTCAAGGGTCCGATCGAGGACGCCTTCGACTCGGCCACGCTGTACTGGGTCTTCGTCGGCGCGACGCTGGCCTACGCGGCCAGCTACTTCGCCCGCGGCTACCTCGCCGGCCACCAGTGGTTCGCCCTGTACGGCGGCCTCGTGCTCTTCGAGTCGGTGTCGCGCTTCTGCTTCCCGGTGGCGGTAGCGGTGGGGCTCGCGAGCGGGCAGTCGGCTGTCGCGCTGGGCATCCTGGCGGCGCCCCTGGCCTCGCTGCTCGTCGTGCCCTGGGCCATCTTCCGCCACTCCTCCGCCGACGCCCCCGCTGTCGTCGACGACCGCGCGCTGACGCTGCGCGCCGGCGCCGGCTTTGCCGCGTCCGTGGCCGCGATCCAGCTCGCCGAGCAGGCGCTGCTCAACGCCTCCGTGCTCACGGTCAGCGCCACGGCGAGCACGGCCCTCGCCGGCGTGGTCTTCAACGCGCTGCTCATCACGCGCGCGCCGCTGCAGCTCTTCCAGTCGATCCAGACCTCGCTGCTGCCCCACCTCAGCGGCCTGGAGGCCACGGAGGGCCATGAGGCGTTCGCCCACGCGATCCGGGTCACGGTGCTGGCGATCGCCGCCTTCGCCGGCGCCGTGGCGCTCGGGCTGCTGCTCGTCGGGCCGTGGGCGATGAACGTCGTCTTCGGCCACGGCTACGAGTACGGGCGCGTCGGGCTGGCCGTCATCGCGGTCGGCATGGGCTTCCACCTCTGCGCGGGCACGCTCAACCAGGCGGCCCTGGCCCGCGGCCACGGGCGCGCGGCGGCGACGATGTGGCTGGCCGCCGCCGCCGTGTTCGTCGTGTGGATGGTCCTGCCGGTCGTGAGCGACGAGCTCGTGCGCACGGAGGTCGGCTATGCGGGCGCGACGGCGTTGTTGTGCGCGCTGCTGTGGTCGCTGTATCGGAGCTAGCTGTCCGTCGTCCGCGGTGGCTTGCGGCGCTGCGCGGCGCCTAAAGCATCACCGAGGGAAGGGAGTCCCCCGCCGCGCCCGGCCGGGCCGCTCGGGGCGCCGTCGTGCTGGATTGGGGTCGCAGGACGACCCCTAGCCAGCACAGTGCGGCCACTGTGCTGGGTTGCACGGGCAGGAGCCGTACAACCCAGCACAGTC
>Ga0307278_10000766_pt1 | contig 15821 bp, 12 predicted proteins | sample ER_DNA_117_FD_194482 | JGI IMG/M metagenome (GOLD analysis project Ga0307278, IMG submission 194482) | Bulk soil microbial communities from the East River watershed near Crested Butte, Colorado, United States - ER_DNA_117 | ecosystem: Environmental > Terrestrial > Soil > Floodplain | place... | reverse complement strand
GGCTCCTGGGCTCCTTGCATACCTATTACTCATCGCTAGCTACTTATAGCTAGCGATGAGTCAGTCCACATCACTGACGAAGTGAGCGTGCCCGAGTCGCCGTACGTACCGGTCGTAGACACGATGCGCTCGTCCACTGCGAGGCCCTTTGTACCCGCGTGCAGCTCGGCCAGCTCGGTCAAGTTAGAGCCAGCAGTATGCCCGGCTGTGCCACTGTTGTATACCGTCACCCCGTAGATCAGCTCCGGAGAGCCACTGGTTTGGATTGTTCCACTGGAGGGCGTGGTGCTCGTCCCAGTGGCGGCGGCAGTCCCATCCTTGCTGCTGAGCCCGGAATAGGCGTAGGCCACAGCGAGCCGGTAGGTCACGGCTGCGGAGACAGTGACCGTGATTGTGGACCCTGAAGGCAGGTCGTTGGTTAGTTTGCTGGACGCGATCGCTCCGGTTGTTCCCGTGCTCGTGCCGTTGTCTTTCCGCACGTCCACGGTGTAGGTGTTGCTAGCCGAGTCTTTAACTTGCGCTGTAATCCCCGCCGAGCCGCTGTACCCAATGCCCAGTAGCACCCGTGAACCAGCGGTCACCGCTTTGGTAGTAGTGATGGACAAGCTTGTGCCAGATGTATCCGCGGTTGCTGTGCCGACCTTGCCAAGGTTCGTGATGTCCGCTGGTGTGGGTGTCGGCGTAGGGGTGGGAGTCGGCGTAGGAGTCGGAGTCGGCGTAGGAATCGCTTCCCCGAGACCAATGAAGTTGTGCAAATAGTAGTAGGTGTGGTCGTCACCAGCCTCAACCAACAGATCGGAGGAGTTGTTCAACGTCTGCTTGGTTGAAGTTACATTGTTGATGTTTACGTCCGTGCTGCTCTTGATGAACGGCGTACCGAGGCCGGAGGAAAAGCTTGGGTTGTTGTATGCCGTCTTCTTCATATAGATCGTGCCGCCGCTGCAGCATGGTGCCGCACCGACAACGTACGCGTCGGCGTTGCTCTTATCGAGAAGGATGATCGCCCGTGTGACGTCGTCGGCGACCGTCCATACGGTGTCCCTCGAAAAGTCGGCCTGGGGTGTGCCGCCCTTTGTGATCGTGTACATGACGATGAGCGGGTCGGTCGGGTTCTTGTTTGGGGCGTCGTTCTTAGACGTCTTGACCGCAGCGAACACGCGTCCTGAAGCATCGGCTTCAAGGTCCTTAATGTTCAGGTGATCATCCGGACAGAAGGTTTCCTTGCAAAGCTCTGTGATATCCCAGGTCTGGTCATCTGCTGAGTCGACATGCGTCGCATAGTAAAGGGTGGCGTCGTTCTGGTTGCTCCATAAAACGCCGATCTGATTGTTGGCTCGGTTCGCTACGAGCGTCGAGATGTCGTCTAGGTCGAGGTTGTTGGCCCCCGAATGAGGTAGTACGTAGGGCGAGGTCCAGGTGTCGTATCCGCTCGTCGTGTGCATGATGTAGACCTCGCGTCCAGGGCCCTGGACATCGGTGAAGGTGAGCCAGAGCCGACCCAACGAGTCCTTGTCGAAGACCGCTGCCTCTACCTTCCGGTTGGTGAGAGTGATGGCACGGGTCGCCGAGGTATATGTCTTGCTTCCGCTGTCATAGTTGAAGCGCTGGTAGATGATTCTTTGGTCGGCGTTTGAGGACGTGTCCTTCAAGTGGCTTACCACATGCAGCGCGGATCCGTCCCACAGTGTGTCGCTCGCGCTCGGCTTTCGCGTGTCGACCGGGGTGCCGGTGGTAGACCAGGACTGAGTAGCGCGGTCGAACTGGTAGATCTCGAACTTGCTAGACGCCTTGTTGTAAAGCACTCCCCACCAGATTTTGTCGGGCGTGTACCACAGCTTGCTCTCTGGCTTCTGTCCAGTCGGGGCGCTCACTGGGTGGCTCGCTGAAGTCCCGTACGCGAAGTCGCGGTAGCCGACTTCCACCAGCTCGGCGCTGGCAGGGATCGCCAGCGACATCACAAGCAGCGCTACAACCCATGCGGCCGCTATTGGGGCTAAGGCGCGCGCGGCTGGGCGATTCGATGCAGGGCGTGGCGTACCGACCAGATGTGCCTGCATAATTCCCCGAGATCCCCCACAGCTTGGCAGACAGCCTTGCAGCAGTCATTGTAGGAAGTTTTCCGATGACCAGGCCGCTTCGCCAAGGACATCACGACTAACCATCGAAGTCATTTGCTCTCACATCCGTAGGCCTGTCGGCGTCAACCGCGAAGTCCCGGTCTCGATGCCGGCTGAAACCTGGCCGCTGCGTTGCGCTCTAACGCCAGCTGGACCGTTTGAACGACATTCTGTCGACAGCTCCGCTGCCTAAACGGCGTCCTGATCTATCCCAAGCTGTGGAAGCCTTCTTGGCCGTCTGGCGCGGGCCTCACAATAAGCTGTGCGCGATCAGGGACGCCCGGCCCTCCCAGGGGGAGGTTTAGGTGCCTGTGAAGGGAGCGGAACATGCCAACCTCGCACGAAACCTTTGAGCTGAGCGGCACAGTGAGTGCCGGTGACGTTAGCGTGGTCATATGCGCCTATACACTCGACCGCCAAGAAGATCTCGTTGCCGCGATCGAGAGTGTCCTCAACCAGGAGGTCGCGGTCCGCGAACTTATCGTCGTAATTGATTACAACGACGAATTGCTGGCCTGGGTGAACAACAGATATCCGACGTTGATCGTTGTGCCAAACTCAGGCACTCAGGGTCTCAGTGGCGCTCGTAATACTGGAACCGCTTACTGCTCGGGGTCAGTCGTGGCCTTTCTCGACGATGACGCCGAAGCGGCGTCTGACTGGGCTCATGAGTTGGCCGGCAGCTATTCAGCGGGCGCCATCCTGGGCGCAGGCGGCTGGATCGAGCCAGCTTGGGTTTCAGGTCGCCCCGTTTGGTGGCCACCAGAATTCGACTGGGTGGTGGGCTGCTCTTATGTCGGTCTACCTAAACATCGGGCGATCGTTCGAAACATGATTGGCGCGAACATGAGCCTTCGCCGTAACGTTTTGACCGCAGCTGGGGGCTTCGACCGGGGCCTAGGACGGCTGGGCGCTGGTGCCACCGGTGGTGAAGAGACCGAGATGTGCATTCGGGTGCGCTCGCTCTTTCCGAACGGCGAAATCATGTTCGAGCCGCGAGCCTGGGTCAGCCATCGTGTCGGACCTCAGCGGTCAACGTGGCGCTACTTCGCCCGGCGCTGTTGGGGCGAGGGCCAAAGTAAGGCGAGGGTTGGATCGTTGGCGTCTCATAAGGCGGCCTTAGCGACCGAGCGCAACTACGTTCTTACCACCCTCTCCCGTAGCTTCCTGGCAGGGCTGGTTCATGGACACTGGCGTCGCGCGCTGACGATCGTGGTCGGTCTCGCAGTCACGACCGCTGGATATATCCATGCCTATCTCAGCGCTGGAGCCAGTCGACTTGCGAGGATGAAGGCGGATTCGCGCCTGCTCTCATCGGCAGACGGGCAATGAGAAGTCGGTGCCTGGGTGCAGTCGGAGGGTCGCAGCGGACTTGCATCACGACTCACGGGCCCAGCCTTAGCGGCCCTGGGAAGTAAGTGAAGGCGACAGAAAACCAGATTGTGACCTCACTCGGGGATTAATCCGTATGGAAACTGAAGGTTAACAGTTCTATAACGGGGGGTGTGGCGAAGTATACGCGATGGACAGGATCCGCTAGCGTGTCACGGGCGTGGGGGTTCCAGGCTCTGGCATTGAGGAATGCGGCCTCAATGCACACCAAGTACGCCGACTTATTCCCGGGGAGATAGAACATGGGGAATCTTGTGAGTGCATTTTCGGGCGACCAGTCTGCTCTTCGGGTACTAGTTGCAGGCTCACGTCGCGATTTGGACAAGGACGGACCAGGGGTTTCTGTCGTTATTCCGGCTTTGAACGAGGCAAAAAACTTGCCTTGGCTCGCGGAGCGTATGCCTAAAGGTATTCAAAGCATTATTCTTGTTGATGGCCGATCTAAGGATGACACCATTCTGGTGGCTCGCTCATTGTGGCCGGACGTCCAGGTTCTGCAGCAAAACCGCAGCGGCAAAGGAAATGCTATCGCCTGTGGTTTTGAGGCAGTGGAATCAGAAATTACGGTAATGATCGACGCCGACGGATCGATGGATCCAGGCGAGATTCCCTACTTCGTAGACGCTCTGAAGGCAGGCGCTGACTATGCGAAAGGCAGTCGATTTGCTCTAGGGGGCGGGTCAAGCGACATTACGTGGGGGCGCTCGCTTGGTAATCGAGTACTCAATGGTATTACGAACTTGCGATACGGCACCGGGTACAGTGATCTGTGTTATGGCTATAACGCCTTCTGGACTGACATCCGTCCGCTTCTCGGTCTTGACGCTGGGTCGTTGGCGGACGATCCGACCGAGAAGCGGTGGGGTGATGGCTTTGAGGTTGAAACCTTGATTAATATTCGCGTCTTCAACGCGGGCTTGCGGATCGCTGAAGTGGCATCTTACGAGTCCCCAAGGTTGTTTGGAGCAAGCAATCTCAGCCCGATTCGTGATGGCTTCCGTGTTCTTCGAACCATCGCCGTTGAGCAGAAGAATCGCGACAAGGCCGGTGAGTATGGTTTCGATCACAAAAGCAACGCTCAATCAGGCCGGCGCCACTGGCTCGAGGAGCCGGCCGCGTGAGGCGGCCTAATTCCAGTCCCACGCTGTTGCTTCTAGCTGGCGCATTCCCCCTCTGTTTCGCGTAGGCTCAGAAAGTACATGTCAGCTGCGAGGATCCCTTGAATCCCGTACACCACCGTCAATTCGACAGGGCGCAGGCCCGGAAGCAATCCAACGAGTACGAGCATAATGAACGATCAAGAGGGCGAGTGCCATGACTATGCCCGGAACGCCTGATCCCGCTAATACTCTGCGCTGTTCTCAACGCATCCTGATACTGGGTAGGACTGGCTCGGGCAAGACCACCCTGGCCCACGAGCTGGCCGCTTCCATCGATGTGCCGCACATAGAACTCGACGCTCTATATTTCGGTCCAGCTTTCACCACTGTGCCCCTGGCTGTATTACGAGAGCATACGCGCGCGGCACTCTCAGGAGATCGTTGGGTGACCGACGGCAACAAAGCTGCTGTGCGTGACCTGGTCTGGCCTCGAGCGGATACAGTCATCTGGCTCGACTATCCCTTGAGGGTGTGTCTCTGGAGACTCGGCAAGCGAGCGATATGGCGAACCTCGGTACTCAAGTCTGAGGCCGCCGCCAACGGGGAAATGAAGGCGGGATTCATCAAGAAGCTCCTCCTGGGGGCACGAGGCGTACTTACGGCCCTTCGATCACATCGTGGGCAGCGTCGACGGTATCCCAGGCTATTCGCCGAGCCACAGAACCAACACCTCGCTATTGTGCGCCTTCGATCCCCACGGGCTACCCATCGATGGCTAGAACACGTATTGGTGGTTGAGTCGCCGGCCGTAACGAGGCTCTCAAGCAGATCTTCGCGGCGGCATTAGCGGGGTCTGGCCGTGGACCACCACTCTTGAGCATTCCGTTCATCTGAAACGAGGCAGAAGCGCTGCAGTTCAGACGGGAAGCCTCACAGCGGTCCAGCAACATCCTCGAGCAGGCACAAGCAAGCAGCCGAGAGCAAATGATCGCGGTCATCGAAGCCGAGTCCCTGGCGGGCGACTCTAGTCAAGCCAGACTCGCGAACCGTCTTAGTCGCCGTCCAGACCTCAGAAACGCCTGATGTTCGTATACTTTTGCTTCGACTAGCGACGGAATCTTCCGCATGTCTCAGTGACTCTCGCAGAAGATATCGTTTGACCTCATGCATTGCGGTCCGAGCCCCGAACAGTTGCCTCAGCCGATCGCAATCCCTAAGCAGGGGTGATCGCCCCCGGGCGCGGAACAGGAGATGTATGCGAGACGGAACGTCGCATCGTCGCAACGCCCCCAGGCGGGCTCGTCGCAATCGCAAGCATGGCATCTTTGTGGCGCTGGTGTTCACCGTGGTCACTGGTCTGGTGGGAGCCGGCCTGGTCACCTACCTCGATAAATCCGCAAATCCGCTGACGTGCGTTGGCAAACCCGATGCCACCAATACCGGCGCGATCGGCCAGCGGCAAATATCGAACGTCCGTTCGCTTGTCAATCCCAACAGCAGGCTGACCGACGCGAGGTTAAAGAGGGCACTGACTGTCTCCGGTGACGGCAGCATCATCCGCAACGTGAGTGTCGAGGGTGAGATCATAGTCACAGGCCAACGTGTCACCCTCGACCGTGTCACTGCCACTGGTGTCATCGCATCGGGCACGAGTCAGCTGACGGTCAAACACTCGAATCTTTCTGGAGGTGGAACGGCGGTTTCCATCACGTCCGACGGACAGGCCGCGCGCGAGGCCAGCGGGATCAAGTTGGTGGAAAACTACATTCACGGGCCTGCCTCCAACAAACTTGTCTCTTACAGCGGTACTCAGCTGCGCGGCACCAAAGGCGTCACGATCTCATGCTCGAACTACGCCCTCGGCGGCCGCGGCATCGCGGCGATCTATATGGAGGACGGAAACGGCACTTCGGATATTGTGGTCACAAACAATTGGCTGACTGGCGGGAAGTTCGCAATCGTCACGGAGGCCAGGGGGGTGGTTCTGAAGAAAAACATCTTCGCCCCCGCTGGTCAGTCGAGTATCTGCCGGACCACTGGGCAACCGATCATCCAGAATCGCAACCGAATGCTTGACGGTACACCCATACGACCTTGCTCAGTCCCGACGCAAGGGCCCTCAGAAGGTGGGAGCCCCACTCCACAGGAGACGCTGCCCACCCCAGCTGCTCAAGCGACTTCGAGCACCCCGACACCTTCCAATCCCCAAACCGCTAATAACGGCACCGAAGCGGCGGTGGTCAACGGTTGGGGTCCCGTCATCGCGCGTGACGAGTTCAAATACAGAGGCGCGCCTAAGAGGTCGAAGTGGAAGGTATACGACGCCCGGGGCCACGCCCGCAAAGGCTTTCGTAGGCCGACCGCGTGGAAGGTAAACGGCAGTGTCGCCCGCGTCACGGGAAACTCATCTGGGATCACGGGCGGTATGGCTGCAAAGTTTGGCCGACAGAAGTACGGCCGTTGGGAGGTCCGGATGAGGACGAATCACCGCGACCCTGACTATCACCCTGTTCTTCTGCTGTGGCCTGACTCAAAGAACTGGCCTTGCGACGGAGAAGTCGATTACGGAGAGGGTGGAGACGACACCAGCCGCGTGCAGTTCTACCTCCACTATGGTTGCAAAAACAAGCAAGTCCGCGCATCCAAGAGCATTGACACAACGCAGTGGCACAACTTTGCGGTGGACTGGCAACCAGAAGAGATCACCGGATACATCGACGGCATCGAGTGGTTCCGCACTACGAAGGCGAAACACCAGCCGCGGGGCTCAATGCACCAGACGATTCAGCTCGACTGGTTTCCTGATGGCCCGACGCTGAAAAAATCCTGGATGGAAATCGACTGGGTCCGTGTCTACGATCGACATGGCGCCGAGTCCACACCCGGCTCCTCCTCGGTCACTACGCCACAACATGAGCCCAAACCAAGGCAGGTTGGATGAGGTCCGCGGAAAGGCGTTCAACAACTCCGGGACGCAACATTGATTGGTTGCCCAGCACCTGAGGAATGCGATTAGACCCCCCAGGCAATTGTTGGAGGAGATCAAGGCATCGCTCACCGAGCCGACCGAGGCGATCTGCTCCACGTCCGGCCCGCCTCGCAGTGTTAGATCCCTGCCCGAGTTCTGTGGAACTGACCCTCGTATGCGCTGCCGGAAGCCAGCCGCAGCGGACGCCGCGTCCCGTCGTCTTGGCAGCACTGAGAAATCAGTGTCTACCGAAACCCGGTCGATCATTCTAGGCAGATCCTCAGCCTACTTTTTGATCTCGGCTCGTACCGTAGGTTGTGCACGTTGCGTAGCCAGTCACTCCCCTGCCCCGGACGAGAAAATGTGCCAAAGCCTCAGCGCCTATGGGCTGCACCAGAGCGCATACGCAGGCTTGCAGGGAACTGCAATGGGCGGCGAGCGGTGATCGCGAAATGCCTCAACTGTGGCCATCACCGAGATGCTCACGAGCACTACCGGCGCAGCTCTTCGGATACTGAGTGCGGGCTGTGTAACTGCTCGAAGTTCAGGCAGCGCCGCCGTAGCTTCTTCGGCTCGCTCGCGCGGATGGCAAGCCGCAAACGATGGCGGCAGTCATCACCCGACGAGCCGCGGCGTGTTGGTGATCTTCCCTGACGAGGCGGCGTGCTGCGGGTGTTCGCAGCTCCGGTCGTACTTTGCTTGGTGTCATGCCGGCAGCTGTCCGAGTGGATCCTGCGCGCTCCAGGCCAGACCTCGTCGTGTCGGAGGAGCAAAATTTGCGCGCATTGCTTACCACCCTGAACTAGCGCGAAAATACTTTGCGCGGCGGTCCGCCCGGAGACTAACCGCGGAATCATGATCACTGGATCGCCGCGACCGGCAAGCGGGCTTAATTACCTGCCTGGGCCGATTAGCCCGAGCTGCGCTATCCCGACTGGAGACCAACGGGGAGGGAGGCTACGACAACGGCTCGCTGCCGGCCCTGCCTTGCGTACTCCTTCGGCCCGCCCCGTATAGACAGCTGTCGCGCGAGGCTACTGGGATGGCATTAGTTCAGTTCACCCCATCCGGTGCCTGATCGCTCGGAGCTCACCAGCGATCACCAGCAGCGCACGATCGACAGCGCTCATGCCCAGCGCTTGAGCCAGGAAAACGCGACGCGGTAGTCGGTGCGGAATTCAGCGGATAAATGCCCGGCTAATATACCGGTCGGGTAGTCTAAAACTGACGGACGGGTAGGATTCGAACCTGCGACACAAGGTTTAATCCTGTTCTGGTGCAAACGGCGCAGGGGGACAGCGTTCCGGAGGGGCTCGGGCTGCTCAGCTCGATTTGCCTTTGGGGCGGGGTCGCTTGTTCTCTCACATCACATCCAAACGCAGCTCGGCGACTCGGGGGAGTTCAATGGTCATCAGCCATCCAACGATCATGGGTGGTCCGTCGCTCATGCCTCTCCGGCTCGAACCGGCGACCCGAGCTGGCAAGCGGTCGATTTTCGGCATGTCGCGATCCTCGCGGAGCCTCAAGGTACCAGCGCTGATCGCAGCAGTAATGCTCGCGCTTGGTGTGCTGCTGGTCCCGGGCCCGGCATCGGCGGCGACGGGTGACGTGGGTTCCGAGGGGCCATCCCACGCGGGCACGGGCACTCCGACCGGTACCAAGCGCTCTGAGAGCGTGCTCTGGTACAACGACGGCTCGTGGTGGGGCAACCTGTGGGACACCGCCACTTCGGACTTCCACATTTTCCGGTTCAACGCCGCGACGGAGTCGTGGGTCGACACCGAAGTGGCCACTGAGCCTCTGGCGAACACGCACCACGACGTGCTGTGGGACGGAACCACGCTATATGTGGCGAGCCACAGGTTTGTTAACGACGGCGTACCTGCGGCGCCTGGCTTCCCGAGCTGGCTTCGGCGCTATAGCTATAACTCCACGACAAAGAAATACGAGGAGTTGCCGGGGAGCCCCACACGGATCAACGACCAGAGGACTGAGACCTTGACGATTGACAAGGACTCGACTGGCAGATTGTGGGCGACCTGGCAGCAGGGCAACAAGATCTATCTGAACGTCACGGACACAGACGGCAAGACGTGGGGCATTCCGTTTCAGCATCCTGACGGTGACGTGTCGGTGGATGACAACTCGGCTCTGGTCGCTTTCGGGCCGGGGAAGATGGGCCTGATGTGGAGCCGTGAGCTCGGTGATGCTGCCGATGGCTTCTACTGGAGCGTCCACACCGACGGCGCCGCGAGCACAGCCTGGAGCGCAAAGGAGGCGGCCACGTCCGGGCAGGATGTCGGCGACGACCACATGAACCTGAAGTGGCTTGACTCCTCCGGCGGACGGGTCTTCGCCGCTGTCAAAACGTCGTTCACCACCTCCACACAGCCGCTGATCGAGCTGCTTGCCATGGACAACACCGGCGCCTGGACCCAGCACACGATCGCGAAAGTCTCGGAGTGCCCCAATCGGGTCATTGTGCTGATCGACGAGAGTACCCAGCGTCTGCGTACCTTCGCGACCTACCCCAAGCCTGCTGGCACCACGAATGCCGGTGTCTGCACCTCATCTGGTGGCGCTATCTATGAGAAGTCAACGCCACTGAACAACATCAGCTTTACCACCAGCAAGACGGCACGCATCGTTGACGCCGGTCAATACGTCCACAACGTGTCCTCGACGAAGCAGAACCTCAACAAGCCAGGGAGCGGCACCGCTACCAGCGGCCTCATGGTCATCGCCGACGTCAATGCCACGTCGCGCTACTGGTACCACTTCGAAAGCGCGTCGACGCCGCCGCCGCCCGACACCACCCCGCCCGACACCATGATCATCGGGGGGCCGTCGGGCACGACGACGAGCACCAGCGCGTCTTTCACCTTCTCTTCCAGTGAGGCGGGGTCGACGTTCGAGTGCCGCCTGGACAGTGGCAGCTTCGGCTCCTGCACTTCGCCGAAGTCATACTCTGGGTTGTCCACCGGAACTCACACGTTCGAGGTGAGGGCCACCGACGCAGCAGGCAACACCGATCAGACGCCTGCTAGCCGGACTTGGACCATCGCGGCCGACACCACTCCGCCCGACACCACGATCATCGACGGGCCGTCGGGCACGACGACGAGCACCAGCGCGTCTTTCACTTTCTCTTCCAGTGAGTCGGGGTCGACGTTCGAGTGCCGCTTAGACGGTGGCAGCTTCGGCTCCTGCACTTCGCCGAAGTCATACTCTGGGTTGTCCACCGGAACACACACGTTCGAGGTGAGGGCCACCGACGCAGCAGGCAACACCGACGCCTCGGCTGCCAGCCGGACTTGGACGATCGAGGCCGGCACGCCAGGCAGCGGTATCGTTCGAGAGTCGGTCACCCAGAGCGTGAACTCACCCGACCCAGCGACCACGCTGACAATCCCTAAGCCGGCCAACACTGCGCAGGGTGATGTCCTTGTAAGTTGTATATCCCTCAATGCAGGCACCATCGGAGCGGCAGGTGTACCCGCCGGCTGGACGTCTCTTGCATCAGTGACCGCGCGGGCAAACCCGAAGGTCTACGGCTACTACAAGGTGGCGACCAGTTCCGAGCCGGCGAGTTATTCGTGGACGACGTCCTCGGCGGCAAGCGGCGGTAGCATCACGCGTTATTCCGGTGCCAGCGGACTTGACACGTCTCCCGAGTCGGCGTCAGGCCCGGCGGCGTCATCCGGATCCGTCCCACAGGTGACCACAGCAACCTCGAATACAATGCTCGTTGGCTGCATGAGCGTCAACTCGTCGTCGGTGACCCTCACTTCACCAACCGGGATGTCGCAGGCCGTTGAGACGGGCGATCGACGGTTCGAGTTCGCTGACGGCATCCAGGCAACCGCTGGAGCGAGCGGCGCTAAGACGTGGACGTTCAGTGCCGCACGAGAGTGGGCTGGTTGGTTGGCTGCGCTACGCCCCAAGGCGGCGTAGCGGGAGAGCTGCTACCGAAGACCAGATGGCAAGGAGCGCCCCGGACGCTTGAGCGTGTCGACGGCACGTGATGACTCCTGGCGGCAGTTGAAAACTGCGTCCCTCCGTGATGCTGACCTAGCCGAGGTCAGGGGAAGTGCGTGATGCGGAGGATTGGGCGAGATCCGTCGTCTGCATCGGGTGGAGCGCATGCCGATGAAAGTGATTGCGCGGGTGCTGGGCTGTTCGAAGAGCACGGTGGCTGCGGCCTACTCGCCGCCCATCAACGATCTGGCTGGGGAACGACAATTGGCTCGGAAAACGATCAATACTCAGTCGCGAAACCGCGATACAGCCCTATCGAATGATGGAGGCCAAGACGACGCAGAGGGTGAACAGCCCTCGGCCGAGAATTGTAACGGCGAGCGGAATGCCGTGAGTTGTAGACACGCCCAGGAGCAGGCTCACGGCTACTGCCGGCACAACTACGCCAGGCCCGATCGGCACGAGCTCGGAGAGCGCGGCTATCGAGGCAAAGGCAACGAGAGCGGAAGTTGTCAGCATGCCAATCCGCTCACCCCACACCTCGGCGGCGACCGGTTGGATGACCAGCCGGTACAGCCACTCCTGCACGCAGAACGCAAAGACCACCGCGGCAACAGCTATAAGCGGCCCCCCCTCGATCCGCGCAGTGTCCGAAGGCAGTGAAACTGCCGCGATGACCCCAAGGCATAGCGCCGTGATCGGCACCTGCACAGCGAGGATCCGGGACGTCCCGGGACGCGGTTGTCCGAACCGAGCCGCGGCGACCGGCTGGCCCAGCAGACGTGCGGGTCGAGGCACCAGGGGAGGCCGGCCGATCGCTATCGCCGTGGCCAAGAGGGGCAAGCCCCACAGGGCGGACACCTCATACGCCCCCCACCTGAACGGCGGCACCGAAAGTACCAGCAAGCGATCAAGAAATGGAACCCCGGCGACGGCCGCGAGGCGCCAGCGTGACCCCTCGCCGTCGAAACGTCTGTATGCCAGGAATGTAACGTTGACCAGGACGACGAACCCTAGCGCGTAGCAGGCGGCGCCCGCGAAAGGACCGCGGATCCGGACGACAGCCTCAGCGGCTATCAGTGCCGCGAGGAACACAAACGTCGGCCGGGCGAGGCCGGCGAGGACTCCCGATCGAGGCGGCTGGAGGTACATGACCACCGAATCTGTACTCAAGATGCGCCGAAGATGTAGTTGAGACGAAGCGCGACGAGCACGGCGAACGCAACGAGAAGTGGAAGGGTCGCCACGCCAAGAATCCAAATCGCGGCCCGGGCGCCGGGTCCGCTGAATGCCCGTATTAGCTCTCGCTCAAGGAGGAGGACCAGCAGTGCCACGAGCGGCACAAAATAAAGGGGGCTGAGATTGCGCATGCTCAACGTCGTGAGCGCGATCGTTAGAGCGGTAGTGCCCGTCACCGTGCCGCCTCCCAACCGCGAGACCGCAATCGCTGCTCTGCGAGCATCAACATTCGCTGATCTCCGATTTGAGCGCGCTCATGCCGGACTCCGACCGCTTGTACTGGACCTAATCAGCCGCGCGGCCAGCCCGCCCGCGCAGATCGCCAGAAGAATTGCAAGTTGCCGCTCGGGAGACCAGAGCTCCGAGTAGAAGAGTGCGACCGATATCAGAGTTACCACAGCAAAGCTAACCGGCAGCACCAACACAAGCTCCATTGCCTTGTCTCTGAGCCCGATCAGGGGCACCAAGCTGGCGCCGGGACACAACGATACGAACACTAGGGCGGCCGTAGCTCTCCATGGCGACCCAAGCGGCATCGCCAAGGCCAGGACCAGCCCGACTCCAGAGAGGATCGCCGCTAGCCCCATCCATCCGAGCCGTTTCATGATCGTCTCTCCTGTATCCGAGCGTAGATTTTGGCGTCCCCGTTCGCGTAAACCAGCTGGAATTTGCCGGACCGGACTAGGATCCGCTCGTAATCATCCATCGCTGTTTGGCTCAGGCCACCGAGAATCTCCTCGTGGGCGCGTTGTGAGCGGCTAAGAATGAGGAATCCGGGCGGTCGTCCTGCGGTGGCATTGGCGCGTAGGGTCTCTGCCGTCCAGAGGGCCATGTCCCTTGCGGATTTCGTCGGATCGAGATTCCACTCCGCCGCTAGCGACAAATAACGGTGCGCGGCCTGCGATGGGTCAGTCCGGCTCCACTCGTAGTCCTGGTAGCGCCACGGCAGGTAGCCGACCTCAGCGAGCACCCATGACCCCCTCGGGGCCAACCGGTAGAGCTCTTTTACGGCGGCGGTCTCGTTGGGCGTGAAGTAGTCCATGCGCTCGTTGCCGTACCGAGCGACAAAGCTGGCCGCCATAAGGATGCTAGCGATGCCCCCGAAGAGGATGATATCTCGGACCCTGCGCAGTGCCCCACCTACCGAACTCCCAGCCGTCGGCGCGTGGGTGGAGTCTGGGACGAACAAGGTGGCGGCAAAGAAGGCGACAAACGGAAGCATGAAGAAATAAATGCGCATCAGCACTTCACCGCCGTACGGCAGTAAGAACAGAACGCCTGGCGCCAACGCTAGTATTGCGGCCGCCTGGTCCCGGTGCCGCGTGCGAAATCTGTAGAAGGCTCCCGCGAGCGCGAGCAGCCAAGCAGTAGCAGTGAGCATCAAGCGCTCCCAGACGACCACCAGGTGTTGATCGCTGCCCACAAGTCGGCCGGTGACATTCGAGGCGGCTGAGGTCTTAAGCCCGCCGCCTGTTGCGATTTGCTCCAGGTGACCGTCAATGTAGCCACTGGCGACGAAGATCGTCCAGGTCACGAGCATCACAGCCATCAAAACGGGTAGTCCGCGCACTCGGCAATGTCCTGTTATTACGAGCAGGCTCACTGCAGAAAAGACAGCGTAGGGGGTGAGTTGGTGACTGGCCACGGCCGCTCCGAACAGCATGATGACCGTCATCGCTACCAACACCCCAGTAATGCCGCCGACAGCAGTATTAGGCACGTCGTGCGGCGTCGGACCTGGCCGGATAGTGGGTATCCACCGACTCCACCGGCCGGCTAGCCTCTCGTCTTCCGAGGCGCCAATCGAACCCGCGGCCCGTGCGCGCAAACCTCCGGGGGCCTGTGCCGAGTCCACCGCATCGAGCGGCCTCAAATAGGTCAGCACCAGAGTCAAGATCGTCAAGTAGAACAAGTACGTGATGCTCTGGGGTGCCAGGTAGTCCTGATTGACCCAGTTCAGGATGAAGAAGAGCAGCGCTGCTGCCCAGATGAGCCGGGAATTCCTAGTCAGGGCCCGCAGCAGCATCAAGAGGGGCGGGAGGTACATAAGGTTGACGGCGACGGTCGCCCACTTTCCGAGCGCCAGTGCGCCCGACATGCCACCGATCTTGACGGTCCAGCCCAGGCCCATGAAAAAACCTGGCCAGTTGAAGTAAGCGTCCTGTTTTGTGTTGACGATGCCAGTCCGGATCAGATAGTCGGCGATGCCAGCGTGGCGGTACACGATGGGCCCCCGTGGACTATCTCCGGCGACCGCTGGGATCCCGTAGAACAGCACGATAAACAGCACGATGTGAAGAGCCAACAAGGCTCCGGAGCTGTCGGACCGGCGCCAGCACACCGCAAAGCTAAGGATTAGCAATATAAGGGCAGCCCAGATTCTCCCCGGCAGGACCGAGATCAGCCCGTAGTCGTTCATTGCTGCCATGTCGATCGATCCGACAGACGATAGCCAGAGGATGAGTGACGTGAGTAACAGAACCAAGGGCAACCAGGCGGTCACCGCTTTAGCGGAGCGCCGAGGGGGAGCCGCTTGGGCGGTGGCCTCGCTGACCTCCGCGATGCCCGTCAAGACCGTATTGCCCAAAGCCTCATACCTGCCCATCCAGCCGCGATCGCCTGAACGGTGACCCAAGCAAGCGCCATACCGGCGAGTCCGTATCGTGTTCCGGCCATGGCCGGAGCGGCCACCGCGAGAAGCCCGGCGACCGTGCCAAGGCCGATAGCCTCAGCAAGCCGCCCACTGGCACGGCACTGCGCGTAGTAGGCGCTAACAATTGCGAGTGGCACCACTCCGAGCAGCAGTAACCGCAGCGGGGTAACCCCTGCATCGGCGTAACCGTGGCCGAGCAGATGCAGGACTGGGTACGCTAGCGCGGCGACCAAAACCGCCCCCGCACCGGCGCCCAGGAGCGACGTCCGCAACGCTGTGCGGGTGGCAGCTGCGGCTGCCTCTGGCCGTCGGGACGTTTCAGCGAACTGAGCAACGCCGATGGATATCGGGGCAGTGAATACCACCCAGGCGCA
>Ga0307278_10000765_pt1 | contig 15848 bp, 10 predicted proteins | sample ER_DNA_117_FD_194482 | JGI IMG/M metagenome (GOLD analysis project Ga0307278, IMG submission 194482) | Bulk soil microbial communities from the East River watershed near Crested Butte, Colorado, United States - ER_DNA_117 | ecosystem: Environmental > Terrestrial > Soil > Floodplain | place... | reverse complement strand
CGCCATCCTCAGCAGGCGGCGGTGCGGGAGCGGACTCGGCAGGCCCGCCGGCTGGCGGCTGAGTGGCCCCTGTTGTCGCAGACCCTCGGCCTTGGCTACCGGGATCAGTGGACTCGCCAGCACCGCTTCCCGGCCGCCGAGTTCGTCGCCGACGACCAGGGCGTCACCGCCACCGTCTCGGCCATCGCTGGCGCCGGGTTGGCTGACTACCAGCGGGCCGCGACGTACCTGGCCGACACCTGGGGCTGTGTCACCGTCCGGGCCGAGCAGCAGGGACCGGGGCTGGTCCGGCTGCGGGGCCTGCACCGCGACCCGCTGCTGGCTCCGGGCTGGATCGACCTGCCTGGCACCGTGCCCGCCTCTCTGACCTCCTGGTGGCTGGGCTGGGCCGAGGACAGCAGCCCGGTACATGTCCGGCTGGCCGAGGTCTCCGGGATCGTGGTCGCGGGGCTGGCCGGGTTCGGCAAGACCATGCTCGTCGCCCACCTACTCGGCCAACTCGCCCCATCCCCTGCCGTCCAGTTCGTGCTCATCGACGGCAAGGGCGGCCCCGACTACGACCGCCTGTTTCCCCGCGCTTGGCTGGCGGCCAAGGACGACCTCGACCAGGTTCGCGGCGTGCTGCGGCAGGTGCACCGGCTGATGGTTGACCGCCAGGGCGCCATCGCGAGCGTGCTCGGGGTCACCGACGCCTGGCACCTCGGCCTCTCCACCTCCTGGCCGCTGGTGGTCCTCGTGATCGACGAGGCCCACACCTTCTTCCACGAGCGCAAAGGCACCTCACCGGAGGTCAAGGCCCACAACGCCCTGGTCGCTGAGGTGTCGCGGCTGGTCGAGGAGCTGATCCGAAAGGGCCGCAACGTCGCCATCCAGGTCATGCTATTGACCCAGCGGGCCACCGGTGATGCCATCCCGACCCGCATCCGCGACAACTGCCAGGTCGCCATCAGCTTCGCCACCCGCACCGCAGATGGAGCCGTGGCAGCGTTGGGGGAGGAGATCCGCCAGCACCCCGACGCCTCCCCAGTGCTGCTCAACGATCCGGCCTATGTCGGGGTGGCGGTGACCAGCTTGCCTGGCCGTCCCGGCTTCCACCGGGTGCGGACTCCACAGGTTGACCACCACCAGGTCGCCGCCATCATCCGCGCCACCGCCGGGCTGCGGGCCGACCCGGGGGTGCTGCTGGCCGAGGCGGCACCTGGGTTGCGGGTGGTGCCCGAGGTGCCAGCGCCGGGGGAGGTGGCATGACCGAGCCGGTCCTCGTGGGGGAGGTCTTGCCGGGGGTGGTGGCCGAGGCCATCGCCCGCGCCGGTCCTGGCTATGACCGCTGGGCCGAGCAGGTGGCCGCCACTGGCTACTGCACCCATCCGGTGCGGCTGCGCGGCCGGGTCGAGCACGCAGACGCCGAGACGGGTGAGGTTCGCACCGTGTACTCGACCGAGCGAGAGCCGGATGCCACCTTGCTCAAGGCGTGCGGCAATCGGCGGGTGTCGGTGTGCCCCTCGTGCTCGGCGACCTACCAGGCCGACAGCTTCCAGCTCCTGGCCGCTGGCCTCCGAGGCGGCAAGGGCGTCCCCGAGACCGTGGCCGCCCATCCACGGTTGTTCGTCACCTTCACCGCACCATCATTCGGCCGAGTCCACTCCCGCAAGGCCCAAGGGCGGCTGGTGTACCCCTGCCATCCCTTCCGACAAGGCCAACGGTGCCCGCATGGCGGCCGGGTCGGCTGCTGGCAGCGCCACGACGCCGACGATCCCAGGTTAGGGGAGCCGTTGTGTGCTCGCTGCTACCAGACCGGCGCCCAAGTCCTCTGGAACGCCCTGGCCGGTCGGCTATGGTCGCGGACCACCATCTACCTGCATCGGGCGCTCGCGCGCCTCGCCGGCGTGACCGAGGCCACACTGCGAGGAGCGGTCCGCATCTCCTTCGCCAAGGTGGCCGAGTACCAGAAGCGGGGGGCGGTCCACTTCCACGCCATCATCCGCCTGGACGCCGCCACCGACCGCGGCTGCCCGGCCTGTGTGGCGCCACCGCCGACCGGGTTCACCGCCGACCTCCTCGAGCGCGCTGTTCGCCAGGCCGCCGTCACCGTGGCCGTGCCCTGCCCGGCGGTCGACGACGACCAGGCCGTGACGCTGGTTGCCCGCTGGGGCGAGCAGCTCGACGTGCATCACATCACCGAGGCCGGCGACGAAGGGGAGCTGAGCGCCGAGCAGGTGGCCGGGTACGTGGCCAAGTACGCGACCAAGAGCACCGAGGCCCTGGGCGTCACCCTGGATCACCGCCTCAGCGAGGGGGAGCTGGAGGAGCTGGAGGTGCCGGCGCATGTGGTCGAGCTTGTCCGGGCCTGCTTCGAGCTGGGCGCTCGGCCATCCCTGGTCGGCCTGCGGCTGCGCAAGTGGGCTCACATGCTTGGCTTCGGCGGGCACTTCTCGACCAAGAGCCGCCGCTACTCCACCACCCTCGGGGCGCTGCGGCGGGCCCGGGTCACCTATGCGATGCGTCGGCGCCGGGGCGACACTCTGCCGTTGGATAGCTGGGGGCGGCCCGAGGAGGACCAGGCCGTGATCGTGGTCGCCTCCTGGACCTACCTCGGGCGCGGCTACCAGTCGACCGGGGAGGCATGGCTGGCCGCCTCGGCGGCCGCCCGGGCTCGGGAAGAGCGACGCATCGCCAAGGAGGAGCTACGAACCACACCAAGAGCAGCATGAGAGAAGGAACCGCAAGGAGCATCCCGCAGGATGGACAGGCTGTTGACCGTCGAGGAGGCCGCCGACCGGCTGGGCACGTCAGTGCGCTTCGTTCGGCGGCTGGTGTTCGAGCGGCGGATCGCCTACACCAAGCTCGGTCGACATGTCCGCATCGCGCCCCGCGACCTCGACGCTTTCATCCGTGCCGGCCGCGTGGAGGTTGGTGCCATCCCGCTCCCCCACCGCTCCCGCAGGAGGGCCGGCTGATGGCCTCGATCCAGAAGCGAGTCCGCAACGGCCGGGTGACCTACCGGGTCCGCTACCGCGATCCGGCTGGTCGGCAGCGGTCGAGGGTGTTCACCAGGAAGGCCGACGCGCAGCGGTTCCTGAACGAGAGCGAGCACGCCAAGCTCAAGGGCACCTGGACCGACCCGGCCCTTGGTCGGGTGCGCTTTGGGGATTGGCTTGAGGAGTGGTGGGCGACGACGACGAACCTGCGGCCATCGACGGCCGCCAGAGATGAGGACTACTTCCGGCTGTACATTGCGCCGCGCTTCGCCACCATGGCGCTGGCCGCGATCGGCCAGCGTGACGTGCGCGCCTGGGTGGCGGATCTGAGCGCGAGAGGCCTGGCACCAGCGACTGTGCAGAAGGCCTACCAGCTCCTCGGCAAGGTCATGGGCGCGGCGATCGACGCTGGGATGCTGGCCCAGTCGCCGTGTCGGCGGGTGCCGCTGCCTAAGGTCGAGCGGGAGGAGATGCGGTTCCTTACCCCGGCCGAGGTCGCCACCCTGGCCGACGCCATCGACCAGCGCTATCGCGCCCTGGTCCTGGTCGGCGCCTACGGCGGGTGCGCATCGGGGAGCTGGCCGGGCTGCGCCGCGCTCGGGTCGACCTGCTGCGCGGCACGGTTGAGGTTGCCGAAATTCTGACCGAGGTGCGAGGCGAGCTGTTCGTCGGGCCACCGAAGACGCGCGCTGGTCGCCGTCGTGTCGGCTTGCCGCAGGCGGTGACCCGCGAGCTTGGCCGGCATCTCGGGACGCCCGGTGGTGTGGATGATCGGGTGTTCACCGCGCCGCAGGGTGGTCCGCTGCGGGTGACTGCGTTCCGCGGTCGCGTGTGGCGGCCGGCGACTAAGGCGGCCGGTCTGGATGGGCTGCGAATCCATGACCTTCGCCATACGGCGGTGGCGCTGTGGATCGCGGCCGGGGCGAATCCCAAGGAGGTCTCGGTCCGGGCTGGGCATGCTTCGGTCAGCTTCACCCTCGACCGCTACGGGCACCTCTTTCCGGAGGCTGATGAGGCGCTTCGGACCCGGCTGGATGCCTTCTATGTGGCCAGCGGTCCGATGCCACATGGCACGGTCGTGGAGCTGCTCCACTGAGTACTGTGTGGCCCCGATGTGGCCCCAGGCAGCTCGAACCGTCTACTGGAGCCTCATAGCTTAGGGCCATCGAGCCGCTGACCTGTGGAATCGCGTGGTGGGCGTGACAGGGATCGAACCTGTGACTTCTGCCGTGTGAAGGCAGCGCTCTCCCGCTGAGCTACACGCCCTTGGTGGGGGCGAGTCTACGGTCGCGGGGAGGGGGTCGCAACGAGATGAGGGTGGAGTGGTTCGTTGAGGGTGGGCAGTTCTGCGGATGCGTAGGTGACGGGGAGTTCCTAGGCTGCCGGGGGCTGCGTGGGCGGCCCTGAAGGGGGTCAGGTTGGCGACGCCTGGGCAGTCGAGGGTGCATGGGCACCGGATTGTCAGCCTGCGCGGGGTGCTGCAGCAGCTCGACGGGGACATGCGGGCGGGACGGGCGAACGGGCTGCGGGGGATCCCGACCGGGTTCAGTCCGCTCGACTCGTACCTGCACGGCGGGCTGCGGACCGGCGAGCTGTTCCTGCTCGGGGGCGCGCAGGGGGTCGGCAAGAGCACCTGGGCGTTGCAGCTGGCGCGGCACGTGGCGGCCGGCGGGCACGGGCGGGTGCTGTACGTGTGCTACGAGCATCCCGAGGAGTTCCTGCTGGAGCGGCTGATCGCGATGGAGAGCGCGCTGGCCGGCGAGGAGGACCCGATCGGCGTCGGCGACCTGCGGAACCTGCTCGCGTCCAGCGCCGAGGCGGCCGACGCCGACGGCGGGCGAGGCATCGGCGAGCTGCTGGCCGAGCTCGGGCAGGCCCAGCCGGTGCTGGCGCGGCTGGCCGGCTACGAGGAACGGCTGTTCCTGGTCAAGGCGGGGGCGCTGACCACGGTGGAGGCGATCGGCAGCCTGGCCAGGGCCTGCCCGGGGTCGGGGCCGCTGGTGGTGATCGTCGACTACCTGCAGAAGGTGTCGGTGTACCCCGACCCGCCGAGCGAGGAGGAGCAGGTCCGGCGGAGCGTCGAGGGCCTCAAGGAGCTGGCCATGAGCCAGTCGGTGGCGGTGGTGGCCGTGGTCGCCGCCGACGCCGAGGGCGTCAAGGCCCAGCGGATGCGCATCCACCACCTGCGCGGCGACACCGCGCTGGCGTACGAGGCCGACGTGGTGCTAATCCTCAACGACAAGCACCGGGCCGTCGCCCGCCACCATGTCGTCTACCACCCGAACGTCGCCGAGGGCTTCCGCAGCTGGGTGGTGTTCTCGCTGGAGAAGAACCGCGGCGGGGTCGACGGGGTCGACTTCGAGCTCCGCAAGCGCTTCGCCCACGCCTGCTTCGACCCGGCCGGCGGGTTCCTGAGCGAGCAGCTGGTGGACGGCCGGCTCTACCTCACCTGAGCGATGCACCACACGGCGACCCGCAGTCCCCCGCTGGAGGCGCCCGACGCCGGCCGCGAGCCGGGGCCCTGGCTGAGCGTGCCGCGGCTGTGGCTGGTGGTGGTGCTGGGCGCGATCGGGGTCATGGAGCTCGCCCAGCTGCCGGGCGCGATCGACCTCGCCTACCACCTCAAGGCGGGGCAGCTGATGGTTGCCGGGCACGAGCTCGTCCACGACGACGTGCTGTCGTGGACGACCGCCGGCCGGCCCTGGCTGGACCAGAACTGGGGCGCCCAGCTGCTGCTGTACGGGGTCTGGCGGCTTGGCGGGTTCCCGCTGCTGACGGTGGTCGAGGCGGTCCTGGCCGTGGCCACCTGGGGGCTGGTGGCGGCGGCGTGCCGGCGGCGGACGGCCAACCTGCGCCTGGTCGCCGGGGCGACCCTCGCCGGCTACGCCGCCGCGGCGGCCGCCTTCTCGGTGCGGCCGCAGATGTTCTCGCTGCTGCTGTTCGCCGCCGAGCTGTACCTGCTGGAGGTGGCCAGGTCGCGTCCCCGGGCCGCGCTGGCGATCCCGCTCCTGATGCCGTTGTGGGCAAATCTCCATGGCGCCTTCGTGGTCGGGATCGGGCTGCTGGCGATCGAGGTCGTGGCGGCCGCCTGGCGCCGCGACCGGGCCGGCGCGGTCCGCTACCTGCTGGTCACGGCGGCCAGCGTGGCCGGGCTGCTGGTCAACCCGTGGGGGGCCCGGGTGCTCGGCTACGCGGCCGCGCTGTCGGCCAACCGAGCCGTCACCGGGATCGTCTCGGAGTGGGGGCCGACCGACGTGCGCCACCTCGGCGGCGCCCTGGTGGTGGGCGCGCTGGTGGTGCTGGTGGTCGCCCTGGTCCGGGCGCCGGCACCCGAACGAGTGCCCGAGCAGCTGCTCAGGATGGCGCTGCTGGGCGGGCTGGCCCTGTGGGCGGTCCGGGGGGCGGCCTGGTTCGGGCTGGCCCTGCCGGTGGCCCTGTGCGCCCTGGCCCGCGAGCGCCCGCCGCGACCCGCCGCCGACGACCGGGGTGCGCCCGCGGTCACCGCCCTGCTGCTCGCGCTGCTGGCGGTGGCGCTGGTGGCGGCCTCCCCGCCGGTCGGGCGGACGCTGTTCGGCGGCCGCCCGGAGCTGACCTTCGCCCCGGTGGCCGCCGCCGACTGGCTGGCCGCCAACCCGCAGCCGGGGCGGATGTTCAACTACCAGCCGTGGGGCTCCTACCTGGAGCTGCGGCTCGGGCCGCGGGTCCAGGTCGGGTTCGACTCCCGCCTGGAGCTGCCGCCAGCGGACCGCTGGAGCCGGTATGTGGCCGTGCTCGGCGGCCGCTGGGACGCCGAGCGGCAGCTGGACAGCTGGGGGGTCGACCACGTGGTCACCAGCAGCCGGGCCACGCCGGCCCTGGTCGAGCTGCTGGAGGCGACGGGACGCTGGCGGCTGGTGTTCTCGAGCGGCGACCAGCGGGTGTACCTGCGGGCCAGGGTGCCCCGGCCCGCCGCCGCGCCTTAGCCGCCCTCGTCCTCCAAGGCCCGGAGCTGGCCCTTGAGGTGGCGCAGCAGGACCGCGGTGCGCAGCGACGCCGCGGCGGCGTCGGCGAAGCCCATCAGCACCTCGATCTCGGCGTCGCTGAACACCTCGGTCGGGACGCCGCTCTGGCTGCGGTTGCGGCCGGCCATGAGCACCCCGAAGCCGAGCCGTTCGTGGACCAGCGGCACCATCACCAGCGTCTCGGCCCGGCTGCCGGGGATGCCGGCCAGCGCCCCCCGGACCCGGTCGGTGTCCTCGATCAGCCCGACCCCGGCCCGGAACAGCTCGCGCATCACGTCGCGGCTGTACTCGACGCTCAGGCGCCGCTCGGCCGGGGTGAGGCCGACCCCGCCGGAGACCTCCATCAGCCCCTCGCCGTTGTCGAGCAGCAGGACGACCACGTCGGCCCGGACGCGCCTGGCCGTCTCGGCGGCGGCGATCTGGGGCAGGTCGCGCTCGTAGAACTCGAGCGGCTGGCCGCCGAGGGCCTCGGTGACGCTCTCGATCGACTGGGTGAGCCGGTCGAAGTCGGCCAGCGGCGCCGGGGCGTCGGGCGTGGCGGCGGACGCCCGCTCGGTGCCCTCGGGCCGGCGTGGGGCGGTGAAGCGCAGCAGGTTGCGGGCGCGACGGCCCTTGGGCCGTGGGTCGGCCGGGCGCTCGCCGCCGATCGTACGGTCGAAGGCACCGGCGGCCCCGGCCGGCCCGGACGGGCTGGCCAGCGTTCCCGGGGTCGGCCCGGCGGTGGCGTCGGCCACCTCCGCGGCCCTCCGCAGCACCTCCGGGGCGTCGGCGGGGACCGCAGCCGGCCCGTTCGACCGCGCCGCCTCCGGCTCCCGGCTCGGGGGCGCGCCGCCCGCCGGGGCGGCCGCCTGGGTCGGCCGCTCGGCCGCCGGCGGGTTCGCCGCGGGGCGGGCGTGCGCGGCCGGCGGCAGGTCCGCCGCGGGGCGGGACGGGGCGACCGGTGGCTGGCGGCGGGTCGGGCCGCTCTCCCCCACCGGGCCGGCCCCGGTCGGCGGCGAGGCGGGCGAGGGCGCGGACGGCGCCCCGGTGGCCGGGGGCAGCCCACCGGGGCGCGGGCGCCGTGCCGGCCTCCGCCCCGGGTCGGGCCGCTTCCGCGCCGACGCGGCAACCTGCTCCTGGCCAGCCGTCGCGGCCGCCGGCGCGCCCGCCTGCACGGCGGCAGGGTCGTGGGGCACCTCGGCCACGGCCGGTTCCGCGGCCACCTCGGGCGCGGCGGGTTCCGGGGCTGCGGGAACCTCGGCGGCGGGCACGTCGGCAGGAACCTCGGCGGGCACGTCGGCGGCGGGTTCCGCGGCGGCCGGCGCCGACGCCGGGGCAGCCCGGGGCCCGACCCGCGCGGCCGGGGCGGCCTCCTCCTGGTCGGCTCGATCCGGCGGCTCGACCGGGCGAGGCCGGTCGGCCGGCTGGGCCGGTCGGCGCTGGCCGAGCTGCGCCGGGTCCCCGGGGCGAGGCCGAGGCTCGTCCGCAGGGCGGGGCCGAGGCTCTGCGGAGCGGCCGGCGGACCGGGCCGGTTCCCTTGCGCCGGCTGGAGCGTCGAGCGGTCGCCGGTCCTGGCCCTCGGGAGGTGGCTGGCGCCGAGGATCGGGGCGCGCTTCCTCTCGACCCGGCGAGGCGCCCTCGCGATCGGGCGGCGCCTGGTCCTCTCGCGGCGGCGGTGGCTGGTCACCGGGGCGGGGCGGGCGGGCGGTGGGGATCTCGGCTTCGGGGCGCGCGACCGGCCCGTTCTCCGCCGCCCGCGACCGGGGTGGCGGGGGCACGGGGACGGCGGGCCCGGCGGGCGCCGGCTCACCGGCGGCGGGCGCCGGCTCGGCGGCCGCGGGACGCGCCGGCGTGGCGGCGGCCGGGCGGGCGGGACGGCGCCCCTGGCCGGCTGGACCGGCCGGGTCGCGCCTTGCGGCGGGTCGCTCTGGAGGTTCGGCGCTGGGCCGGGTCGGCCGGGCCGCCGGCTGGGCCGGAGCCGGCCGAGGGGGCCGTTCGGAGACCGGCGGCGGCTCGGCAGGGACGCTTGGGGCGGCCGGGGTCGTCGAAGCCCCGGGCGACGCGGACGGGACAGGCGGGGTGGGCGCAGCGGTCGGCGCCGCCGGGAGGGTGGACGGCCGGTCGGGTCGCGTGGGCTGGGTCCCGGTGGGCGGGGCGGACCGGGAGCTTGGCGGGCTCGCGGAGTGGGCTGGGACCTCCTCCGGGGCCGGCTGGGCCTTGGTGGTCGCCGCCGGCCAGACCGGAGGCGCCGGCCGGGGCTGTGGAGCTCCCTCGGGGGCCGGGGCCGGTTCGAACGCCGGGTTCGCCGCCGAGCGGACGTCGGTTGGCGCCTCGGGAACCTCCGGCTCCGCTTCGGTCCTGCGGCCCCCGAAGCGGCCGGTGAACCGGCGGAGGAACGAGCGGCGCTCGGCGTCGGGCTCGACGGCGGGTGCCGCCGCGGGAGTCGTCGGGCGCCCCGACCCGGAGCCGGCGGGACTGCCCGTCTGAGCCGCCGGTGGCGGCTCCGTGGCCGGGTCCTGGGTCGCGGCCGGGCCGGCCGGATCGGGGCCGGCCGGAGCGGCGGGACGGCTGGAAGCTGGGCTGGGCGCCTGGGGCCGGGTGGGTCGCGGGACGCCCCGTGCCGCCGGCGATCCCCCGGCCGGGGCCGCCGGCGCGGCTGTCGGACCCGCGGCCGGATCCGCTCCTCCCGATCCGGGCCGGGGCGAAGCAGCCCGAGGCGGGGTCGCCTCCGGCCCGGTGCGCGCCGGACCGGCGGCATCGTCGGCGGTCCTGGCGGCGGCCGGGTCGGGGCCGCGCCAGCGTCCGGGTTCCTGGGAGGGCCGGGGTGCGGGCTCGCCGGCGTCCGACCGGCGCGGGAGGGCGCCCCACCGGCGGCCCTCGGGCCGTGCCGCGGGCTGGGACGCCGGTTCCGGCGTGGCGGGGAGCCGTGCCCCAGGGGCGGTGGGCGCACCGCCGGAGGGTCCGGTCCCGGCGCCGCCAGGGTCGCCGGTGCCGGCGGGACCGGGAGCCTCGGCCGGGGCGGCGCCCAACCCGGGGGCGCCGCCCGTCGGGTCGGGCGGGATGGCGGTTGCCGGGCCATAGCGGCGGCCTCGCCACTTCCAGGTGGAGGCGTCCGCCGCCGGCCGGGCGGCGGGCTCGGGTTCGGTCTCCCGCGTCGGGGCGGGCGGCGGCGCCGAGGCGGCGGGAGCGGCCGGCCGTTCGGGAACGGCGGGACCCGGCACCCCGGCGGCGGGCTGGCCCGGCCGTTCGGGAACGGCGGGACCCGGCACCCCGGCGGCGGGCTGGGCCGGCCGGTCGGACCTGGCGGGACCCGGCATGGCGACGGCGGGAGGCTCCGGGCGCGGCTCCGCAGGTGGCTGCTCCCACGCCGGGTCCCGCTCCCGTGGGGCCGGGGCGGGGTCGGTGGTGACCAGGTGCCAGAGCTCGACGATCTCGAAGGGGCGCTGGACGACGGAGCAGGCGTGGTGGCCGGGGACGGAGCCGGGGTCGTCGGTGGGGTCGAGCACCACCACCAGGCGGCCGTTGAAGCGGGACCTGACCAGGTCGACGGCCTGCTTGCGGCGCGGGGTCGGCAGGTCGATGACGACGGCATCGACGCCCTCGGCGGGCAGGGTCGTCCAGGCCTGGACGCTCTGGAGCTCGGTGACCCGGCCGCTGCCGTGGAGCAGCGCTCGGAGGGCGAGACCCAACGAGGGGTCACGCCGGAGGAGCACGACGTGGCGGGACATCTGACTGCTTCCTACCTGGCGAAGACGTCGGCTATGCGCATGACTGCCGGGCCGAGGATCACAACGAACAACGCTGGGAAGATACAGAAGAGTACGGGGAACAGGACCTTGATGGGAACCTTCATCGCCCGTTCCTCGGCCAGCTGACGGCGTTTGATCCGCATGTCCTTGGCCTGGACGCGGAGCACGTTGGCGACGCTCACGCCGAAGACGTCGGCCTGGACCATCGCCAGCACGAACGCCCGCAGCTCGGGGACGTTGGAGCGGTCGGCCAGGTTGCGCATCGCCTCGTTGCGGCTGCGGCCGAGCTGGACCTCCTGGAGGGTCCGGTAGAACTCGTCGGCGAGCGGCCCGGTGGTGTTCTTGGAGACGTGGGCCATGGCGGCGTCGAACCCCAGGCCGGCCTCGACGCAGATGGTGAGCAGGTCGATCGAGTCGGCCAGGGCCGACCGGATCTCAGTCTGGCGGCGCTGGACGGCGTTGGTGAGGACGATGTTCGGCAGCCAGTAGCCGAGCAGGCCGAAGGCCAGGAAGCCGAGGACCCGCAGCGGCCAGGCGAAGCTGAACACGGCCAGGAACATCAGGCCGACGACCACCCCGCCGGTGAGGCAGGCCACCTTGGCGACCAGGACCCGGTCGGGATCCCAGCCGAAGGGGCTGCCGGCCATGATCAGCTTGCGCCGGATGGCGTCCCTGGCCCCGGCCGGGGTGAAGCGCCGGGCGAGGGTCAGGGCGGCGTTGTAGAAGGGCTTGAGCAGGCGCTCGCGGGCCGGCCGGGCCAGCTCACGGTTGCGGAGGTCGGCCGGCCGCAGCTCGGCGGCCCGGATCGCCTGGACGGTCCGGTAGGCCTGGCGGCGCTCGGCCACGATCACCTGCACCGAGTACGCGATCGCGAACACGGCCAGGAACAGGGCGGTGGCGCCCACGATCAGCAGCGAGGTCGACATGGCGATTCAGACCTTGATCTCGGTGATCTTCTTCAGCCAGAACACGCCGAAGATCATCAGCACGGCCGCCGCGACCATCATCATGATCCCGATGCTGGTGGTGAACAGCGGCCGCAGGAACAAGGGGTTGAAGATCAGCAGGGCCACGAACATCAGGATGGGCAGGACCGAGAGGATGATGCTGGAGAGCCGGCCCTCGGCCGAGAGCGCCTTGACCTGCCGCTTCAGCGAGTAGCGGTCGCGGATGGTCTGGGAGACGGTGCCGAGCACCTCGGCCAGGTTGCCGCCGACCTGCCGCTGCAGCCGGATGGCCATCACCGTCCACTTGAAGTCGATACTGTTGGTGCGCTTGGCCATGGCCTCGAAGGCCTCCTCCAGCGGCCGGCCCAGCCGGGCCTCGGTCAGCACCCGCTGGAACTCGCCGGCGATCGGGTCGCCGGCCTCGTGGACCACCGTGTCGACCGCCTGCTGGAGGCTGTGGCCGGCCTGCAGGGCCCCGGCCAGCAGCTGCAGGGTGCTGGGGAGCTGCTCCTCGAACTTGGCCTGGCGCCGGGACGCCCTGACCGACAGGTAGAGGAACGGCCCGACCGTGCCGAGCAGCACCACGATCGCGGTGACGAGCAGGTTCCGGGTGAGGATGATCACCAGCAGCGGCGGGATGAACGCCGACCCCAGCGAGATCAGCACGAACTCGGCCACCCGCATGTTGAGCCCGGCCGCCTCCAGGCGGTCCAGGAACGTCTCCTCCAGGTTGCCCCGGCGGACCAGGGTCTCGGCCATGGCGGTGGCCCTGCCGGCCCACTCGCTGGAGCCGAACGCGGTCAGCCGCGGCTGGTCGTCGGCGATCGCCGAGGTCAGCGAGTACGGCGACAGCCGCTGGCGCAGCGCCCGGTACGGCCTGACGCTGCGCGACCCGGGCCCGAACAGCAGCAGGCACGCCAGCAGCACGGTCGCGAACCCGGAGAACGCGATCACATACCGCCCCTGCGGGCTCTCCAGCCTCGACAACCCCGGCACCGGCGGCAACTCCGCCGGCACCCCCACCGTGGTCGGGCTCGCCTGCCCCGCGAGGGCGAAGTTGGACTTCTGGTAGACACCAACCGCACCGTTGGCCGTTACCTGAAGCCGGAAGTTCACCTCGTCCCCCAGCCCAGGCGGCAGCTTCAGGTCGACCACGTACTGGGAGGCGAGCTCGACCGCGAGGTCCTGGAAGACACTCTCGAGGTTCTGCGCCGATGCCGACACCGTCTTGCCCCTGGTCGCGGCGACCATCGCCCTCAGGGCGGCCTCGTCCTGCTTGAACCCGGCCTGGAGGGCGACGGAGGTGATCGTCGCTCCGCCGTCGGTGGCTGCCTTGATGGCCTGCTGGAGGGTCGTGTTCGTGCCTTCGTGCCTGCCGTCGGAGAGGACGACCAGGTTGGGCTGGCCGGCCTCTGCGGCCAGCAGCTTGGAACCCTGCACCACGGCGTCATAGAGGGCGGTCCCGCCGTTGATCTCGGCCTCGAGGCTCCTGATCACCGTCTGCACCCGAGCCCGGTCGGTGGTCAGACCGAGCTCCAGCTTCGGTCTGGTTCCGAACGACATCACCCCGAGCCGGGTTCCTGGCGGCAGCTCCTGGGCGAACCGGGCCGCCGCCTTCCGGGCCCGATCGATGTTGTCGTTCTTGCGCATGCTGCCGCTCGTGTCGACCGCCAGGATCACCGCCAAGATCCCACGATCGCCCTGCGCCTGGCCCAAGGGAGCGACGCCGTTGATCGCGACCACCTGGTTGTTGATCGAGGCGCGGAAGGCGTCGCTGCCGAGCTGCTGGCCTCTGCCCCAGGCGGTCCCGGAGATGGCGACGGTCACCTTGAGCCGGCCCGGGCTGGGATCGCTCTCCCGGAATCGCACCTCGAGCGGTTCCCTCTGCTGGGCGGTGGCGACCCCGCCAAGGAGCGGCAGGCCGAGCAGGAGGCCGGCCAGGAGCAGGACCCCGCGGCTGGTTCGGCGGCTCATCGACGCATCGCCAGGGGGACCGACCCGCTCTCGTGGAGGAACAGGTCGGGCTCGAAGTGGACGCCGTGGTCGCTGAGGCGTTCCAGGAACCGGGGGCGCAGGCCGGTGGGCTGGATGATGCCGCGGAAGCGGCCGTTCTCGTCGATGCCGGCCCGGTAGTCGAACATGAAGATGTCCTGGAGGGTGATGACGTCGCCCTCCATGCCGACGATCTCGGTCACGTGGGTGAGCCGGCGGGAGCCGTCCTTGAGCCGGGACTGGTGGACGATCAGGTTGATGGCCGAGGAGATCTGCTCGCGGATGGCCCGCATGGGGATGTCGACCCCGGCCATCAGCACCATCGTCTCCAGCCGCGACAGCACGTCGCGGGGCGAGTTGGCGTGGACGGTGGTGAGCGAGCCGTCGTGGCCGGTGTTCATGGCCTGGAGCATGTCGAGGGCCTCGCCCCCCCGGACCTCGCCGACCACGATCCGGTCGGGCCGCATCCGCAGGGCGTTACGGACCAGGTCGCGGATGGTGACCTCGCCGCGGCCCTCGATGTTGGGCGGCCGGTACTCCAGCCGCAGCCAGTGGGGCTGGCGCAGCTGCAGCTCGGCGGCGTCCTCGATGGTGACGATGCGCTCGGCCACGGGCAGCCAGGAGGACAGGACGTTCAGGGTGGTCGTCTTGCCCGCGCCGGCCCCGCCCGAGACCAGGATGTTCAGCCGGCCGTTGACCGCCCTGGCCAGGAACTTGGCCACCTTGGCGGACATGGTGCCGAAGGTGACCAGGTCGTCGGCCTGGAAGGGGTCTGGGGAGAACTTCCGCACGGTCAGGTAGGGGCCGCCGTTGACGCACAGCGGCGCGATCACCGCGTTGATCCGGGAGCCATCGGGCAGCCGCGCGTCGACGTACGGGGAGCTCTCGTCGATCCGGCGGCCGACCTGGCCGACCATCTTGTCGATCACCCGGCGCAGGTGGGTCTCGTCGACGAAGCGGCCGTCGGCCGGGTGGATCAGGCCCTCCCGCTCGACGTAGATCACGTCGGGGGCGTTGACCATGATCTCGGTGACGGTCGGGTCGCGCAGGAACGGCTCGATCGGCCCGAAGCCGAGCACGTCGTCGGCGATCTCGGAGACCAGCCGGTGGCGTTCCTGCCTGGTGAGCGGCGTCTCCTCCTCCTCCAGGGCCCGCTGCAGCATCTCGCGGACCTTGGTCTGGAGCTGCTCGGCCGACATCTCCGAGTCGTACAGCCGCGGGCCGAGGGCCTCGACCAGCGCCCGGTGGACCTTCTGGCGCAGCTCGGCCAGCGGGTCGGGCCGGGTCCGGTGCAGCTGGCGCTGGTCGGCCTCGCGGGGCGCGCTCGGGGGCAGGACCCCGGCGGTCTTGGCCCGGGCCAGCCGCTCGTGGAGCGATGACATCGGCGGCTCCTAGGATCGGGCGAACAGCGACCGGCGCTGCTTCTGCTTGGACCGGCCGCGCTGTGGTTCGGTGACGAGGGCGGCAATCCGGCGGATGGCGTCGGACACCGGCCCCTTGGGCTCCTCGAGCATGATCGGGCTGCCCTTGTTCACCGACAGCGGGACCGACCGCGAGGAGGGGATGGTGGTGTCGACCGGCGAGCTGAGCAGCTTCTCCACGTCGGGCAGGCGCAGGCCGACCTTGGAGTCGGCCCGGTTCACCACCACCCGGATGCGGGCCTTGGGGAAGTGGAGCAGCTCCATGGTCTGCAGGGTCAGTCGGAGGTTCTTGATGCTGGGCACGTCCAGGGTGGCCAGCATGACCAGCCAGTCCGACTCGTCGAAGGCGGCCAGCACCGGCTCGGAGAAGGCCGGCGGCGTGTCGATCACCACATAGTCGAAGGCGCTGCGCAGCAGCTTCAGGATGTTGCCGATGGCGCCGGGGTTGATGGTGTCGGCGATGGTCGGCTCGGTCGGCGCGACCAGCGTCCAGACCCCGGAGTCGTGGCGGGTCAGGAACGACTTGAGCGACAGCGCGTCCAGGCCGGGGTTCTCGGTGGCGTCGTGGATGGTGTGGGAGGGGAACAGGTGCAGCATGATGGCGACGTCGCCGAAGTGGAGGTCGAGGTCGACCAGGGCGACCTCGGCCCCGCCCCGGCTGAGCGCGACGGCCAGGTTGGTCGACAGGAACGTCTTGCCGCAGCCGCCCTTGGAGCTGAAGACGGTGATCACCTTGCCGGGGGCGCGGCCCTCGCCGGCGTCGGTGGGCGCGCCGCCGCCG
>Ga0307278_10000764_pt1 | contig 15848 bp, 29 predicted proteins | sample ER_DNA_117_FD_194482 | JGI IMG/M metagenome (GOLD analysis project Ga0307278, IMG submission 194482) | Bulk soil microbial communities from the East River watershed near Crested Butte, Colorado, United States - ER_DNA_117 | ecosystem: Environmental > Terrestrial > Soil > Floodplain | place... | reverse complement strand
GGCTCAGAAAATCCGCATCAGGCTGAAGGGCTACGACCATCAGCAGCTCGACAAGTCGGCTCAGTCGATCGTCGAGACGGCTCAGCGAACCGGCGCCACCATCACCGGTCCTGTACCGCTGCCCACCGAGAAGAACGTGTACTGCGTGATCCGGTCGCCGTTCAAGGACAAGGACTCGCGCGAGCACTTCGAGGTGCGCACGCACAAGCGCCTGATCGACATCCACTCGCCGACCCCGAAGACGGTCGACTCGCTGATGCGGCTCGACCTCCCGGCCGGCGTCGACATCGAGATCAAGCTCTGAGATGAAGGGGATCGTCGGAAGAAAGCTGGGTATGACGCGGGTCTTCGACGCGGAGACCGGCGTCGTGACGCCGGTGACAGTGATCGAGGCCGCGCCGTGTCCCGTCGTGCAGGTCAAGACGGCGGACGCGCACGGCTACGACGCCGTACAGATCGCCTACGACGAAGTCGCGGAGCGCAAGCTGACGAAGCCGAAGGCCGGCCACCTGAAGAAGAACGACGTGGACGGCGCGTACCGCCACCTGCTCGAGCTGCGAGGACAGAGCGAGCTCATCGTCGGCGAGAACGTCACCGTCGAGGCTTTCCAGCCCGGCGAGAAGATCAAGGTGACGGGCGTCTCGCACGGGAAGGGCTTCGCCGGCACGATCAAGCGGCACAACTTCCATCGCGGCCCGAAGACGCACGGCTCGCACAACATCCGCAAGCCGGGCTCGATCGGTGCGTCGGCGACGCCGTCGCGTGTGTTCAAGGGCATGAAGATGGCCGGCCGGATGGGCGGGAAGCGGGTCACGCAGGTCGGCCTCGTGATCCACGAGATCGACACGGAGCGCAACCTCTTGCTCGTCAAGGGCGCCGTGCCGGGACCGAAGAACGGCTTCGTCGAAGTGCGGGAGGTCAGCTGATGGCTGCTCCTAAGGCGCCGCTGCTCGATGCGGCCGGGAAGTCGTCTAAGGACGTCACGCTCGAGGAAGCCTTGTTCGCCGCCGAGGTGAAGCCGCACGTCGTCCACGAGACCGTCCGCGCCGAGATGAACGCCGACCGGCGTGGCACACGCGCTGCGAAGAGCCGCGGGCTCGTCGCCGGCGGCCGTGCGAAGCCGTGGCGGCAGAAGGGCACGGGTCGCGCCCGCGCGGGCACGACGCGCGCGCCGCATTGGACCGGCGGCGGCGTCGCTTTTCCGCCGACCCCGCGCGACTTCGAGGTCAAGGTCAACCGCAAGGCTCGCCGCTCGGCGCTCCGCGCCGTGCTCTCCGAGCACGCGGCGAACGGCACCTTCGGCGTCCTCGACGGCTCCGGCTTCTCGGAGCCATCGACACGAAAGGCGGCGGACCTGCTGTCGCAGTGGGGCAAGGAGTTCCCGCTCGTCCTCGTTGCCGGCGACGACGAACCGAACGTGACCAAGTCTTTCCGCAATCTGGAGCGCGCCGTGGTCGTGACGCCGGGCGAGCTCGAGGTCGCTGCGCTCGTCTGGGCACGCTCGGTGCTCGTGACGCAGGACGCACTCGACCGGGTGAAGGCGAGGGCGACCTGATGAGCCTTCATCCGAACGAGGTCCTGCTCGCGCCGCTCGTGTCGGAAAAGAGCTACGCGCAGATCGAGGACAGCAACACGTACTCGTTCCGCATCCATCCCGATGCGCATAAGACGCAGGTCCGGCAGGCTGTCGAAGAGCTGTTCGGGGTCAAGGTGCTGCGCGTGAACGTCTCCAAGGTGCAGGCGAAGCCGAAGCGCCGTGGGTTCCACAAGGGCACGAGGCCCGGCTGGAAAAAGGCAATCGTGCAGCTCCAGCAGGGCGACACGATCGAGATCTTCTCAGGAGCACAGGTCTGATGGCCATCCGCCGCTACAAGCCGACCTCGCCCGGCCGCCGCTTCATGACCGTCTCGACGTTCGAGGAGGTCACGAAGTCGAAGCCGGACAAGGCGCTGACCACCAAGCTGACCAAGAAGGGCGGCCGCAACAACATGGGCCGCATTACGACGCGTCACCAGGGCGGCGGACACAAGCGCCGCTACCGGGTGGTCGATTTCAAGCGCCTGAAGGACGGCGTGCCGGCGAAGGTCGCCGCGATCGAGTACGACCCCAACAGGTCGGCCCGCATCGCGCTGCTGCACTACGCCGACGGCGCGAAGAGCTACATCCTGGCTCCGGCGCGGCTCCGGGTCGGCGCAACGGTCGAGTCGGGTCCGGCCGCCGACATCCGTCCCGGCAACGCGCTCCCGCTCGAGAACATCCCGACGGGGACGCTCGTCCACAACGTCGAGCTCAAGCCCGGCCGGGGCGGCCAGATGGCGCGCAGCGCCGGCTCCGGCGTCCAGCTCGTCGCGAAGGACGAGGGCTACGGGGTGCTCCGGCTCCCGTCCGGCGAGATGCGCCGCGTGCCGCTAACCTGCCGCGCGACGGTCGGACAGGTCGGTAACGTCGACCACGAGAACGTCACCGGCGGCAAGGCAGGCCGCTCGCGCTGGCAGGGCAAGCGCCCGACCGTGCGCGGTTCCGCGATGAACCCCGTCGACCATCCGCACGGCGGCGGCGAGGGGAAGTCGAAGGGCGGGCGCCATCCCGTGACGCCGTGGGGTGTGCCGACGCTCGGCAAGCGCACGCGTCGCAAGCACAAGGAGTCCAACAAGTTGATCGTCCGCGCCAGGCGGCGCGGAAAGGAGAAGCGCTAAGTGAGCCGCAGCAGCAAGAAAGGGCCTTTCGTCGAGGAGCGGCTGATGAGCCGCATCGAGGGCATGAACGAGAGGAACGAGAAGCGGATGATCCGCACCTGGTCGCGTACGTCCACCGTCTTCCCGGAGATGGTCGGGCACACGATCGCCGTCCACGACGGCCGCAAGCACGTGCCGGTTTTCGTCTCCGAGCAGATGGTCGGTCATAAGCTCGGCGAGTTCGCGCCCACGCGGACGTTCCGCGCTCACTCGGGCGACCGCAAGACCGAGGTGAAGAAGCGCACCTGATGAGTACCGTCGAGAAACCACGCGAAGTGCGCGCGCAGGCGAAGTACGTGCGCATGTCGCCGCGTAAGGCGCGACTCGTTGCGGAGCACATCCGCGGCCGCAGCGTGCCCGAGGCGCGGGCCGTGCTCGCGTTCACCGCACGCGAGGCCGCCGCGGAGATCGACAAGGTGCTCCAGTCGGCCGTCTCGAACGCGGAGGCGAATCACGGCATCGCCGAAGACCGCCTCTACATCTCGGCGGCGTACGTCGACGGCGGCCCAGTGATGAAGCGCTGGCGCGCGCGTGCGCGTGGCCGCGTCGCACGGATTCGCAAGCGGACGTGTCACATCACCGTGCGGCTGACCGAGCGGCCCGAAGCCGTCGTCGCGGCCCCGCCGCCGCCTGCCGCAGAGACCGCAACCGAGGAAACACCGAAGCCGAAGCGCAACCCTGCCGCCAAGAAGACGACGACCGCAAAGAAGACTCCCGCGAAGAAGAAAGCGAGCGCGAAGTAATGGGCCAGAAAGTTCACCCCGGCGGGATGCGCGTCGGCGTCATCCACGACTGGAAGTCGAACTGGTACACGGGCAAGAAGGAATTTCCCGGCTACCTGATCGAGGACATCAAGATCCGCGACCACATCACGGGGAAGCTCTCGCACGCCGGTCTGTCCGACATCCTGATCCGCAAGGACAAGCAGCGGATCACGGTGGACATCTACACCGCGCGGCCGGGCATCGTGATCGGCAAGTCGGGCGTCGAGGTCGACGCGCTGCGCAAAGAGCTGCATGCGATCACCAAGAAGAACGTCCACATCAACATCAACGAGATCAAGCGTCCCGAGCTCGACGCGAAGCTCGTTGCCCAGTCGATCGCTGAGCAGCTGCAGAACCGCGTCAGCTTTCGTCGCGCGATGAAGCGCGCGCTCGCGTCGGGGATCCGCTCCGGCGCGAAGGGCGTGCGCATCCAATGCGGCGGACGGCTCGGCGGCACCGAGATGAGCCGCTCCGAGGCGTACTCCGAGGGACGTGTTCCGCTGCACACGATCCGCGCGGACATCGACTACGGCTTCGTCGAGGCGAAGACCACCTTCGGCCGCATCGGCGTAAAGGTTTGGATCAACAAGGGCGAGATCATGCCGGAGGGCTACGGCGGCCTTGACACCGAGAAGGACGTGCGTCTCGGCGAGCAGGACCAGGCTCGCCGTCGGCGCGCGAACGTAGAGGGCCTCGGCGCGTCCCGCGAGAGCGGGCGCGACCGGCAGCGCGACCGCGAAGGCCTCGGGCCGGTGCGTCCGTCCCGCCGAGGGCGCGGCGGACAGGCCGGCCGCGGCGGTCAGACCCGCGGGCGCGGCGCTCCGCGCGACCGCACGCGTGGCCAGGACAACGTCGAGAAGCCGCGCACGGACGAGACGGCAACGTCCGCCGAGGGCCGCGAGCAGCCCCCGGTCGAGCCGAAGGTGGAGACCACTCCGCCGGCCGTTGCCGACGCACCTGACAGCACGACTCCGAAGCAGCAGACCGAGGACCCGACCAAACAGGAAAAGGCTGACCAGTAGTGCTGCTCCCGAAGAAGACGAAGTACCGGAAGTACCAGCGCGGGCGCCGGCGCGGCTACGCGAAGGGTCAGACGACCGTGCAGTTCGGCGACTATGGCCTGAAGGCGCTCGAGACCGGCTGGGTCACCAACCGGCAGATCGAGGCTGCCCGAATTGCGATGACGCGCAAGATCAAGCGCGGCGGCAAAGTCTGGATCAACGTCTTCCCCGACAAGCCGACGACGCAGAAGCCCGCCGAGACGCGGATGGGCTCGGGCAAGGGCTCGCCGGAGCATTGGGTTGCGGTCGTCAAGCCGGGTCGCGTGATGTTCGAGCTCGCCGGCGTGCCGGAACCGCTCGCAAAGGAAGCGCTCCGCCTGGCCGGGACGAAGCTCCCCCTGAAGACGAAGCTCGTGAAGCGGGAGGCAGATCTCTTTGAAAGCTAGAGACCTGAGGGACATGACGGATGACGAGCTCGAGAACGCCTTGGCCGACCGGCGGCAGGAGTTGTTCAACCTGCGCTTCCAGTCGGCGACGGGCGCGCTCGAGAACAGCGCTCGGCTGAAGCTGGCCAAGCGGGAGATTGCGCGCATCCTCACGGTGCGCGTCGAGCGTGAGGCGAGGTTGGGACAGAGCTAAATGGCTGACGAAGAGAAGAACCAAGAGACAACCGACGAGCAGCAGGCCGACGAGGCCGCAGCCGAGCAGGCTGCGCCCGAGGCGCAGGCCGTCGAAGAGGCTCCCGCTGAGGAGGCTCCTGCTGAGGAGGCTCCCGCCGAGGAGCCGGCTGCCGAGGTGCCGGCCGAAGCGACGGAGGAGGCCCCGGCGACGGAGGCTGAGGATGCTGAGGCTCCTGCAGAGGAGGCCGCGCCGCAGCCTGCTGCCGTGTCCGAAAAGAAGAAAAAGAGCAAGCGCCTGCCGCGTCCGCAGCGGCGCCAGCGCTCCAAGCCGGTGCGCGAGCCCGCAGCCGAGCGGAAGCCGATCACGCGCACGCCGAAGCCCGAGTTCGAGCGCGGCCGCCGGCAGGAACGGCGCGGCGTCGTCGTCTCGAGTGCGATGGACAAGACGATCGTCGTCAAGGTCGACACCATCAAGTCGCATCGGCGGTACAAGAAGGTCGTCCGCCGCAGCGTCAAGTTCCACGCGCACGACGAGCAGAACAGCGCCAACGTCGGCGACATCGTCCGCATCGTCGAGACGCGTCCGCTCTCGAAGACGAAGCACTGGCGACTGGTGCAGATCGTGGAGGCAGCGAAGTGATCCAGCAGGAGTCCAGATTGCGCGTCGCCGACAACACCGGCGCCCGCGAGCTCCTGTGCATCCGCGTGAAGGGCGGGTCGCACCGCCGCTACGCGCGCGTCGGCGACATCATCGTCGGCACGGTCAAGCTCGCCGCCCCGCAAGGTGCGGTGAAGAAGGGCGAGGTCGTGCAAGCCGTCGTCGTGCGCACCAAGAAGCCGTTCGGCCGCGACGACGGGACGACGATCGCGTTCGACGAGAACGCCGCCGTGATCATCGACAACCAACGAAACCCGCGAGGTACCCGCATCTTCGGGCCGGTCGCCCGTGAGCTGCGCGAGAAGAACTTCATGAAAATCGTTTCCCTGGCGCCGGAGGTGCTCTGAGTTGGCGCACACCATGAGAATCCGTAAGGGCGATCTCGTCCACATCTTGAGCGGCAAGGACCGCGGCAAGCAGGGCCGTGTCATCGACGCGCGGCCCAAGGACAAGAAGGTCATCGTCGAGAACCTCAACATCGTCAAGCGGCACACGAAGCCGCGGCCGATCCAGAACACGAGCCGCATGGGCAGCGCCGGCATGACGCCCGGCGGCGTGATCGAAAAGGCGGCGCCGCTGCCGGTCGGCAACGTGATGATCGTCTGCCCGGTCTGCAACCGGCCGACGCGGGTCGGGATGAAGGAGCGGGAGTCGCACGGAGAGATGGTCAAGGTGCGCGTCTGTAAGCGCATCGACTGCGGCGAGGAGATCGATCGATGAGCACCACCGTCCGCGAAGTCCGCAAGGAAGCTGCGCGCGCGTCGTACGCGCCGCGCCTGAAGGTGCTCTACGAGCAGGAGCTGCGCTCACGCCTGAAGGACGAGCTCAGCCTCTCGTCCGTAATGGACGTTCCGCACGTCGAGAAGATCACGCTGAACATGGGCGTCGGCGAGGCAAAGACCGACGCGAAGCAGCTCGACTCGGCGGTCGAGGAGCTGACGACGATCGCGGGCCAGCGCGCGCAGGTGCGGCGCGCACGCAAGTCGATCGCCCAGTTCAAGATCCGCGAGGGCATGCCGATCGGCGCGAAGGTCACGCTGCGCGGCGCCCGCATGTACGAGTTCCTCGACCGGCTGATCGCGATCGCGCTCCCGCGCATCCGCGACTTCCGCGGTCTGAGCCCAAGCTCGTTCGACGGCCGCGGCAACTACTCGCTCGGCATCCGCGAACAGATCATCTTTCCGGAGATCGACTACGACGACATCCAGCAAGTCCGCGGCCTCGACGTCGCGATTACCACCTCCGCGAAGACGGACGAGCAGGCGCTCGCGCTACTGCGCGGCCTCGGCATGCCCTTCGCGGCGGACGGAAGGGAGCAATAGCACCGCATGGCCAAGAAGTCACTCGTCGTCAAGCAGTCCCGCCCGCAGCGGTTCAAGGTGCGCAACTACTCGCGCTGCAACCGCTGTGGACGCCCGCGCGCCGTCTTCCGCAAGTTCGGCCTCTGCCGGATCTGCCTGCGGGACCTCGCGCACCAGGGCGTCATCCCGGGCATGACCAAAAGCAGCTGGTAGCCCGATGCTGACCGATCCTGTCGCCGACATGCTCGCCCGCATCCGCAACGCCAACAAGGCGCTGCACGAGAACACCGAGATGCCGACCTCCCGCCTGAAGGTAGGGATCGCGCAGATCCTCAAGGACGAGGGCTACATCTCGGACTTCCATGTCAAGAAGGGCGAGAGCTTCGATACCCTCGTGATCCAGCTGAAGTACGGCCGGAGCCGCGAGAGGATCATCACCGACCTCAAGCGGGTGTCCAAGCCCGGCCGCCGTGTCTACGCGGGCAAGGATCGCCTGCCGCGCGTGCTCGGCGGGATGGGCGTGGCGATCCTGTCGACATCGAACGGGCTCGTCACGTCACGGACTGCGGAGGAGAAGGGAATCGGCGGCGAAGTCGTGTGCTTCGTCTGGTAACGAAATGTCGCGCATCGGAAAACAGCCAATCGAACTGCCTGCGAGCGTGAACGTCTCGCTGTCGCCCGGACGGGTCATGGTCAACGGACCGCTCGGCGAGCTGACGCAAGACATCCCCGTGCGCATGCAGATCGATCAGACCGAGGGCGTCATCACCGTCACGCGCCCGACGGAGCGCGGCGACGACCGCGCGCTGCATGGTCTGACACGGACGCTGATCGCGAACATGGTTGAGGGCGTCACGAAGGGCTTCGAGAAGCGCCTCGAGCTGCAGGGTGTCGGTTACCGGGCTGCGCTGCAGGGCAGCGACCTCCGGCTCGACGTCGGCTATTCCCACCCAGTCGTGATCAAGGCCCCGCAGGGGATCACCTTCGAGGTGCCCGTGCCCACCCAGATCGTCGTCAAGGGCGTCGCCAAGCAGCAGGTCGGTCAGATCGCGGCCGAGATCCGCAAGGTGCGCCCGCCCGAGCCGTACAAGGGCAAGGGGATCCGCTACGAGGGCGAGTACGTGCGCCGGAAGGTCGGAAAGCGCGCCTAAATGGCGACCCTGACCGTCAGAGCAGCGCGACAGCGCCGCCATCGTCGCGTCCGCGGCAAGGTCGCCGGTACGGCCGAGCGGCCGCGCCTCGTCGTCACGCGCTCGAACCGCGGCATCCTTGCGCAGCTCGTCGACGACGCCAACGGCCGCACGATTGCGTCGGCCAGCTGGCTGCAGGTGGCGAAGTCCTTCAAAGGAAACAAGTCGGCGCAGGCGGCGGAGGTCGGCAAGCTGCTCGCCCAGAACGCAAAGACGGCCAAGGTCGGCAACGTGGTGTTCGACCGCGGCGGCTACCTCTACCACGGACGCGTCAAGGCGCTCGCCGATGCAGCGCGCGAAGGGGGACTGAAGTTCTAAGTGAGCACAAGGCCTGAATTCACATCCGTCGAACGCCAGGTGATCGAGCGCGAGGAGAGCCGCGAGCTCAAGGAACGCGTGGTCGAGATCAACCGCGTCGCGAAGGTCGTCAAGGGCGGCCGGCGGTTCTCGTTCACCGCGCTCGTCGTGGTCGGCGACGAGGTCGACCGCGTCGGCGTCGGCTACGGCAAAGCGCGCGAGGTGCCGTTGGCGATCACAAAGGCCGTCGACGACGCGAAGAAGAACCTCTTCACCGTGCCGAAGCACGGCACGACGATCACCCACGAGATCCTCGGTCGCTCCGATGCCGCGCGCGTGCTGCTGCGCCCGGCGAGTGAAGGAACGGGCGTGATCGCGGGTGGCGGTGTCCGCGCCGTGCTCGAGCTGGCCGGGATCCGCGACATCCTCGCGAAGAGTCTCGGCACGACGAACCCGATCAACATGGCGAAGGCGACCGTGAACGGCCTCAAGAGCCTCCGCCGGCCGGAGGACGTCGCCAAGATGCGCGGCCTCTCCGTCTCGCAGGTTCTTCCGTACAAGGCGCCCGAGCCGGCGCCGCAGGAGACTGGGAATGGCGAAAGTCCGGATAACGCAGATTCGTAGCCAGATCGGCGAGACGGGGAAGCACCGTGGCACGCTGCGGGCACTCGGCCTCCGCAAGATCGGCCAGACCGTCGAGCACGACGAGACGCCGGTCCTGGCAGGCATGCTGCGGAAGGTCCGCCACCTGGTGAGGGTCGACAATGGCTGAGCAGCTCAATCTTTCGTCACTGAAGCCGGCGCAGAGCCGCAAGGAGCGCAAGCGCGTCGGCCGCGGCCTCGGCTCGGGCAGGGGCCGGTACTCCGGCCGAGGCATCAAGGGCCAGAAGTCGCGCGCGGGCTCGCACAAGATGCGCGCCGGCTTCGAGGGCGGCCAGATGCCGATCTACATGCGCCTGGGCAAGCAGCGCGGCTCCACGTCGAAAGACGCGATGCCGATCGGCCCGTTCCGCACGTCGACGGCCCCGGTCAACGTCGGCTCGCTCGACCGCTTCGAAGACGGGGCGGAGGTCACGCCGGAGTCCCTTGTCGAGCGAGGGCTGCTCAAGAACACGAAGACGGACGTGAAGATCCTCGGCAACGGCGAGCTGAAGAAGAAGCTGACGGTCCGCGTGCACGCGATCTCCGCGACGGCGCGGGAGAAGGTCGAGGCGGCCGGGGGAACCGTTTCGCTACTCCGCGAGCCGAAGCCCAAGAAGCCGAAGCGCGCGAAGCCTGCGCCGGCGGCGCAAGCCGAAGAGCCGGAGCCCACGGAAGAAGTACCGGCAGCCGAAGAAGCAGCACCCGCCGCCGAGGAGGAGTAGGTGTTCTCCTGGCTCGCCAACGCGTGGCGCGTCCCGGAGTTGCGGAAGCGGCTGCTCTTCACGTTCATGATCCTCGCGCTCTACCGCCTCGGCTCGTGGATCCCCGCGCCGGGCGTCGACTCCGGCACGATCAAGGACTACTTCAACGGGCGCGGGGGCACGATCCTCGGCCTGCTCAGCGTCTTCTCGGGCGGTGCGCTTTCACGCTTTGCGCTCTTCGCCCTGGGGATCATGCCCTACGTCACCGCGTCGATCATCTTGCAGTTGATGACGGTCGTCGTGCCGAAGCTCGAGCAGCTGCAGAAGGAAGGCGAGTCCGGCTACGCGAAGATCAACCAGTACACGCGGTACCTGACCGTGGGCCTCGCGGCCGCGCAGGCGACCGGCTATGCATACCTGTTCAAGCGCGCGGGCAACCTCGAGGCGAACAGCGGGCGCATCGTGCTCATCGTCGTCACGCTAACGGCCGGCACGACGCTGCTGATGTGGATGGGCGAGCTGATCACCAAGCGCGGGGTCGGCAACGGCATCTCGCTGCTCATCTTTGCCTCGATCCTCGCGTCCGCCCCGACCGGGATTGCAGCCTGGTACAACGGTGGGACGATGGAGCGGCTGTTCTTCCCGCTCGTCGCCGTCGCGATCGTCGCCGCCGTCGTCTTCATCCAGGAAGGGCAGCGACGCATCCCGATTCAGTACGCCAAGCGCATGGTCGGACGGCGCCAGACGGCGGGCGGCTCGACGTACCTGCCGCTGCGCGTGAACATGGCCGGTGTCATCCCGGTCATCTTCGCGGCGGCGGTGATGGCGTTCCCGCCGACGATCGCCCAGTTCTTCCCGGCCACGCAGAGCTGGATCAACGCGCACTTCTCCTACGGGTCGCTGCTCTACATCGGGCTCGAGGGATTGCTGATCATCATCTTCACCTACTTCTACACCGCGGTCCAGTTCAATCCGGTCGACCAGGCCGACAACCTCCGCCGCTACGGCGGCTACATCCCCGGCATCCGGCCCGGGGCTCCGACCGCGCAATATCTCGACCGCGTCCTGACGCGCTTGACGCTGCCGGGGTCGCTCTACCTGGCTGCGGTTGCCGTTCTCCCGAGCATCTTCATCAAGTACGGAGGGTTCTCGCAGGCCACCTCCCGCGCACTCGGCGGCACGTCGGTGCTGATCGTCGTCGGCGTCGCGCTAGACACGATGCGGCAGATGGAGTCGCAGATGATGGCGCGCTCCTACGAAGGCTTCCTCAAGTAGCTCCATGCCGCTGAACGTCCTGCTCCTCGGCCCGCAGGGTGCAGGCAAGGGCACCCAGGCCAACCGCATCTCCGCGGAATACGGCATCCCGCACATCGCGAGCGGCGAGATCCTGCGCGCGGAGATGCAGGCGGACACCGAGCTCGGCCGGCGCGTGAAGGACGTCTACGACCGCGGCGACCTCGTCTCGGATGATCTGATGATCGAGCTGATCCGGACGCGGCTCGGGCAGCCGGACACGGAGGTGGGCTTCGTCCTCGACGGTTTTCCCCGCACGACGGTGCAGGCGGAAGCCCTCGACGCGATGTTCAACGAGATCGGCCGTTCGTTCAGCGTCGTCTTCGCGCTCCAGATCCCGGACGAGGTCGCGTTCGAGCGCCTGCGCAAGCGCGCCGAGATCGAGGGCCGCGCGGACGACACCGACGAGGCGATCCGCCGCCGGCTCGAGAATTACCACCGCGAGACGGAGCCGCTGATCGAGTACTACCGCGTGCGGGGTAACCTGGTCCCGATCCACGGTGACCGCAGCGAGAACGAGGTCTTCGCGGAGATCCAGTCAGCTTTGGAGCAGGTGCCCGCTTGATCATCAGGAAGTCGACTCAGGAAGTCGAGGGAATGGCACGAGCCGGCGAGCTCGTCGCTGAAACCATTGCGCTGCTCGGTGAGCAGGTCCAGCCGGGCATCACGACCGGCGAGCTCGACCGGATCGCGGAGGAGTTCATCCGCGAGCACGGCGGCGTCCCGACGTCGAAGGGCTACCGCGGCTTCCCGGCCGCGACGTGCATCTCGCCCAACGCGATGGTCGTGCACGGCATCCCCGGCGAGCACCGTGTTGAGGAGGGCGACCTGATCTCCGTCGACGTCGGCATCACGCTCGAAGGCCTCGTCGCCGACAGCGCGTACACGTTCGCGGTCGGCGACGTCGACGACGAGGCGGCCCGGCTCCTCGAAGCAGGCAAGCAGGCGCTCGAGGCCGGGATCGAGCAGGCGCGGGCCGGAAACCGCGTCGGCGACATCTCGCACGCCGTCCAGGAGGTCGTCGAGGGTGCCGGCTTCGCCGTCGTCCGCTCGCTCGTCGGGCACGGAGTCGGCCGCTCGTACCACGAGGAGCCCCAGATCCCCAACTTCGGCGAGCCGGGGCGCGGGCCGCTGCTCCAGACCGGGATGACCCTGGCGATCGAGCCGATGATCACGGCCGGCGGCCCCGACGTCTACCTCCACGACGACGAGTGGTCGATCTCGACCCAGGACGGCTCGCTCGCGGCGCACTTCGAGCACACGGTCGCTGTGACCGACGGCTCTCCGCGGGTCCTCACCTCGGCGAAAACGCCTGCAAGGGCCGGTTTGCTACCATAATCGGCTCGCGGCGGGGGGTCCCGCCGCATTTTCGTGCGCAGGCACAGGAAGGCGAATTGGCGAACAAAGAAGAGAAAATCGAGGTCGAAGGCGAGATCACCGAGGCGCTCCCGAGCACGATGTTCCGGGTGCAGATCGACGGTGGTCACTCAGTCCTCGCCACCATCTCCGGGAAGATGCGCAAGCACTACATCCGCATTCTCCCCGGCGACAAGGTGAAGGTGGAGCTCTCTCCCTACGACCTGACCCGCGGACGAATCACCTACAGGCACCGATAGGACGAGCAATGAAAGTACGAGCATCAGTCAAGGCCATGTGCGAGCGCTGCCGTGTGATCAAGCGGCACGGTAAGACCATGGTCATCTGCACGAATCCGCGACACAAGCAAAGGCAGGGGTAGGCCAGTGGCACGGATCGCGGGCGTCAATCTCCCGAATCAGAAGCGGCTCGAGGTCGGGCTGACGTACATCTACGGGATCGGCCAGCCGACGGCGCGCAAGGTCGCAGCCGGGCTTGGTCTGGACCCGAACACCAAGATCCGCGACCTCACGGACGACGAGGTCACGAAGCTGCGCCAGTACATCGACGAGAACCTCCAGGTCGAGGGCGACCTTCGCCGCGAGCGCTCGCAGGCGATCAAGCGCCTCGGCGAGATCGGCTCGTACCGGGGGATTCGCCACCGCCGCGGCCTCCCGGTCAACGGCCAGCGCACCCGCACCAACGCGCGGACCCGCAAGGGCCCTGCGAAGACCGTCAGCCGCGGTAAGAGAGCGACGGCGAAGACTTAAATGGCGCCGCCTCGGAAGACTGCGGCCAGAGGCCGCACGCGCCGCCGCGTGCGCAAGAACATCGCCATCGGCCAGGCACACATCAAGACGTCGTTCAACAACACAATCGTCGCGCTGACGGACAAGGACGGCAACGTGATCGCGTGGGAGTCCGCCGGCTCCGCAGGCTTCAAAGGCTCGCGCAAGTCGACGCCGTTCGCCGCACAGGTCACGGCCGACTCGTGCGCGCGCAAGGGCATGGAGCACGGCTTGCAGAAGGTCGAGGTCTTCGTGAAGGGCCCGGGCTCGGGACGTGAGACTGCGATTCGCTCGCTGCAGGCGGCGGGCCTCGAGATCCTCGGGGTCAAGGACGTGACGCCGCAGGCGCACAACGGCGTCCGGCCGCGCAAGCGGAGGCGCGTTTAATGGCCCGCGATCGTTCCCCCAAGTGCAAGCAGTGCCGCCGCGAGGGCATGAAGCTCTTCCTCAAGGGCGAGCGCTGCCTGACGGAGAAGTGTGCGATCGAGCGCCGGTCGTATCCGCCGGGCGAGCATGGGCGCGGCCGCATCAAGCAGTCCGAGTACCTGCTGCAGCTGCGCGAGAAGCAGAAGGCGCGCCGCTACTACGGCCTGCTCGAGAAGCAGTTCCGCACGTACTACGCGAAGGCGACCAAGAGCACGGGTGTGACCGGCGAGACGCTGCTGCGCATGCTCGAGACGCGTCTCGACAACGTCGTCTACCGCCTCGGGTTCGCGGCCTCGCGCGCCCAGGCACGACAGCTCGTGCGCCACGGGCACTTCCAGGTGAACGGGCGGCGCGTGAACATCCCGAGCTACCAGGTCAAGCCGGACGACGTGATCACCGTTCCGGCCTCGTCCTCGGCTCAGCAGGTCATCCGTGACGCGACCGACCTGACCGCGTCGGTGGCGCCGTGGCTGCAGGCAGACCACGACGGACTGACCGGAAAGATCCTCAAGTTGCCGGAGCGCTCGGAAATCGACACGCCGGTACAGGAATCACTCATCGTCGAGCTCTACTCGAAGTAGAAAGGACCACTTTGGCAACACGTACAAGCCTGATGGAATTCCAGATCCCGAAGATCGTCCACGAGGAAGTGGACGAGCAGCGCGGGGTCTTCGAGATCGAGCCGCTCGACCGCGGCTTCGGTTACACGTTCGGGAACTCGCTGCGCCGCGTGCTGCTCTCATCGCTCGAGGGCGCCGCGGTGACCTCGGTGAAGATCGAGGGCATCTCGCACGAGTTCACGACGCTCCAGGGCGTTCGCGAGGACGTCACGGACATCATCCTCAACCTGAAGAGCCTCGTCTGCCGCCTCCACGGCGACTCGCCTGAGGTCGAAGTGCACGTCGCAAAGCGCGGGTCCGGCGTGGTCAAGGCGTCCGACATCGAGGCGCCGGCCGAGCTCGAGATCCTCAACCAGGACCTGGAGATCGCCCACCTGTCCGACAAGGGCAAGCTCGAGATGACGCTCACCATCGGCCGTGGCCGCGGCTACGTGCCGGCGGAGCTGAACCGTGGGCCCGAGCACACGATCGGCGTCATCCCGATCGACTCGATGTTCTCGCCGGTGCGACGCGTTGCGTACGACGTCGAGGCCGCTCGTGTCGGTCAGCGCACCGACTACGACAAGCTTCGTCTCGACGTGACCACCGACGGCTCGCTGTCGCCGAAGGATGCGATCGCGCAGGCGTCGGAGATCCTGATCAAGCAGCTGGCCATCTTCACCGACCTCGATCGCATCGAGGGCTTCGGCGAGGCAGCGGCAGTCGACGGCGCTCCGGCGGAGATGCCGCTCGCACACGGGATGGAGAACTTCCCGATCGAGGAGCTCGAGCTGGGCGTGCGCTCGTACAACTGCCTCAAGCGCGTCGGCATCGAGACGATCGGCGACCTCGTCGTGAAGACCGAGGCCGAGCTGGCCGCGATCCCGAACTTCGGCAAGAAGTCCGTCGAGGAGGTCAAGGAGACTCTGTCCGCGCACGGTCTGACGCTGCGCGGCGACGAGAGCGGGAACGGCGGCCTTTAGCAGTGCGCCACCGTCGCGCAGGCAAGAAGCTGGGGCGCGACTCGGCGCACCGCAAGGCGCTCTACTCGAATCTCGCGGGCGCGCTGATCGAGCACGGCCGGATCAAGACCACCGAGGCGAAGGCCAAGGCGGTCAAGCCGTTCGCGGAGCAGATGATCACACTCGGCAAGCGCGGTGACCTCCACGCCAGGAGGCTCGCGCTCGCCGAGTTGCGCTCCCAGGACGTCGTGCACCAGCTCTTTGCCGACGTCGCGCCACGGTTTGCGGATCGGCCCGGTGGCTACACGCGGATCGTGAAGCTCGGGCCGCGGAACGGCGATGCCGCGGCGATGGTGTACCTCGAGCTCGTGGACTACCAGCCGGCCGGGACCGTGCCGGCGTCGCCGACCGCGGCTTCGTAGTCTTTCGACATGTTGCTGCTCGGCGGGATCCTGCTCGCCGTGTTCGTCGTCCCGTGGCCGTGGGGCATCGCCACTGTGCTCGTGGGCGGGCTT
>Ga0307278_10000763_pt1 | contig 15860 bp, 17 predicted proteins | sample ER_DNA_117_FD_194482 | JGI IMG/M metagenome (GOLD analysis project Ga0307278, IMG submission 194482) | Bulk soil microbial communities from the East River watershed near Crested Butte, Colorado, United States - ER_DNA_117 | ecosystem: Environmental > Terrestrial > Soil > Floodplain | place... | reverse complement strand
TCCACGAACCACGGGTCGATCGACGAGGCCGCGGCCACCTCCTCGACCGTGCAGCCGTCCCGCAGCGCCCGCATGACGTGGTGCAGGCGCTGCTCGGTCGGCACCGCCACGTCGGCGAGGAGCTGCACGGGACCGGAGGCCAGAGCAAGACCGGAAGCCCGGGGGCCCGATTCCGAAGCGGGAGCCCGGGGGGGTTCGGGGGGGCGCTTGTTGCCCCCCCGATGGGACGATCCTGCCTCGGGTTGTGCCTCCCGGCCGCCGTCCTGGCCGGCATCGAGCGGCAACGACGATCCTGCCTCGGGTTGTGCCTCCCAGACACCCTCGGAACCGGTCTCGAGCGACCGAAAGGCCTTCTGCAGCGCCTCCGGGAACGTGCGGCCGATCGCCATGACCTCCCCGACCGACTTCATCCTGGTGGTCAGCGCCGGGTCGGCGCCCGGGAACTTCTCGAACGCGAACCTGGGCACCTTGCACACGACGTAGTCGATGGTCGGCTCGAAGGCGGCGGCGGTCTTGCCGGTCACCTCGTTGCGGATCTCGTCGAGGGTGAAGCCGACCGCGAGCAGGGCGGCGACCTTCGCGATCGGGAACCCGGTCGCCTTGGAGGCCAGCGCGGAGGAGCGGGAGACCCTGGGGTTCATCTCGATCACCACCCGGCGGCCGCTGGCCGGGTCGACCGCGAACTGCACGTTCGCGCCGCCCGTCTCGACCCCGACGGCCCGCAGCACCGTGATCGCGTCGTCCCGCATCGCCTGATACTCGACGTCGGACAGGGTCATCTGGGGCGCGACCGTGATCGAGTCGCCGGTGTGCACCCCCATCGGGTCGAGGTTCTCGATCGAGCAGACGACCACCGCGTTGTCGGCCCGGTCACGCATCACCTCGAGCTCGAACTCCTTCCAGCCGAGCACCGCCTCCTCGAGCAGCACCCGGTGGACCGGGCTGGCAGCGAGCCCCTGGCCGAGCAGCTCGGCGAGCTGGTCCTGGCGGTGGGCCACGCCCCCGCCCCAGCCCCCCAGCGTGAACGAGGGCCGCAGGACCACGGGCAGACCGAGCTCGGCGACGGCGGCGAGGCCGTCGTCGACCGACCCCACCTCGATCCCGCGGGGCAGCTCGAGTCCGGTCGCCCTGCAGACCTCGGTGAACGCCCGGCGGGACTCGGCCCGCCTGACCGCCTCGACGGTGGCGCCGACGAGCCGGGTCCCGGCCCGTTCCAGGGCGCCGCTCTCAGTCAGCTCGACGGCCAGGTTGAGGGCGGTCTGGCCGCCGAGGGTGGGCAGCAGCGCGTCCGGCCGCTCGGCGTCGAGCACCGCTCCGACCCGCTCGGCGGTGAGCGGCTCGAGGTAGGTGGCGTCGGCCACCTCGGGGTCGGTCATGATCGTGGCCGGGTTGGAGTTGACCAGGACCACGCGCAGGCCGAGGGCGCGCAGGGCCCGGCATGCCTGGGTGCCCGAGTAGTCGAACTCGGCCGCCTGGCCGATCACGATCGGCCCTGACCCGACGACCAGGACGGAGCGGAGGTCGCTGCGGAGCGGCATCAGCCCTCCGGTCCGAGCACGGGGTCGCGCGCCTCGCGGGCGGCCGGCGGCCCCAGCCGGTCAGCCGCCGGATCCGGCTCCCCGCCCGCCCGGCCAGTGGCTCCCGGCTCCCCGCCCGCCGCCTCGGCGGCTGCATGGGTGTAGGCGGACTGGCCGGCATCCCAGCCGTCGTACAGGCCCTTGCGGATGGCCTCGGCCCAGAGGGCGCGCACCTGGGCGGGGGCGAGCAGGCGGAGCCGGATCGCGAACCGGCTCGCCCCCTCGACGCTGGCTACGAGCGTGCGCAGCTTGGCCTCGTCGGCGGCGGTGGTGCGCCGCCCGGTGGGCGAGACGGGCGCCTCGGCCTCGCCCCGCAGGCTCGCCTTGAGCACCAGGGCGCGGTCGAACTCGGCCCGCAGGGCGTCGGCGACCTCGCCGGCCGGGGGCAGGGTCCCCTCGTCGACCCCGCCGAGGGCTCGGAACGTGCGCTGCTCGTCTGCCATGGCGTGCTCCCTCTCTACCCGGAGCGATGGAGCCGGCCGGCGTCCATCGTGATGGCGAAGCGCTGGAACAGCGGGTGGGCGTCGTGGGGGCCGGGGGCGGCCTCCGGGTGGTACTGGACCGAGAAGGCGGGCGCGTCGAGGCATTCCAGGCCCTCGACCACTCCGTCGTTGGCGTTGCGGTAGGTGATCCGGACGCTGGCCGGCAGGCTCTGGGCGTCGACCGCGAACCCGTGGTTGTGGCTGGTGACCGCGACCCGGCCGGTGACCACCTCGACGACCGGCTGGTTCACGCCCCGGTGCCCGAAGGGCAGGCGCATGGTCCGCCCGCCCACGGCGAGGCCGAGGAGCTGGTGGCCGAGGCAGATGCCGAAGAGCGGCACCCGCCCGAGCAGCCCGGCGGTCGCCGCCACACCACCCACGACGGTGGCCGGGTCGCCCGGGCCGTTGGACAGCATCACGCCGTCCGGCTTCCAGGCAAGCACGTCGGCGGCCGGCGTCGACGCGGGCACCACCCGCACCCGGGCGCCGAGCCGGCGCAGCCGCCGGCCGATGTTGGCCTTGGCCCCGAAGTCGTAGAGCACGACCCGGTAGCGCTCCTCCCCGTCGGCGGGCAGCTCCACGGGGTCGGCGCGCGTCACCCTGTCGACCAGGGCGAGGCCGGTCGGGTCGGGTGCGTCCAGGGCGAGCCGGCGCAGGGCCTCGGCGTCGCCGGTCTCGGTGGACAGCGCGCCCCGCATCGCCCCGGCGGTGCGCAGGTGGCGGACCAGTCGCCGCGTGTCCAGGCCCTCGACCCCGGGCACCCTGGCCGCCTCCAGCTCCTCGGCCAGGCTGCGCTCGGCCCGCCAGCTCGACGGGCGCCTGGCCGCCTGGCGGACAAGGAACGCCGCCACCTGCACCCGGTCGGACTCGGCGTCGGCCGCGGTGGTGCCGTAGTTGCCCACCTCGGGGGCGGCCATGCACACCAGCTGCCCGTGGTAGGACGGGTCGGTGAGCACCTCCTGGTAGCCGCTCATGGCCGTGTTGAACACCACCTCCCCGGCTACCGTCCCGCCGCCCGCGAACGCCTCCCCCCGGAACGCGGTCCCGTCCTCGAGCACCAGCAGCGCGGCCCGCGCCTGGCGCCCCTCCGGCCCGGGCACCGTCTGGGGTGCGCCCGCCCGCGCCTGGCGCCCCTCCGGCCCGGGCACCGTCTGGGGTGCGCCCGCCCGCGCCTGGCGCCCCTCCCCCCCGGGCACCGTCTGGGGTGCGCCCGCCCGCATCATCGGACCACCAGGGCGTCAAGGCGCGAGGCCCAGTCGGCGGCGGTAGCCTCGTCGAGGACGAAGCCGGAGCGGAGGCCGGTGCCGCCGAGCCGCCAGTCGACCACCAGCACCCGGGGCGCGTACACCGCCTTGCCGGCGTGGTGGGTGGCGACCTCGGCGCCCTGCAGGACTTCGGCCGGAATGCACCAGGCGCCGGCGGCACCCCGGTCCACGCGGAGCCCGGACGGATCCAGGGCGAGGCCGACGACCGTGCGGCCGAGCAGGCCGTAGCCAGAGAAGCGGCGCACGGTCGAGGGCGCGTAGGTGGTGCCCAGGTAGCGGGCGCCGGCCGCCTCGAGCAGCACGCCGGGCGCGCCAGCGGGAGACGCTGACCCGTGCGCGCCGGCGGCGGACCCAGACCCGGGTACACCCGCGGCGGAGCCAGACCCGGGCATACCGGCGGCGGACCCGGGCGCGCCGGCAGCCGGTGGGCACTCGGGCAGGGGCGGCAGGCCCTGCTGCTGCCGCCGAGCGGTCCGCCGCACCGCGCCCAGCACCAGCCAGGTGGCCAGCCCGGCCAGGGCCGCGACCACGAGCAGGCTGAACGCCCAGCTCATCGGTGCACCCTCAGCGGGTGGTGCACCCTCACCGGGTCACCTGCCCGTCGCGGACGGTGAACCTGCCCCGCAGCAGGACGTGGACAACCCGGCCGGTCAGCTCGCGCCCGTGGTAGGGCGTGTTGCGGGCGCGGCTGGCCAGCCTCCCCGCGTCCACCGTCCAGCGTGCCGCCGGGTCGAACACGGCCAGGTTGGCCGGGGCCCCGGCCGCCAGCGGGCCGCCGTGGCCGGGCAGGCGCCGGCAGCGGGCCGGGCCGGCGGTGAGGCGCTCGACCATCTGGGCCAGGGTGAGGAAGCCGGGCTCGACCAGCTCGGTGAGGGCGAGCGCGAGGGCGGTCTCGAGCCCGAGCATCCCGGGCGGGGCGGCCGCCCACTCGACCTCCTTGTCCTCGCGGGCGTGGGGGGCGTGGTCGGTGGCGATCGCGTCCAGGGTGCCGTCGGCCAGGCCGACGCGGACCGCCTCGACGTCGGTCTTCTCGCGCAGGGGCGGGTTGACCTTGAACACCGGGTCGTAGGAGCGGGCCGCCTCGTCGGTGAGGGTGAAATGGTGAGGCGTCGCCTCGGCGGTCACTCGCACCCCGCGGGCCTTGGCCGCCCGGATCAGCTCGACCGCGTTGGCGGTCGAGACATGGCACAGGTGCAGGCGGCCGCCGGTCAGCTCGGCGAGCAGCAGGTCGCGGGCGACCACCATCTCCTCGGCAGCGGCCGGCCAGCCCTGCAGCCCGAGGATGGCCGAGACCTCCCCCTCGTGCATCTGGGCGCCGTCGGTCAGCGAGGCGTCCTCGGCGTGGTCGGCGACGACCGCGTCGAAGGCGCGCACGTACTCGAGGGCCAGCCGCAGCAGGCGGGCCTCCCGGATCGGCCGGCCGTCGTCGGAGAAGCAGTCGACCGCGGCTGCGGACCGGGCCATCGCCCCCAGCTCGGCCAGCTCAGCGCCGCGCTGGCCCACGGTGACCGCTCCGACCGGGAACACGTCGACCAGGCCGACCTCGCGCCCGCGGGCGGCGACCATCTCCACCACCCCGGCGTTGTCGGCCACCGGGTCGGTGTTGGGCATCGGGCACACGGCAGTGAAGCCGCCCAGCGCGGCCGCCCGCGAGCCGGTCTCGATCGTCTCGGCGTCCTCCCGGCCCGGCTCCCGGAAGTGGACGTGCAGGTCGCAGAAGCCGGGGCTGACCACCAGCCCGCCGCAGTCGACGATGCTGGCGCCGGCCGCGTCCAGGCCCTCCCCCACCTCGGCGACGAGGCCGTCCCGGACCAGGACGTCGTGCTGGCCGTCGTGGCCACCGGCCGGGTCGACCAGCCGCCCGCCGCGGAGCAGCACCGCCCCACCCCGCCGCGTCTGGCGACCACTGGGCCGGGTCACCTGGGCACCTCCCCGGCCACCCTCCGGCCGGGTCACCTGGGCACCTCCCCGGCCACCGCCGGGCCGCCGAGCAGCAGGTAGAGCAGGCCCATGCGCACGCTGATGCCGTTGCTCACCTGGCTTGCGATCACCGAGCGCTCGATCGAGTCGGCCACGTCGGCGGCGATCTCGACCCCCCGGTTCATCGGCCCCGGGTGCATCACGATCGCGTGGGGGGCCATCGCGTCCAGCCGCCGGGCGTCCAGCCCGTAGAGGCGGGCGTACTCCCGCAGCGACGGAAAGAAGCCTGCCCGCTGCCGCTCGAGCTGCATGCGCAGCAGCATGACCACGTCCTGCTTGGGCAGCACGGCGTCCAGGTCGTAGGAGACGGTCACCCCCCAGGTCTCGACCCGGGCCGGCAGCAGGGTCGGCGGGGCGACCAGGGTCACCTCGGCGCCCATGGTGGTGAGGGCGAGCACGTTGGACCGGGCGACCCGGGAGTGGAGCACGTCCCCGACGATCGCGACCCGGAGCCCGTCGAAGCTCGGGAAGCGCTGGCGCATCGTGTACAGGTCGAGCAGGGCCTGGGTGGGGTGCTCGTGGGTGCCGTCGCCGGCGTTGACGACCACGGCGTCGACCCACTCGGCCAGGCGCCAGGGCGCGCCCGAGGCGCCGTGGCGGATCACGATCGCGTCCACCCCCATGGCCTCGAGGGTGATCGCGGTGTCCTTCAGGCTCTCGCCCTTGGACACGCTCGAGCCTTTGGCCGAGAAGTTGATGACGTCGGCCGAGAGCCGCTTCGCGGCCAGCTCGAACGAGATCCGGGTGCGGGTCGAGTCCTCGAAGAACAGGTTGCAGACGGTCCGGCCGCGCAGGGTGGGGAGCTTCTTGATGGCCCGGTCGGTGACCGCGGCGAGGTGGGCGGCGGTGTCGAGCACGCGGGTCACGTCCGCGGCCGACAGGTCGGCGGCCGACAGCAGGTGCTTGTTCATGCGCGCGTCCCCCTCCGGGCGGCGGGCGGCGGACCCCCGCTCCGCGCGGGCGGCGGACCCCCGCCGGGCCGGGCAGGGGGGCCGGCGGTTCCGGGGGGCTCAAGGCCAGCCCCCCGGTGGATGACGACGCCGTCGGCGCCGTCGGTCTCGGCCAGGCGGACCCGGACGGCCTCGTCGGCTGCGGTGGGCACGTTCTTGCCCACGTAGTCGGCGCGCAGCGGCAGCTCCCGGTGGCCGCGGTCGACCAGGACGGCGAGCTGGATGGCGCGCGGGCGCCCGAAGTCGACCAGCGCGTCGAGCGCGGCCCGGATCGTGCGGCCGGTGTAGAGCACGTCGTCCACCAGCACGACCACCTTGCCGCCGAGGTCGAAGGGCAGGTGGGTGGCGTGGGTGGCGCCCGGCGGGCGCAGGCCGATGTCGTCGCGGTACATGGTCACGTCGAGCGCGCCGGCCGGGACCGGCCGGCCCTCGATCTCGCCCAGCCTGGCCGCGAGCCGTCCGGCCAGCGGCACGCCCCGGGTGTGGATGCCCACCAGCACCACGTCCCCGGTGCCCTTGTTGCGCTCGACCACCTCGTGGGCGATGCGGGTGAGGGCCCGCCCCACGTCGGCGGCGTCCATGACCGCCACGGAGCTCCCGGACATCAAGAAGCCTCCAGCCCACTCGGGGTGGAGGCGGCATGCGGCAGCATCGTTTGGCTCCCTTCCTGGCCTCTCAGGACCAGCCCTTAAAGGGCGCTCGGTGTTCGGTTGTCCCCGAATGCTAGGCCCCCGGCCGCCGCGCGGCAAACCCGCCGGTCGGGCGCCCGCCGCGCTCAGCGGGTGAGGGCGACCTTGGCCCCCAGGCCGAGGAAGATCGAGCCGCCGACCACGTCGAGCCCGCGGGCCAGGTTGCGGCGGCGGGTCAGGAACCGGTTGAGGCGGCCAGCGGCCAGCCCGACGGTCCCGTCGACGGCGATCTCCACCACCAGGAAGCAGGTGCCCAGCACCAGCAGCTGCAGCGGGACCCGGCCGCGGGCCGGGTCCACGAACTGGGGCAGGAGCGCGACGGTGAACAGCGCCATCTTCGGGTTCAGCAGGTTGGTCACCGTGCCGCGCCACAACGCCCAGCGCGGGCTGCGTGCCCCGTGCCCGCCGCCGACGAGGGCGCCGCCCCGGGCCAGCAGGGTCCGCACGCCGAGCCACACCAGGTAGGCCCCCCCGGCCAGCCGCACGGCGTCGTAGAGCACCGGGGCGGCGCGGAACACCGCGGCCAGGCCGGCCGCGGCGGCGAGCAGGTGGACGGTCTCGCCCAGGGCGACGCCGAGCGCGGCGACGAAGCCGGCCCGGGACCCTCCGCGGATCCCGGTCGCGAGCACGAACAGCATGTCCGGGCCTGGTGTGAGCATCAGCACCGTGATCATGAGCAGGTAGGCGACCAACAAGGAACCGTCCACGATCGACATGGTCTCCTCCATGGTCTCCCCCGGTCTCCGCCTGCCTCCAGAGGTTCTACCCACATCCGCCGCCTATAACCATTATATTAGTTTAGGCAGTGATGGAATACCGCTGAACTGTCAACTCGTCACTAGCATACGGGGTTACGTCCGTAAGGTTACGAACCCGTTGGTGGGCAGCTACCGGGCCCTGACGACGACCGTCCAGAAGATCTTGTCGTCGAGCGTTTGCCGGTTGCCGTCCCGCGTCGGCCACCAGCGTGAGCGTTGTGTACAGGCCGCAGGTGAGGTTGCCGAGGAGCATCCGGAGCAGGAAGCGGCCGAGGCCGACCCCATCGCCGGCCCGGCCTCCCGTCGCCCGGCTACCCGCCCGGACCGCAGCGGGTCCCGCCGGCCCCGGCCGCGTAGCGGATGCCGGCGAGCAGGTGGACGAGGTAGAGCGGCTCCTGGAAGCTCTCGCTGGTGTGGCCCATGGCCGTGTACCAGGCCCGGCCGCCGTCGTACCGGTGGCACCAGGCGATCGGGTGGTCGCCGCCCATCCCGCCGCCAGAGTAGGTCGACTCGTCGAGGGTGGCGAGCACCCGGACCCGGCCGCGGGGGTTGGTCCTGAAGTCGTACCACTCGTCGGTGCGCTCCCAGCGCCGGGGCAACGCCCCGGCCGGGGCGCCGGCGGCCGGCTCGGTGGCGCCGGCGGCCGGCTCGGTGGCGCCGGCGGCCGGCTCGGTGAGGACCACGGCGCGCTGGACGGCCGGGTGGCGCCGGAACCAGGCGCCGACCAGCCCGCCGTACCAGGGCCAGTGGTACTCCGCGTCGGCGGCGGCATGGACGCCGACCCAGCCGCCCCCGCCTCGGAGGTAGCGCTGGAGGGCGGCCTGCTGGCCGCCGTCGAGCACCTCGCCGGTGGTGGACAGGAACACGACGGCCCGGTACGCGGCGAGGCCCTGGCCGATCCGGGTGGCGTCGGCGGTGTCGTCGACCCCGAACCCGTGCTGCTGCCCCAGGCGCCGGATCGCCGCGACCCCGTCCTCGATGGACCGGTGCCGGAAGCCGGCCGTCCTGGTGAACACGAGCACCCGGAACGGCCCGCCGCCGGTGGCGGCCGGAGCGGCCGTCTCCGGCGGCGCCGTGCGGTCCGGCGGGCGGGAGCCTTCCCCGCAGCCGGTCCCGGCGAGGGCCAGCGTGAGGGCTGCCAGCGCGGCCGCCGCGCGTCGCCTCGGTCCAGCTCCCATCCCGCTCACCTCCCCGCCGGGCTCCCGACCCGCCGTAGGATAGTCACCGCGCGGGCCGTCCGCCCTGCGGGGCGGGCCGTGGCCCGCTGTCGACCAGACCTGACGAGCGCCGACCGGACCCGACGAGCCAGGAGCCTGCCACGTGTGCACCGCCGTCCGCATCGTTGTCGCCGCCGCCCAGCGGGAGCGCCGCCTCGAGCTGCGCCGGGCGTCCGTGGCCGCCGAGTGGGAGGTGGTCGGCGAGGCGGCCGATCCCGAGGGCGCCTACCGGGAGGCGGTCGAGCGGCGGGCACGCTTCCTGGTCATGGACGAGAGCGCGGCCGGCCCGCGCCCCGAGGCGATCGCCCGCCGGCTCCGCTCGACCAGCCCGAACGCGTTCGTCGTGGGGATCGGCGAGGTCGCCGGGGCCGACGTGACGGTGCCGGCCGGTGCGCTCGACGGCCTGCGCGACGCGATGCGCGCCCTGCTCCACGGCTCGGGCGACCACCAGCACGCCTGAGGGCCTGAAACGGCACCAGAAGGCTCACCCCGTCGCCTCGCAAGTCCTTTCTGGTCGCCGCGTCGACGTACCGTGCGGACCTCTGCGCTGCTGCTCAGTGCTCCAGCTCCATCTTGACGCTGTCGACGAGCACGCTCTCGCCTCGCGGGAGGGCGGGGGCGACCACCTCCACGACCAGGTGCGAGCCGGGCCGGTGCAGGTAATGGTAGACCTCGATCTGGCGCCAGTCGGTGTTGCGGAGGTCGGTGCCTGCCGAGTCGACCGCGAAGCGGCGGCCGTCGACGTACTCGACCACGTTGACCTGGACGAGGGTGCCCGGCTTGCTGGTGCGGACCCACACGACCGCCTCATAGAGCTGGTTCACCTTGACGTCCGGCTCGACCGGCACGGCCGCGTGCTCGATACCGGCCCTGGTCGCCGCTGCCGACCCCTGGCCGCCGACCAGCTTCACCGACCATTTGCCGTCCTTGGCGGTCGGGATGCGCTCGAGGACCGCCGTACCGATCGGGCGCCAGCCGGCGACGCTGGCCTCGAAGCTCGGATTGGCGATCAGGTGCTCCTCTGCTTCCTTGCCCGGCTGCTGCCCGGCCTTGGCCGCGGTCGTGGGCGGGGCCGTGGCCACCGATGTCGCGGTGGCCGCCTGCGAGCCGGCAGGCGAGCGGTCGGGACGGGACCCGGAGGTACGCACCGCCCAAGCGATCGCCACCGCGAGCACGACCACGAGCAGGCTGCCCGCGGCGACCATCAGGACGGGGTTGCGGACCGGCGGCGAGGGCCCTCGCGGGTCTGCCAGGTGCTTCGGGTCGGTCGGAGTCATGGCGGAACGAGCGCTACCGGGCCAGAACCCGGCGCCCCCGGTAGGCGAAGGCGGCGACCAGGAAGGACCCGAAGGCGACGAGCACGGCCGCCACCGCGAGCACGACTGGGGCGCGGTTGGGCGACCCGGTGTAGGGCAGGGCGCCCCCGGCGGGCAGGCTGCACATAGCGTGCCCGTCGCGCATGACGTGCTCGGTGAACACCAGCCGGCTGCCCTCCGGGGTCGCGACCACCAAGCGGACCCCGAGGACCTGGTTGAGGTCGGCCTTGAGCCTGGTCTTGAACCCGCCCTCGGGCGAGGTGGTCACCATCTGCTTCGACAGCACGGTGCCGTTGTCCTTGTTCACGAGGGTGAGCGCCAGCTCGACGCCCTTCGTGAGCCCCTCGCCCTCGGCGCCGATGCCGGTGCAGCTCATGTCCTCGAGGTAGACCTGGGCATCGGCGGCGGCAGCAGCGGCGGACGGGCGCAGGAGCAGCACGGCCAGCGCGCCCCCGACCAGCAGGAGCCTGGACGACCGCATGCGCCTCCCCTTCTCTCCTTGGTACCCCGGTCTCTTTGGTACCCGGCGGCAGGCGACGGCGTCCGGGCACCCCTCCGGCCCGATCGGCGCTGGTGCGCGCCTTGGGGTGCCTCGACCGGATCGAAGCTTGCCGTGTCAAGCTCGCCCGCCACTATTGGCGAGATGGGACCGCCAAGCAACCGCCTCGAACCTAACCAGGCGCTTGAGCGTTGCGGACCTCGCGGGCCACGCGACCGAGCACGCCGTTGACGAAGCGGCCCGAGTCGGCGGTCGACAGCAGCTTGGCCAGCTCGATTGCCTCGTCCAGCACCACCGCGGTCGGGACCTCGGGCCGGGCCACCAGCTCATAGATGGCGAGCCGGAGGAGGTTGCGGTCCACCAGCGGCATCCGCTCGACCGTCCAGTGCTCGGCGGCCCGCCCGATGCGACCGTCAAGCTCGCCGCGGCGGCGGTCCACCCCGGCGACCAGCTCGACTGTGTAGGGGTCGAGGCGCTCGGCCTCGGGGTGGTCGAGGTGGCGGGCGAGCACGGTGGGGATGGGCTGCTCGAGCACATCGGCCTCGTAGAGGATGTCGAGGGCCCGCCGGCGGGCGGCCGACCGCATCCCGGACGGGGCGAGCGGGTCGGTCACTGCACCCGGGTCAGGTAGGCGCCGCTGCGGGTGTCCACCTTGATGCGGTCGCCGGTCTCGACGAACAGCGGCACCTGCACGACCGAGCCGGTCTCGACCGTGGCCGGCTTGGTCGCCCCGGAGACCCGGTCGCCCTTGATGCCGGGCTCGGTCCCGGTCACGGCCAGCTCGACGCTGGCCGGCAGCTCCACGCCGATCGCGCTGCCCTCGTAGAAGGTCACGTAGGGGGTGGAGCCGTCGACCATCCAGTTGGCGGCGTCGCCGACCGCTCCGGCCTCGACCGCCGACTGCTCGTAGGTCTCGGTGTCCATGAAGTGGAAGCCGGTCTCGTCCCGGTAGAGATACTGCATCGCGCGCTTCTCCAGGATGGCCACCTCGACCGGCTCGGCGGCCCGGAAGGTCTTGTCGAGCACCCGCCCGGTGCGCACGTTCTTCAGCTTGGTGCGCACGAAGGCGCCACCCTTGCCCGGCTTGACGTGCTGGAACTCCACCACGTTCATCAGGTTGCCGTCGATGTTCAGGGTCATCCCGTTCTTCAGGTCGTTCGTGGTTGGCATCGGTGCCTCCTCAAGCCTTGCCAGCGGCTCCGCCGCGCGCCGGGCCGTCCGTCCGTCAGAGTTCGATGAGCTCCCTGGGTGCAGTGGTGAGGAGCTCGTGGCCGCCCGGACGGACGACCGCAAGGTCCTCGATCCGCACGCCGCCGAAGCCGGGAAGGTAGACACCTGGCTCGACGGTCACTGGCGTCCCGCTGGCGATGCTACCACCGGCTCCGGGGCGCACCCACGGCGCCTCGTGGATCTGGAGCCCGACGCCGTGCCCGGTGGGGTGGACGAACGCGTCGCCCAGGCCCGCGTCGGCGATGACCTCCCGGCAGGCGCGGTCGACCTCGCCCGCGACGACCCTGGGACGCAGCGCGGCCAGCCCGGCCGCCTGGGCCCGGAGGACCAGCTGGTAGACCTCGCGCTGGCGCTCGGAGGCACGGCCGAAGGCCACTGTGCGGGTCATGTCGGAGCAGTAGCCGTCGACCCGGGCGCCGAAGTCGAGCTTGACGAAGTCGCCGGCGGCGAGCTCCCGGTCGTTCGGCCGGTGGTGCGGCTCAGCCGCCTGCTCCCCGAAGGCGACGATCGGGTCGAAGGCCAGGCCGTCCCCGCCGAGCCGGCGCATCGACAGCTCGAGGTCGAGCGCGACCTCGCGCTCGGTCATCCCGGCCCGCAAGGTGTCGAGCAGCCCGGCGAGGGCGGTGGTGCCGATCCGGGCCGCCTCGCGCATGGACGCGACCTCCTCCTCGTCCTTGACCACGCGCAGCTCCTCGACCAGCTCGGGGGCGGGCACCACGGCCCGCCCGGGCAGCGAGGTGCGCAGCCGCTGCCCCATCCCCCAGGTGAGCCCGTTCGGCTCGAACCCCAGCCCTTCGCCGTCGTTGCCGAGCACGGTCACGACCCCGGCGATCAGGTCGCCGCCGGCCATCACGATCTCGGCGCCGGCCACCTCGGCCGCCGCCTGCGCCTCGTAGCGGCGGTCGGTGAGGAAGATCGTGCGGTCGTGGAAGAGCAGCAGCGCGCCGTAGCTGCCCGAGAAGCCGGTGAGGTAACGGACGTTGACCGGCTTGGTGACCAGCATGGCGACCAGGTCGGCGGGTGGCAGCAGGGCACGAAGGGCGCCCCGGCGGGCCAGGGTGGTCCTGATCTGGTGCGCCCGGCCTCCGGGGCGGCGGTCGGGGCGGGCGGGCTGGACGGACACGTCGACTCCTCGCATCTCGGCCTCACCGGCATTCGTTCCCGCCCGCAAGAGGTTCTACCCGCGGGCGATCAGGCCGGCGACCGCGCGCAGCCCCAGCTCGTAGCTGGCCGGCCCGAGCCCGGCCACCACGCCGGCCGCGACCGGGGCGATGGCCAGGTGGTGGCGGAACCGCTCGCGCGCGTGCACGTTGGACAGGTGGACCTCGACCACCGGGATGCCGCACGCCTCGACCGCGTCCCGCACCGCGTAGGAGGTGTGGGCGAGGGCGCCCGGGTTGATCACGACGGCGGCGACCCCGCCCGCGCGGGCGCCCAGGAGCGCCTCGACCAGCTCGCCCTCGTGGTCGGACTGCAGGCCCTCGACGGCGACGCCCAGCTCGGCGGCGAGCGCGCCGAGCCGGGCCGTGATCGCGTCGAGGTCGAGGGTCCCGTACTGGGCCGGGTCGCGGCGGCCGAGCGCCCCCAGGTTGGGTCCGTGCAGCACGAGCACCCGCGGCCCGTCCCCAGCGGTCGGAAACGCCCGCGTCACCTGCGCCCCTCCTGCCCGCGCGCCGCCTCTGGCGCGCCCGCCCATGTCACCGGCGCCCTCCTGCCCGCGCCGCCTCCGGCGCGCCCGCCCGCGTCACCGGCGCCCTGTTCGTCCGGGGTCGTCGGCGAGGGTGCGGATCGCGGCGGCGAGCACGCTCGCGTCGGGCGCGGGCACGACCTGCGGCTGTCCGGGGGCGCGCAGCAGCACCAGCCGGAGGCCGCCGAGGTGCTTCTTGTCGGTCGCCATGGCAGCCAGCACCGCCTCGGGATCGAGCACCACCCCGCCGGTGGGCAGGCCGAGCGCGTCGAGCACCTGGACGTGGCCGGCGACCAGGCCCTCCTCGGCCAGGCCGGTCTCCTCGGCCACCCGGGCGGCGAAGACCATCCCCAGGGCGACCGCCTCGCCGTGGCGCAGGCCCTGGAACCCGGCCATGCGCTCCAGGGCGTGCCCCAGGGTGTGGCCGTAGTTGAGCACCGCCCGCAGGCCGCCCTCGCGCTCGTCGGCCGCGACCACCTCGGCCTTGACCCGCACGGCCGCATCGAGCAGGGGCGCCAGCGCCTCGGGGTCGCCGGCCGCGGCCGGACCGGCCAGAGCCAGGCAGGCGGCGGCCAGCGCCGGGTCCCCGACCAGGCCGGCCTTGACCACCTCGGCGAGGCCGGAGCGGACCTCGGCGCGGTCCAGGCTGGCGAGCGTGCCGGTGTCGGCGACGACCGCCGCCGGCTGGTGGAAGGCGCCGACCAGGTTCTTGCCAGCCGCGAGGTCGACCCCGGTCTTGCCCCCGAGGGCCGCGTCGACCATGCCGAGCACGGTGGTCGGGACGTTGACCAGCGGTACCCCGCGCAGCCAGGTGGCGGCCGCGAAGCCGGCCACGTCGGTGGTGGCGCCCCCGCCCACGGCCACCACCGGGTCGGCCCGGTGGGTCGGGACGGCGGCCAGCCGGTGGTAGAGCGTCTCGACCACCGCAAGCCGCTTGGCCGCCTCCCCGGCCGGCACGTCGAGCAGGTGGGGAACGAGGCCGCGCCTGGCCAGGGCGGCTGCGGCCCGCTCGGCGAACCCCCGGACCGGCTCGGCGAACACCACCGCGGCTGCCTCGGCGCCCGGGAGGGCGGGCAGCAGCTCGCCGAGGCGGTCGAGCAGGCCGGGCCCGATGTGCACCGGGTACGCGCCGCCAGCCATGCGCACCTCGACCGTACGCACCTCGGCTGAGCGCACCTCGGCTGAGCGCACCTCGGCTGAGCGCACCTCGGCCGAGCGCACCTCGGCCGAGCGCACCTCGGCCGTACGCACGGCCGGCTCGGGTGTGCCCACCGCGGCCGTGTGCGCCGCCGGCTCGGGTGTGCCCACCGCGGCCGTACGCACGGCCGGCTCGGGCGTGCACGCTGTGAGGGTCGGTGCCCCTTGCCGGCCGGGCGGACCGGGGGCTGCGCCCACCGGCGTCATCGGCCGGCCAGCTCGTCGATGCGGCAGCGGTACCAGTCGAGCAGCTCGGCGGCGGTCTGCTCGGGGGTCTGCCGGTCGGTGTCGATCGCCGCGTCGCCCGCGGTCTCGTAGATCGGCCCGCGCGCGACCAGCAGGTCGCGGATCCTGCCGACCCGGTCGGCGGCGTTGTTGAGCAGCGGCCGGTCGGTCGTCCCCACCAGCCGGGCGGCGAGCGTCTCGGGGGTGGCCCGCAGGTAGACGAGGAGCCCGGCCTGCTTGAGCGCGGTGCGGTTGTCGGCCGAGAGGACCGCCCCGCCGCCGACCGCGACGACCCGGCCGGGAGCCGAGATGGCGCGGTCGATCACGACCACCTCCCGGCGCCGGAAGCCCTCCTCACCCTCCCGGCGGAAGATCTCGCTCACGTCCATGCGCGCGTTGCGCTGGATCACCACGTCGGTGTCGACGAACTCGCGCCCGAGCGCCCGCGCGACGAGCTGCCCGACCGTCGACTTGCCAGCCCCCATGAACCCGATGAGGACGATCGTGGGCAGAACCGGTCGCACGCGCGAGGGCCTCCTTGGTCGGTGGCGCGCTGGCCTGGCGCAGCAGGGTAGCAGCCGACCTCCGTGCTTGTCTTGAACGGGGAGCCCGGCCGGGGTGCCCGCCCGCGGCCGGGGTGCCCGCCCGCGGTCGCGGGGCGCGACCCGGCCGGCCCCCGGGTACGCCGGGCGTGCGGCCGCGGCCCGGCCTCAGCGATGCTCGCCGCCCGGGGCGTCGCCCCGCGCCAGCCCAGCCAGGTAGGTGTCGAGGTTGCGGCGCACCTCGTC
>Ga0307278_10000762_pt1 | contig 15861 bp, 14 predicted proteins | sample ER_DNA_117_FD_194482 | JGI IMG/M metagenome (GOLD analysis project Ga0307278, IMG submission 194482) | Bulk soil microbial communities from the East River watershed near Crested Butte, Colorado, United States - ER_DNA_117 | ecosystem: Environmental > Terrestrial > Soil > Floodplain | place... | reverse complement strand
CCCCGCCTGCTCCGCCTGCTGGGCGTAGCGCACCAGCTCACGCGGGCCGTGCTCCTCGCTGGACAGGAAATAGCCGATCTCCACCATCGCCTCCTCGCCGTCGCGTCCTGTGCCCGTCCCTGCTACCACGGCAGCCCTCCGCCAACCAGGCCTCGCCTGGCCGGCCAAATTTAGGGGTTTAAGCCCTGGGGCCTTGGAGTAGACTCGGAGGGTCCGGCCCGAGCCTTGTCGAGGCGACAGGCCATGACCCGAGGAGACGGTGGTATGGAGACTCCACCCGACCCGCTGGCGGGGCCGCTGCCGTGAGGCGGCTCTGAACTCGATCCCTGCCCGGCTGTTCCTGCGCAATGTGCGCGGTTCGTGGCGGCTCCAAGCCGACGGGCTGGCCCGACCACGAAGCCTGAACTGGCGGCTGGGCGCTCGGGATGATCATCGGCCCCGCCCATCCTAGGGTGGGGCCGATCGGTGTCCGAGGTCCGTTTGCGATTCGGCCCGGGCGGCCCTCCGGCCCGGTGACGGCGGCGCAGGCAGGGCCGGGCCGGGACCGGGGCCACCGGGCGGTTTGCCGCCGCCCCGGTCGGGCTATTCCATATGCTGACGATGACGACATGCTGACGATGACGACGTCAGGCGGTCCGGCACACCGTCGCCCGACGGCACCGGTCCGTGGGCCGCCAGATTGTGGCTGGAGGCACCCGATGCGCGTGGTGTTCCGCGACCGGGACGAGGCGGGCGTCGCGCTCGCCTCGATCCTGACACACTTCGCGAGGCGGGACGACGTGGTCGTGCTCGCCCTCCCACGCGGCGGTGTCCCGGTCGGCTGTCAGGTGGCCAGGTTGCTGGTCGCGCCGCTGGACGTCTTCCTGGTACGCAAGCTCGGCGTCCCCGGTCGGGAGGAGCTCGCCATGGGGGCCATCGCCTCCGGCGGCGTGCGCGTGCTCAACGAGGGGCTCGTGCGCGCCTACGGCATCCCTGACGTGGCCGTCGAGCGGATCACCGAGGCGGAGCGCCAGGAGCTCGAGCGGCGCGAGCGCGCCTACCGGGAGGGCCGGCCCCCGCCCGAGGTCGGCGGAAGAGTCGCCATCCTGGTCGACGACGGCCTGGCCACCGGCTCGACGATGCGGGCTGCGGTGGCCGCGGTCCAGCGCCTCGGGCCCAGCCGGGTCGTGGTCGGCGTGCCCACCTCGCCTGCGTCGACCTGCGACGAGCTGGCACGGGAGGCCGACGAGGTGGTCTGCGTCAGCACCCCGCCGCGGTTTCGCGCGGTCGGGCTCTCCTACCGGGAGTTCCCTCAGGTCTCCGACGAGGAGGTCCGCCAGCTGCTGCGGCAGGCACGCCACCCTGGCGGGAACGAGCCCGCCCCGGCCGCCGGCGCCAGCGGCCGCTGACGTGGCTCAGCCCGCCGCCTCGCCCCGCATGCGCTCGATGGCGCGGCGGAGCAGGCGGGAGACGTGCATCTGGGAGTAGCCGACGCGGGCGGCGATCTCAGTCCTGGCTCAGCGCCTGGAAGTAGCGGAGCAGCACCACCGCTGGTGGAGCCGCGCGGGGAAAGCCCCCGGTGGGGCCCGGCCCCGGTCTCCTGGCCTGGGGTCTCTTGGGGCGGTCGCGCCCAGCAAACTCCCAGGAAGGGCCCAGGCTGGCTCAAGGCGCGGAGCCGAGCATGGCGGTGGTGAGGTCGTCGAACGCCGGTGGTGAGGTCGTCGAAACGCCGGTGAGGTCGTGGAACGCCGGTCGTGAGGTCGTGGAACGCCGGTCGTGAGGTCGTGGAACGCCGGTCGTGAGGTCGTGGAACAAGGAGCATGCGAGCATGGAGACGATGATCCGACGGTCGCCGCTGCGGTCGGGGAGGTGCCCATGAGCGAGCCGGTCGCGCCCCTCGGTCAGCGCCAGCAGCCGGAGGCCCGGCTGCTGGTCGTGGAGGACGAGCCCAACATCCTCGAGCTCTTGTCGGCCAGCCTGCGGCTCGCCGGGTTCGAGGTGGCCACTGCCGCGAACGGCCTGGAGGCGCTCCAGGCCGCGCAGCGGCACCGGCCGGACCTGGTCGTGCTCGACGTGATGCTGCCCGACCTCGACGGCTTCAACGTCGCCCGCCGGCTCCGGTCGGGCGACGTGCGGACCCCCGTGCTGTTCCTGACCGCTCGGGACGCCACCGAGGACAAGGTGACCGGGCTGACGCTGGGCGGCGACGACTACGTCACCAAGCCGTTCAGCCTGGAGGAGGTGATCGCCCGGATCCGGGCGGTGCTGCGTCGCACCCGGGCCGGCATGCCGTCGCCGTCCCCGTCCCGGTTGCGGGCCGCCGACCTGGAGCTGGACGAGGAGAGCCACGAGGTGTGGCGGGCCGGAAGCCGCGTGCAGCTGTCGCCGACCGAGTTCAAGCTGCTGCGCTACCTGATGACCAACGTCGGACGGGTCCTGTCCAAGGGGCAGATCCTCGACTACGTGTGGAACTACGACTTTCAGGGTGACTCGGGCATCGTCGAGTCGTACGTGTCCTACCTCCGCCGCAAGGTCGACACCGTCGAGCCCAGGCTGATCCACACCATCCGCGGCGTCGGGTACGTGCTGCGGCTGCCCGACTCGTAGAGGATGACGCGCGTGCGATGGGGTCCTGTGGGCGGGCTGGCGGCCCGGCCGTGGTCGTCGGGGCGGCGGCTGCTGGGCCGCACGCCGCTGCGCGTCAAGCTGATCGTCGCCGTGCTGACCTTGGTGACCGTCGCGCTCGTCCTCATCGGCCTGGCCAGCGTCGCGGCGCTGCGCGGCTCCCTGGTCGGCCGCTTGGACGACCAGCTCGACAGCGTCGCCCGAGACTTCGACCACCCGCCCCCGCCTCGACCCCCGCCCGACCGGGGGGGCGAGCGCCGCGGAGGTCCCACCCCGTACTTGATCCAGTTCCGTGACGCGACCGGCAAGGTCACCAACGAGAGCCTCCCCGACCTGCCGGAAGAGGATCAGCCGCCACCCCGGCTGCCCGACGACGCCGCCTGGCTCCAGGCGCACGCCGGCAGACCCATCACCGTCCCAGCCACCGCGGGTGGGGGGCAGTGGCGCGTCCTTGTCGTACCACGCAAGGACCGCTCCGGCGGCAGCGTCGCGGTCGCCGCCAGCCTGGACGAGATCGACAGCACCGTCGGGAGCTTGCAGCGCATCGACTTGATCGTGAGCCTGGTCGTGCTGGTGGTGCTGGCCGGCGTCGGTGCGGCGATCGTGCGCGCAAGCCTGCGCCCCCTTGTCGAGATCGAGCAGACCGCCGGGGCCATCGCGGCCGGCGACCTTGCCCGGCGCGTGCCCCACCCCGACTCCCGCACCGAGGTCGGCCGGCTCGGGGAGGCGCTGAACACGATGCTCGCCCAGATCGAGTCGGCCTTCCGCGCCCGCGCCGCTTCGGAGGGCATGGCCCGCCGGTCGGAGGAGGCCGCCCGCCGGTCGGAGGACCGGATGCGGCGCTTCGTGGCCGACGCCAGCCACGAGCTGCGGACCCCGCTCACCACCATCAGGGGCTTCGCCGAGCTGTACCGGCAGGGGGGGTCGCGTGAGCCCGGCGAGCTGGACGGCCTGATGCGCCGCATCGAGGACCAGGCGGCCCGGATGGGCCTGCTGGTGGAGGATCTGCTGCTCCTCGCCCGACTCGACCAGCAGCGCCCGCTCGACCGGCGCCCGGTGGACCTGCTCGCTCTTGCCGCCGACGCGGTCCACGACGCCCGGGCCGTCGCGCCCGACCGCCGCGTCGAGCTCGTGCTCGGCGGTGACGGCGCCCCGGGCGGCCCGCTCGTCGTCCTTGGCGACGAGCAACGGCTGCGCCAAGTGATCGCCAACCTGATGAGCAACGCGCTCACCCACACCCCCGCGGGCGGCCCGGTCGAGGTCCGGGCCGGCACCTGCCTGCTGGAGGGCAGCCCCTGCGCCCTTGTCGAGGTCGTCGACCACGGCCGGGGGCTGACCTCGCAGCAGGCCGAGCGCGTCTTCGAGCGGTTCTACCGGGCCGACCCGGCCCGGTCGCACGTTGCCGGTGGCGCCGGGCTTGGTCTCTCGATCGTCGCCGCGCTGGTGGCCGCCCACGGCGGGAAGGTCGAGGTGGAAAGCGTCCCCGGCCAGGGAGCGAGGTTCCGCGTGCTGCTCCCCTTGGCCCCCGGCGCCCAGGCCCCCGCGGTCGACGAGCCAGCCGCCACGGCCGGCTGACGGATTCACGGCATCCCCCCGCAGCGTTCAGCAACCTCCCAGCCAGGACTCACGTGGCCCCAAGGCGCGCCCTCGACCATCGAGGCCATGAACCCGGCACTACAGGAGACGCCAGCGGCCATGAGCACCCTGACACTCGTCCACGACACCCGGCAGCGCGCGCACGCCGCCGGTGAGCCGCCGCGCCCACTGGTCGAGATCGTGGTGCCGGTCCACAACGAGCAGCAGACCCTCGCCGCCAACGTCTCGCGGCTGCACCGCTACCTGTCGGCGAGCTTCCCGTTCGCCTTCTGGATCACCGTCGCCGACAACGCCAGCACCGACGCCACCTGGCCGCTCGCTCTGCAGCTGGCCGAGCAGCTCCCCAGCGTGCGCGCAGTCCGCCTCGAGCAGAAAGGGCGGGGCCGGGCGCTGCGCCATGTGTGGAGCACGAGCGACGCCGACGTGGTCGCCTACATGGACGTAGACCTGTCCACCGGCCTCGAGGCGCTGCTGCCCCTGGTCGCGCCGCTGCTGTCGGGGCACAGCGACCTGGCCATCGGCACCCGGCTCGCCCGCGGCTCGGCGGTGGTGCGCGGCCCCGAGCGCGAGCTGATCTCCCGCTGCTACAACCTGCTGCTGCGGGCCACGCTGCGGGCGCGCTTCTCCGACGCCCAGTGCGGCTTCAAGGCCGGGCGGACGGAGGTGGTCCAGGCGCTGCTGCCGGCGGTCGAGGACCAGGCGTGGTTCTTCGACACCGAGCTGCTGCTGCTGGCCGAGCGCAGCGGGCTGCGCATCCACGAGGTGCCGGTCGACTGGGTCGATGACCCCGACAGCCGGGTGGACGTGCTCCAGACCGCCCTTGACGACCTCCGCGGCATGCTGCGGGTCGGGCGCCGGCTGCTCGATGGTGGGCCCGGTCGCGTGCCGCTCCCGGCCCGCCTCCGGGAGGCCACGCTGCCGGCGGGCATGGCCCGCCAGCTGCCCAGCTTCGCGGCGATCGGCGCGGTCTCGACGCTGCTCTACCTCGCGCTCTACTGGCTGCTGCGCACCGGGACCAGCGCCCTCGCGGCCAACGCCCTGGCACTGCTCGCGAGCGCAGTCGCCAACACCGCCGCCAACCGCCGGTGGACCTTCGGCGTCCTCGGCAGGAGCGCGCGCCTGCGCCACCACCTCGAAGGGCTGGCCGTGTTCGGCCTGGGCCTGACGCTGACCAGCGGCGCACTCGGGCTGCTCGACCTGGTCGCCGACCACCCGGCCCGCGCGGGCGGCGCTGGCCGCGCTGGCCGCCGCCAACGCCGCCGCCACCCTGCTCCGCGTCGTCCTGCTGCGGTCGTGGGTGTTCCACCCACGCCGCACCCGGGCCTGACAGCACGCGGGCCTGACCGCACCCGAGCCCGACAGCACGCGGGCCTGACCGCACCCGAGCCCGACAGCACGCGGGCCTGACCGCACCCGGGCCTGACCGCACCCGAGCCCGACCAAGGAGAACGCCACGATGACCACCACGACCCTCGAACGACCCGCGCCGGCCAGGGCGCCCACCAGTCGCGCGGTCCGCCTGCTCCGGGGCCGGGAGGACGACCCGCGCTGGGTGCGCCCGGGCCTGGTCCTGCTGCTGGCCGCCACCGCGCTGCTCTACCTGTGGGCGCTGAGCGCCTCCGGCTGGGCCAACACCTTCTACTCGGCGGCCGTCCAGGCCGCGACGAAGAGCTGGAAGGCCTGGTTCTTCGGGTCCTCCGACTCGTCGAACTTCATCACCATCGACAAGCCGCCGGCCGCGCTGTGGGTCATGGGGCTGTCGGCCCGCGTCTTCGGCGTCAACTCCTGGAGTATCTTGGCGCCCCAGGCCCTGATGGGCGTGGCCAGCGTCGGGGCCCTCTACGCCACCGTGCGGCGGTGGTTCTCGCCCGGAGCCGCGCTCATCTCGGGCGCGGTCCTGGCCCTGACCCCGGTCGCGACGCTGATCTTCCGCTTCAACAACCCTGACGCGCTGCTGGTGCTGCTGCTCGTGCTGAGCGCGTACGCGACCGTGCGGGCGCTGGAGGGCGGCCGCACCCGATGGCTCGTGCTCGCCGCCACGTTCGTGGGCTTCGGCTTCCTCACCAAGCAGCTGCAGGCGCTCCTGGTGGTGCCGCCCCTCGCGCTCGCCTACCTGGTCGCCGCCCCGGTGTCGTTGCGGCGCAGGCTCGGCCAGCTCGTCGTGGCCGGGATCGCCCTGGTCGTCTCGGCTGGATGGTGGGTGGCGATCGTGGAGCTGGTGCCCGCGGCCGACCGGCCCTATGTGGGCGGGTCGCAGACCAACAGCATCCTCGAGCTGACCTTCGGCTACAACGGGCTGGGCCGGCTGACCGGCGACGAGGCCGGGAGTGTCGGCGGGGGCAGGGGCTGGGGCCAGGCCGGCTGGACCCGGCTGTTCGGGGCCGAGGTGGGCGGCCAGATCGCCTGGTTGCTGCCCGCTGCCCTGCTCCTGCTCGTCGCCGGGCTGTGGATCACCCGGCAGGCGGCCCGCACCGACCGGCAGCGGGCCGCGTTCCTGCTGTGGGGCGGGTGGCTCCTGGTGACCGGGCTGGTGTTCAGCTTCATGCAGGGGATCTTCCACGCCTACTACACCGTGGCCCTGGCGCCGGCGGTGGCGGCGATCGTCGGCATGGGGGCGCCGACCCTGTGGCGGCTGCGGGAGCACCTCGCGCCGCGTGCCGTGCTCGCGGCGGCGCTGGCCGCGACCGGCCTGTGGTCGTTCGTCCTCCTGCGTCGGAGCCCCGACTGGGCTCCATGGCTGTCCCCGCTCGTGGTGGTCGCGGGACTCGGCGTGGCCGCGCTGCTCCTGGCCCTGCCGCAGCGCGGGCGAGCCACGGTGGCGGTGGCCGCGACCGGCCTGGTCGTGGCCCTGGCCGGGCCGGCGGCGTACGCCCTCGACACCGCGGCGACCCCGCACGGCGGCGCGATCCCCTCGGCCGGTCCCTCGGTGGCCGGCGGGTTCGGCGGGGGCCCGCGCGGTCGCTTCGGCGGCCCGCCCCCGGGTTTCGGCGGCCAGGCGCAGGGCGGGCCTGGCGGCGGGATCCCGTTCGGCGGCCAAGGGACGCCCGGCGGTGCGGGCGGCGACGGCGGAGGAGCGCCCGACGGCGGCACGCGCGGCGACGGCAGGACGCGTGGCGGCATGGGCGGCCTGCTCAACGGCCGCACGCCGAGCGCCGAGCTCGTCCAGCTGCTCCGGCAGGGCAGCGACGGCTACACCTGGGCCGCGGCAACCGTCGGGTCCAACTCGGCGGCCGGCATCCAGCTCGCAACCGACGAGCCCGTCATGGCCATCGGCGGGTTCAACGGCTCCGACCCAACGCCCACGCTCGAGCAGTTCCAGCGATACGTCGAGGAGGGCAAGATCCACTACTTCGTCGCCGGCAACGAGGGGTTCGGCGGTGCCGCTCAGGGCGGCAGCGACAACGCCCAACAGATCAGCAGCTGGGTGAAGCAGCGCTTCACCTCCACCACGGTTGGCGGCATGACCGTGTACGACCTCACCGGCCCGGCCGCGTCGTCATCCGGGACGGTCTGAGCGGGCCGCCGGCCGCAGCCCGAGCATGGCGGGCTGCCGGCCGCAGCCCGAGCATATCCGCTCATATGGGGAGGAAGGGTCATCGTCACCAGGCGCTGGACGGGCTGGGACGCGCCTCAAGGGGAAAAAGTTGCGGACCCGTGCTGAACTGGAAGGCCTCAGCGTGACGCTCAGCGAAACGCCCGTCCGCCGTGACCCCGTGGACGATCGTCCCCACCGGAGAGTCTCGTGCAGGTACCTACCCGGTCGATGGACGCTGCCCACGACCACTTCGATGTCCGTCCCGGCGACCAGGCAGCGGTCGACCAGGTCGAGACGTGGTTCCGGGAGTATGCCCGGTCCTGCGACCCGGCCGTGCGCGAGCGCATCATCGTCGCCTACCTCGGCCTGGCCGACCGATCGCCGCCCGCGTCGGCTACTCCCAGATGCACGTCTCCCGCCTGCTCCGCCGCGCCATCGAGCGCATGCGGGGCCAGATCCTGGTCGTCTGACAGCCCGGCCCGGGCCGTTCAGGCGGTGTGCAGGGCGTGCAGGAGGGCAGCTCAGCCGTGCTGGGCCGGGAACGGCGCGGACGCCAGCGTCTGGATGAGCCGGCTCAGCAGGACCCCGCGCAGCTCGGCGTGAGCCGACACCAGCAGCAGGCTGGCCGCCACCCGGGTGTAGCGGGTGACGGCGGTGATCTCGGCCAGGCTGTAGTCGCTGGGCGTGGCCCGCCAGACGTTCAGCGTGCCGACCGGCCCGTCCGGCAGGGTGACGGGTGTGGCCAGCACGGCGTGCAGGGGATCCTCCGGCAGCAGGTAGCGCAGGTCGGGCCAGCGCTCGTCGACGCGGACATCCACGCTCGACACCGGCAGGGCGCAGCGGTAGGCGTCCATCGCCGGGCCGGCCTCCAGCCGCTCCTGGCCGGTCTGAAGCAGCCGCCCGGCGCTGTCGGACGCGATCGACGAGCGCAAGGCACCGTCCGGTCCGGCCAGCATGAGCCCGGCCCCGTCCACCGGCAGCAGCATGGCGGCGCAGTCGACCATCGCCTGCAGGCCGGCCCGCACCTCGCCGTCCAGTGCGGCGTCGGCCTCGCTGAGCATGGTCTGCAGCTCGATGCCTGGCCCTCTGGGGTCGCTGGTCATGGGTCCCTCACCCGTGCCGGCAGGCCGGCACATCCAGGTCGCGTCGTCCGCCCCTCTGCGCCCGCCGCGGGCCGGACCCGCCGCCGCGGCTAGCATTCCCGGCCAAGGGCAGGCGAACCGCCGGCCGGCCGCCCCATCCGGAAGCGGCTCGGGCGCCTTGCCGATCCGGCCGCCGATCCGGGCCGGCGAGCCTCGGGCCCTGCGGGTCAGCGGAGGGTGAGGACCAGGAGTGCTCCGAGGCCGGCCGCGCCGACCGTGAGCCAGGTGACCGAGTCGCCCACCTGCCCGCTGTGCAGGCCACGCAGTGCCGAGGCGACCGGGTGCCAGACGCGCCGGGCGGCCAGGCGCGGGGCGGCGGGAGCGCGCTGCCGGAGCAACACGCCGAGCGCGAGCGCGGACGCGAGCATGACGGTGAGCGCGGAGAACGCCACGGCCGGGCCGAGGTGGGTGGGTGCGTGGGCGCCCGCAGGGGGCGCGCCGGCGGTGCCGTCGAGCACGGCCGCCGCATAGCCGGCCCGGTCCTGGAAGCGTTCGGCCGCGCGCTCGGCCCGGGCGGACAGGCCGGGGACCAGCCCCAGGGCCAGCGCGGCCGCGAGCAGGCCGAACGCTGGCATCAGCATGACCAGGGGCGTCCTGGGCCGGCGCTCGATGATCTCCTGCCCCCGCTCGGGCCCTGCCACGGCCGCGGTCGGGTCGGGGTCCCCGGCCCCCGCCGGCGCTCCCCAGCCGGCGAACATCCGCAGGGCGGCGCGCAGGACCGCCGCCGCGGTCAGGGCCGAGGCGGCCACGAACAGCCAGGGCAGCCAGGAGTGGCCGGCCCGTGCGGCCGCGTCCTCCATGAGCGCCTTGCCGAGGAAGGTGCCGAACGGCGGCATCCCGGCCAGGCCGAGGGCGCCGGCCACCAGCAGCCCGAAGGTCCAGGGCAGGCCCCGGCCCCGCCCGCGCAGCTCCCGCTCGTCGACGCTGGCCAGCCGGTGCTGGACGATGCCAACGCCCACGAACAGCGACGCCTTGACCAGCCCGTCGGTCACCAGGTAGAGGAAGGCGCCGCCCGAGCCGGCCGGGACGAGCAGCGCGGCGCCGGCCAGGGTGATGCCGACGTGGCTGACGGTGGCGAACGAGAGCAGCCGGGCGAGGTGGTGCTGCAGGAAGCACATGACCCCACCCAGCAGCGCAGTGAGCACCGCCGCGCCCAGCAGCACCCCGCGCAGGCCGTCGGCGTGGCTTCCGAGCACGCCCGAGAACACGGTGAAGTAGACCCGGAACGCCGCGTAGAGCCCGAGCTCGCTGACCACGCCGGCGAGCAGGATGCAGACCGGGGTCGGGGCGACGGCGTAGGCGTCGGCCAGCCAGAAGTGGAACGGCACCACGGCCGCCTTCACGAAGAACCCGGCCAGCAGCAGCACGAACGCGACGATGACGAGCCGGTCCGCCGGTCCGGCGTCGAGCGTCCGCCCGATCTGGGCCAGGTTGAGCGCACCCGTGCGGCCGTACAGGAGCGCGATGCCGGACAGGACCAGGAACGCGCCGACGCTGTTGGTGACCGCGAAGTTGAGCGCCCCCTGCAGCGAGCCCGGGTCCTCGGTCCGGTAGCCGGCCAGCGCGTACGCAGCCATGCTGAACAGCTCGAAGAACACGAACAGGTTGAACAGGTCACCGCTCAGGCAGAACCCCACCACGGCGGCCAGGAAGACCAGCATGAGCGCGTGGAAGAACGTCCCGACGGCATCGAAGTAACGCCAGGAGAACACCAGCGCGGCGGTCATGAGCAGCCCGCCGAGGGTGGCCAGGGTGGCGCCGACCTGGTCGATGGCGAACGCGATCCCGAGCGCGACCCCGTTGCGCGGCGTCCACCCGCCGAACCAGTACACGATCGGGTTGCCGGCCGCCTGGAGCAGCAGCGCGGCCGAGATCCCCGTCACGGCGGCCGCGGTGGCGATGGCGATCGAGTCGGCCGCCCGCCGCCGGATGAACGGGCCGCCGCCCACCATGAAGGCGGCGACGAGCAGGGGGATGGCGACCGGGAGCGGGGGCAGGACGCGCAACGTCAGCCTCGCAGGACCCGGAGCTCCTCCGGGTCGAGGGTGCCGAGCCGCTTGTGGACCTGCACGGCGAGGGCGAGCAGGAGGGCGGCGACGGTGGCCCCGACCACGACGTCGGTGAGGGCGAGGGAGCTCACCACCGGGTCGACCGCGCGCGTGCCGACCGGGACGTCGAGGAAGATCGGCGCGGTGGCGTTGCGGCGGAACCCGACCGCGAGCAGCAGGACGTAGGTCGAGGACTGGACAACCGAGAGGCAGGTGACCATGTGGATCAGGTTGCGGCTGGTCACGATGCCGTACAGGCCGATCACGAACAGCTACACAGCCACGGCGTAGGGGAGCAGGGTCATCGGCGCTCGCTCCTCTCCAGCGGGGCCGCTGGTGTGCCCGCAAGGGTCATGGGCGCTCGCTCCTCTCCAGCGGGGCCGCTGGTGCGGCCGCCGGGGTCATGGCAGCGCCCGCCGCTGGAGCACCAGCGTCTGCTCGAGGAACTCGGTGAGCAGCAGCACGAAGCCGCCGGCGACCTCCAGGCCGACGGTGAGGTTGATCGTGGGGATGGTGCCGGCCGACAACAGCGCCCCAGGCTGGCCCAGCGGGAGGAAGTTGTCGAGGAACGCGCCGCCGGCGAGCGCACCGGCAAGGCCGATGAGGACGTAGCCGGCCGCGCCGGCCGACTCGGCCGCGTCGATAAGGTCCTCGGGCCGGACCCGGCGCAGGGTGACGTACTCACCCGAGAGGAACACGACCAGCGCGCCGGTGGCGAGCACGACCCCGCCCTGGAACCCGCCGCCGGGGGTCAGGTGGCCGTGGGCGACCACGTAGATGCCGAACAGCACGATCGGTCCCAGGAGGGTGAGGCCGAGCACGCGGACCGCGTTCGAGGTGGGCGGGGCGCTGCGGCCCTCCACGGTCTCGCTGGGGTCGCGCTCCTCCTCGTCCCGCTGCGCGCGCAGCAGGATCGCGGTGCCGACCACGGCGGCGAACAGGATGTACTCCTCGCCCATGGTGTCCACCCCGCGGTAGTCGAAGGTGACCGCGGCGACGACGTTGGTGGCGTGCCGCTCGGCGACCGCGGCCGCGTTCAGCACGTCGCCGTAGGGCCCGCGGTACTCCCCGAACGGCGGCAGCCCGGACAGCCCCCAGAGCATGAGTGCGGCGAAGCCGGCCGCCGCGACCAGGAACACCCGACGGCGAGTCTCCGGGCTCACAACGGCTCTCCAGGATCAGTCCCGGCCCGCTCCCGGTCGGCGTCCGGGTCCGGCCTCGCGCGCGCCGGGCGTCCCTGCCCGGCCTCGCGCGCTTCAGGCGTCCGGGCCTGTGTGGACTCCTCCCGCCTGACCTTGGCCAGGGCGAGCAGGATCATCAGGGGGAGGGCGACCGCGCCGACGGTGATCTGGGACAGCGCCACGTCGGGGGACTGCAGGACCAGGAAGGCGAGCCCCAGGATCAGCCCGTAGAAGCTTGCCACGATCGCCTGGTTCAGGGGGTCGCGCGTCAGCACGACGGCGGTGCCGCCCGCCGCGACGAGCAGCAGCACGATCGCCTCCAGCGCGCTCACGGCCGCTCGCCACCCGCCGGCTCGTCACCGGTCCCGCCAGTCCTCTCGACGTCCTTCGGCCCGGGCTGCCAGCGTCCCAGCTCGCGCACGCGGGCGGCCCGGGCGGTGGCGTGGGTCAGCACCGGGTTGGTCACCAGCATGATCAGCAACACCAGGATCGCCTTGACCCCGGCCTGGGTGAACGACTCCTCGACCACGATGGCGGCCGCGATCGCGAGCGCACCGATCGTGGTGGCCGGCGCGGTGTAGTGCAGCTTGTCGTAGAGGTTGCGCATCACCAGCACGCCGACGCAGCAGACCAGCTCGACGCCGACCCCGACCACGAGGAGCGGGGCACCCCCTGGGCTCCCCGGCCCCCTCCGGGGTTCACCGGGACACCTCATCCCCTCCGGAAGCGGCAGCCATGCTCGGGTAGATGGGGGAGCCGGGGCGGGGCACGAGCTGGTGGACGAGCATGGCGCCGTGGCTGCCCTCGACGCCCACCACGTAGACGTTCCCAGCCAGCGACAGCGCGGCGGTCACCAGCGCCCGGCGGGCGTTCGCTCTGGCGTCGTCGTCACCCGACCCGGAGCCGCCTGGCCCTTCGGCGGGAAACGGGACGTAACGGAACTGGCCGGTCGCCCGTCTGCGGCCGGTGAGCTGGCGCCAGAGCACGACCGCGAGCAGCCAGGAGTCGACCAGCACCTCTCCGGGCAGGAGGCGGAGGTCGCGCAGCCAGCGCGGTTCGAGCCGGAAGCGGACGAGGTCCTGGGCGTTGACCAGCTCCTGCGCGGTCGCTCCGAGCGCCGCGGCCACGAGCCCGAGGAGCAGCTCCGAGCGGTCCAACGTGCCCACGAACAGCAGCCACAGTCCGACCAGAGGGATGTACCACGCGATCCAGAACAGCAGCCGCTTCCTCATTCACCCACCCATGCCGATACCAGGGTCCGCTGCCGATACCAGGTCCGGCCGGCTCGCCGGCGGCGCCGCGACGGTTTCACATGATTGCAGCCAGCTCAAGTGAGGGGGAACGCGGGATGCAGGCGAGCGCCGCGCCCAGGCGCGGCAAGGGAGCGTGGCGGGCCCGGGCAGTCGAAGAGGGACGTCCTGCTCGGCGCTAAGCCGTCCAGTGTGGCCGGTTTGCACCCTCGATCCCGGCGCTTCGGAGCGGACATGCCCGGGCCCGGAAGGAGCCTACCCCCGAGGCGGACGCTCTGAAAGGGCGGTCCGCCCGTTGCCGGCTCGCCTGTCCAGACCCGGCCGGGCCCCGGCGCCGGCGCTCGAGGCGGCCCACGCCCTGGCGAGCCGGTGCACCCCCTGCTCGAGCAGCTCCGGCTCGGCGGTCAGCGGCAGCAGCAGGCGGTCGTCCGGCTCCGGCCCGGATCCGCCGCCGGGACCGGGCCGTACCACGACGCCCTCGCGCGCGGCCCGCTCGGCCAGGGCGGTGGCGCTGCCGGCCGGCAGGCGGACCCAGACCGAGGCGCCGTCCTCGCCAGGTGCCCACGTCCAGGACGGCAGCAGGGCGGCGAGCACCGCCGCGAGCCGCTCCAGGCGCCTGGCGAGCTGGGCGCGCCGCTCCGCCACTTCCTGGCCGCCCTTGTCCAGCAGGCGGGCGGCCAGGAACTGGGCGGCTGGCCGCGCCGTCCCGCCAAGCCCGGTCTGGAGGCGGGTGAGCTCCTCGGCGGTCCCGTCCGGGGCCCGGATCCAGCCGACCCGCAGCTCGGGCCAGAACAGCTCCCGCATGGACCCGAGGCTGAGCACCGGGGCGGTCCTGTCGAAGGCGGCCAGCGGCGGGGCGGGCCCGGCCGGGCCGAGCCCGAGGTCGGCCTGGGTGCCATCCTCGACCAGCGGGATCCCGAACACGCCGGTGAGGGCGGCGATCCCCCGGCGGCGGCTCGCCGGCATCGCCGCCCCAGGCCGGGCCGGGGTCAGGTACAGCAGGCGGGGGGCGTCCTGCTCGAAGCGGCACTGCACGGCACTGGGCCGCACCCCGCTCCGGTCCACGGCGACAGGCAGGAGCCGTGCCCCGGCGGCCTGGAACGCCTCCAGCGCCACCGGCGAGGTCGGCTCCTCGATCGCGACCGCCGCGCCGGGCTCCAGGTAGCGGGCGCACACCAGCTCGAGCCCGGCCCGGGTCCCACCCGTGACCACCACCTGCTCGGGCCGGGTCGGCAGCCCGAGGGCCGAGTAGCGCGCCGCGACGGCGCAACGCAGCGCCCGCATCCCCCCAAGGGCGCCGTCCTCAGCGATCAGCTCGGCCCAGTCCGCGCCCCCGAGACCCAGGACCACGGCGGCCATCTGGAGCCCGCCATCCGGCGGCCCCTGACCGCCGGACAGGTCCACCACCGGGCGCGGCCCGTCCGGCGGAGCCGCCAGCGGACCGTCCTGGCCCACGACCTGGCGTCGTGGGCCAGGCGTGGCGGCGAGCCTCCCGTCCGGGTCGACGAGCCCGCGCTCCCGGAGGGACGCGTAGGCGGCGGCCACCGTGCCGCGGCCGACCGACACCGCCTCGGCCAGGGCGCGCTGGGAGGGCAGCCGGGTGCCCGGGGCGAGCCGGCCGCCAGCGGCCAGCTCGGCGATGCGTCCGGCCAGCCGCCCGGCCAGCGACCCCTCCCCGGCCCGCCAGCCCTCGAGCAGCTCGGCGAACCGCCTCCCGACCGCCTGTGGCTCCGCCGTCGCCATCTACCACCCCGTCCGCCCCGTCACCTGGTCCGGTGCGCGGGCAATTATCGGGCCCTTGGCCCCCAGTGGGCCTCCGGAGGCATCGGGTCGCTCAGCGCTTGCGGCCGACGCCGCCATAGATCCCGCCCGACACGTTCGGGATGGAGCCGTCCGGCCAGGTAGTAGTCGTACATCCGGGCGGGTGTGCCACGTTCGTGTTGATCTGCGTGGTCCAGTCCTCATCGACCACGTTGTCCTCCGTCCCGCTCGCGGTGCCAGTGGTGCGGTTGTGCACTTGGCGCATTCAGCCCTCTCCCAGGATCTCGCTGAGGATCGCCGCGGCCTTCCTCGCCGGTTGGCTGCGGACGCAGATGGTCTCCATGACGTGCAGGTACTGCTCGACGTCGTCACGCTTGTCCAGATAGACGGCGTTGGTCAGGTGCTCGAGGTAGACCACGTCCGGCAGTTCGAACGGGAACCGCAGGATACTGAACGCGCCGAGCATGGCCGGATGCGCGCCGGCACTGAACGGCAGGACCTGCAAGACCACGTTCGGCAGCTTCGTGGCCTCGACCAGCCGCTCGAGCTGGACACGCATCACCTCGCGGCCGCCGACCGGCCGGCGCAGCGCCGCCTCGTCCACCACCGCCCACAGCCGCGGGCCGTCGTCCTGGGCGAGCAGCCGCTGGCGGGTCAGCCGCAGCCTGACCCGCCGTTCCAGCTCCTCTGGCGAGTCGTCCAGCTGCGCGCCCCGCATCACCGCGCGCATGTAGTCCTCGGTCT
>Ga0307278_10000760_pt1 | contig 15871 bp, 14 predicted proteins | sample ER_DNA_117_FD_194482 | JGI IMG/M metagenome (GOLD analysis project Ga0307278, IMG submission 194482) | Bulk soil microbial communities from the East River watershed near Crested Butte, Colorado, United States - ER_DNA_117 | ecosystem: Environmental > Terrestrial > Soil > Floodplain | place... | reverse complement strand
GCTTGGCGGTGATGTGCGGGTTGGCCGCGATCATGTCGTTCTGGTAGCCCTCGGTGAAGCGCGAGCCGATCCGCTGGCGGTAGGAGCGGTAGGCGCGCAGGATCGCCACCCGGCGCCAGTCCAGGCCCGCGGTGATGACCAGGCGGTTGAGCGAGTCCGACTCGGCCTCGCCGCTCCAGACCGCAGCGATGCACCGCGCCAAGCGGTCGCCGCACTCCTCGAGGTCGAGCGGGAGGTCGGTCGGCCCCAGGACGCCGAAGTCCTGCAGCCAGGTCTCCCCGTCCCCGCCCTCCAGGCGCGTCGGGCGCTCCTCGACCACGCGCAGGCCGAGGTGCTCGAGGGTCGGCATCGCCTGCGAGAGCTCGACCTTGCCGCCGACGCGGTACATGCCGATGCGCGTGAGGCCCTCGGGCTCGTTACGCAGCCCGACGTGGAAGCTCAGCCCGCCCGTGAACAGCCGCTCGAAAGCGGCGATGTCGTCGGCCGCGGCGGTCGGCGACACCGCGGCCTTGTAGGACTCCGGCAGCCGCACCGTCCAGCGCTTGGCCAGCACGCGGCCGCGCTCGTCGCCGTGGCGCGCGACGAGCTCCTCGCGGGCGCGGTCGTCCCAGGTCTGCGCGAGGTCGAGCACCTCGGCCTCGAGCTCGCGGAAGGGGACCTCGGGTAGATCGCCCTCCGGCCGGTACACGGTGAAGTGCACGCGCACGCGATCCTGCTCGCCGAGCACCTCGTGGGCGTCGACCGCCGACGCGTCGAAGCGCTCGCGCAGGTGGGCGCTGAGCCGGTCGAGCAGCGTCGCGTCGTAGCGGCCCTTGGGCAGCGCGACGATCACCGAGGCCGAGCGCCCGTCGACGTCGCGGCGGCCGAGCACGCGGCCCTGCTCGGCCTGCAGCCCGAGCAGCGAGATCACCGCGCGGCGCAGGTCCTCGGTCGGCGCGGCGAACAGCTCGTCCTTGGGGAAGGACTCGAACAGGCTGACCGCAGCCTTGTAGTCGTGCGAGCCCTCGATGAGGTCCTCGGAGCCGAGGATCTGGCGCAGCTTGCGGTGCAGCACCGGCGTCTCGGACGCCGGCTCGGCGTAGGCCTTCGTGGTGAACAGGCCGATCAGCCGGGCCTCGCCGACGACCTCGCCGTCAGGCGCCACTCGGCGGATGCCGACGTAGTCCATCCGCGCGCGCCGGTGGACGGGTGACAAGCGGTTGGTCTTGGATACCAGCAGCAGGTCGCCGCCGAGCGCGCGCTCGCGCAGGCCGGGCTCGAGCGACTCGACCGGGACCGGCTTGGCGAACAGCGAGCGCGACTCGTCGTCGAGCAGGCCGAGCCCCGACCCCGCGACCACCTGCAGGGCGCCGTCGCGGACCTCGTAGTCGCGCGCGCCGAGCAGGATGAAGTTCTCGCGCGCGAGCCACTGCAGGAAGGCGACGACCTCCTGGACCTCGTCCGCCTCGTAACGCGCGGTGGCGGCCTGCGCGACCTCGACGATCGCGTCGACGCGGTCGCGCAGGGCCGGGAAGTCGCGCACCACGCGGCGCACGTCGGCGAGCACCGAGCGGACGCCGTCCTCCAGGTCGGCGAGCTCCTCGGGCGCCAGCCGCCGATCGAGCTCGAAGTGCATGACCGACTCGGTCGCCGGCGCGCCGCTGGGATGCACGATCCGCGCGATGCCGCCGTCGGGACCGCGCTCGGTACCGACGATCGGGTGCAGCATGCGCACGATGCCCAGGCCGCGGCCCTGCAGCTCGGCGCTCACCGAGTCCACCAGGAACGGCAGGTCCTCGGTGTTGGTCTCCACCACGGAGCCGGCCGGCTCGTAGCCGTGCTCGGCGCGCGTGGGGTTGAACGCGCGCACCGCGATCGGCGCGCCATCGCGCGAGGCCGCGAGCTCGAAGGCGCCGAGCACCTCGTGATAGAGCGCCTCGGGATCGTGGCGCTCGTCGTCGGCGCCCGCCGCGAGCCGCCGCAGGTACGCCTTGGCGAACTCCCGCACCGCATCCGCGCGCTCGGGCGACAGCCGCTCGTCGACGAGCTGCTCGATGGGACCCATTGGCGCGCATCATGCCGCTCTGCGAACGGCGTTGCCGTTAAGGACTCTGTCGATCAACCCGTACTCGGCCGCCTCGTGCGCGGTGAAGTAGCGGTCGCGCTCCATGTCGTCGTGGACCTGCGCCAGGTCCTGGCCGGTGTGCACGGCGAAGATCTCGTCCAGGCGCCGGCGCAGCGCGAGGGTCTCGGCGGCGTGGATGGCGATGTCGGTCTGCTGGCCCTGGTAGCCGCCGGAGGGCTGGTGGATGAGGATGCGCCCGTTGGGCAGCGAGGTGCGCTTGCCCGTGGTGCCGCCGGCGAGGACGAGCGCCGCGGCCGACATCGCGATCCCGGCGCACGTCGTGTGCACCTCGCAGCGGACGTGCTGCATGGTGTCGTAGATCGCCAGCCCCGAGTACGCCACGCCGCCGGGCGAGTTGATGTAGAGCTGGATCGGCGCGTCCGGGTCGGCCGACTCGAGGTGCAGCAGCTGGGCGACCACGAGGTTGGCGACCTCGTCGTCGATGGGCTGGCCGAGGAAGACGATGCGCTCGTCGAGCAGCCGCGAATAGATGTCGAAGGACCGCTCACCGCGCGGGTCCTGCTTGACGACCATGGGTACGAGGGGCATGACAGCCGGCTCCTTTCCGCAACTGTCTGGTTGCGTTTTTCGAGCAGGCTAGCACGCAACCGTATGGTTGCGTGAGCGCCGGGTGCGCGATCGGCCCCCTCGACCGCGCACCCACGCTCCGCACGTCCCCGATCGACATCGGGCCCCATGGACGTGCTCGTGCCCCCTTACGTGCCGTACCCCCGTACGCTTGGTCCTTCGACTTGCGCGATGAGCCGGTCGGCGAAGTAGCGGCCCCCCGGAGTGGACGTGTCGAGGTCGATGTCGAGGCCGACGAGCGTCGCGTCGGCATCGCGGAAGAACGCCATGAAGGCGCCCATCTCCCGTTCCGACCTACTCAGTCGCTGCAGGTCTGAGACCACGAGGCCGCGAGCCTGGCCGCTGGCGATCCGCTCGCACGCGTAGCTGAGCTCCGGCCGCTCCTGCGGCCTTCCGTTCTCGCGCTCCCAGACGATGTCGAGGAGGTCCCAGGCGGACCGCTCGCACACCGCCTCGATGGCCGCCGCCGATCGCTCGTGCTCCTCGGACCACGCGACGGCCGGGGTCGCGAGGTATCCGATCATGGGCTCGCGCTGAGCGAGCTGCGCCGACGGCGCGGGCAGCGCGGGGCGATCGGGCTGGCGGGCGATCGCCGTGTCCGGACGACCGCGTGGCGGGCGGCGCACCAGCCAGGCGATCCCGAACGCGATCAGGGCACCGACGGCCCCCCAGAACAGCACCTTCTCGAACGTGCCGCTCGATTCGCCGGTCGCCGGGCTGAGGACGGTGACGGTCCCGGGCGTCGCGGCGCTCGGCGTGACCGGGCTCGGCGTCGTCGCGGTCGTGGCCGGCTTCGTCGCCGCGGGCTCGCTCGCGGTGCTCGAGGCTGCGGGCTGGCTGGCGGTCTTACGCCCGAGGCCCAGGGCAGCTCGCGTGTGCCTGCCGACGATGCCGTCGATGGCGAGGCCGCGTGCCTTCTGCAGCCGGCGAACGGCAGCAGCGGTCCGCGGGCCGAAACGACCGTCTACTCCCGCGGCGCCGAGGTGGTAGCCGCGCTGCCTGAGCGCGCGCTGCACCTGACGGACGCGGACGCTCGGCTTGGCGTGCATGCCGACGCCCTGGGCGAGGACCGCCGTGCGAGGCGCGCTCGCCGCGTCGGCCCGGCCCACGACCACCATGGCGGCGATCAGGACCGCGGCTGCTGTGGCTATGGCGCTCGTCCTGGTCGCCAGGACGGGCATATCGATGGTCATGAACTCTCCCTTCTGGAACGGCCTTGCGAAGCGTCGGAGCGCTCAACGCGCGCCGACGCGGGCTGGAACCCCGTGAAGGGGTCTCAGCCGGGCCGCTGCAGAAGGGGCTCGAAGCCCGAGGGAGTCGCCAGCGTCACGCGCAGGCGGAAGCGACGGAGCTCCTGGCCGGTGAGCGCCAGGAGGATCACGATGACGACGCACCACTGCGCCGAAGACAGTCCGCCGGGGGCGCCGCTGCCCCCGCCGGCGGACGCGCTGCCGGGCGGTCCGGCCGGGGGCGGCCCTTGGCCGCCGCCGCCGGTTCCGGCCGGCGTCGGCTTCATCGACCCGCCGCGGTTGCGCGCTGCGGTCTTGGTCGCGAGCGCCCGTCGCGTCGCGGCCGACAGCAGCGGCTGCGGCGCGGCGAGGTCGCGCGTGAGGGCCAGCAGAGCGGCGGGCGCGCCGCTGGCGAGGATCTCTGCGATGCGTGCGCTGGGCGGCCGCGCCGGACCGTCCGCCGCGGTCGTGTCGGCGCTGCGCTGCGGCGAGAAGCTGGTGGCTGCGTCGGGCGCGAGCGAAGAGGGAGTGGACGCCGCCACCAGCGCCGGGGCGGCGGTAGCGGGCACCGGCGCCGGGGCGGCGGGCGTGGGGTCGCCGACCGGCGCGGGCGTCTCCGGCACGGTCGTCGTCGCGGCCGGTGTGGCGACCGGCTGCTGGGTCGGCTCGACCGTCGCGACGGGCTGCTGGCCGGCCGGCGCCGGCGTCGGGTCCGCCTTCGGCGTGGTGGTCGTGGAGTCGGCCGTGGTCGGCGTCGGATCGGTCTTCGGGAGCTGCGGATCTGAGGCCGGCGGCGTCTGCTGGGCCGGCAGCGTCTGCTCGGCGGACGGCGTCTGCTCAGCCGGCGGGGTCTGCTCGACCGGCGTGGGATCGGTGGGCGCCGGGGGATTCTCGGCGGGCGTCGCGTTGCCCGAATCCCCGGCCGGCGCGGCGTCGCCGGTTGCGGTCGACGACTGGTCCGCGGCCTGCGCCGCGGCGCCGCCAGGGTTGTCGGGGAGGACGCTCGCGGCGTCCGCGGAGATCACCGCCGCGCCTTCCGCGCCGGCGGTCGCAGCGAGGGCGCCGGCGAGGAGGCACGCCAAGACGGCCGCCAAGAGCACGCGGCCCACTCGGTGCAATCCCCACATCCGACTCAATGCTTTGCCATCCGGCAAAGTTCCCCCGACCCCCCAAGGTCGCATTCCTGGACCGCGATGCTGCCACCTCCGCCGGACGGCCGGGAGCGGGTGTTCAACATCGAACAGACCGCTTCCCGGTCCGGCAACGGAACGCCGTACGCAAGCGCGATTGCGGAAATCCGCAACGAGCAGGCAGGTCGCCTACGCCGACGACACCCGCGGCGGCTCCGCGCGCCTCGGTGGTAGCATGCAACCCCATGGTTGCGCGTGACATCACCCTCCCGGTCGAGCCCGACGAGGCCTGGGACGCCCTCACCGATCCCGAGCTCCTCGAGCAGTGGTTCGGCGACGGCGAGCGCGAGGCGGTGGTCGAGGAGGCCGAGCCCGGCGAGCGCCTCGTCTTCTGGTGGTGGGAGGAGGGCGAGCCCGGCTCACGCGTCGAGCTGCGCCTGGTCGCCGTGCCCGACGGCACGCGGGTCAGCGTGCGCGAGGCGCCGGTCGGCCCGTTCGCCCTGGCAGGCGCTTAATCGGCGGCCCGGATGGCCGACGTCTTCGTCAAAGCGCCGACCGGATGGAGGCAAGCGGTGACTAACCACGACGTCTTTGCCGCGCTGGCCGACCCCACGCGCCGTACGATCATGCGCGAGGTGTCCGAGCGCGGCAGCGCGACGGCGACCGAGCTCGCGCCGCCGCTCGGCGTGACGCGCCAGGCGGTGGCCAAGCACCTCGCGGTGCTTGCAGACGCGCGTCTGGTCGACGCGCGCCGCGAGGGCCGCGAGACGCGCTACCGCCCCACGCCCGCGCCGCTCGGCGAGGCGATCTCCTGGATGACGGAGATCGGCGGCGCGTGGGACGAGCGCCTCGCCGCGCTGGAGCGCCAGGTCGCCCGGCGCCGCGCGCGCGGCGGCTGAGGCGCTACTCGCCCAGGCGCCGCTTCAGCGCCTCGAACTGCGCGCGGATCTCGCTCGGCAGGCGATCGCCGAAGATCGCCAGGTGCTCTTCGAGCTGCGGCAGCTGGTCGCGCAGCTCGTCGTCGTCGACGGTGAGCACCGCTTCGAGATCCGAAGCGGAAGCGTCAAGGCCGCCGGTGTAGAGGTCGCCCCGCTCCGGGACCAGGCCGAGCGCCGTCTCGTGCGCGCCGGCGTCGCCGGCGCAGCGACGGAAGATCCACTCGAGCACGCGCGAGTTCTCGCCGTAGCCGGGCCACAGGAAGCGGCCGTCGTCGCCCTTGCGGAACCAGTTGACGTGGAAGATCCGCGGAAGCGTGCCCGGCTTCGCGCGGCGGCCGATCTCGAGCCAGTGCTCGAAGTAGTCGGCCATGTTGTAGCCGCAGAACGGCAGCATCGCGAACGGGTCGAAGCGCAGCTTGCCGACCTGGCCGGCGGCGGCGGCCGTGGTCTCCGAGCTCATCGTCGCGCCGACGAAGACGCCGTGCTCCCAGTCGAACGCCTCGTAGACCAGTGGCACGGTGCTCGCGCGCCGGCCGCCGAAGAGCATCGCGTCGATCGGCACGCCGACCGGGTCCTCCCACTCGGGCGCGATCGCCGGGTCCTGCGCGGCGGGCGTCGTGAAGCGCGAGTTGGGGTGCGCGGCCTTCCCGTCGGAGTCCGGCGTCCAGTCGTTGCCGCGCCAGTCGATCGCGTGCGCCGGCGGGTTCTCGGTCATCCCCTCCCACCAGACGTCGCCGTCGTCGGTCAGCGCGGTGTTGGTGAAGATGGTGTTCGCGCGGATCGTCGCCATCGCGTTGAAGTTCGTCTTCTCGCCGGTGTTGGGGGCGACGCCGAAGAACCCGTACTCGGGGTTGATCGCGTACAGCCGACCGTCCTCGCCGAACTTCATCCACGCGATGTCGTCGCCGATCGTCTCCACCGTCCAGTCGGTGAGCGTCGGGATGAGCATCGCGAGGTTGGTCTTGCCGCACGCGCTGGGGAACGCGCCGGTGAGGTACTTGACGCGACCGTCGGGCGAGGTGAGCTTGAGGATGAGCATGTGCTCGGCCATCCAGCCCTCGTCGCGGGCCATGACCGAGGCGACGCGCAGGGCCAGGCACTTCTTGCCCAGCAGCGCGTTGCCGCCGTAGCCCGAGCCGAACGACCAGATCTCGCGCGTCTCGGGGAAGTGGACGATGTACTTGTTGTCGGCGTTGCAGGGCCACGGGACGTCGTCGACGCCATCGTTGAGCGGCATGCCGACCGAGTGCAGGCAGGGGACGAACTCGCCGCCCGCGCCGAGCGCCTCGAGGGCCGGCGTTCCCATGCGGGTCATGATCCGCATCGAGACGGCGACGTAGGCCGAGTCGGTGCACTGCACGCCGATCTGACTCTTGTCAGAGCCCAGCGGGCCCATCGAGAACGGCACCACGTACATCGTGCGCCCGCGCATCGACCCGCGGAAGAGGTCGGTGAGCATCTCGCGCATCTCGTCGGGGTCGCGCCAGTTGTTGGTCGGGCCGGCGTCGTCCTCTGACTCGGAGCAGATGAACGTCCGGTCCTCGACGCGCGCCACGTCGCCGGGGTCCGACAGCGCGAGGTAGGAGTTGGGCCGCTTGGCCTCGGACAGGCGGGTGAAGGTGCCGGCGTCGACGAGCCGCTGGGCGAGCGCGTCGTACTCGTCGGCCGAGCCGTCGCACCAGTGGATCGAGTCGGGCTCGGTGAGCGCAGCGACCTCGTCGACCCAGGCCGCGAGCCGGGCGTTCTTCGTCGGGACAGTGATCTCGGTCATCGGTGCGCTCCTACTCGACGTTGCCCTCGGCGGGATCCGTGAGTCCTGGATGGCGCCTCGGAACGAGGACCACCCTCTTGAACTCCGCCACGAGCACCCCGTCCTGGTTGTGTACCCGTGTGTGGACCTTGACCGTCCCGCGATCGGGCTTGGACTGCGACTCGCGCTTCTCGAGCACCTCGGACTCCACGAACAGGGTGTCCCCGTGGAACACCGGCGCCGGGTGCTTCAGCTCCTCCGTGGCGAGGTTGGCGATCGCCTTGCCCGAGACGTCGGAGACGCTCATGCCCAGGGCGAGCGAGTAGACCAGCGGACCGACCACCACGTTGCGTCCCTGCTGCGAGCGCGCCGCGTACACATCGTTGATGTGCAGCGGATGGTGGTTCATGGTGATGAGGCAGAACAGGTGGTCGTCGGCCTCGGTCACCGTCTTGGCGGGCCAGTGCTTGTAGACGGCACCGACCTCGAACTCCTCGAGGTAGCGCCCGTAAGGGTGGGCCCCGGAGGCCTCCCTGGACGCTTGGTCGGTCTCGAGCTCCGCCTCGCTGGTCGTATCGGACATCAATCGCTCCCTAGGTCTGTCTGAGGCGGGGAGTCAATCACGTCGTGCCGCGAGGCGGCCGCGCATTGACTCCTCAGTCAATATCGTCCCCGGACATGCGCAACTTTCGCGACTACCTCAAGCCGCTGGCCATCGGAGCGCCGGCGCCGCTGGCCGATATCCCGGTCAAGCCGTCGCGGATGATCCACTTCCTGGACTTCTCGAACGAGAAGATGGTGGCCAAGGCCGCGGACATCGCGACCAAGACGGACATCCTTCTGGGCAACCTCGAGGACGCCATCCCGGTCGACCGCAAGGAGGCCGCGCGCGAGGGCCTGATCCGGGTCGGGCGCGAGATCGACCTCGGCCAGACCGCGCTATGGACGCGGGTCAACGCGCTGGAGTCGCCGTGGGCGCTCGACGACCTGACGCACGTGGTGGGCGAGATCGGCGATCGCATCGAGGTGATCATGGTCCCCAAGGTCGAGGGGCCGTGGGACATCCACTATGTCGACCGTCTGTTGGCGCAGCTCGAGGCCCGCGCCGGCCTGGAGCGCCCGATCCTCGTCCACGCGATCCTCGAGACCTCGGTCGGGGTCATCAACCTCGAGGAGATCGCCAACGCGAGCCCGCGGATGCAGGGCATGAGCTTCGGCCCGGCCGACCTGGCCGCGTCGCGGCGCATGAAGACCACACGCGTCGGCGGCGGGCACCCCGGCTATCGGGTCATCGAGGACCCCGATCCGGCTGATCCCGAGGCGCCGCGCGTCAGCTCCCAGCAGGACCCGTGGCACTACTCGATCGCTCGAATGGTCGACGCCTGCACCGCCGCCGGCATCCTCCCCTTCTACGGCCCCTATGGAGACATCAAGGACGTCCTCGGCTGCGAGACCCAGTTCCGCGCGGCCTTCCTGCTGGGCTGCGTCGGCGCCTGGTCGCTGCACCCCGTGCAGATCGACATCGCCCGCAAGGTCTTCTCCCCCGACCCCGACGAGGTCGCCTTCGCCCGCAAGGTCATCGAAGCGATCCCCGACGGCCGCGGCGTCCACATGATCGACGGCAAGATGCAGGACGACGCGACCTGGAAGCAATGCCGCGTCATGGTCGACCTCGCCGAGATGCTCGCCGCAAAGGACCCCGAGCTCGCGGAGGCGTACGGGTTCACGCCGGCGACGAGCGGGTAGCTCCGCTCGGCCGTTGGGCCGACCCGCGCCGACCCGACGATCGGCCGATTGGCGGATACACGCGGCAGCGGATCGTTGCGATCGTGTCGGCGTGGCGTCGCTCAGCCCCGCCGACCGTCGCGCACGCCTGCTGTGTACACACGACATCGACCTCGTCGTCGATGTCGGCGCGAACGCCGGCCAGTACGCGTCGTCGCTGCGTGCGGTTGGCTACGAGCGGCGGATCGCATCATTCGAGCCGTTGAGCGAGCCGTACCGCGGACTGGCCGCCGCCTCGGCTGAGGACGCCGCCTGGGATTCGTGGCAACTCGCCCTCGGAGCTCGCACCGGGATCGCCGCGATCAACATCGCGGAGGACACCAGGAACAGCTCGGTCCTCGCAGTCGGCGAGCATCATCTGCGCGCGGTCCCGACTCGCGAGCGCTCGGCGTAGAGACCGTCGGCGTCGAACGGCTCGACGTCCTTTGGCCGCGGCTCGCCGACGGGGCACGGAGCCCGTATCTGAAGATCGATACACAGGGTTACGAGCTGGAGGTCCTGCACGGAGCGAGCGCCCTCCTCGGCGCGATCGTCCTCGTCGAGGCCGAGCTCTCGCTGCTCCCCACCTACGACAGTGGCCCCCTGTTCGGGGACGTCGTGGCGTTCCTTGCCGAGCACGGCTTCGCACCGATCGCCTTCGAAGGTGTTCTCGACGATGTCGAGACGGGCGAGATGCTCCAAGCGGACGCGATCTTCCGGTCCGCGTGAGACACAATCGGGCCTGGGCGCCGGGACGGTCCGGTGATTGGATCTCTGTGTGGCGGTGGCGTTCGACCCTCTGGTGCAGGATGAGCCGTACGCGGCTTATCGGGAGCTGCGGGCGTCGTGTCCGGTCTATCGCAACGAGGCGCGTGGGTTCTGGGCTCTGAGTCGGTTCGAGGACGTGCAGCGGGCAGCTCGGGAGTGGACGGGGTTCTCGAGCGCGGACGGGGTGAATCTCGACGACACCCTGTCGCTGACCGGGGCCGGGAACCTCATCGCTGCGGATCCGCCTGATCACGATCGACTGCGGCGGGTCGTGCGTGGGCGGTTCACGCCGCCGGGGGTTGCTGCGATGGAGGCGGCGATCCGGGAGGACGTGCGCGGCGTGCTGACGGTCGCGGCGCGCGAGGGTGGGTTCGATGCCGCCGACGCGCTCGCGTGGGCGATTCCGGTGCGGACGGTGTCGCGTCTGCTTCGACTTCCGATGCAGGATGAGCACGTGCTGCGCGGATGCCTGCGCGCGGTCATCCACCGCGAGGCCGCGCGCGATCGGCTGCCCGAGACGGCGCGCGCGGCCGCAGGCGAGCTGCGCGCGTATCTGACCGCGCACCTGGCGGAGCGTCGCCGAGCGCCGGGCGACGACCTGCTCTCCGACATCGTCGCCGGCCAAGGGCGCGGCGAGCTGGACGAGGCGGAGCAGCCGGGGCTGTGCATCCTGCTCTACGTCGCCGGCACCGAGACGGTGGCCGACTTCATCGGCAACGCGCTCGTCGCCCTGGCCGAGCACCCTGACCAGCGCGCGCTGCTCGCGGCGCGGCCCGACCTCGGTGGCGCCGCGGTCGAGGAGCTGCTGCGCTACGAGTCGCCGGTCCAGTACCAGGTGCGTACCGCGACGGTCGCCACGGAGATCCACGGCCGGGCGATCGCGGCCGGCGATCGCGTCGCGCTGCTGTGGGGCGCGGCCAACCGCGACGAGCGCCGCTGGGATCGCCCCGACGACCTCGACGTCACGCGCTTGCCCAAACGCAACCTCGCGTTCGGCGAGGGCATCCACCATTGCCTCGGCGCGCCGCTCGCGCGCCTCCAGGGCCGGATCGTGCTCGAGGAGACACTGGAGGCGATGCCGCGCTACCGCCTCGACGGTCCCGTCGAGCGCATCGCCACCCACAACACGCGAGGTGTCGCGCGGCTTCCCGTCGCCGTTGACTGAGCAGTCAATCGAATAGGGTTCCGCCCTCGATGAGGTTCTTCGAGTACGAGGCCCGCGAGATCGTCAAGCGTGCGGGGATCCCGGTCACGGACTTCGGCTTCGCCACCACCGCGCTCGAAGCGCACGAGATCGCCGCGCGCATCGGCGAGCCGGTGGTCATCAAGTCCCAGGTGCTGACCGGCGGGCGGATGAAGGCCGGCGGCGTGCAGTTCGCCGACACCCCCGACGAGGCGGCGGCGAAGGCCGAGCAGGTGCTCGCGCTTCAGATCAACGGCCACGTCCCGCGCGGCGTCCTCGTCGACACACGCGCGCAGGTCGCCAAGGAGTACTACGCGGGCGTCGTGTGGGATGGCATCCGCAAGCGGCCGGTGATGCTGTTCAGCGACATGGGCGGCATCGACATCGAGGAGGTCGCGCAGGCCCACCCCGACCACGTCGGCCGCGGGCACTTCTCGAACATCCTTCCGCTGAGCGACTTCCAGGCCAAGCAGGTCGTCGCGTCGGTCGGGGTCAGCGGATCGCGCCTGAACAAGCTGGTACCCATCCTCACCCGCCTGGCGCAGCTGTTCGTCGAGCGCGACATGACGCTGGCGGAGATCAACCCGCTCGGCGAGCTCGCCGACGGCTCGTTCGTCGCGCTCGACGCGCACATGGACATGGAGAACGAGGCGCGCCCGCGCCAGCGGGCGCTGCTCGAGGAGCTCGGCGTCGGCGAGGAGGAGACCCGCCAGGCCCGCGAGGCCACGCCCTTCGAGCTCGCCGGCGAGAAGGTCGACGCGATGGACCATCGCGGCGTCGCCGGGAACGTCACCGAGTTCGACGGCGACCTCGGGCTGGTCATCGGCGCCGGCGGCGGCTCGCTGACGCTGTTCGACGCGGTCCGCGCCCACGGCGGCAAGCCGGCCAACTACTGCGAGATCGGCGGCAACCCGAGCGTGCGCAAGGCGTGCGGACTGGCCAAGCTCGTCCTGCAGAAGCCCGGCGTCGACAAGATCGCGGTCATGATGTCGATCGTCTCCAACACGCGCGTGGACATCGTCGCGCGCGGGGTCATCAAGGCGTGCCTGGAGCTCGGCTACGACCCGGCGGAGAAGATCTCGATCTTCCGCATCCCGGGCGCCTGGGAGGAGGAGGGCTTCAAGATCCTCGAGCGCTACGGCGTGCGCTATGCCGACCGGTCGACTTCCCTCAACGAGGCCGCGCGGCTCGCGGTCCAGGGGGCCTGATGTCGATCCTCGTCGGCGCCGACACCACCTTCATCGTCCAGGGCATCACCGGCCGCGAGGCGGTGAACCTCACGCGCGAGTGCCTGGACTACGGCGCCGGCGCGAAGGTCGTCGGCGGCGTCACGCCGGGCCGCCTGGGCCGCGAGGTCCACGGCGTGCCGGTCTTCGACACCGTCGACCAGGCGGTCGCCCACCACGGCGGGCCGATCGACGGCTCCGTGGTCACCGTCCCGCCGGCGTTCACCAAGGACGCGGTCTTCGAGGCGATCGAGAACGGCATCCGCCTCGTGGTGATCGTCACCGAGCGCATCCCGCGCCGCGACGTCGCCGAGATGGTCGAGCTGGCTTCGTTGCGCGGCGCCCGGATCATCGGCCCCAACTGCCTGGGGATCATCGTCCCCGACGTCATCAAGATGGGCGGCATCGGCGGGCCGGCGAAGAACGCGCGCCAGGCCTACACGCGCGGGCCGATCGGCGTCATCTCGCGCTCGGGCGGCATGACCACCGAGATGTCCTCCACCCTGAGCGCCGCCGGCCTCGGCCAGTCGACGGCGGTCTCGATCGGCGGCGACGCGATCATCGGCTCCAGCTACGCCGAGCTCATGCCGCTGTTCGAGGCCGACGAGCAGACCCAGGGCATCGTCATCTACACCGAGCCCGGTGGGCGCATGGAGGCGGAGCTCGCGCGCTGGGTGACCGAGAACGAATCGCGGCTGCCGATCGTGGCGTTCATGGCCGGGCGCTTCATGGACGAGATGCCCGGCATGAGCTTCGGCCACGCCGGCACGATCGTCGAGGGCAAGGAGGACACGGCGAGCGAGAAGATCGCGCGCCTGGCCGACGCCGGGATCGCGGTCGCCGAGCGCATCGAGGACATCCCGGCGCTGATCCGCGAACGACTGGAGGTGGCCGCGTGAGAGCCGACGCCACCTTCATCGGCGTGGAGGTCGATGACGCGGCCGCCGCGGACGCCGCGCTCGCGGCCAAGCTCACCGAGGTCTGCCCGGTCGACATCTACGCGGTCGACCACGGACACGTCGCGCTGGTCGAGGAGAACCTCGACGAATGCGTGCTCTGTGGGCTGTGCCTGGACGCCGCGCCCGACGGGGCCGTGCGCGTCCTGCGGCTCTACGACAACGAGTCGCCGCTCCAGCGCGCGTAGCCGCACATAGGCACGCGGCGCACCGTTTGCACGGGTTGGCGTGCAATCTTGTGCGTTTTGCGACGATTGTCGCGCCGCGGTCATGTGCGCGTGTCATTCGCCCGACACGTCCCCTATGTGGGGAAGGGCGTCGGTGCGGCGGTGGCCGTACGTGGTGAGCGCGACCGCGCTGGTAACCGGGATGCCGGCCTGCGTGGTGACCTTCGTCGCGCCGTCGGGCTCGGTCGCCGAGCTGCTGGGCGGCATGCTGCTCGCGGTCGTGCTCTCGATCGCCGCCGCGAAGGTCGGTGCGGCACTGTGGATGCGCCATCCGCTGGCACGCGACGTGCTGTTCGCCGACCTCATGGTGTGGGAGTGGGCTCGCCGCCTTTGGGTGGAGCGGCGGCTCGCCAGGGCGCAGAACGCTGCCGGCGCCGACCACCTTGCCCCGCAGGCGCGCGCCGAGGCGCTGCGCGACCTCGCCCGCCTGCTCGAGGCGCGGGACTCCTACACGCACGGACACAGCCGGCGCGTCGCGCGGCACGCGCTGCGGATCGTGCACGCGCTCCACGTCCCGGCCGCGGAGGCGGAGCGGATCTGGACCGCGGCGACGCTGCACGATGTCGGCAAGCTCTACACGCCGCGCGAGATCCTCAACAAGCCGGACCGCCTGACCGACGAGGAGTTCGACGTCATCAAGCGCCACCCCGTCGACGGGGCCGCCATGCTCGTGGACGTCGAGGGCGATCCGGAGATCGTGGCGATCGTCCGCTCTCACCACGAGCGCCTCGACGGCCGTGGCTACCCCGATGGCCTGGCCGGCGACGGCATCCCGCTCGGCGCGCGCATCATCGCGGTGGCCGACACCTTCGACGCGCTGACCTCGACTCGGTCCTACCGACCGGCGGCGACGCACAAGCGAGCTCTCGACGTCCTGCGCAAGGAGGCCGGCACCCAGCTCGACGCCGCCGCGGTCAACGCCTTCCTGCGCACCTACTCCGGTCGCCGGCCCGCGGCCATCTCCTCGCTGGTGGCCCTCGGCCCGCAGCGGCTGCTCGCCATGACGAGCCATCAGGGCGGCGCCATCGCCGGCCTCGCGCCCGCCGCCGGCTGGATCGCCCCGGCTGCCGCCGCGGCCGCGGCGGTCTTCGGCGTCTCCCACGGCGCCGGCACCACCACGAGCCCACCCGTCCCCCCCGCCACGACGACCGCTGCGGTGCGCATCGCGCCCCCCGCGCGCACCGCGGTCGTCGTGGCCAGCAAGCGGGTGTCGGCGCGCTCGGTTCGCGGCAGGCCACCCGGCTCGGTCAAGGCGCGGCGCCCCACGCCCCATCGCCACGACGCCTCGCACCAGGCACCTGCGGCCACGACGCCGACCGCAGCCGCGACCGCAACAACGGCGAGCGCGTCCCCCGCGCCGGCGAGCTCGAACGCCTCGTCGCCGGTCTCGGGCGTCCGCGACGTCGTCGCGCGCGTGAGCGTCCCCGCCCTGCCGCCGCTGACCATCCCGGCGCTGCGCGCCGACGGCGCGCCGGTCGTCCAGACCGTCGCCGCCGTGCCGAGCGCCGTCGCCGCGACCGTCGACGCCGAGGTCGCGAATGTCACGCCGGTCGTGACGACGCTGCTGTCTGCGAAGTAGCGACGCGCCAGGCCGTAACCTGGCGTCCGTGCCCGAGCTGCCCGACGTCGAGAGCGCCCGGCGGCAGATCCAGGCGCGGGCCCTTCACCGGCGCATCGCCGAGGTCTACGACGGCGACACCTACGTCTCGCGGCCACACGCGCCGGGCGAGATCGCCGACGCGCTGACCGGCCGCGAGCTCGTGGCGGTGCACCGGCGCGGCAAGTCGATGTGGTGCGAGACCTCCGAGGACGGGCCGATCCTCGGCCTGCACCTCGGGATGGCCGGGCGGATCGCGATCGACGAGGAGCCGTCGGAGCGCGGCTGGGACCGCTTCGTGCTGCGCTTCGAGGACGGCGGCATGCTCGCGCTGCGCGACAAGCGAAGGCTGGGCCGCGCGCGCCTGGAGCCCGACGTCGACGCCCTGGGCCCCGACGCCGCCGACGTCGA
>Ga0307278_10000759_pt1 | contig 15877 bp, 15 predicted proteins | sample ER_DNA_117_FD_194482 | JGI IMG/M metagenome (GOLD analysis project Ga0307278, IMG submission 194482) | Bulk soil microbial communities from the East River watershed near Crested Butte, Colorado, United States - ER_DNA_117 | ecosystem: Environmental > Terrestrial > Soil > Floodplain | place... | reverse complement strand
AGCCACGAGTCGGCGGCGAGGAGGTCGGTCATTCGGGCGCGGCGGCGAGCTCGCGCGCGTCCACGAGCGTGCCGCCGACCGCCTCGAGCACCGCGCGCGCCTTGAGCACCATCTCGTCGTGCTCGGCGTCGGGGTCCGACGCGGCCACGATCGCGCCGCCGGCGCCGAGCGCCAGCCCGTGGCGCGAGGCGACGAGCGTGCGGATGACGATGCTGAGGTCGGCGGTGCCGTTGACGGAGAGGAAGCCCAGCGCGCCGGAGTAGACGCCGCGCGGGCCGCCCTCGAGGCGGTCGATGATCTCCAACGTGCGCAGCTTCGGCGCGCCGGTCATCGAGCCGCCCGGGAAGGCCGCGCGGACGCAGTCGATCGCGGTGGCGTCGTCGCGCAGCCGGCCGCGGACGGTCGTCACGAGCTGGTGGACCGTGGCGTAGGACTCCACGGCCATGAGCGCCGGGACCTCGACGGTGCCCAGCGCGCAGACGCGGCCAAGGTCGTTGCGGACGAGGTCGACGATCATGAGGTTCTCGGCGCGGGACTTCTCGTCGGTACGCAGCGCCGCCCCGCGATAGGCGTCCTCGACGGGGTGGGCGGCTCGCCGGGCGGTGCCCTTGATCGGCTTCGACTCGACCATGCGCTCGCGGTCGACCCGCAGGAAGCGCTCGGGAGACGAGCTGAGGACCGACATGAGGCCGAGGCGCAGCAGCGCCGCGTGGGGCGCGGGGTTGCGCGCGCGCAGGGCGCGGTAGGTGGCGAGGGGATCGACCGCGCCGTCGCTGTGCAGCTCGGTGGTCAGGCAGATCTCGTAGCTCTCACCCTCGAAGATCTCGCGCTTGCAGGCAGCGATGTTGGCGAGGTAGGTCTCGCGGTCCTCGCGCGCGACGAAGCGCAGCGGGGCGTGCGCGAGCGCGGGCGGCGCGGCGAGCGGGGGGCGGCTGGCGATCGCCTCGAGCTCGCGTTCGGTGGCGGCCAGCCAGGCTTCGGCGGCGGGCGCGCCGTCAGCGTCGGCGAGCGCGACGAGGTGGACGCGCTGCTTGTGGTGGTCGAAGGCGATCACCCGGTCGCAGAAGAGCAGCGTCGCGTCGGGCAGCGGGGAGCGGTGCACGAGCTCGCCGCCCAGCTCGGCCTTGAGCTCGTAGCCGAAGTAGCCGGCGAAGCCGCAGGCGAAATCGAACGGCAGCTCGGGGGCGTCGGCACGCAGGCGCGCGAGCTCGCGGCGGCAGTAGTCGAGGACGCTCTCGTGCAGCTCCTCGCGGCCGTCCGCGTGGTCCACGGTCACGAGCCGCGACGCGACGTCGTAGCTCACGACCTGGCCGAGCGGGCCGTCCGGGACGCCGATGAAGGAGAAGCGCGCGAGCCCCGGGTCCGTGCGAGAGCTGTCCAGCCAGACGGCGTGGTCGCGCTCGCCGTAGAGGGCGACGAACGCGGCCTCGGGATCGCACCAGGTCTCCAGCGTGCGGTGGTGCACGCGCGTCCCGGCGTCCGGCCCGCGCGCCGCACGGCGCCCGCGCGCCGCGGGCGGGCCCTGGGCGCGCGTCAGGTCGCGGAAGTTGCGCAGCAGCGTCCGCCCGTGCTCCGTGGAGATCGACTCTGGGTGGAACTGCACGCCCCACAGCGGCCGCGTGCGGTGCTCGACCGCCATGACGACGTCGTCGAGCGTCCACGCCGTGAGGCGCAGCTCGGCGGGCAGCGCGCCAACGACCAGCGAGTGGTAGCGGACGGCCGCGAAGCCCTGCGGGATGCCGGCGAAGAGGCCGCGCCCGTCGTGGTCGATTGGGCTCAGGCGCCCGTGCATGACCTCCGGCGCGTGCTCGACCGCGCCGCCCGTGATGAGGGCGAGCGCCTGGTGGCCGAGGCAGACGCCGAGCACCGGCAGTGCGGAGCGCTGCAGCACGTCGAGCGAGACGCCGACGTCGCGCGCGTGCTCGGGGCGGCCGGGGCCCGGGGAGATCACGATGTTGTCCACCGCGAGCGCCGTGAGCTCGTCGAACGACAGCTCGTCGTTGCGCACCACGATGGGCTCGTCGCCGTTGACCTCGCCCAGCAGGTGGAAGAGGTTGAACGTGAACGAGTCGTAGTTGTCGATCAGGAGCGTCCGCATGGCCGCATCTACACTCTGCCCAACGTTGGCACAGGAGAGCGTCCGTGTGTTGCGCCGGCGCGGCGTCGAGACGGTGATCCTCGCGGGTGCCGACACGCACGGGATCATGCGCGGCAAACGGGTGCCGATCGCGGAGCTGGACCGTGCGGCCGAGCGCGGCATCGCGCTGTGCGACGTCATCTGGGCGCTGCCGGTCGACGAGGTCGAGCCCGCCCAGCCGCCTGCCGGGCACGACGGCTGGTTCCCGCGCGCCGGCTATCAGGACATGCTCGCGATGCCCGACCTCGAGACGGCGCGCATCGTCCCGTGGCACGACCGCACGGCGCTGCTGCTGTGCGACTTCCTCGATCGCGACGGGCGCGCGATCCCGCTGGCGCCGCGCGCCGTCCTGCGCTCGGTCGTCGAGCGCGCCAGGGGCATGGGCGTCGAGCCGATCGTCGGGATCGAGCTCGAGTTCTACGCGCTGCGCGAGACGCCGCAGTCGGTGCTCGCGAAGCGACCCTCGCAGCTCGAGGCGGTCGAGGAGCGGCCGAGCGTGTACGGCGTCGTCGCGGCGTCGCGGCACGAGGACTTCGCCGGCGCGGTGCGCTCGACGCTGCAGGAGTACGGGCTGGCCGTGGAGGCGTGCGCGCCGGAGGCGGGTCCGGGCCAGTTCGAGATCAACGTGCGCGCCGCGCCGGCGCTCCGAGCGGCCGACGAGGCGTTCCTGCTCAAGAGCGCGGTGAAGGAGATCGCCGCCCGCCACGGGCTGCTGGCGACGTTCATGGCCAAGCCCCGCTCCGACTGGCCGGGCAGCTCGTGCCACCTGCATCTCAGCCTGCGCGACGGCACGCCCGCCGCGATGCGCCACTTCATCGGCGGGCTGCTGGCGGGGATGGCCGAGCTGACCGCGATCTTCGCCCCCACGCCGAACTCCTACCGCCGCCTGACCCCGTACTCGTGGGCGGCCACGACCGCGACGTGGAGCGTCGACAACCGCTCGGCCGGCGTCCGGGCGATCTCCGACGGCGACGCCATCGCCCGCGTCGAGCACCGCCAGGCCGGCGCCGATGCCAACCCGTACCTCGCGGCCGCGGCGGCGCTCGCCGCGGGGCTCGACGGGGTGCAGCGCGCATGCGAGCCGCCGCCGCCCGTCGACGGCGACGTCTACGCGCTGGCCGACGGCGTGGTGCCGGCGCTTCCCGCGACGCTGGGCGCGGCCACCGACCTGCTCGAGGGGAGCGCCCTGGCCCGCGACTGGCTGGGCGACGACGTCGTCGACCATTGCGTGGCGATGCGGCGGGCCGAGCTGGCGGCGCAGTCCGCCGCGGTCACCGACTGGGAGACCGCGCGCTACCTGGAGGCGCTCTAGTGGGCCCCCCGCAAGTGATCGTCGAGACGGTCGTCACGACGATCAACCCCGACGGCAGCGTGAACTGCGGCGCGATGGGCGTCGAGTGGGGCGAGGCACGGATCGTCATCAAGCCCTACCGCGGGACACGGACGCTGCGCAACCTGCAAGCCACTGGGGCCGCCGTCGTGAACCTCACCGACGACGTCCTGCTCTTCAGCCAGGCCGCGCTCGGCGATCCGCACCCGCCGACGCGTCCGGCGACGAGCGTCGGGGGCGCGGTGCTCGACGACGCGTGCTCGTGGCGCGAGGTCCGCGTCGAGACGATCGACGACAGCGCGGAGCGCGCCCTCGTCACGACGGTCGTCGTCGCCGGCGGCACGGGACGCGAGTTCCTCGGCCTCAACCGGGCGCGCCACGCGGTGCTCGAGGCCTCGATCCTCGCGTCTCGGGCTCGCCTGCTCGGAGCCGACGACATCCGCGCCGAGCTGAGCCGCCTGCAGCCGCTCGTCGACAAGACCGCCGGGCCGCGGGAGCGCGAGGCGATGGCCTACGTCACGCAGCGCCTGCGCGCGGCGGTGGGAGAGCTGTGAGCCAGGTGCGCGTCGAGGCGCCGGCGCGCCTGCACCTCGGGATGCTCGCGGTGGCCGGCGACGGCGCGCGGCGCTTCGGCGGGCTCGGGGTGTCGGTGAGCAGGCCCGCCGTCGCGGTCGACGCACGGCCGGCCGACGAGCTGTCCGCGGAGGGCGCCGACGCCGAGCGCGCACTGGCGTTCGCGCGCCGTTGCCACGAGGCGCTCGGGCTCGCGGGCGGCGCGCACCTGCGCGTGATCGAGGCGATCCCGCCGCACGTCGGGCTGGGGTCGGGCACGAAGCTCGCGCTCGCGGTCGCGCAGGCGCTGGCGGCGCTCGAGGATCGGACGGTCGACGCGCCGGAGCTGGCCGAAGCGGTCGGCCGCGCGGCGCGCTCCGCGGTGGGCACGTGGACGTTCGCGCTCGGGGGTCTCGTGGTCGAGGGCGGGGTGCGGCGCGGCGTCGAGCGCCCCGCGCCGCTGCTGCTGCACCACCCGATGCCCGACGAGTGGCGCGTCGTGCTCGTCATCCCGCGGGCGCAGGCCGGGTTGTCCGGGCCCGCCGAGGAGGAGGCGTTCCGGCGGCTCGTGCCGTCGCCCGAGCGCTCGGCCGAGATCGCGCAGCTCGTGCTCACGTCGCTGCTGCCGGCGCTCGTCGAGTACGACCTCGAGGAGTTCGGCGGCGCGCTCACGCGCATCCAGCAGCTCGTCGGCGACGCGTTCGCCGAGGTGCAGGGCGGGCGCTTCCATCCGCGCGCGGGCGCGCTCGTCGAAGCGCTGCTTCGCGAAGGGGCGGCCGGCGCCGGCCAGAGCTCGTGGGGGCCGGCGGTCTACGGGATCGTTGGCAGCGAGGCGTCCGGGCGCGAGCTCGCGGACCGCATGGCGGGGATCGTCGGCGGCGAGGGGAGCGTGGAGCTCGTGACCTTCGACAACCGCGGCGCGCTCGTGGAGCGGTCTTGAGGCTGCTCGTGAGCGTCGTGGACGCCGGCGAGGCGCGCGAGGCCGCGGCGGCGGGCGCCGACATCGTCGACGTCAAGAACCCGGCGGAGGGCTCGTTGGGAGCGCCGTCGCCGGCGGTGATCGAGGCCGTCCGCGCCACCGTCCCGGCCGCGCTGCCGGTCAGTGCCGCGATCGGCGACATGCCCAACCTGCCGGGCACGGCGGCGCTGGCCGCCCTCGGCGCGGCCCGCAGCGGCGCCGCGTTCGTGAAGGTCGGGCTGTGGGGCGTCGCGAACGAGGCCGAGGCGGTCGCTTTGCTGCGTGCGGTGCGCGAGGCGATCGCCGGAGTGCCCGGCGCCGAGGTCGTGGCCGGCGCCTATGCCGATGCCCGACGGGTGGCGCCTGCGCCGCTCGCCCCGGAGCTGCTGCCGCGCGTGGCGCGGGCGGCGGGCATCAAAGTCTGCCTGCTCGACACCGCGATCAAGGACGGCCGCGGGCTCCTGGATTGGCTCTCGCCCGACGAGCTGACATCGTTCGTGGACGACGCGCGCGCCGGGGGCCTCGAGGTCGCGCTGGCCGGCGCGCTGCGCGCGGAGGACCTGCCGGTGGTCCACGCCGCGGGCGCAGACATCGCCGGCGTCCGGTCGGCCGCGTGCGGCGACGGCAGGCGCTCCGGGCCGCTCGAAGCGGCGCGCGTCCGCGCCCTGCGGGCTGCGTGCGCGTAGGGGTGCCTCAGGCGGCCGGGCCAACGGGCGTGTCCGAAGGTCGTAATTGGCCGCCTGAGGCGGGCCCCCAGTCGCAATTACGCCGCGCGCGTCTCGGTGAACCCGGAGACGTGCAGCCGGTGTGCGCACGTGCGTGCGCTGAACTCGCGTATGGCGGCGGGGACGGCGTCACCCCAGGCCGCGGCGCCCGCCACGCCGCGCGCGACCAGGTCATCGATGCGCTCTTGAGAGGGCAGGGTCTCGATCAGGCAGCGCAGGCCGAAGCCGACGTGCCAGCGCTCGTCGCGCTCGACGCGCTCCACGCCCTCGCGCACTCCGGGCAGCGCGCCGTCGGCCAGGTCCTCGAGCAACGCGGTCGTCCCGGCGTTGAAGACGACTCCCTCCAGCAGCATGTGGTAGAGGCTGACGCCGTCGCCCAGGCCCGCTTCACCCGCCGCGAGCTCCGCGGCCATCGTGGGCAGCTGCTCCTCGAAGAGCTCGAGGATCTCCGGCGTGGCGTACTCGCGGGCCGCTGCGCGGCGCTCGGCGGGGGTCTCGCCGGGCAGCCGGAGTACCTCTGCCGCGATGCGATCGAAGAACCGCGCGTGGCGCTCTTCGTCGCGGCGCTGCAGGGTGAAGGTCCAGGCCATCAAGCTCTCCTGGGAGGCCAAGGTCTCCCTGTTCGCCGCGGCGACGAACGGCGTGAGCTGCTCGGCGACCGCGTCCTCGCCCACGCGGAAGCCGGCGAGAAGCGTTGTGAGGCGGTGGCGGCGCTCGTCCGGAAGCTCCTGCCACGCGCGGGCGTCGGGGGCGAAGTCGATGGCCGCCGCATCCCACTGCTTGCGGGCTGCGACCCGGGAGAAGAAGCCGGGCCAGAAGCTGCGGTTTGCGAAGGTCTCCAACCCGCCGACGAGCTTGTACTGCCGCAGCGTGGGGTCGGCCAGGGTGGCACCCTTGGTGCTCGGGCGCTGCTGCGCGTCCATGGCGCCACGGTAGCAAGCGCGCTCAGGCGACTCGCGTGCCCACCGTCGTCCCCTGTTCGAGCAGCTCGGCGAGGCGAGCGGGGTCGCGCCCGCTGATCACCCACGTCTCGAAGGTCGCCGCTTCGAGCAGCGTGGGCAGGTGCTCGTCGACGCCCGCGGGCCGCAGCGCACCGAGCTCGGCGGCGGTCATTCGAGCGATCGGATCGCCGCGCGCGGGCCACTCCGCGTACACGCCGTCGACCTCCTTGACGAGCACGAGGCGGCCGGCGCCGGCCTTTCCGGCGACCCACGCGGCGATCGAGTCGGACGTCACCTTCCACGATGCCGGCAGGCCGTCGAGCTCGAGTGCTGCGGGGAGGAGCACGGTCGGTCGGCCGGCGGCCGGGCGAGCTTCGGCGGAGCGGACGGCACCGGGGATCAGCTCGCTCAGCAGCCAGCCGAACTGCTCCATGCCCAGGACCGCCATGTGGTGCGACGTCGCCGCGGGCAACCCGAAGCGGCGGTCGGCGTCGCGCACGGCGTCGGCGAACCACGCCCCGCCCGGGACGACGAGCAGCGGGTGGCGCTCGCCGAGCTCGCCGATCGTCGCGCACAGTGCGCGCAGCGCGTCGTCGCCGGCGCCGCGACCGAGCCCGCCGCCGACCTTGACGACGCTCAGCACGGCGCGCGCAGCCGCGCCGCCAGCAGCGCGGCCAGCGCGGCGGCGGGCGCGACCTCGCCTCCCGTTGCGCCCCACGGCGTGGGGGCATCGGCGACCGCTCGCCCCAGGCGTGCCGCGACCTCGCGGCCGAGGAAGGCGCCCGAGCCGACCGCGACGACGGGCGCATCGGCCGGCAGGACACCGTGGACGCGACGCGCAGCCTCCTCGAGCTGGCGCAGCTGCTCACCGTGGAGGAACGCCGCGATCGCATCGACCTCGTCCGCGTCGAGCTGCTCGACGTCGGAGCACACCAGGCGGGCGATGCGCTCACGCGCGAACGCGACGGTGGCGGAGCGGCCGTCGGGCGTCGGGCAGTCGTACGCATCCGGCGACACGTGGCCGAGGACGAGATGGACGTCGGCGCTGATCGCGAAGTACTCCGACGACACCGGGCACCACCCGCCGGGGACCGGCACGCGCGGCGCGATCGCCGCGAGGTTGGTGCGCAGCACGCCGGTGTAGACGAGCTCGCCGGCCAGCAGCCGTTCAAGGTCGTTGTGCGCCGTCGCAGCGACGCGGCCATCGGCGATCGGGACGATGTCGGCCGTCGTGCTGCCGACATCGATGAGCAGCGCGTCGGGGAGCGCTTGCGCCACCGCGAGCGCCGTCGCCACCCAGTTGGCGGCGGCGACGTCCCACGGCCGCGCCCGCGCCACCGCGACGGACACGAGCTCGCCGGCCGTCGTCAGCACGCTCAACGGCCTGTCGCCCAGCGCGTCCTGCGCCGCATCGAGGACGAACGTCACCCCCTCGCGCTTCGTCCGGAACGCATCGGAGAGCTCGGCGGTCATGGTGATGGCCACGGCATCTGCCGGGCCGCCGGCCACCTCGGCAGCGACGTCGCGCAGCACCGCGGCGAGCGCCTCGCGGTCGCGCCAGACCTCGAACGGGCGCGAGACCGTGCGCAGCGCTTCGCCGTCGAGCCATGCCGCTTTCGTGTTCGCGCCGCCGATGTCCACTGCTAGCGTGGCCGCCGCCGTGGCGGGAATGCGCGTCGTCGGAGTCATCGATCTCAAGGGCGCCACGGCGGTCCACGCCGTGCGCGGCGAGCGCGAACGCTACCGCCCGGTACGCAGCGTCATCGGCGGCGACGACGGCGACGCGGTGGCCCTCGCCCGCGGCTTTCGCGCCGTACTGGGGCTCGACGAGCTGTACGTCGCCGACCTCGACGCGATCGTCGGCGCCGGCGAGAACAGCGCGAGTATCGGCGCCCTGGCGCGCGAGGCGCGCGTCATGGTCGACGCCGGCGTCAGCGAGCCCGCGCGGGCGCAGGCGCTGCTGGATCTCGGCGCGCACCGGGTCATCGTCGGGACCGAGACGCTGACCGGCCCCGACGCGCTGGATCGCCTGCTCGCGGAGCTGCCCGACGGCGCCCTGGTCCTCAGCGTCGACCTGCGCGACGGCCGCGTGCTGTCGGCCGACGCGCAGCTCGCGGGCCTGCGCGCGCTCGACGCCTTCTCGCGCCTGCGCCGCGCCGGCCTGCGCGAGGCGATCGTGCTCGACCTGGCGCGCGTGGGCAGTGGCGCGGGCCCGGACGTCGCGCTGATCGCCGAGATCCATCGCGCCTTCCCCGACCTCGAGCTGCTGGCCGGCGGCGGGGTGCGCGGTGTCGACGACCTGCGGGCACTCGGCGGCGCCGGCGCCGCCGGCGCGCTCGTCGCGACGGCGCTGCACAGCGGCGTCATCGGCCCGCGCGAGCTGGCGCAGCTGCGCTGACCAGCGCCTCGAGGTGCGCGACGAGCGCTGCGGCCACGTCGGCGCCCGTGGTCTCCTGCAGCCCGCGCCAGCCGGGGATCCCGTTGAGCTCCAGCACGTAGTCGCGCCCGTCCGCGACCCGCAGCACATCGACGCCCGCGTAGTCGACGCCGAGCACCTCGGCAGCCCGCACGCACAGGCGCTCCTGGTCGGGGCTCAGCTGAGTGGCTCGCGCCTGGGCACCGCGGGCGAGGTTCGCGCGCCATCCCGAGCCGACCCGCTCGATCGCCGCGAGCACGCGGCCGCCGACGACCAGCGCACGCAGGTCGCGGCCGTCGTGCGGCAGCGTCTCCTGCAGGTAGTAGACGGCGCGCTCGAGCTCCAGCGCATGGAAGACGCGATAGGCGACGTCGGCGTCGTCCACGCGCGTCATCCCCGCGCCCATCGAGCCGAACAGCGGCTTGACGATGACGTCGCCGCCGAGCTCCTCGAAGGCGTCGAGCGCGTCGTCGGGGCGCTCGCAGGCGACCGTCCGCGGCGTGGGCACGCCCGCGTGCGCCAGCAGCGCCGAAGCGAGGAACTTGTCGACGGTGCGCTCGAGCGCACGTGGGCCGTTGACGCACGTCACGCCACGCGCCTCGAGGGCGTGCAGGGCGTCGACGCGGAAGATGACCTGCTCGAGCGACCCGCGCGGGATGCCGCGGACGATCACGGCGTCGCAGCCGTCGAGCCACACGTCGCGGCTGCGCACGGCGACATCGCCGTCGATGCGCCCGATCATCCGCGTCACGGGCAGGACGCGATGCTCGTGGCCGTGCGCCGCCAGCGCATCGGTGAGCCGCTGCGCGTGCCAGCCGCCGCTCGACCCTAGGATCGCGACGGTCAGCCCCAGAACGAGCGCTCCAGCACCTCGAGGTTGACCGCGCCCGCCTCGAAGCTGCGGCCGCTCGCGACGCTCGTGAGCCTGATCTGCGCGGGGCTGAACAGCAGCGGGTCGATCTTGTAGAAGTCGAACTCCGCGTCCTTCAGGACCTTGCCGAACGGCTCGCCGTAGTCCGACGACGCCGAGGCGGGAAGCCGCTCGACGAGGTCGCGCAGCGCATCGTCGTCGTCGTCGCCCGCCTCGACGGTGAGGTGGACCTGGCCGCCGTAGAGCACGGCGTCGTTGGTGCGCCCGAGCGCCGCCATGTCGTCGCCCGCCACCGGCGGCAGCGGGCAGCTGCCGAAGCCGGCGACGACCCGCCGCACGTCGAAGTCCACCTCGTGGAGCTTGTGCAGCGCCGTCTCGACGACCCGCGCCGCGATCTGCACGCCGCCGGCCACACTCGCGGTCGGCGCCATGAGCAGGGTCAGCGCCGAGGCCGGCACGCCGGCGCGCTCGGCGACGAAGTCGGCGACCTCCGCCGGCGGCGGCTCGCGCGTCTCCAGGCAGAGCACCGCCGCGCTCGCGTGCTCGTCCCAGTCGAGGTCGTCGTAGAGCTCCTCGGCACGGATCAGCGCGCGCCCCGGCCCGCTGCCCATGGCGAAGTAGCCTTCGCGGTCGAGCCGCCAGCCGGCGTACTGCGACGCCAGGCAGGCGATCGCCGGGCGGTCGGTGGTCACCGTGAGCCCGGGCAGCCAGCGCCCGTCGAGCACCAGCGGGGCGTAGGCGATCGTCCCCAACCCGGCCATGCAGATCTCGGCAAAGCGCCGCCCCGCGTCGAAGCCGCCGGCGGCCTGTGCGCCGCAGTCGATGAGCCGCGTTCCGTTGGACAGCGTGGTGACTGCCACGCCCACGGCCTCGGCGTCGCCGGCCAGCCGGTCGGCGAGGCCCAGCGCGCGGTCGTTGAGCGACATGGTCATGCGCGTGCCTCCAGCATCAGGATCTCGCCGCGGCGCAGCTCCAGGCCGTCGCCGCACCAGCGCGCGTAGCGACCCTCGAGCTGCTCCTCCGTGACGGCGAGGCCGAGCGCGCGCAGCCGGCGCAGGTACAGCCCGAGGAACGGTGGGCGGTAGATGCAGGAGAACACGAAGGTCGCCAGCGGCGTCGCCGGCGCCATGGTGACGATCGAGCCGCGCCGCATCCCGGCCCCCGCCCGCGCACCGAGCCCGCCGAGCGCGACGATCGTCCCTGCCAGCATGCGCAGGCCGGCGGCGTCGCCGACGCGCCCGGCGACCGCGATCAGGCCGCGCCGCAGCCCGGCGCCGGCCTGGGCGCCGGCGTCGCCGTGGACGACGATCTCGCCGCCGCGCATGCCCGCCCGCTCGCCCGGATAGACGCCGCCGAGCTGCCGCCCCGCCGAGCCCCGCACGACGAGCTGCCCGCCGTGCATCCCCGCCCCCGCCCAGTCGCCGGCGCCGCCCTCGACGTGCAGCTCGCCGCCGCGCATGCCCGCCCCCGCGTGCATCCCCACGTCGCCTGCGACGGTCAGCCGTCCCGCGCTCATCCCCGCGCCGACGAACTTCACACGGCTCAGGTCGCCCTCCACGCGCACGTCGTCGCCGCTCCCGGAGACCGCGAAGAACTCGCCCACCCGCGTGCGCTCCTTGCCATGCCACACCGCGAGCGCCTCGATCTCCGCCCTGCTCGCGCCCGCGAGATGGTCCGGGCACAGCGCCTCGGCCTCCAGTGGCACCACCGGCTGCTCGCGCAACGTGAGGGTGAGCGTCATGGGACGAGCTCGCGCAGGTGGATGTGGTGCGGCCCGAGGTTGCCGCCGTAGTTGCCCGCGGTGACGTGGCTGGCACCGGCCGCCGCGGCGGCCACGAGCCCGCGTCGCATCGTCTCGCGGACCGGCTCCAGCGCGAGGCCGTCGATGACGATCTCGAACACGGACTCGACGTCGGGCGGCACGTCGGTGTGCTCGACCTGCCCGCGCAGCGTCGGGCACAACGCGTCGTTCGTCGACGCCGGCAGGGCGCTGTAGCGCGAGCCGACCTTGCTGCCGCTGCGCGCGATCCCGCCCGGGAAGGGCATGATCGCGCCTTCGACCTCGCGCATGGCGCTCGCCGCCGCCTGCGCCGCGCGCAGCGCCGTCTCGTGGTCGCGGGCGAAGATGATGATGTTGCCGCCGGCGACGCCCTCGACCACGCCGAAGCGCTCCTCGACGAGGAACTCGCCCTCCATCACCGGCACGCGCCAGTAGCGCCGCCCGTCGAGGACCTTGCTCGCCTGGTAGCCGTCGCCGAAGTAGCGCAGCTGTCCCCCGACGTCGACGGTGTCGTCCGCGTCGAGGCCGTTGAAGCACGCCGTCGTCGGACACGTCAGCACGGTCTGCCCGACGCGCTCGACGAGCCGCTTGCCCACGCTTTCTCGGTCCATCGCGAACAGGAGCGCGCTGACCCCCGGGCGCCCGTCGGGCGTCGCGGCCGCGTCGAGCTCGCGCTCGATGCTCGCCTCGCACTTGCAGCCGATGACCGACGTGGCGAAGCCGGTCATCGAGCGGCCCGCCTCCAGCGCCCAGGCCGGCGTCGCCGCGGTGATGACGACGCGCGCGCCCCACATTCCGAACGCCTCGGCGAAGGTGTCCACGATCTCGGCGCCGTGCAGCTTCATCGCGATCGCGGTGGTTGTGCGGCGACGGTGCGCGCGGGCTCCAGCAGCCACGGCTCGCGCACGGGATAGCTCGAGAACCGCACGCTGTAGCGGTCCTCGAACAGCGCCTCGAGCGTGGGTTCGATGCTCGGGTCGTACTCGGCGCCGACCCGCAGCAGACGGCCAGGGCCGGCCTCGCGCAGCTCGCCGTCCTCGACGACCGGGAGCCCGTCCTTGATGACGTAGCGCGGCGCGGAGAACATCGCCTCGCGATCGTCGCGGTCGTCGTAGATCGTGATGTCGGCGTCGGCGCCCACGCCGAGGTGCCCCTTGTCGTGCAGTCCGAGCAGACGGGCCGGTCCGGCGCGCGTGATGATCGCGATCTCCTCGAGCGTGTACTCGCGATCGAGGTCGTCGAGGAGGACGGTGCGCTTCATCGCCTGCTTGTTCACGCGGCCGATCTGCTCGTTGCGGAACTCGCGATCCATCAGCAGGCGGATCAGGCGCGGATAGCTGAGGAACGAGCCACCGTTGGGGTGATCGGTCGACAGCACGAGCCGCCACGGGTCGCGGCTGAGCAGGAACAGCTCCAGCCCGATGCCCCATTGCAGCGCGTGCACGTAGTTGCGCTCGCGGTAGGTGAAGGGAACGATCCCGCAGCCGGTCTCGGCCTCGGTGTCGGCGTTGACCCAGCGGCCGTGGGTGATCTCGCGCAGGACCGCGGACACCGGCGCGTCGGCGGTCATGGTCGTCGCCGGGCCGAACATGACCTGCCCGATGTCGGCGCTGAGCTCCGGGTGCGCGTTGAGGTAGTCGGCGAGCTCCGGCGCCCGCGAGCGCGGCCGCCCGCCGGGCCGCCCGCCGTAGGCGTGGAACTGCATATGGGCGAGGTGGGCGCGGCGGCCTTCGAGCGTGCGCAGCGTGTCGAGCGTGGTGCGGTAGTTGCCGGACACGCCGAGGTTGTTGCAGTGGACGTGGACGGGGTGCGGCAGGCCGAGGTCGTGGACCGCCGTGGCGACCGTCTCGATGACCTGCCGCGGCGTGACCCCGGGGCCGTCGTCGTCGAGCGAGGTGACGTTGCCGTTGTTGCGCTTCCACATCTCGACGCCGCCGGGATTGACGAGCTTGACGCCATAGCCGCCGGTGGCCTGAAGCCACCAGGCGATCGCCTCGCGCACGCGATCCGGCTCCTCGCGTATGAGCTCGAAGAGGGGCAGGTTGTTGCCCATGAGCACGAGGAAGAGCGCATCGATGACCGGCGTGTCGCGCAGCTCGGCGAGCGTGTGGCGCGCCGCGAGCGGCGGCGTCGCGGCCTCGACCACCGTCGTGTAGCCGAGCAGCGCGTAGCGGTAGCCCGTGGCGAACGTCGAGGGGACGGTGCCACCGCTGCCCGCACGGGTGATGGCGGTGCGCTCGAGGACGTCGGCGCGGTGCTCCTCGGGCAGCAGCTTGCGGGCGGCGTTGACCGCCGGCCCGGCGATGTGGGCGTGGATGTCCACCCCACCCGGCATGACGACCATCCCCCGAGCGTCGATGCTGCGGGCGTGCGAGGGGACGTCATCGACAATCCTGCCGTCCTGCACGCAGACGTCGCGCACCTCGCCGGCGATGCCGTTGGCCGGGTCGTAGACGCTGCCTCCGGCGATCCGCAGCATCACAGACGCCCCGCAATCGCGGCCAGCACGTCCTCGACGGCCGGGCGGTCGCCGTCCAGCAGCGCGCGCAGCGGGACGGGCACGCCGTCCATGCGGTGCGCGATGCCCGCGACCTCGATGCCCTCGACCGCAGTGGCGAAGGCCACGCGCGCCGCCTTCGCCGTCTCGGTATCGCGCGCGTCGATGACCACGGTCGGCAGCTCGCGCAGGCCCGGCAGCTGCTCCAGCGCGTCGGAGGCCACGACGAGCGCGGCGTCGACCTCGCCGCGCTCGAGCAGCGCGGCGGCGCTGAGCTCGCCGGGGTTGGCGCGCGGGTAGCCGCGGGCGAAGCTCACCGCCGCGGGGAAGCCGGTCTGCCACGCGAGAACGTCCTCGGCGCCGCGCGCGTTGCCCTCGCCGCGCAGCCCGAGCGTCACCGTGTGGCGCTTGCGGCTGAGGTCGCGAACGAGCGAGAAGAGCGCGAGCGCACCGAGCTCGTCGACCGCGCCATGCAGGAAGGCGACATGGCCGGCGTCGTGCAGGCGCTTGGCGAGCTCGCCGAGCGCCTCGAGCGGCAGGTCACCCGCGCGGTCGCGATCGAACGGCGCGCCGCCGATGAGGGCGCGCAGCGCCCACAGCGCTTCGAAGTCGTTCGCAGCATCGAGCTCGACGAAGGCGTCGGCCTCCTCGGCGGTGGCCGTGCGCCGCTCATCGACGACGACGAGCGCCCGCGATCCGCGGGCGGCGCGATCCAGGCGCAGTCGACCCAACAAGCGCGGGTTGGTGACGGCCGGGTCCGCCCGCCACGCGACGACGAGCTCGGCGCGGTCGCGGATCTCGCCGAACGTGGCCGTGCTCGAGCCGATCGCCTGGTAGGCAAGCCCCGCCCCGCTCCCGCCGGCCGGATCGACGATCGCGCCGACCGCCTCGGCGAGCGCCACTGCCTGGCGCTGCGCCTCGCAGCTCGTCTGGCCGAGGCCATAGACAAGCGGCGCCCGCGCCTGCCTGAGGATCGCGGCGGCGGCGTCCGCCGCCTCGTCGACGCTCGCCGCGCGGCCCTCGATGCTGGCAATCGGCACGGCGGCCCGCTCGGCGAACCACGCGTCGCCGAGCTCGCACGTCCGCGTCACGCTCAGCCGCCCGTCGGCGATGGTCGCCTCGATGTCGTCGCAGGCGCATCCGCACCCGGCGCACGTTGCGTCAGCCACCCGCCGCCACCTCCACCAGCGGCTCGAGCTCCGCGCGCAGCCGCGCAGCCTGCTCCTCGAGCTCGTTCAGCGCGTCCTGCGGCGTCGCGGCGACGGCCACGACCGTGCAGATCGGATGCCCCGCGGCGATGCGCTCGCCGGGGTGCGGGACGTCGCGCACGCCGCGCTCCAGCCAGCGGACGCTGTCGCCGATGACCACGTCCTCGGTGGCGAAGAGCACCGCCTTGCCCGCCGCGCCGGCGGGCTCGCTCTCGGCCCGGGGCAGCTCGCCGGCGCACCCCCGCAGGTGCGCCTCGAAGATGCCAGTCCCCCGAATTGCCTCGATCGCCTCGAGCGATGCCGTGGGACGCGGGTTGACCTCGATCGTCCACGCGTGCTCGCCGTCCCAGACGAAGTCGGCGCCGAACAGCCCGCGCAACGCGAACGCACTGGCCAGGCACGAGCAGATCGCGCGCGCCTGCCCCAGCAGGCCGTCGCGCTCGCCGGCGGGCAGGCGCGGCA
>Ga0307278_10000758_pt1 | contig 15880 bp, 14 predicted proteins | sample ER_DNA_117_FD_194482 | JGI IMG/M metagenome (GOLD analysis project Ga0307278, IMG submission 194482) | Bulk soil microbial communities from the East River watershed near Crested Butte, Colorado, United States - ER_DNA_117 | ecosystem: Environmental > Terrestrial > Soil > Floodplain | place... | reverse complement strand
GCTCCCTTGTGAAGGGCACCTGCTCGCACCGGTATCATTCTCGCTGTCATTCCACTGGCCGTAACCAGACCGAACCTCTGGTGACTGGGTGGACGCGCCACCCAACCTGACCTGCGGGAACCACACCCGGCACGTCCCGCCAGACGGATCGCTCACATCTTCTAAACAGCAGTTGTGCACGTCGAGTACCGCCGGGCACAGCCCTTCCTCGCCAGAAGTGGCCCCATAACTGCGCCACTCACAGTCCCGCGCGAGCTGCGGAGACACGCGATAGCACGGCGCTGTGCCGCCGATCCATGGTAAGGATGGGCTCAGTTCTCAGACTGGCCCCCTCGGGGGAGTTGTGTGGCCGCCGACGCCGAGATCTCGAGCTGGGTGCTCGCCGAACTGCTCGAGGTCACCATCACCCGGGTGAAGTTCTCCAAAGGTGACGAGTTCGCCCCGCCCGAGCGTGGCCTGTTCATGGGCGCGCACGTGAAGGCGCATGCCCTCGCCGACGACCAGTATCCCTACAACCTCTACGCCCGGGTCCGCGGCCAGCTGTACGAGCAGGCGGTCGCCGGCTTCGCGTTCGAGCCGCTCCTCGAACCGGTGCCGCTTAACAAGGACGATCGGGCTTCCGGCTGGGCCTTGTTCGACGTCCCCACCCGCCACGGCCAGCTGGTGCTGCGCGACCTGGACGAGAAGACGGTCGGCGTCTGGAAGTACTGAGATTGCCGCCGAAGGCGGCGCGGACCGCAGGTCCACCCGAAGGCGCGAACGCGCCTGGGGAGGCTGGAGGAAAGGCCTGTCAACCTGCGCTGGACAGCGGGTCAGTCGCGCTGTCCTCGGTTCGGCCACGACCGCAGCCCTTGTCCCTCAGCGCCTGCGCCACCTGATCCCCACCTCCCTCAAGCGGGGCGGCCTCCTGCCGACAAGAGCCCAGCCGGCACGGGTACCGGCCGGATCGGCAGGCGTCATGGGTGCGGAGGAGTTTCAGCAGGTCGTGGCAGCGGCCGCGCAGGGCGACGAGGACGCCTTCGCGGCCTTGTGGCGTGCCCACCAGCCCGCCCTGCTGCGCTACCTGCGGGTGCTGGCCCCCAGCGCCGCCGAGGACCTCGCCTCCGAGGCGTGGCTGGTGGTCGCGCGCCAACTCGGTCGGTTCCGTGGCGACGAGGGCGGCTTCCGCGGCTGGCTCGTCGAGATCGCACGTCGGCAGGCGATGGACTGGCGACGACGCCACACGAGGCGGCCGGTGGTGCCGTTGCCACCCGAGCTGCTGCCCGACCAGGCGGCCGCCGACGACCCGGCGGCGGCAGCGCTGGAGGCGCTGTCGACCCAAGCGGCGCTCGCCTTGATCGCCGCCCTCCCGCCCGACCAGGCCGAGGTCGTCACCCTGCGCGTCGTGGTCGGCCTGGACACCGGCCAGGTCGCCGCGCTCCTCGGCAAACGTCGCGGCGCGGTGCGGGTGCTCGCCCACCGCGGGCTGCGGCGGCTGGCCCGGCTGCTCGCGCCGCCCCAACCGGCGCGAGGGGGTGTAACACCATGAGCCGGCGTGACCATTTCCTCAATGAGATGCGCCGACACTTGCTCCGCCTCCGCACCGCAGACCCCCTGGTCCTGGACGCCGACACCGCCGAGCGGCTCCTTGACGGCCGGGTCGACCCGGCTGATGCGCCACCCGGCTACGGCCCGGTGGCTGGGCTGCTGGCTGCCGCCGCCGCGCCCGCCAGTGCGGCGGAGCTTGCCGGGCAGCAGCTAGCGGTGGCGGCGGCGTTCGCGGCTGCGGCGCACCCGTCCCACACCACCAGGAGGTCATCGATGTTGAGCACCCTGCTCCGCGCCAAGGTCGTCGCTGCGCTGGCGACGGCCACCATCGCATCCGGGGGGGTCGCCGCGGCCGCGACCGGCACCCTGCCAGCACCCGTCCAGCAGCTCGCCCACCACACCCTCAACGCCCCCGCCCCCCACCAGCACCGCGGCGACCACCCCGGCCGCGGCCACGACAGCGACACGGGCCGCCCGTCGACCGACCAAGCCAAGGATCGGGACGCGAACGGACCGGACGCGACCGGTCCGGCCCGCTCCGGCCTCTGCCAGGCCTACCAGGCAGGCCGGGGCGGCACGGCCGGCAACAAGCTCGACGCGGTGGCCTTCCAGGCCCTGGCCAAGGCAGCCGGCGGCGCTGACAAGGTCGCCGACTACTGCGGTGAAGCCACCCCGGGCAAGTCGGCCGACCACCCACCCGCGGCCACCACCACCCGCGGGCACTCGGGGTCGGGCCACCGGCAGCGCCCTGCCGCCGGCCAGCACCGGTCGAGGAAGGTAGCGGATGGGAATCCCAGCAGCAGGATGTCCACCCTAGAACCCGATGACACGGTCTCGGCCCACGCGAGCGGGCACGGCCACAACCAGTAGCCGGGCGGTCCAGCCTCCCACCCTTCGGCTGAAGGCACCCCGGGTGACCGCCTCGGTACGATCACGATGCTCATGGCCCGCCCTTGTAAAGCGATCCAGGCAGCAGCATGGATCGCCGCCGAAGGCGTCGCGGGCCGAAGGTCCGCCAAGATAGCGTCCCATGGATCAATCGCGCGAAGCGCTCCTTGCGGCGCGGCCGCTCCACTCCCCCTGAGGGGGGCCATGACCCGTGCGGTGGCCGGAACCAACCTGCCATTCCAGGTTGTCACGGACTACGAACGCGCGTGAGCGCTGTGCAGGCCGCAGGTCGGGGGCAGGTCGCGCGCGAGGCCTCGCCTTGGCTCCGAGGCACTGAGCTCGCCACTTGAAACGCTACGGGGGCGGCCACCCATGGCCAGGCGTCCAGCCGTCGTTCGGGGCACTCTGGCTCAGCTGGTACAGACCCCCTGTGTCCGGGGCCCGCAGGAACAGCTCCAGGCGCCCGTCGGCGTTCGAGGCCAGCGTCGGGCCCTGGATCGTTCCGGTGGCCACACTGCCCAGGTTCGCCCAGGGCGACCAGCCGTTGTTGGGAGCGGTCTGCCAGCGGTGCCAAAGGTCGGTGCCGTTCTGCAGCGTGGCGAACAGCTCCAGACGGCCATCGGCGTTTGTCCCAACGCCCAAGTCGGCGAACCCGCCCGCCTGGCTGCCCAGCGACGACCAGGGCGACCAGCCGTTGTTGGGGGCACTCTGCCAGCGATGCCACACCGCACCGTCGCCAGCCACCACGAACAGCTCCAGACGGCCGTCCGCATTGCGGGCCAGCACAGGCACGCTGGTCAGGAGCTCGCCGCCGCCGGCGGTCCCCAGCGAGGACCAGCCCGACCAGCCGCCTCCAGGCGTGCTCTGCCAGCGGTGCCAGATTTCCTGGTCACCTCCTGCAAACGCCGCTGGGGCGACGAGCTCCAGACGGCCGTCGGCGTTGGCGCCGAGCGCGAGGGGCCCGAAGAATCCACCGGGCGGCTCGCCAAGCGAATGCCATCCCGACCAGCCGTTGTTGGGGGCAGTCTGCCAGCGATGCCACACCGCCCGCTGGTCGCCCACATCGTTGTTGGCTGGGACCGCGACCTCCAGGCGCCCGTCGGTGTTCTGCGCGAGCACCAGCAACGACATCGGGCCCTGCGCGTCCGGCTGGCCGAACGAGTGCCATTCCGACCAGCCGTTGTTGGGGGCGGTCTGCCAGCGATGCCACACTGCCTGGTCGCCGCCAACGACGGCAACCTCAAGACGCCCGTCAGCATTGCGGCCGACGGCGGGCCCGGCGGCCCCCCCGCCGGGTCGGCCGAACGAATGCCATCCCGTCCAGGTACCGTTCGGGGCGGTCTGCCAGGCATGCCACACCTCACCCCCGAACCCCGCTGGATCATCCGTGGTGGCTACCAGTTCCAGGCGACCGTCTTGGTTCGCAGCCAGAGCGATCTCTCGTATCTCCGACATGGGCCCCGATCACCTACCTCTCCGCTACCGGCACCATCCCGTTATTGGGGATCAAGCGTCTCATATCCCTTTGTGGGGCGGTAGGGTCATTTCGGCAGCGAACCGCCGACCATGGTGACCTGCGCCGCGGGCCGGGGTGGGAGCCCGAATTGCGGGTGACATGGGCTGGCGTCGACCTCGATACGGCTATGGTGGCGCAGCTCGGACCCGCATAGTCTGGACCATGCCCTACTACCCTGCGTGGTGACCAGGGCAGGCTCAGATCGCCGCCGTAGGCGGCGCGGGCCGAAGGTCCGCCAAGAACGCGGCCGCGCCGATGAATCAACGGCGCGAAGCGCACCACCCGGCGCGGCCACTCCACTCCCCCGAGGGGGGCCATGACCGCCTGACACTCCAGGTACTCGCGGACTACACGCGCTTGAACGCTGTGCAAGCCGCAAGTCGCGCAGGGCAGGGCCGAGCGTCAGGCCGCAAGATCCTGGAGTGGACATTCCGGCCAGGCCGGTTGACACGCTCCTGCCCGATCCGCTGTGGCAGCGCATCAGGCCGTTGCTGCCACTCCCGACCGTCCCACCCGCGAGGTGGCGTCCCCCGCACCGCGCCCGGCCTGCTCGTCGCTCGGTCGTTGGTGGCGGGCCGTGACCAGGCCCGCCTGCCATCCCGGGGCGCGTCCACCGGCCGGGGGACGGATCGCGTCGGTGGGGAGGCCGCTTTGGGCGAGGACCCATGCGATCACCGAGTTGGAGTTCCACATCTCGCCCGTCTTGAGTTCGTCGCGGCCCCAGACCGGGCTGGGCAGGGAGCCAACCACGTCTAGGAGGCGACGGGCCACGAGGGGATCATCGCTCAGCAGCTGCGGACTTGCGACCGCCTCGTTGGCGTCCGCGATGACCCCGTCCCGCCAGCGGCGCACCTCGTAGCGGAACACCCGCCAGCGCGCCATCCGGCGGCTCCCGACGGGGCCTTCAACGAGCACGCCGCGCGATGATGGGCCGTCGGCATCAGGGATCGGCCAGGCATCCTCGATGACAAAGCGTCCCTCCGGGACGCGCACCACGAGCGCGGAGTGGTAGAGGTCCAGCGGCCGCCTGCGCTCTAGGAGGGCGTGGATGGTCTCGTAGATGCGCCCGTTGAGGCGAACGAGCCAGCCACCGGCACCGAGCGGGAGCCAGTACAGCTCGATGCTGGCCTGGGAGGCCGCTGGCGCGAACGGGGGCTCGGGGGCACCGGTCGGCTTGGGCTGGGTCAGAACGGTCATGAGATGCCTCTCTCGTCGGGGGCCGGTGGGCTCCTAGCAGCATCATCCCAGGTTGCGCTCGACCACAGCAGGGCCGATGGTCCCTGGTTCGAAGGGCCGCTTGGCCCGCTCCTGGCCTGGCGAGGCCCGTGGGCGCAGCGGCAGGGTATTCATGCCGTGTCACCCTGGGTAGCCAGCAGGGCAGGCTGAGACTGCCGCCGAAGGCGGCGCGAACCGCAGGTCCGCCAAGACCGCGGACAGGCCGTTGAATCAATCGCGCGAAGCGCACCACTCGGCCTGGCCGCTCCACTCCCCCGAGGGGGCTTTGCTGAGGGAGGGTTCCTTGCGCCTTTGGGCGCCCTTCCTGTTCAGCTCAGCGCGGGGCCGGTTGTACCCCTATAGCTGAGGGGGTTCGTACCCGGCCGCCCCTGAGGCAGACCCGCCTTCTGGCCTCTGCTTCGGCTTGGTCTGGCTAGAGTCGATGACCTGGTGCTCGGTCGGGCTGGCCCAGGCGGGGGCGCTCGTGCCGGCGGTCACCACCTGGTGCTCGAGGGCGAACGCGACCGCCTCCAGCTTGGAGTGGACGCCCAGCTTGACCAGGACATTCTGCACGTGGGTGCGGACGGTGTTGAGCGACAGGAAGCACTCCTCGGCGATGCGCCGGTTGGACCAGCCGTTGGCCAGCAGCTCCAGGATCTCCCGCTCCCGGGCGGACAGGGTCCGCACCCGCAGGTCCACGCTGGGGTCGCGGGCCGGCCGCGACACCGGCTCGGCCGCGGCGACGACGCTGCCCTTGCCGTCGACCAGGGCGCGGATGGCCCCGGCGACCTGCCGGCTGGAGGCGTCCTTGGCCAGGAAGCCGTCGGCGCCGGCCTCCAGCGCCCCGGCGATGGTCTCCCTGCGGGTGTCGACCGAGAGGATCAGGACCTTGGTGGCGGGCGAGGCCGCGTGGACCGAGCGCAGGGTGGTGGCCAGGTCCGGACCTGGCATGTGAACGTCGAGCAGCAGCACGGTCGGCTCGTGCCTGGCCGCCAGCTCGATCGCCTGGTGGCTGTCGTGCGCCACCCCGAGGACGGCCAGGTCGTCCTCGGCCTCCAGCATCACTCCGAGGCCCTCGGCGAAGACCCGGTGGTCATCCGCCAGAACCAATCTGACTGACCTACGCACCGCGGACATACGCGCCGCTGGCGCTGACAATGGAAGGCCCTGCATCGCCCGGCTCGTCGAGCGGGCACGGAGCGAGACGCCAAGAGCGAAGCGCAGCTTGAACACCATCGCACCTGGGACAGCCGTCAGTTCGGCTAGCCACTCCTCCTCGAAGCGCCGCTGGTGCTTGGCCGGGAGCTTGCGGGCTGCCCGTCGGACGACCCAGGCCGCCAACCAGGGGACGCCTTCCTCCAGATCCTTCTGCAGGAGCGGCTCAAGCAGCTTCAGCAGGAAGAGGAGGGCCGCGCCGGCCAAGCCGACCGCCGTCCATAGCAGGCTGCTCATTGGACGCCATCCGGCTTCGGCGCCCACATCAACGAGGGAGTCGTTGCCGCAACCTGGCGTGCCACGCGAACGCCGTCCCCCGTCAGCCAGTAGTGTCGACGGCGGGGTCGGCCTTCGATAGCTGGGTCGATATCCTCCCAGGCGCTGTGTAGCAGGCCGGCGGTCTCGAGGCGGGCGAGGATGGTGTAGATGCTGCCGTCCGGCAGGCCGGACTCCTTGGAGATATCCAGGCCGTAGCGGGGCTTCAGCGGATTCTTGCTCAGCGCCCCGAGCACCAGCTTGGTTTGGAGGGTCATCCTCAGCTTCGTACCCATACCCGTACTTTAGATAGGGTCGGGTAGTCGCAACCGGCAAACTTCAGCGGCCACGCCCACAGTACGTGGCAATCAAGGCAGGTATGAGATTGCCGCCGAAGGCCGGCGACAGCAGGCGCTTGTCCGGCATGTGTGCTCCCCCCTTGGTCGAGTAGGGGAAAGATGCTGCCAGCCACCCCGAGATCTCGTCAACGTTACAAAGGTAGACGGTGCTCGTTGTCGCGTAGTACCTTGCGACGATGGCACCTACCTATCGACGCCTCGCGCTCAGTGTCGGCACCGGCGGCTGGGTCGGCTGCGTCGTGGACGACGCCGCCCCGTTCTACGTCCGCTTCGCCCTCGACGAGCACGACCGCCTCGCCCCTACCGAGCTACACCTGGCCCCCGGCACCACCATCACCACCCTGGTGCTCCAGCGGCTGCCGCTGGTCGACCTCGACCTTGAGGTGAACGAGGGACCAGCCCGCCAGCCGCTTCTGGACCGGCTGCACGACGACGCCCCGAACCCGGTCGCCGCCCTCGCCGCCACCATGCCCGAGCCGACCCCGAGGGCGCCGGTCCGGCTGGTCACCAGCGCCGTGCTCGTCCAGCCAGACCAGCGGCCCTACCCGGACAAGTTCTACCGGGCCGTGGCCCGGCTCTACCGCCGGCTGGCCCGAACGACCAACCGCCCCGCCGCAGTCATCGCCGAGGCGAACTCGGTCCCGCTCACCACCGCCCACCGGTGGATCAAAGAGGCCCGCAAGCGGGGGCACCTGCCCCCGGGCCAGAAGGGACGGCGAGGGTAGTGGCCAACATCGAGAAGCTCTTCCGGGAGCCGTGCGACCGCTGCGGGCACCGCTACGCCAAGCACGCCCCCAAGCGTGGCGACGGCCGCAAGTGCTGCGACTGTCCCGGGTGGAAGGCCACGCCCGGCGACCAGGTGATGTGGCGGGCGCGGTGGGTCGACCCGCTTGGCAACCGCAAGGAGAAGTGGTTCAGCCGCCAGGTCGTCGCTGAGGACCACCTGGTCGAGATCGAGCACGCCAAGCGGACCGGTGGCTACGTCGACCCGGCGGCCGGCAAGGCGAAGGTCGGCCCCCTGGCCGAGCGCTGGTACAACACCACCGTTACGCTGCGCCCCTCCACCCGCCACACCTACCGGCAACTGCTCGACAACCAGATCCTGCCCCGCTTCGAGCGGGCATCGCTGCGCAACCTCGACACCCTGGTGATCAAGGAGTGGATCGCCTGGATGGTCACCTCGGGCGGGAGGGGCGGCAAGCCGCTGTCGCCGTCACGGGTTCGCAACGCCCACCAGGTGCTGTGCCAGATCCTGGACGTGGCCATCGAGGGCAAGATGCTGGCGGCCAACCCAGCCAAGGGGGTTGGCCTGCCCGCCATCATCGAGAGGGAGATGCACTTCCTGACCGCCGTCGAGGTCGAGCAGCTTGCCGACACCATCGCCGCCCCCTACGGGTTGTTGATCCTGTTCGCGGCCTGGACCGGCCTGCGTCCCGGCGAGCTGGCCACGGTCAAGGTCCGGCGCCTGGATCTGCTGCGGGGGACCTGCGAGGTGGCCGAGACCGTCGCCGAGGTCGACGGCAAGCTCATCTGGGGGCCGACCAAGACCCACGAGCGGCGGACGATCCGCCTGCCCGGGTGGCTGTGTCAGGAGGTCGGCGCGTACCTGGCCGGCCGGTCGCTGGGTCGTGACGACGTGCTGTTCACCATGCCCCAGGGTGGAGTGCTGCGCGAGAGCAAGTTCCTGGAGCAAATCTTCCACCCGGCCGCGGCCAGGGCCGGGTTGCCGAAGGATCTGCGAATGCACGATCTGCGCCACACCGCGGCCTCGCTGATGATCCGCGAGGGGGCCTCCATCAAGGCCGTCCAAAAGGTGCTCGGGCACAAGTCGGCGACGGTCACATTAGACCGCTACGGGCACCTCTACCCCGACGAGCTGGAGGACCTGGCGAGGCGGCTCGATGAGGCTCGGCGACGGGCGCAGCAAGTTCCGGGGAGGGGGCTGAGAGGGGGCAACGAGGGGACAACGGTCCTCCAGATAAGCAAGACCGCAGGTCAGTGACCTGCGGTCTTGGTGGAGGTGGGGAGACTCGAACTCCCGTCCCGCAGCGTCGTTCCAGGGATTCTCCGAGCGCAGCCGCCGGTTGAGGTTCGGACCCGGGCTGTCCGGTGGCGACGCTCCCGGGTCCTAGCCAGCTGAGGTGTTCCCGTGGCGGGCGCTGGCGTCCCGCCGCAGGTGAGCCTGCTATCGACGCCCGACCCGCTCCCGCAGGCGTGGAGCGGCGGACGGCTGTCTAAGAAACCTTAGGCAGCGAGCGCGTAGTTAGGCTTGGCGCTTTTGGTTTTCGCGGTTTGGTGCGGAGCCCCGCGACCTCCGGCTCGCTTCCCCTGGATCGATCCGTCACGGTCGAACCCAGGCACCCCCATATGTGGTTGTCAACGCCCTCCATTGTAGCGGTGTTCCGGTAGGCTCCGGCCATGTCGGCGACGGGGATGATCGCGGTCACCGGGGCCACCGGCGGCCTCGGCGGGCGGGTGGCGCGGCGGCTGGCCGAACGGGGCGCGACCCAGCGGCTGGTGGTGCGCGACCCGGCCCGGGCGCCGGACCTGGCCGGGGCGGAGGTGGCCACCGGCGGCTACGACGACCCCGCGGGGCTGCGGCGGGCGTTCGCGGGGGCGCGGGCGCTGCTGATGGTGTCGGCGTCGGAGGACCCGGACCGGCTGCGGCTGCACGCCAACGTGGTCGAGGCGGCGGTCGCCGCCGGGGTCGAGCGGGTCGTCTACACCTCGTTCTTCGGGGCGGCGCCGGACTGCACCTTCACCTTCGGGCGGGACCACTGGCACACCGAGCAGCTCCTCCGGGGCAGCGGGCTGCGCCACACCTTTCTGCGCGACAACCTCTACATCGACTTCCTGCCGCTGATGGTCGGGGCCGACGGGGTGATCCGGGGGCCGGCCGGGGACGGGCGGGTGGCGGCGGTGGCCCGCGACGACATCGCCGAGGTGGCCGCGGCCGTGCTGCTGGACCAGGGCGCCCACGACGGGCGGACCTACGACATGACCGGGCCCGAGGCCTTCACCCTGGCCGAGGCCGCCGCGGAGCTGTCCCGGGCCGCCGGGCGGACGGTCGGCTACCACGCCGAGACCATGGAGGAGGCGTACGCCTCGCGGGCCTCCTACGGCGCCCCCGGCTGGGAGGTCGACGGCTGGGTGACGACCTACGCCGCCATCGCCAACGGCGACCTGGACCAGGTCAGCGGCGACGTGGCCGCCGTGACCGGGCACCGGCCGACGAGCCTGGCCGAGTTCCTGCGCGACAACCCCGACAGCTTCCGCCAGCTGACCGGAGGCGGGGACGGGGGCGAGAGCGGGACCTGAGGCGGGGCCCGGAGCTGAGGCCGGTGCGGGCCGAGCCTAGGCCCGGGTGCGGGCCTTGCGGACCCGGGCCATCTCGCGTTCGGCGTCGCGCTTGGCCAGCGACTGGCGCTTGTCGTAGGCGCGCTTGCCCCTGGCCAGGCCCAGCTCCACCTTGACCAGCTGGTTCTTGAAGTAGAGGCGCAGCGGCACCAGGGTCAGGCCGCGCTCGTTGATCCGGGCCGCCAGCTGGTCGATCTGCTTGCGGTGGAGCAGCAGCTTGCGGGGCCGGGTCGGCTCGTGGCCCTCGTAGCCGGTGTGGGAGTAGGTGGGGATCTGCATGTGCAGCACGGCCTCGCCGCCCTCGACGACGGCGTAGGCGTCCTGGAGCGACCCCTTGCCCTCGCGCAGGGTCTTGACCTCGCTGCCGCGCAGGACCAGCCCGGCCTCGAACGTCTCGAGGATCTCATAATCGTGGCGGGCGCGGCGGTTGGTCGCCACCGTGCCCGGGGGCTCGCGCCTGGGCATCGGGAGACCGCCGGCCTAGATCCGCACGTACTTGCGGAGCGCCAGCAGGCTGGCCAGGGCCGAGGCGACCACCCCAAGGGCCAGCAGCACCGCGCAGGAGGCGTAGAACTCGCGCATCCCGACCGCGGGCAGGATCTGGAAGATCGACACCTGGCCGCGGACTCGGTCCAGGTAGAACATGCCCGCCCGCAACAGCCCGAAGGCGATCAGGGTGCCGAGCAGCCCGGCGACCACGCCCTCGGCCAGGAACGGCAGCCGGATGTAGGTGTTGGAGGCCCCCACCAGCTTCATGATCTGGGTCTCCTTGCGGCGGGCGAAGGCGGCCACCCGGACCGTCACCGCGATCAGCACCACCGCGGCGATGCCGAGCACCGCGGCCAGCACGAAGAAGGAGTTCTTGAGCATGTTGAGGACCGCGAACAGCCGCTCGACCAGCTTCTTCTGGTCGATCACGGAGTCGATCCCGGGGTTGCAGATCTCCTTGCCGCGGTCACTGAACTTGCCCGAGCAGAACAGGTCGTGGACCTGGGCGAACTGGGTCGGGTCCCGGAGCTTGACCCGGTAGCTCTCGGGCAGCACGTCGGGGCTGACGTTGCGGACCATGTCCGGCGAGTCCTTGAACTGGTCCCGGAAGCGCGCGTAGGCGTCCTCCTTGGACTCGTAGTAGACCCGCTCCACCACCGGCACCGACTCGAGCTGCTTGCGGATGGTGTCGCGCTGCTCGGCGGGGATCTTGGGGGCGAGGAAGACCGACACCTCGATCTTGTCCGACCAGTAGCCGCCGAACAGCGAGACCTGCTTGCCGGCCAGCAGGGCGATCCCGAACAGGGTCAGGCTGATGGCGACGATGATGACCATGGAGATGGCCAGCAGGAGGTTGCGGCGGAATCCCCGGTAGGCCTCCACGGCGATGTAGGAGAGCCTAAACGCCAAGGTCGTACACCCCCCGCTCCTGGTCGCGGACGACCTTGCCGTGCTCCAGCTCCACCACCCGCTTGCGCATCTGGTCGACGATCCGCTCGTCGTGGGTGGCCATGACCACGGTGGTGCCGGTGCGGTTGATCCGCTCCAGCAGCCGCATGATGTCGCCGGAGGTGGTCGGGTCCAGGTTGCCGGTCGGCTCGTCGCAGAGCATCAGCAGCGGCCGGTTGACGAACGCCCGGGCGATCGAGACCCGCTGCTGCTCGCCGCCGGACAGCTCGTGGGGGAAGCGGTCGGTCTTGTCCTGGAGGCCGACCAGCTTCAGCACCTCGGGGACGGTCCGCTCGATCGAGTGCCGCCGGGCCCCGATGACCTCGAGGGCGAAGGCGACGTTCTCGCGCACCGTCTTGTTGGACAGCAGCTTGAAGTCCTGGAACACGCAGCCGATGGAGCGGCGCAGAGCCGGGACCTTCCAGGAGGCGAGCCGGTTGAGCTCCTTGCCGGCGACCCAGATGCGGCCCGCGGTGGGGCGCTCCTCCTTGGTCAGCAGGCGCAGGAAGGTCGACTTGCCGGAGCCGGACTGGCCGACGACGAAGACGAACTCGCCTTTGCCGATCTCCACCGACACGTCGTCGAGCGCGAGCACATCGTTCCCGTACGACTTGCTGACATGGTCAAGCTTGATCACGGGGCGGGTATGGCCTTTCGCTCGTCGGGGCTGCACGGGCGGGAAGTTGGGGGCCTCCCCGTGGGCCGTCGGCCTGGACAACGCAAGACCATACCAGACCTGCTTGTGGAAATCAGGCGGTCCGGCGGCGTCGGGCCCGCAGCCGGCCGATCACCGTTGGGGCCAGCAGGGCCCCCAACCCGCCCACGGTGAGGGCCTTGCCGGCCAGGTCAACCGGGGTGTCGCCGTAGGTGAGGCGGACCTGGGCCTGGGTCGGGACCACCACCATCAGGCCCGGCGACAGCATCCAGGGGCCCTTGGCCCCCTCGACGTGCCAGTTGGGGAACCAGGAGACCTTGACGACGTGGGGCTCGCCGATCCGGTCGGTGCTGAAGCTGATCTGGTCGCCGGTCCGGTTGGTGGTGGCCGGCAGCTCGCCCGGCCGGGCCAGCGGCTCCCTGGGCAGGCTGGTGAGCGGCAGCGGTCCCGACCGGGCGAAGGCGGCCCTGGCCGCCGGGTCGCGCGAGGAGGCGAACGCCAGCGGGGTCTGGAGCCAGTCGGGGTTGCGGTACCAGGCCAGGGCGGTGGCCCGCCAGTCGGCCCCGTCGACCAGCACCGGCCGGTACCTCGGCACCTCGACCAGGTCGCCGCTGCCCACCTTGTAGATGGTGAAGCGGCCGCTGCGCTTGACCACCGGCAGGCCGGCGGCCGCGGCCGCCTGCATCTCCTGGTCCACCATCTTCAGCTCGGCGCAGGGCACCCACTGCTGCTGGGGGTTCTGGCAGGCGTCGTAGGCGACGTAGTAGCGGACGCCGAACAGCCGCAGGTGGACCAGCCCGGTCGGGAAGTCGAAGGAGGGGTAGTCGATGCCGGGCACCGCCTGGGTCTGGGTCTGGGAGGTCTCGGCCTGGTTGATGAAGTGGAAGGGGGCGTTGAGCGACGACTCGATCAGCAGCCCCTCCATGGTGGGCTGGCCGGCGAACACCGGGATGTTCTCGAGCGTCCTGGTGGTGCCGAAGCGCTCGTAGTCGCGGCTGAACTCCCACATGACCCGGCCCTGGGGGAGGCTGGCCAGGGTGTCGAACAGCGCCCGGGCCTCCGGCCAGCCGGGCTTGGCCTCGAAGCCGCTGTAGTTGTACTTGGCCCAGTCGGGCACGAACCCGCGCTGGCGCCAGGCGCCCAGCACCGGGGCCACCACCATGGCCACCACCACGGCCAGCCAGGCGTAGCGCAGCGACACCCGGGTGCGCCGCTGCAGCAGCTCGGCCAGCCAGGCGGCCACCACCGAGGCCCCGTAGGCGGCCACCAGCAGCGAGAACAGGTACAGGAAGGGAAGCATGCGGGCGTTCCACAGGGCCGCCTCGGGCGCGACCCGGAGCAGGGCCACGAACAGGAAGGCGGCCACCGCGGCCGGCCAGGCGTACAGCAGCACCCGCCGCTCCCCCCTGGCCACCGCCACCACCAGGCCGACCAGGCTCAGCAGCAGATAGGGCCGGATCTGGTCGGGGAACAGCAGGCTGTACTCGGTCCGCTGGGTCCAGCGGAAGTGGGCGGTGTACTGCACCCGGGCCAGGAACGGCAGGGCCCAGAAGGCGGTCAGGCAGAACGCCACCCCCAGGACCAGGGCGAGGCGCCGAAACGACGCCAGCGCCGCCGCCAGCGGGCGCCGCAGCACCAGCACGGTCACGCTCAGCACCAGCACGATGGTGGTCAGGACGTGGCTGAGCACCAGCGCCGCGACCAGCAGACTGGCGGCCCGCCAGCCGCGGCCGTCCTCGCAGACCCGCCAGAGCACGGCCAGGGCGAGCGGCAGCAGGGCGAAGGAGATGGAGAAGGGGAACTCCCCGGCCATGGTGCTGGCGATGTTGCCGCCCCAGATCGTGAACTGCTGGCTGGGGGTGACCTGGGCCATGAACAGGAACACGGTCGCCCCGCAGGCGGCCAGCAGCGGCGCCGGCTCGCGCAGGCGCAGCACCCGGAAGGCCCCCCAGCTGGTCACCGGCAGGGCAAGCAGGCCGAGCACGGTGACCACCTTGAAAGCCACCTGGTAGCCCAGGGGGGAGCTGAGCAGGGCGATCAGCACGTACGGCAGCGGGAAGTAGAAGGTCAGCATGGGGATGCCGGCGAACCAGCCGGGCGCCCAGCCGGTCACCCGGCCGCGGGGCAGCAGGTCCTCGCGCAGGAAGGTGGCCACGTAGTGGTGCGACCCCATGTCGCCGCCAGCCGCCGTGGTCGCGCTCAAGATAAGGTTCCGGTGCAGGGTCTTGAGAAGGATGAGGTAGATGGCGCCGAAGGTCAGCAGGGTGAGGCCGCGCTGCACCCAGACGGTCCGGGTGCGGGCCGCGGTCAGCCCCTCGCGGGCGAAGGCGGCGATCGTCGCCAGCGCTGCCTCCTCGGGTCGTGGTCGCCAGCAGCCATGAAACCAGGATCGGGATGGTAATGCCGGACCGGGTCCACAGGGGCCGGGCCGCCGCCGGCTCGACGCGCCCCTCCCGCTCGCGGGTCGCTGCGGCGGCTCCGCGCTGGAACGGGAGCTGGCTGCCCGCCGCCGACCTGCCCCTGGACGAGGACCGGGCCGCGACCGTCTCCTTCGACCGCCGCGGCCGCTGCCGCCTCACCCTGGCCCTGGACCGGCCGGCCACCGGCGCGGACCTGACCGCCCTCGAGGAGGCGGCCGACGTCCTGCCCAACCTGTACCTGTTCGACCTGGACGACACCGCCGACTACCCCGAGCGCCACGCCGAGGCGTTCGGCCTGGCCGTGCCGCTGGCCCCCGACGCCTTCAACCACGCCGCCGAGGTCGAGCTGCTGGCCCCACCGGGCGGCCCGCCGCTCCCCCGGCGCCTTGGCCGCTTCGGCGTCCCGGTCGCCCCCCCCGGGCCGGGGGCCGGCCTCCCGGTCGTCGCCTCCGGGCCGGGGGCTGTGGACGGCCTGGCGCCTTCCGCCTCGCCGCCGGCTACCCTCCCGGATCGGGGGCCCACCACGGGCGCTGAGCCGTGGGTCGAGCGTGCCCTGCTCGCGGTGGGGCGGCGGCTGGTGGCGGTCACCCGGGTGCCCGGGCCGACCCTGTGCGCGCTGGCGCTCGGCCTCACCCTGGCGGTGTTCGTGGCCGCCTTCACCCGGGCCACCTGGACCACCCACGCCCGCTTCGGCACCTACGGCTTCGACCTCGGCATCTACGACCAGGCGACCTGGCTGCTGTCGCGCGGCCGGGCGCCGTTCGTGACCGTGCGCGGCCTCGACCTGCTCGGCCAGCACGCCGCCTACATCATGGTCCTGGTCGCGCCCCTCTACCGGCTGTGGGCCGACCCGCGGCTGCTGCTGGCGCTCCAGGTGCTGTTCCTGGCCCTGCCGGCGGTGGTGGTGTATCGGCTGGGGGCCCGCCACGCCGGCCACCCGGCGGCCGGGCTGGCCGTGGCCGCCGCCTACCTGGCCTACCCGGGGGTGCAGTGGGCGATCAGCTGGCAGTTCCATCCCGAGGCGATCGCGGCCGGC
>Ga0307278_10000757_pt1 | contig 15884 bp, 11 predicted proteins | sample ER_DNA_117_FD_194482 | JGI IMG/M metagenome (GOLD analysis project Ga0307278, IMG submission 194482) | Bulk soil microbial communities from the East River watershed near Crested Butte, Colorado, United States - ER_DNA_117 | ecosystem: Environmental > Terrestrial > Soil > Floodplain | place... | reverse complement strand
GTCCATCACGTCGGCGCGGCACCACGGCTGGAGGCGCTGCACTGCCTCGGCCACAACATGATCCGGCGGCGGTGCGGTACTCATCCGCGCCGCCACCGCCTGCTCCAGGACGTCCATTGCCCGCTCGGACGTAGCCGCCTCCGAAAGCGATTCGCTCAGCGCGCGAGCTTCGGCGCCCCAGAGCGCGTCGAGGTCGACGTCGAGCGCGACGAGCTCTCCGGCCGCCGCTTTGAGCACGCGAGGGGCCGCGCCCGGTCGGAAGCGCACGCCGACTACAGCCTGTCCCTGCTCCACTCGCTCGAGCGTCGGCGAGTGCTTCGGCCCGGCAACGCGGACGACGCCCGTGCCGAGAAGGGAGACGATCTCCACGCAGCCGTTTGGAACAGTCCGGTGCTCGTAGACCGGCCCGCCGTCCGCGACCTCCAGCAGCCAGACGCACGCGACGTGCGCGTCGAGCTCCGGGGCCGCCCGTCGCTCGGCGTACCGCTGGCTCGGCCGCGAGGGCCGGTGCTCCCAAAACGAGGTCGACATTCTCGAACGCGAATGATGGCCGGTCCGTTCAAGACCAGCTTCGCTTCCGCTTGGTCCAATTGCATTGGGAGTTCGAGCGAGGAGACAGCTGTGACGCAAGAGACGGCAATGCCCGACACGCGACATACGATTACGCCGCATCTCGTCTGTCGGGACGCGGGATCTGCGGCCGAGTGGTACGGCAGGGCGCTCGGCGCCGAGGAACGCAGCCGCGTCCCGGTCCCGGACGGAAGGTTCATGCAGATCCAGCTTCGCTTCGGCGACTCGACCGTGATGATCGCCGACGAATTCCCCGAGATGGGCGTCATCTCGCCCCTCACGGTCGGCGGCGTCTACAGCACACTGAGCATCCACAGCGACGACGTCGATGCGCTTTGGCGACGCGCCGTGGGGGCCGGAGCCGAGGTCTTCCAGCCACTCCAGGACATGTTCTGGGGAGACCGCCACGGAGAGATCATCGACCCCTTCGGCCACAAATGGGCGCTCGCGCAGCATATTCGCGAAGTCCCTGCCGAAGAGATCCGAGCGGCGGCAGCGGCGATGTTCGGCGGTGAGGGATCATGATCCGATTCGCGGGGCGATCGCGACGCCATCGGTGAGGTGAGAGCGCCAGCGATCTTGCGCCGCTCTCGGCGGCGCGACCGTTCTGCCCGGGCCGAGCTGACGCACTACATCTGCGTCACGTGCGCAACCCAGTTCGCGGCGCGCGAAGAGCCGCCGGAGAAATGCCCAATCTGCGACGACGAGCGCCAGTACGTCGGGCACGAAGGTCAGCGCTGGACGACGCTCGAGGAGCTTCGCCAAACCCACAGAGCAAGGATCGAGGAGATCGAGCCAGCCCTCGTCGGTGTCGGAATGGAACCGAAGTTCGCCATCGGTCAGCGGGCCTTGCTCGTCGAGGACATTCTCTGGGACTGCGTTCCCCTCGTCGACCAAACGATTGCAGCAGCGGTCGAGGCACGGGGAGGCATTACAACAGTCGCGATCTCTCACCCCCATTACTACTCGGGCATGGTTGAGTGGGCCGAGCTCTTCGACGCGCGTATCGTCCTACACGAGGCTGACCAGGAATGGGTGATGCGCCCTAGCGACCGCGTCGAGTTCTGGTCGGGTGACCGTCTCGCGCTCTCGCGCACTCTTGAGCTCCATCGCCTCGGCGGCCACTTCCCGGGCGGCACGGTCTGCCTCTGGCGGCAGGGGGCGGGCGGCGCGGGAGCCCTTCTCGGCGGCGACATTCTGCAAGTGGTCAGCGACCGCGACTGGGTCAGCTTTATGTGGAGCTACCCGAACCTGATTCCCCTTCCCGCCACTGAGGTCGCAGGCATCGCCGCCCATGTCGCTGAACTTGAGTTTGACCGCCTCTACGGTGCCTGGTGGGACTCGCTTGTCGACGGCGACGCGAAAGCCAAGGTCGCACGGTCGGCCGCACGTTACATCGATGCCCTTTCACACCCCAGGGAGAGGAGTCCAAGTCCATTGCGATGACCCACGGGATCGCCAATCTGAGCCGCGGGCGGATGCACTACGTGAGGGTCGGCGCGGGACCGGCCATCTTACTCTTGCACGGCTGGCCGGGCTTCTGGGTCGATTTTCGCCATGTCCTCCCTGGCGTCGCTGACCTTGGGCTCGGCATCGCACCGGATTTCTTCGGTTTCGGGGATTCCGAGGCTGTTGATGGGCCTCCCGAAGAAGCCGCAGGCGAGGGGCGTTTTGCCGGCGATGTGCTCGAGCTGCTCGACTCGCTCGATCTCGACCGCGTCGTCATCGTCGGCCACGACATCGGGTCTGCGGTCGCTCCGGCGCTAGCAAGGCTGGCTCCCGCGCGCGTTCAGGGCCTCGTACTGCTCAACCCGACCCACCCCTACATCGGGGAGAAGCGCGATAGCCCAGACGCGCAGCGTGAAGCCTGGTATCAGCATTTCCATCTGCTGCCACTCGCTGAAGAGCTCATCGACGGTGATCGCGACCGCGTACGCCTGTACCTGTCCTACTTCTACGAGCACTGGGCCGGCCAGGAGCGCATCGGAGCGGCGGAGCTGGCCACAGTTGTCGATACGTACGCGCGACCAGGCGCGTTCGCCTCAAGTCTCGCCTGGTACCGGTCGCGAGCGGCGCAGAGATCCCAGCGCCAGCTCCCGGCAGTGATCGATCTCCCGACAATCGCGCTCTGGGGGGACCGAGACCCGATGCGGCCACTCAATCAGCGGGAGGACTTTGAGAGGGGGTTCCCAAACTCCACGAGCCGCGTGCTCCAGGGAATCGGGCACTTTGTCGCCGCCGAGGCGCCGGAAGCGGTAGCCCATGCGATCGCGGAGCTGCGTTGAGCGCCTGTGTGCCGCGTGATGCAACTGCCTACGCCCACGGCGCCCAAACGGGTGATCAGCTGATGGCGCAGCCGCCGGCCCGAAGCGCTCGCGTCTCGTCCCTCGAGCTGTTCTTCGACCTCGTCTTCGTGTTCACGATTACGCAGCTGACGGCGGTCCTCGCTGCGGGCGCGAACTTCACTGCGACCGCACACGTCGTCCTGCTTCTTCTCGTGATCTGGTGGATGTACGACGGCTACGCCTGGCTCACGAACGCGATCGAAACGGAGCGCATCCGCTACCGGCTGCTCCTGATGGGGGGCATGGGCGCGTTTCTGGTGATGGCGCTGGCGGCGCGGGACGCGTTTGGCGGACGAGGGTTCGCGTTCGGGCTTGCCTACCTCACTGTGGTCCTCCTGCACTCGAGCATGTTCGTACAGGGGACATCTCTCTCGGAGATTCGCGCGATCGTGAAGCTCGCGGCGTTCAACGTTCTTGGAGCAGGACTCGTTCTCGCCGGCGGAGCCGTCGGCGGAAGCGTCCAGTGGGCGACGTGGGCTGCCGCCGCCTTCCTGTTTTGGGCCGTAACGCCCTGGTTGACGACTGTCGAGGGATACCTCGTCTCTCCTCTTCATTTCGTCGAGCGCCACGGGCTCGTCGTGATCGTCGCGCTGGGCGAGTCCGTCGTTGTGATCGGAGTCGGAGCGGCGGGGCTTGAACTCGACGCTGGCCTCGTGCTTGTGGCCCTCCTCGCGCTCGCGCTCTCCTCCTCCCTTTGGTGGACCTACTTCAGCGACCAGAGCGACGTCGAGCAAGCGATGGTGGAAGCTCCTCCGCGGCGCCGGAATGACCTCGCCCTCGTCGCCTTCGGCTACTGGCACTACGGGCTTCTGCTCGGAATCGTCTCGGTCGCGGCTGGGCTAAAGAAGGCCATGGGCGCGCCTTACGATCCGTCGGAGGGCTGGATCGCGGCCGAGCTCGCGGGTGGCGTCGCCCTGTTTCTCGCCTGCCACGCCGGCTTTCGCCGAACGCTCGGAATCGCGCGCGGTGAGATCAGGCTCGCAGCGGCGCTTTTCTCCGTTCTGACAATCCTGCTCGGGACCGATATCGCTGCGGTCGCTCAGGTGGGCGCCCTCGCCGCGATCGTTGCCGGAGCCCTCGCGCTCGATGGCTCCCGTGCACACGCATTCGCAAGGAGTCTGGGCGCGTCGGCGTTCCGGCGACGGGGAGCGCGTGGAGGACAGGAGCTCTTGGCTCACAACCGCAGCCAGGAGAAGCGATCTACGACACCTGCGTTCGTGGCATCTCCACTGACGATTCCGCCCGGCGGGCGCGTCTCGCAAGGTTTCCACGGAGCGATCCGCTTCGTGGCCGCTGGGGTCATCCGTGACGGCGAGCGCATTCTCGTCTGGGAGGATCACAACCCCGACACCGGTGAAGTCGTGGCTGTACCGATCACTGGAGGCATCGAGTTCAGTGAGACTGGCGAGCAGGCGCTCGTACGAGAGCTGCTCGAAGAAATCGGGGGGACCGCCCGCCGCATCCACTATCTCGGGCTACTTGAGGAGATCTTTGACTGGGGCGGGCAGAGACGACACGAGGTGTTCCTCGTCTACGACGTCGCGCTCACAGAACCTTCACTGTACGAAGCTGACGAAGTGTCGATCGTCGAGCCAGATGGGACCATCTACGCGGCCCGGTGGAGATCACTCGCCGACTTCACCGCTTCGGCCAGACTCGTCCCCGACGGCCTGCTCGACCTAATCCCCAAGAAGCACGCGTCTTGATGCTCGACGCACAATGATCGATCTCCCTCCAACCGCAGCATGGCGCTTCGAGGACGCCCGCTTGGGATTCGAAGTTCTGTTCCTGCACCACCAGCCGGCAGGCTACTTATTCAAGGGGCATTCGACTGCGGTCGAGGGCGACGTCGTATGGAGCGTCCGATACTCGATCAGGCTGGATTCGAGCTGGGCCACCCGTCAGGTGCACGTCATCGGCGAATCTAGGCACGGGATGACAGAAGTGCGGCTCGAACGACCCCCCGCGTGCGGATGGCGAGTAAACGGCAGATCCGTTCCGCAGCTCGACCGGTGTGTGGACGTCGATCTCGAGGCCTCCGCGTTCACCAACACCTTTCCTATTCACCGCCTAGGCTTAGCCGTAGGTCAGTCGGCCGACGTTCCGGCCGCTTGGGTGCGAGCGCATGGGCTCGATGTGGAGTTGCTCGAGCAGTCGTATGTTCGCTTGGAAGACAAGATCCACAAACGGCAATACCACTATTTTGCGCCCTCGTTCGACTTCAGTGCGAAGCTTGCCTATGACCAGTTCGGGCTCATTCTTGATTACCCCGGCCTCGCGGTTCGAGTCGCATAGGCGGTGCCTGCCGAGCGGCCGGCCGCCGTCACCACCGCACCAAAGACCGTTCCCGGTTAAGGCCGACGTATGCAAGGGAGATCGGGCAGAAGGCCGATGAGGCGTCGTCGTATGCTTGTTGGAGCGACTGGACACGAGGCGGAGGCACAACGCCGATCGCATGTGCATTCGCGTTGGGCCGAGCGACGGCCTGCTTATGGGTCAAGCCGATGACCTCGCCAGACGGGCGCCGCGCGGCCGTTGCGAGGAGGATGCTCTCGCGCGCAGCGCGCGCCTGTTATTGGAGGTTCCAATGATTGAAGAAGCACGACTTGAGAGGGTTGAGTCGGGTCTCACGCCTGTGACGGCGGGGTGGTTCGTTGTCAATGTACGAGACGCTGCCTGGATGAATAACGATGCGACGCAGGCCTGCTGCATCTTCGAGTCCGACGACTTCGTCTTGCGCGGTCGGCCGGATCTCAGCGAGTACGTCAAGCCTGGAGCGGGATTCGTCCTGCGCGTACTGCGGCCGAGGCGGCCGGCCGACGTGTACCACGCGGAGTCGGTGCAGGAGGACTTCCTCGTACTGATGGGCGAATGCATCCTGATCATCGAGGACCAAGAGCGTCACCTCCGCCCCTGGGACTTCGTGCACTGCCCGCCCGGCGCGGCGCACACGTTCGTCGGAGCGGGTGACGGGCCGTGCATACTCGTCTGCGCCGGGAACCGGGACCTCAACGACGAGACGTTCTGGCGCGTTTATAAGCGCTCGGACGTCGCCCTGCGCTACGGCGCGAGTGTCGAGCAGGACACAAGCTCGGGCGCTGAAGCAAACGCGCCATTCCGAGACCGCTGGCGCGTCGAGCGCCCGGAGCGCTGGAGCGAGCTCCCGTGGAGCTCGGGCTCGTGACCGCTCGCTAGCAAGTTGCGTTGACCGCGGCTGCTCGGCCCAAGAGCCCGGCAAGCCGAGTCTGCCGCGCTCGCGAGTCGACCACACCGGCGTTCATGTGGGTCCGCCCGCCGGTCGCGCGACTCTCCGTCACCGTCCGACCTCCTCTCCGATTGCTGAGACGGCGTGAGCGAACCATTACTCCGACGTGAACGGTGCCCCGCGAGGGGTACCCGACGATCGCTACACGTCCGGAGCCGCGTGCGCGAACAGCCGGCCGTATCCTGCGACCTCGAACGCCGTGTCCGCGCGCGCGAGCAGGCTCCAAAGGAGGACCTGGTTCGACGTGAGGACGGGCCGCCCGATCGCACGCTCCAATGCGTCGATCGCCGCCGCTGCCCGGAACCCGTTGCCTCCGAAGAAGACTCCCTCGGCTTCATCGGGCGCATGCCTCAACGTCCAGTCGACCACGTCGGCGGGCTCGATCAGGAGCGGGTCCTGCGAAAGCTCGGCCGACTCCGACGAAACAACGTCAAATCTCTGGCTCTGGAAGTACGTCACGCCTAGTTCGTTGAGCTCAGCATCGAACCACGGCGGCTCGATCAGCGCGACACGCTCGACATCGAGCACACGCAAAGCCCGCACCGCGGATGCGGAGGTCGACGCGACCGGAACGCCGATCAGCCCGGAGAGTCTCGACACCATTCCCACTTCGGCCTCGAATCCGAGTGCGTATGCGGTACTCGTGGACGCATAGCCGACCACGTCAACCGGCTCGTCGGCGAACACTGCCGCCGCCCGGTCGAGAGCCGAGCCCGTAAGGGCGCGCAGCGGCGACGGTGTGGTGGGCGGATCGGCTGAGATGCGCACGAGCAGGGTCGTGAGTTGTGCCGGCGCCATCGCGGCGAACTCCTCTTCGGGCCCCGGCGCGACGTGCGGCGTGAGTACACCGATGCGAACCAACGAGTCAGCTCCTAGCAAGAGAGTACGGTAGCGACGGATGGGTGCTTCGCAGTAGGCGCGAAAGCAGGCGTCGAACCGCGCGACGTCGCCATTTGCGGACCCCGGTCTCGGTGATGCATGAACCTTCGTTCTGCGCAGGCACGGCGCGTGGCTCCGTCGTCGAGCTAAGCACGGGTCGTCGAGACGATCTCGACCGAGTTGCCGAACGGGTCAGTGCAGAAGAACCGCGGTCGGCCCTCGAGGCCGTCATCCGGCGTGAGGGCTCGAAGAGGGCACGAAGAAGGCGCGGATTCCGCCCCCACCGACGGAAACCTGTCTTGGGCCGGCCCCCCAAGGCCGCTCCAGCGACTGGAACCGCAGACGCGCTGGTTGAGCACCTAGAGGCTGGACGTGAAATTCGCGGCCGCGCGTGCCTTCTGCGGGCCTTCGCCGTTGAGGAGCACGGACAAATGGGCAGCGGGACCCTGCCTCGGAAGCCCGGCGAACGGGACGTTCCCGATTAGGTCACGGCCGGTCGCTCGCGGTCACGTTTCTCCTGCATCTCGCACCTTTGCGGCGTGTCTCGCGTGCCCGCGCGTGCCCGCGCATGCCCAGGCTGATGTGCCCGTCTCGTACCCGCAGGTTGTTGTCGGTTCTACAACAGAGAACGGGGGCGTCTCGCCCAGCTCCGATTCTCGTCTAACCGCATGCGACGTTCGTGCACTGGGCGGGGTTGCCGTTGCCGTGCGCCTTGTTCCCGCCGCCGTCGGTCACGCCGAACACAGCTTCGATGCCGAGGTCGCCGTTACGCAGCGCGTGGTTGCTGGTCAGCGTGGTTAGAGGGCTGTCGACGTCGATGCCGTCGTCTTCCGAGGCCAGCACGAGGTTGTCTTCGATCAGCGTGTTCTCCGCCGTCTCCAGTACGAACATTCCGTCCCCGTTCCCGCGCAGCAGGTTGTGCCGCACAACGGTGTTCGCCGCCGGCGGGCCGCCCTCCAGCTCATCCGCAGGCAGTGAAACCCGAATCCCCACTCTGGCGGCGCGGACAACGACGTTATGCGTCACCAGGTTGTCGTGTCCGGCGGCGGCGAAGATGCCCAGGCCACCGCCCTCTTCGGACAAAGGTGCGTCGGACACGTGGTTTCGCGTGATCACGTTTTCGTCCCCGCCGACGGTGATGCCCTCAGCGTTTCGGGCCAGCCGGTTGCGACTGAAGACGTTGCGGCTACCCTCGATCAGAAACGCCGCTTCCGGATGGCCGGACACAACGTTTCTCTCGAAGACGATGTCGTTCGCCTCGAGGCCGAAGACGCCGATGTCGCCGTTGTCCGAGATCTCGTTGCGCGCGATCCGGCTGTCCGGGGAGCTGAACACCCCCACGCCGGCCTGGTCAGTATTGAGGCCGTTGGCGGCCACCGTGTTGCGCTCGAACCGGGCACCGGGCGAGTCGAAGATGAGGGCGCCGGAGAAGGTGCTCCGGGTCAGCGACAGGTGGAGCAGCCGGTTGTTGGGGGCGCCGCCGACGATGACGGCGACCGCAAACCCACGCACCGCCCCACCTCGAACTGTCACCCCCGCGTGGCCGTCGCTGAGGATCCCGATGTCGCAGGGCTCACCATCGGGGCAGTCCTCCAGCTCGCCGTCGCCGTCGATCGTGTGTCCGTTCAGATCGACGGTGATGCCGTCGGCTCCGATCACAATCCCGTTGCTCGGGCAGTCGACGAGGTCGCCGTCAAGCGTCGTGTCGGCGGTGATGGTGTCGCCGCAGCTCACGTGGCTCGCGGAGGCCTGACCAGCGCCCAGAGCGAGGTAGCCGCTCATGGCGAGCATCAGGATTACCAGCGGAGTCCTCATGATCTCTCCCCTCGTTCAGCTTGACGGTGTTAAGCCGTAGCCTCGAGGAGGCCGGTAAAGCCACAGGTCGATTTCGCCCAAGCGCCGGCATAGACCCGGTATGCGGGCGGGTGTACGGTCTTCCCAAGCGACACGGGAAGATAGTGGAGTTCCGAATCCTTGGGCCGGTCGAGGTCCTCGACGGCGGTCGACAGATCCCGCTCGGGGGAGCGAAGCCGCGCTCGCTGCTTGCGCTGCTGCTGCTCGCGCGTGGACGACCGGTGTCGACCGAGCGGCTAATCGAGGAGATGTGGGACAGCCGCCGGCCCGACACGGCGCACAAGATCGTTCAGCTCCATGTCTCCTCCCTCCGGAAGGCGCTCGGAAAGGAGCGGATCTCGACGGTCGAGCGCGGGTATGTCCTTCACCTCGAGCCGGGCGAGCTCGACGCCGAGCGCTTCGAGGAGCTCGCACGCTCCGCTTCGGGGGCCCCACCAGCGGAGGCGCTGAAGCCGTTGCGCACCGCACTCGACCTCGTGCGGGGCCCGCCGCTCGACGACCTTCGCCTCGAGCCGTGGGTGGGACCGGAGATCGCGCAGCTCGACGAGCTGGTGCTCTCGGCAACCGAGGCAAGGATCGAGGCAGAGCTCGCGCTCGGACGCCACAAGGGGGTTGTCCGTGAGCTCGAGCGGCTCGTCGCGGCCCATCCCGACCGCGAGGATTTGCTCCGGCATCTGATGCTGGCGCTGTACCGCAGCGGTCGGCAGAAGGAAGCGCTCGACGTATACCGCCGCGTCTCGTCGCGGCTCCGCGCCGAGCTCGGCTTGGAGCCCGGCCCGCCGCTGCGGCAGTTCGAACGCGCGATCCTGGAGCACGATCCGTCGCTCGAGCTCGCCCAGGTCGCAGGCGCTGCGCCGAGCGCCGGCGTGGTACGACTACGGCGGCGCCGACCACAGCTCGTCGCCGCCGCTGCCGCACTGCTCGCCACGGCGGCTCTAGCGGTCGCTGTGATCGCTCGCGATGGATACGAGGAGAGGTCGTTTGCGTCGCTGCCGCCGGGACTGACCATCCTCGACATGCCGAGCGGCCGGGTGGTCGCGACCTTCCCGCTTGAGGACTTCCCGTACCCGGGGCTGAACGCACACGACGGCCGATTCTCGATCAGCAGCTTCGGGATCACTGAGATCGATCCGGCGACCGGAAGGAAGCTACGGCGGATCAATTCGCCGTTCGCGGACGAGTCCAACGATCATCTTGCGCGGGGGCGCGATATGTGGTTCACCGGGCGGCAGGATCTCGTACGGGTCGACCTGGACTCGGGCCGAGAGGTCGACCGCTACCGCCTCGTCGACGACGAGTATCCCTTCGGACTGGTCGGGCTGGCCCCTGGCGCGGGTTCGCTTTGGGTCGCGAGCAAGGAGGCGGGTGAGGTGCTGCGTGTCGACCCCACGAACGGCGACGTCCAGGCGAGGATCGCCATGAAATCACCGTGGTGGCTCGCCTACGCGGCAGGGGCGGTGTGGGCGGTATCGGACCAGGGCGGACTACAGCGAATAGATGCCTCCACCAATAGCGTCACCGCGTCTGCAGCGGTGCCCGGGCCGCTCTCATGGGTCGCTGCCGGCGGCGGCTTCGCCTGGACGGCGAACGAGACCAAGGGCACCGTCTACAAGGTCGACCAGACGGGCCAGATCGTGGCGACGTACCGGACGGGGGACGGCGCGCGCTCGGTCAGCTTCGCTGACGGGGTGCTCTGGGTCGCCAACTCTGACGCTGGCACCCTGTCGGCCATCGACGCGGCATCCGGCGCCGTCCGCGCGTACAGCTTCGGTCACCCGCTCGGCGACGCCGTCGCGGTCGGCCGGTATGTCCTGCTGTACATCGGCGAAGGCTTGACGGTCGAGGATCGCATCTCGGCGCTGCGGGGGAAGGTCGCGAAGCTGGTCGTCCCGATCTTCACGCTCGACCCAACCGACCCTGCGGTCGCCTCCGAACCGGTCGCACTTGAGATCGAGCGGGCCACTCGGGCAGGGCTGCTTAACCATCCAAGCGCATCCGCGCCCACGGGAGCCGGGCTGCGGCCCGAGCTCGCCGCGGCGATGCCGAGGCTCTCGGCGGACCGGAGGACTTACACGTTCCGAGTGAGGCGGGGCCTTCGGTTCTCGCCTCCGTCGAATGCGCCCTTAACGGCCGATGTGATCAGAGACTCCGTGGAGCGAGCGCTGTCGCCGAAGCTCGGCTCGGTTCGCCCGGGCGCGCGCTTCCTTCGCGACCTCGGCGGGGTTCCGGCCTACGAGCGCGGGATGCGCGAGCACGTCTCCGGTGTCCGCGTCCATGGCGACACGATCAGCTTCACGCTCAGGGCGCCGTCGCCCGACTTCCTCGAGCGGATATCGCTTCCGTTCTTCAGCCCTGTCCCGCCGGGCACCCCGGTCATCGCAGGCGGCGTGTCCGCGGAAGCCGCGCTGGCGTCGCCCGGCCCCTACTACATCGCTGGACGAGAGAACGGCGAGTGGGCGATCCTGAAGCGAAACCCGAACTATCGCGGCCCCCGGCCCGGCACCCTCGACGCGCTCGCCCTTCGCGAGGGGCTCGACCCGGAGCAGGCCGTAAGCCGTGTGCAGCGCGGCGAGTTCGATGGCCTCCTGCTCGACGACGCGCTGCTCCAGCCCGGAGGCGCCGTCGCGCGCCGGTTCGGGGGCGAGAAGTCGTCCGGCGCCGTCACGTATCGCGCCTTTCCCACGCGCACGGTTCGCTATCTCGCACTCAACGCCGGAGCCGGTCCGCTCCGCGATGCGGCGCTGCGCCGAGCGATCGCCGCGGCGATGGATCGACGCGCGCTCGCCGTCGCCCAAGGCGCCACAGCAACGGACGGGCTCCTGCCGCCGGAACCCGGGAGCGTCGGCGCCACGCGCGACAGGGCATCCGCGGAAGGCCTCGACCGGCCCGGGCCTGTGCGTCTCTCGATGGCGGTCGAGCGTGGGTGCGAGCGCTGCCAACAGTTCGCCAACACCGTAGCCTCGGCCCTCCACGAGCTCGGGCTCCACGTCACCACCGTCGCGGTCGAGGACCCCCAGGCCGCCATTCGAGCCAATCGCGCAAGGTTCGATTTGATCGACCTCAGCACCAGCGTCCCGCACCCGGATCCGGCCGCGTTCCTCGAACGGATGCTGGGCTACAACGTTCCGCGTAGCTGGCTCCCAGCCTCGACCCAGACGGCGATCGCACGCCTCGACACGCTTAGCGGCAGGCGGCGCGAAGCCGCGGCGCTGCGGCTCGCCGACCATCTCCAACGGACCGATGTTCCAGTGATCGCGTACGGCGCCGATGCGATCGGAATGCTGCTCGGCCCACGTCTCGGCTGCCGCACTTGGAATGGCATCGACGCCGGCCCCGATCTTGTCGCTCTGTGCCTACGTAGGGACTAGCGAGCCGCTCGGCGCTCCGATGAAACACGACGGTTATGGGGGCCAGGAGGTCTCGAACCCGCGACCTCTCGCGTCGCCAGGCCGACCTTCAGCCGAATCGTCCCCGTCATAGCCGTTGTCCTACTGGAGAACGAGACGGGCTCGATCGTAGACACACGCTTGAGCCTCCTCAGAGGCTCCAAGGGCTCGAAAAATCTTCGCCTTCGCGCTTCGTGCCTCCGCTGAGAAGCTCGGCCCCGGGGGGTCGGCGGGAAACGTTGGCCATCGGTGAGATTCCAAGCCCCGCCGGCCCCCTTGGCGCCAAGGAAGGGGAGGTACCCTGCACGACCCTCGATCTTCGACCCCAAAAAAGAGGATCTTCGACCCCTGCTCCGATGGCTTGAATAGAGGGATCGACACCCTCACCAGGGGTCGAAAGGGGTCGAAAAGACTGACCCCCTCGGCGTCCGCGCACTAACCGTCTGCCCAGTTCGCCGTCGCGGCGATGAGATTCCCGACCCCAGCCGACCCCCTTGAGGGTCCCGACCCTGGTGGACTTCTCGCCTCCGTCTTTGGGCGCTACGGCGGCTACGAGAGTGGGCAGACCTTCGTCGACGGACTGTCGCCCGCCATCTACGGCGGCGCCGGCGTCGTCTTCGTGGGCGCGCTGGCCGCGCTTGCTATCCCGCGCCTCCGCCGCCCGCCAAGAAGCTCGACGCCGATCCAGCAGAAGCAGTTATCTCGCGCTGTGCCTGCGCGGGTTGCTGGGGGCCGCTCGTCGATCCACATTTGGAAGCGACGGGGACGCGCGCTGCTTAAAACGGAGCAGAAGCCGGCATGCCACCGGCGGCGCTGAGGACATCGGCTCAACTTGGGGAAAGCCGCTGTCGACGAGCTCATGCCAGCGCTCATCGGGATTTTGAGGTCAATGCGCCTGGCGCGTTTCTCCTCTGTACCGGCCTTTGCTCACCGGTGGAGCGGGGGAGCCGGGGACTGGTCGGATTGTGACCTTACGAGCGCCGTCCCCCTTGCCGGCTCCGGCGTCCCCGAGACGCGCGGCTTCCCCACTGCGATTCGTAGCAACCCGGCAACGTCGCCGCGGGTCAACGCGGCGCCGGCCGCCGCCGGGGAGACTCGGCCGGCGTGGCGCGGCACGCGGATGCGCAGCGCGCATGGCAACGAGGCGAACCGCAACGGTGGTGCAAGCAAGAGCGCCTCCCCGTCGAGTCCGACCGGAACGAGGGTGCCGGAGCGGACCTCGAATTCCGGAGACGACCACTGAAAGAGCCCGCGCACGCGCCGCGACTGGCCATGCGGCCCCAGGGCGACCAGCTTGGCAAGGTCCCTTCCGCCCTGAACGCGCGTCGCCAGGATGCCCAGGCGCCCGGTATCGAGCCGCGGGCGAGTCCCCGCTCCCGCAAGTCGCTTGAGCTCATAAGGGTTGTTCGAGACGACCACGAGCGCCGCGTCGACCCATTCGCTTGCGTCCGGGCCTTGGAACTGGAGGTCGATCGACGTTGCCTCGGGTCCGAGCATTTCCGGCAGCATCCGCCTCCAGGTGCCGAGCTTCGCGTCCCGGTAAGCATCCTCCTGCACGACCTGGGCGTAGACGCCGATCGAGGCGTTGTTGACGAAGATGCACTCGTTCACAGACGCAAGGTCGATGCGCCGCTCGACGCCGTCAGTGAACGCATCGAGAGCGCCGACGACGTCGTCCCTGTCGAGCCCGAGGTCTTGCGCGAAGTGGTTGCGCGTCCCCGCCGGCACACAGACGTGTGCGACGTCATGCTGCATGGCGACGCTCGCGACCGTCGCTTGCGAGCCGTCACCGCCGGCCATTCCGATTACGTCAGCGCCGTTCATCACCGCCGCCGTGGCGAGTTCGCGGAGGTTGGTGCCGGCTTCGAGCAGCAAGGGCTCCACTCCGCGCTTCCGCGCCTCCTCGAGCAGGTTCGAGCGGCTCGCTTTCCCACCGCCCGAGTTGGGGTTGATGATGAGGACGCCGCTTCGAGCCGGCCTGACCCGTCGCCATCTGCGCCGCACGGCGCGCACGGTCGTGCGGTCGTGGCGTACCGCATAGCGGCCGGCGAAGGTGAATAACGCCAGGCCCCCAATCAAGACGAGCAGCGTTAGACCCTGGGAAAAGAAGAAGGACACCAGGTTCGCGAGCCCGAGGAGAAAGGCAATGATCCCGAGCAGACGCACGAGGCCGCGTCTCGTCAGGACGAACCAGCCGGCGAAGGCGGCGACCAATACCCACACGAGGGCGATGAGGAGGTTGCCGACCTCCGGCGCCACCGAGGAGGCAAAGATCGCAACGGAGCCCAGCAAGGCCAGCAGTGCGAGGAAGGCCGCCGGCCGCGCCCACCGACTGGAACGGACCGCCGTCCTCCGAGTCGGCCTGGCGAGGCGATTCGGCAACGAGAAGGGCGTGGCGGCTCCTAGAGTTCCGTCGAAGGCCGACCGAATGCTGGAGCCGGAAAAGGTCGCCCGCCGAATGCTAGGGCAGGGCACGTCCACCCTACCACCTACCCGCGGTGAAACAGACCCAGGCCCGGTGCCGTGCTCGTGCTACCCGTAGCTCGAGACACCTGCTGGCAGGCTTGGCCGCGTCTCGGACATCCGCAAGGCTGCCTGTGTCCCCACAAGAAGGAGTCTCATGCCCAGCGATACCTATGCCGCCGCGGATCCGAGAGAGTCTTCACTCGCCGGAGCACGCGCATGGTTCGCTCAGCGAGGACTGACCCGGCCGAGGCGTGGAAAGTGGATTGCCGGCGTCGGGGCGGGCTTCGCCCGCCGTTACAACTGGAACCCTCTGGTCGTCCGGCTCGTCATCATCGCTTCGATCGTGCTTCCGGGCTCTCAGGTCCTCGCTTACATCGCACTTTGGATCCTGATGCCGCGCGATCCCAAGTCTGACGACTAGCTCTAGAGCTTCACCCGCCCGCCCCGTTGGTCGGGGCGGGCGGCTGGGGGGCTGCACGATCCTCGGTCTTCGACCCCAAAAAAAGAGGATCTTCGACCCCTGCTCCGATGGCTTGAATAGAGGGATCGACACCCTCACCAGAGGTCGAAAGGGGTCGAAAGACTGACCCCCCTCGGCGTCCGCGCACTAACCGTCTGCCCAGTTCGCCGTCGTGGCGATGAGATTCGCGACCCCAGCCGACCCCCTTGAGAGTCCCGACCCTGGGGGGCCAAGACGCTGACGAAGAGAATTGCTGAGCTCGGTGATCGCGACAGGCAGATGCTAGCGCGCATCGCCCAGGGACAAAGCGACTACGAGATCGCCGAGGAAACATGGGTTCCGCTGAAGACGATACGAATCGAGCGGCGTCGGATCATCCAGCATCTGCGCGAACGAGAAGAGGCGTAGACGTACTCGTACCCCGTCCTGGAGCGGGGGCGCTGCCGGAGGGCGGCGGCGGGCTAGGGTAACGCGGATGCCGAGGTTCGATGCCGAAGTCTGGTTCCGCTTCTCGTCGGAGAGCATCTCGACAGCGGGTGTCGATCTTCAGCGCCTCAAAGCGGCGGCGGAAAGCGCGGGGTTCGAGTTGAAAGGTGGCAAGGTGACAGCCGCGCCTCCGGGCGAGGGGAAAGAGGGCTGGAGTGAGAAGAGAGAGGGCC
>Ga0307278_10000756_pt1 | contig 15892 bp, 11 predicted proteins | sample ER_DNA_117_FD_194482 | JGI IMG/M metagenome (GOLD analysis project Ga0307278, IMG submission 194482) | Bulk soil microbial communities from the East River watershed near Crested Butte, Colorado, United States - ER_DNA_117 | ecosystem: Environmental > Terrestrial > Soil > Floodplain | place... | reverse complement strand
CGAAGCACATCGACCTCAGCGCGTTGGAAGTCGTCCAACGGACCCGCCTCCGCGTTGGCCACAAGCGTCAGCGCCTCGTCGGGCGCGCCCGCCTGCTGCTTGGCCTGGGCCGCAGCGAGCGCCCGCCCGGCGCGCCGGGCGGGATCGAGGGTCAACACGGACGAGCGCTCGAGAAAGGCCGCCGCGGCCGCGAGACCGCCGCGCGCCTGAGCACGACCCGCGGACTCCTCGAGTGCCGCGGCGACGTCCTCATCCGGGACCGATGCCGCCTGCGCGCGGTGCCAGGCGCGGCGATCCGGGTCGCCGTCGGGATCGGTCGCCTCCGCCAGAGCGCGGTGGACCGAGCTTCGCTCATCTGCTCGGGAGGCCCGATACACCGCCGACCGGACCAGGGGATGACGGAACACCACTCCGCTGTCGAGCGCGAGCAAGCCGTCAGATTCGAGTGTCTGCGCCGCCGACTCGGCGACGCCGAGGATCTGCGCCGCGCGCCATACGAGCGCCAGATCGCCCGTCGGGTCGGCCGCAGCGACGAGCAACAGACGCCGGGCGTCAGATGGGAGTGTCGCGAGCCGCCGCCCGAAGCTCTCCTCGATCTGCGCCGACAAGGGCACCGCGGCCGGCACGCCGAACCCACCGGCGAGCTGGGTGGGCGTCAGCCCGCGTGGCAACTCCAGCAGAGCGAGCGGATTCCCGTGGGTCTCGACGACGAGGCGCTCGAGCACGCGCTCATCCAGCCGCGCCGCCAAGACGGACTCCCCCAGCGCCCGCGCGTCGCGCTGCCCCAAAGGCCCGACATGGAGCTCGGGCACTCCGGTCAGCAGGTCGCTCAGCTCGCGCGCCCCGAAGACCAGCGCGACCCTCTCCGCCAAGAGCCGGCGCGCCACGAAGGCGAGCGCTCGCCCCGACGCACGATCGAGCCACTGCGCATCATCGACGACACACAGGAGCGGCCGCTCCTCCGCAGCCTCGGACAACAGGCCCAGAGCAGCCAGACCGACGAGGAACGGATTCGGAGCCTGCCCAGCACCGAGGCCGAAGGCGACGCCGAGCGCCTCGCGCTGGGGAGCGGGCAAGCGCTCGATCGGGTCGAGGATCGGCGCGCACAGCTGCTGAAGCGCCGCGTACGGCAGCTCCATGTCCTGCTCGACCCCGGCGCTTCGTACGACGCGGAACTCCCGTCCTGCGTCGAGCGCGTACTCCAGCAGCGCCGTCTTGCCGACGCCCGGCTCGCCGTGCACCACCAGGACCCCGCTCGCGCCGTCGCGCGCGCCCTCGAGCAATCGCTCGAGCACCTCGCGCTCGCGCTGCCGTCCGAGCAGGTGCTCTCCCGGGGTGCGGACCGCTGATGGTGCTCCCGTCATCTCGTCCCGGAGAGCATGCCTGAGTCCGACACTCGGGTCGCGCACTAAGGAATTCCGGGATTCGAGCGCTCGGCGGTGCTGCCACGATCGCCGGCCATGAACATCGCACTCACCGGCGCCACCGGGTTCGTCGGATCCCACATCCTCGCCGAATTGCAAGAGCAGGGCCACCAGGTCACGGCGCTCGTCCGCGACGACTCCCAAGCCGAGATCGTCGCGGCGCGCGGCGCCACACCGCGCGTGGTCGACCTCTACGACAAGCCGACGGTCGTCGGTCTACTGAGCCAGGTGGACGGGGCGATCCACACGGCAAGTCCCGGTGATGCCACCAGCGCCGACCTGGACGCCGCCGTGGTCGATGCGGCGATCGAGGCGTTCGAGGGGTCCGGCAGGCCCTACCTCCACATCAGCGGTCTGTGGATCTATGGAACCAACTCCTCGATCCGCGAGGAGTCCCCGATCGATGCGCCCGCCATGGTGGCGTGGAAGGAGCCGATCGACCGCCTGGTGGTCGGCGCAAAGGACATGCGCGGCGTCGTGATCGTGTCCAGCGTCGCGTACGGTGACGGCGGGGGCGGGGTTCCCGGGGTGCTGCTCGGTTCGCCGCGTGACGACCTCGGCAACCTGGTCATGCTCGGCACGGGGCGACAGCGCTGGTCGACGGTCCACGTCGCGGACCTGGCGAATCTCTTCCGGCGCGTGTTGGAGGACGGCTCGGCTCGTGGCACCTACGTGGTCGGCGACGGCGTGAACGCGACCGTCGCGGAGCTGACTGAGGCGGCCGCGGCCGCGGTCGGCGCTCCCGGCGCGGTCCCCGGCTCCGACGACGAGGCGCGGGCACGCCTCGGCGACTACTTCGCCGAAGTCCTGCTGCTCGACCAGGCCACCGATGCCGCCAGGGCTCGCGACGAGCTCGGCTGGCATCCGGCCCATCCGGGACTGGTCGACGAGCTTCGCAACGGGAGCTACCGCCAGGTGACCACGTCATGAGCACCCCCGACACGACGACCGAGGCCTTTGCGAACACGCGCCCCGGCGCCGACGCCCTGCCGGACTACGCGCCGGTTCCGCGCTCGGCGCTCGGCCCCGCCGTCAACGAGCAGGGCTACTACGTCGGGCGCGTCGAGCGCAACCTCTACTGGGTCACCGACGGGACCTACCAATCGGCGTTCCTCACGACGTCCGACGGTGTCGTCCTGCTCGACGCGCCGCCCACCATCGGTCACAACATCCAGCGGGCCGTCGATGAGATCGCCGCCGCCAACGGCGTGAGCAACAGGGTGAGCCATCTCATCTACTCGCACCACCACGCCGACCACGCCGGCGCGTCCTCGCTGTTCGACGGCGACGTCGCCCGCATCGGGCACGAGGAGACCCGCAAGCTCCTGCTGCGCGACGACGACCCGGCGCGGCCCGCGCCCGAGGAGACCTTCCGGGACCGCCGCACCCTGGAGATCGGCGGCGAGCGGATCGAGCTGGCCTGGCATGGCTCAAATCACTCGCCCGACAACATCTACATCCACCTGCCCGACCACGACACGATGATGCTCGTGGACATCGTCAACCCGGGGTGGGCGCCGGTGTACCTCAGCAACCTCACCGAGGACATCCCCGGCTACATCGAGGCACCGGCCACTGCCCTCACCTACCCGTGGAAGCACTTCATCGGCGGGCACCTCGGCAGGCTCGGCACCCGCGAGGACGTGACCGTGCACCAGCAGTACATGGCGGACATCGCCGCGAGCGTCAGGACGGCGATCGACACGGTCGACCCGACGCCCTACTTCGTCAAGTACGGCGACAACGTCTGGGCCGCGGTGCGCGGCCTGCTCGACGCGACCGCGGCCGCCGCCGCGACGCCGGTCATCGAGAAGTACACCGGCGCGCTCGCGGCGGCCGACGTCTTCACCGCCAGCACCGCGTTCTGGGTCATGGAGTCGATCCGGCTCGACCTCGGCTACGGCTCGCAGGTGCATCCGTGATGTCCAGCGCTGCCGTACGCGCTCCGCTCGCCGACCGCCTGCTGCGCACATGAGCACCGTGGGAATCATCGGCGCCGGCCGGCTCGGTCAGGCGATGGCGCGGACCGCGCTGCGTGCCGGCCGCCAGGTGGTGATCGCCAACAGCCGCGGCCCGGAATCGCTGGCGTCGGTGGTCGCCACGCTCGGCGAGGGAGCATCGGCCGGCACGGTCGGCGAGGCGACCGGGGCGACCATCGTCGTCATCGCCGTGCCGTGGCCGCGCGTCGGAGAGGCCGTTGAAGGGCTCCGCTGGGACGGGCGGATCGTCGTCGACGCGACGAACGACTTCGACGGCACCGACCTCAACGGACGGACTTCGAGCCAGGTTCTCGCCGACCTCGTCACGGGCGCGCGCGTCGTGAAGGCCGCGAACACCCTCGGCGCCGCGGTGCTCGGCGCCGACCCGCATGAGGTCGGGGGGCGGCGCGTGATCTTCCTGTCGGGTAACGACACCGAGGCGAAGTCCGAGGTGACCGCGCTGTTCGAGGACGCGGGCTTTGCCGCCATCGACCTGGGCGGCCTGGCCACAGGCGGCGCGATGCAGCAGCTCGGCTGTCCGCTGGCCGGCGTGAACCTCGTCCAGCTTCCATGACCGACCACGCTTTCATCTCCGCGGCAGAGGCCGCGGACCGGCTGGCCATCCGCGAGCTGGTCGACGCCTACGCGTTCTGCGCCGATCGTCGTGACGCCGAGGGGCAGAAGGCGCTCTTCACCGACGACACGCACTTCGTCGTCTACATGGCCGGCGAGGGCTCCGACGCCACCGACGATCTGCATGGCCGGGAGTCGTTGACGCCCGTGTTCGAAAACCTGAACGCGTACGAGGTCACGATGCACTTCAACGGCCAGAGCACGGTGGCGCTCGACGGCGATCGCGCGACGGGGGAGACCTACTGCCTGGCCCACCACGTCTACTCGGACGATGGCGGGCGCAGGCTGATGATCGCCGCGCTCCGCTATCAGGACATCTTCGTCAGGACGGGTGGGACGTGGCGATTCGCCGAGCGCAGGCTCTACGTCCGTTGGACGGAGACCCGGACGCTCGAGGCGGCCGGGGTTGCCTGACGTCGTGGACGTGCCGGAGCGCTCGCGCTTCGAGATCCGCGTCGATGGGGAGGTCGCCGGCTTCGCCGAATACCGTCGCCGCCCCGGGCTGATCGCCTTCGTCCACACGCTGATCGACCCGCGGTTCGAGGGCCAGGGCTTTGCCTCCCGGCTGGTTCGCACGGCCCTCTCCGAGGCGCATTCCGACGGTTCGTCGGTGCTGCCGTTCTGCCCGTTCGTGCGGGCCTACATCGCCGGCCGCCGCGAGGACCTCGACCTGGTCCCGGAAGACATGCGAGCCAAATTCGAGCTCCCCGCCCATGCCTGAACCCCCATCCTCACGCAAGCGCTACACGGGCGAAGCCGTGGACGTCAGCTTCGATCCGGTGCGCTGCCGCCACGCTGCGGAGTGCGTCCGTGGGCTCCCGGCCGTCTTCGACACGAATCGTCGACCGTGGATCCTCCCCGACGGCGCCGACCCGGAGGACGTGGTGCGCGTCGTGGCCCGTTGCCCGACGGGTGCGCTCGCGCGGGACCGATCCGGTCTTCGGTGGGAACAGGGGTGGGAACGAGGTGGGAGCAAATCGCGTCTCCGCATGGCTCTTGCTGTCCGCTCGTGTCCTCTTCGGAATCCCTTGATGTGCAGGGAATTCTCGATGAAGACACGGCATACGGGCCCGCTAGGGCCACCTTCTACGGAACCGAAGGTCAGAGGTTCGAATCCTCTCGGGCGCGCTGCAGATAGGGCTTCGGTAAAGCCAAATACCTGGCTGTAGTACATGCAGCTTGGGACGGGGGTGGGACCAGGTGGGAACGAGGATCGCCTCTGGTGCAGCTTGGGGGCAGACTCTCACCGGTCGCCCAGCGAGGTCGTGTGGCCCCCTGTTTTCGAGCCCGGGGCTCTACGGAGCGAGCGCCAGCCGACACGCCCGCCGCTCGTCCGGAGCGAAAGGCTGCAAGGAACCGCTGGGGACGCCGCACCTGTCCGACGGTGCGAAGCATGTCCGTGGGGACCGGCCTGCGGGACGGCGCCGGGGCCCGACGCTGGGTGCCAGACGGCCGACGTGCCCAGTGCCTCGGAGCCTAGGCGCGAAGGCGCTGCCGCTGGGATCTTCGCGGACTGCCGTGCCCCGCGGATTCTCCTGATCTCCGTCAGGCGACGGTCGCGCCGAGCAGCCGCCCGGCGTCGGCGGACAGCGTCGGCATGTCGAGCGCATCCGCCCGTTTCGCCGCTTGCTGCAGGACATCCCGCGCCGATTCCTGCTCCCCGCCACGGGTGAGCGTCTCGCCGAGGCGCAGGAGAGCGGCAGCGGCGTGCGGCCCAGCGCCGGCGCGGTCGTTCTCGGCTACCGCGCGGCGCAGCCGGGCCACGGCCTCGTCGTGGCGCCCGAGGAGGCCGGCGAGGCGCCCGACGTAGTACTCGTTGGACCCGAGGCATCCGACCGCACGGGCGACGACTGGGAACAGTCGCGCGTACGGCTCGAGCAGGGTGTACAGCGCCGCGCCCGCCTCGCGGTCGGCCACGAGTACGGCGGCGTCGGCCAGGACGCAGGCGCCGTGCCAGTTGGCGTCCATCGCCAGAGCGCTGCAGTCGTCTCGGCCGAGCTTGCCGACCAGCCGGCGAGCCTCCTCCGTCGCCCCGGTCGCGGCGTCGATCAGCGCCACGTACACCAGCCACTCGGCGGCGGCGGGCGAGGCCGCGCCGCCCTCGACGAGCCGCGCGCGGTCCATCTCGTCGATACGCCGCTCGGCGTAGAGGCTGTGCTCGCGCTGGATCCCGACGAAGAGGGCGGCGTTCGGGTCGTCGGCCTGGCGTCCGAGTGCGAGCGCGCGCTCGGCCAGCTCGCGCGCCTCGACCCAGTGGCCCGCCAGCAGCGCGAGCGTGGCGCGCCACAGCGGCACGTACCAGCGAAAGTGCGGCAGGGCGACGGCATCGGCGAGGGCCTCGTAGGCGTCGATCTCCGTAGCCGCCTCCCGGACGCGGCCGAGCTCGAGCAAATCCACCACGCGCCAGTTGCGCCCCTGCAGCACTGCCTCGCGATCGCCCGCCGCCTCGGCGGCGGCGATCATGTCGCCGGCAACGGTCAGTCGCTCGTCGGCGTGGTGCGGGAACCACAGCGCGACGCGGTGGGCGTTCAGCGCAGCCGCGAGAGCGGCGGCATCGTCCGCGCGCCGCGCCCGCTCCACGGCGAGAGCGCTGAGGTCGTGGGCACGAGCGGGGTCTGAGTAGTACAGCTCGACGGACAGCCGTGCGAGCAGCCGTGCGGACGTCGCCAGATCATCGGCCGGCGCGGCCGCCAGCGCCTCCTCGAGCAGGCGCACGGCTGTGGGATCGGCGGCGGCGATGACGACCGCCGTCCCGCCATGGCCGAGGGCCGCTCGGGCGAGCAGATCGCAGTCGCGCACGGCGCGGGCGAGCTCGGCGGCTTCGGCGAACGCAGCGCGGGCCTGTCCGCGCCGGCCGGCACGCTCGTGGGCGTGGCCCAGCGCGAGCAGCACCTCACCACACTCGGGGTCCTGAGCTCCCGAACGCACGGCCAGCGCCGCCTCGTAGTGCGCTGCCGCCTCGGAGTGGGCCAGCGCCGCGGTGGCCTCGCGGGCGGCGGCGAGCTCCCAGGTCGCCAAACGGTCGCCGCTGGCCAGCGCTTCGGCGCCGCGCAGGTGACGGACGACCTCGCCGGCGCCCACGTCGCCGACGTCGTGCCGTTCGGCGAGGGCGTCGGCGACCTGCAGGTGCAGCCGTGCGCGGCGGGAGGCCGGCAGCGCGCAGACGATCGTCTCGCCGACGAGCGCATGGGCGAACGCGTAGCGCCCGCGCCGATCGGTCGCGTCGACGAGCGCGGCCTCGGTCGCTCCGTCGAGCGCTTCGAGGACCTCCACGATGGGACGGTCATCCACGCGGGCCAGGGTGGTCACGTCGAACTCGAGGCCGCAGACGGCGGCCACGTCGAGCGCGCGCAGTGTCGAGTCGTCGAGGCGTGCGAGTCGGCGCGCGATCACGTCGCGCACCCCCGCCGGGGGGCGCTCGACGTCGCCTCCGGCCTCCTGCGCCTCGCGCAGAAGTTCGTCGAGGAAGAACGGGTTGCCGCCACTGCGCGCGCGATAGCGACGCGCGGATTCGTTGTCGGTCGCCCCGGTGCGCCGCGCGAGCAACGCGGCCACCGCGTCCTCGTCGAGGCCCGCCAGTTCGACGTGGACGAGCGGTCCCTCTCGCCGTAGCTCCGCGAGCGTCTGCGTGACAGCCGGCTCGAGCTCGGCCGGGCGCGCGCAGAGGACCACGAGCAGCCGCCTGCGCGACGGAGACCGCGCGAGGTGGCGCAGCAGGGAGAGCGAATCCGCGTCGGCCCAGTGGACGTCGTCGAGCACGAGCAGGACCGGCCAGCGCGCTGCGAAGTCGTCGAGCAGCGCGCGCACGAGCTCGAACGCGAGGTAGCGCTCGCGGGGGCCGCCCGTCAGGGCCTGCGCCGCGCTGCGCGCCGGCAGCAGGCGGGCCAGCGCCCCGTCGTGCGCGGTCAGCCAGTAGTCGACGTCGGCGGCCGGCAGCGCTTCCAGGAGCCGCTCCAGCGCCTCGATCCACGGCTGGAAGGGCACGAGCGCGCGCTCGTCGCTGCGCCCGAGCAGCACGGCGCCGCCCTGAGCGTGCGCGCGCCGCGCGAGCTCGCCGGCGAGCGTGGTCTTGCCGATCCCGGGCTCGCCAGTGACCAGGGCGAACCGCAGCGCGACCGATACCGCGTCCGCCCACGCCTGCTCCAGCCGCGCTAGCGCGGCCCCGCGGCCCTCGGGGTGCTCGGCGGCGGCCAGGGCGGCCGGCAACGGGGGAGCGCTCGCCGCGGCGACGGCGCCGGCGGGGTGCGCGATCCTGCCGCTGCGGACGTCCTCGACGAGCGCTCGCGTCGCGGCCGACGGCGGGATCCCGAGCTGAGAGCGCAAGCGCTCGCTCAGGGCGCGCGCGGCGGCGAGCGCCGCCGGGCGATCGCCGTCGAGCGCGAGCAGGCGGATCAGCTGGCGATGCGCCGCCTCGGCCAGCGGGTCGACGTCCAGGCGCCGGCGAGCCCACGCGACCGCGGTGGGCAGGTCGCCGGCATTCTCAGCGCGGGCGGCCAGCGTGCCGAGCACGCCGGCCAGCTCGGCGGTGTGCTCGTCGCGCGCGCGCAGCGCCCAGTCGCCGTCGAAGCCATCGAGCAGCTCACCGTGCTCCGCGTCCGCGGCGGCCTCGAGGTCTCCGTCGGCGAGGCACCGACGGAACTCCCACACGTCGACGCGGACCGAGTCCGATAGCCCGACGCGCTGGCCGGTGACCAGCACCGCGTCGCGGGCCGGACCCAACGCCCGGCGCAGCTCGTACAGCGCGTTGCGCAGCGTCTTGCGGGCGCTGTCCTCGGGCACGTCCGGACGCAGCCGCCCGGCGAGCGCGGAGCGCGAGTGCGGCCCGGGTGACAGCGCCAGCCGGGCCAGTAGCTCGCGCGCCCGCGCGTCGGCGGGCAGCTCGACCGGCCGGCCGTCCACCACGGCAGAGAGACCACCGAGGACGCGCACTTCGAGCACTGAAGCCGAGCCTACCCGACCCGGACGCACGCGGGACGGATCCCGGACGCCGGTCGGGACGGTCGCCGGACGGCCAGGGCGCAGGCTGCACACACCCTTACCCAGGAGCACAATCCATGGCCATCCAGCCCACCGCCCCCACCCCTCTCGCCTCCGCACTCGCCGAGCGCATGGCCGGCGGGGTGATCGCACCCGATGACCCCGAGTACGAGACCGCCCGCCGGATCTGGAACGGCATGATCGACAAGCGTCCGGTCGCGATCGCGCGCTGCGCCAACGCCGACGACGTCGCGACCGCCGTGCGCTTCGCCGCAGAGCATTGCCTGCCGCTCGCCGTCCGCGGCGGCGGCCACAACGTCGCGGGCACCGCCGTGGTCGACGACGGCCTGGTGATCGACCTGTCGGCGATGCGCGGCGTCCGCATCGAGGCCGCCGGCCGCACGGTGCACGTGCAGGGCGGCGCGACGTGGGCCGACGTCGACGGCGTGACCGCCCCGCTCGGGCTCGCCACTCCGGGCGGGGTCGTGTCCGAGACCGGCGTGGCCGGCCTGGCGCTGAGCGGTGGCGTCTCTCATCAGCGCCGGCGCGACGGGATGACCGTCGACAACCTGGTCTCGGCCCAGGTGGTGCTCGCCGACGGCCGCCGCGTGCACGCAAGCGCCGACGAGCACCCCGACCTGCACTGGGCGCTGCGCGGCGGTGGCGGCAACTTCGGCGTCGTCACGTCGTTCGAGCTGCGCCTGCACGAGCTCGGGCCCGAGGTGTTCGGACTGAACGTCGCCTACCCGATCGACGACGCCGCGCGCGTGCTGGCCGGCTGGCGCGATGCCGTCGCCGGTGCGCCCGACGAGCTCTCGACCGCGGGGTTCATCTGGTCGCTGCCCGTGATCGACGACCTGCCCGAGCAGCTGCGCGGCGCGCCGTACGTCGGCGTGACCGGCATGTGGGCGGGCGACCCGGACCAGGGCGAGCACGTCACGCAGACGCTGCGCGCGCTGGCGACCCCACTGCTGGACATGAGCGGCACCATGCCGTACGTCGAGTTCCAGCAGTCGCTGGACCCGTTCTTCCCGGCGGGCCCGCGCCGCTACTGGAAGGCGCTGTACCTGGACGGTTTCTCCGATGCCGCCATCGACACGACGGTCGACTGGTCCAACCGCCGCCCGTCGAACGACACGCTCGTCATCATCCGCCACTGCGGCGGGGCGATCGCTCGCGTCGGCGCCGAGGAGACCGCGTTCGGCGACCGCAGCTCGGAGTGGATGCTGAGCATCGACTCGACCTGGCACGGCCCCGCCGACGACGCGACGAACGTCGCCTACACGCGGGCGTTCTGGGACGCCGCGGCCCCGTTCTCCAACGGCCAGAGCTACTTCAACTTCCCTGGCCTGTTCGAGGATGGCGAGGCCGCCGTGCGCGCCAGCTACGGCGCCAACCACGACCGCCTGACGCGCGTCAAGGCCGCCTACGACCCGGACAACCGCTTCCGGCTCAACCAAAACATCCGGCCCGCGCGAGTCTAGACACCGACGTGTCGGCGACCTGCGCCTGCTGACGAAACCGCACGACTCCACAAGAGCGCCCGCACGACCGATCCGCGCCTCGTCGCGAGCGCTCCGCGCTTGTCCGCATCTTTCTAGGGAGGGCGACGACGGCGCCGCGTGGGACGAAGCGAGCGTCGGCCGCTGCTCGCCCGGCCTGTGGCTCGAGCGGGCGGCCCGCCGCCGGCGCACTCATCCGCACGACGCGCTCGGCGTCTACGAGCGCCAGGTCGAGCTGACGATCGCCCGCCGGGACAAGCGGGCCTACGAGGAGGCCATCGCACTGATGGCCCACGTCCGCACCGTGCTCGACGACCTCGGCGAGAACCACGGGTTCCGTCGCTACGTCGCGGGGATCCGCGAGCGACACAAGCGTAGGCGCAATCTCGTCAAGCTCCTCGACCAGATCACATGATCCGGCCGTCGCCGGTGGGAACACGGGTGGGAACAAGGTGGGAACAAATCGTGTCCCCGGGTGGGCTCGCATGTCCTCCCGTGTCCCCAGAGAACCGGCCGTTTTGCAGGCAATTCGAGATGCGAACAGGCTTCGCGGACGCGTAGGGCCACGCGACCTCCCGGTCGTGCCGGCGGGCGAGCGACGCCTTGGACTCAAGCTCGGCTGTGACCACGGGCAGGGCTACGAGGACATCAGTCTGATCGCCTCGCGATACTCGACGGCGTGAGTTGAATCGTGAGATGGTCGCTGGAGGCGACCACCCATGGACTTCCGCATTCTCGGCCCTCTAGAGGTCAGCGCGAACGGTGAGCGGCTCGAGCTCGGAGGGCCCAAGCAGCGGGCGTTGTTGGCGATGCTGCTGCTGAACGCCGGCGAAGTCGTGTCATCGGATCGCCTCGTCGAGGCGTTGTGGCCCGGGAAGCCGCCGGCGGCGGCGCGCCACGCGGTGGAGGTCAACGTCTCGCGCCTGCGCAAGACGCTCGGGGCCAACAACGCGGGCGACTCCGCGCTCGTCACCCGGGCGCCGGGCTACGCGCTGCATGTACAGCCAGGGGAGCTCGACCTACAGCGATTCGAGCGGCTGGTCGCCGACGGGCGGCGGGCCCGGGCGGACGGAGACGCAGCGCTCGCCGCCAGGGCGCTGCGCGAAGCGGACGGCCTGTGGCGCGGGCGGCCGCTTGCGGACCTCGAGTTCGAACCGTTCGCGCGGATGGACGTCGAACGGCTCGAGGAGCTCCAGCTCGTCGCGATCGAGGAGCGCATCGACGCTGACATGGCGCTCGGTCGTGATGGCGAGCTGGTCGCCGAGCTGGGGCGGCTGACCCGCGAGCATCCGTGGCGTGAGCGCCTGCACGCCCAGTTGATGCTCGCGCTGTATCGCAGCGGCCGTCAGGCCGACGCGTTGGAGGCCTTCGGGCGCGCGCGCGAGGTGCTCGTCGAGCAACTGGGGATCGAGCCGGGCGCCCTGCTGGCCGATCTCCACCAGGCGATGCTCGTCCACGATCGGGCCCTCGACGGGCCGAGCGTGACGCCCCTCGCCGATCGGCGCAGCAGGCTGCCGGCACCTCCGAATCGTACGATCGGCCGCGATCGGGAGCTCGCGGCGGTCGGCGAGTGGCTGCGAGCGAGCTCCATGCGGTTGCTCACGCTGACTGGGCCCGGCGGGGTGGGCAAGACGCGACTTGCGCTCGAGGCCGCTCGCGCCTTCGAGGCCGATTTCGCAGACGGCGCCCACTTGGTGTCGCTGGCCGCTGTCCGACGACCGCAGGATGTTCCGGCGGCGATCGTCGAGTCGCTCGGGATCGTCTCGCTCTCGGGCGAGTCCGCCGCGCAGGCGGTCGAGCGTTTCTTGGGCGCCAAGCATCTGTTGCTGGTGGTGGACAACTGCGAGCACCTGTCGGCCGCTGCCCCGTTCATCGGCGGTTTGCCTTCTGCGTGTCCCGCAATCACGGTGCTCGCCACGAGCCGTGAACCGCTGACCGTGCAGGTCGAGCAGCGCTACCCGGTGTCGCCGCTCGCGCTCCCCGAGCCCGGGACGCCCGCGGAACCCGACGCGTTGGCCGGCGTGGACGCCGTCGCATTGTTCTGCGAGCGTGCCCGGGCCCAGGACCCTGCGTTCGATTTGAGCGAGAGCAACGCCGCCGCCGTCGCGGAGATCTGCCGGCGCCTTGATGGGTTACCGCTGGCGATCGAGCTGGCTGCCGCCCGCTGCGGGCTGCTGTCACCCGCCGAGATCGCCGAACGCTTGGACACCGCGCTCGGTTCGGGCGCCCGGGACGCACCGCCGCGCCAACAGACGTTGCGCGCGACGATCGACTGGAGCCACGACCTGCTCACCCCGGACGAGCAGACGGCGTTCGCGCACTTCGCCGTGTTCGTCGGCGGCGCGACTGTCGGCGCGGCCGAGACCGTCACCGGCGCGAGCCTCGACACGCTCGAGCGGCTCGTCGCCAAGAGCCTGCTCGTGGGCCACCAAGGGACTGCGCCGACCCGGCTGAGGATGCTCGAGACGATCCGCGCGTATGCCACCGAACGCTTTGCGGCCGCTGACAACGGCGGAGCCGTTCGTGAGCGCCACTACGGCTACTTCCTCGCCCTCGCCGAACGCCACGGATCCGACCGGGCCCTCCTGGGCGCGCATGGCAAGGAACACGTCGCGCGACTCGACGCCGACGCCGACAACGTCAAAGCAGCGCTCGGATGGGCGGTGGACAGGCGTGACCGTCGGCGCGCGATCGCTGCCGTCGCTGCGGTCGGACGATATTGGTGGATGCGGGATCGCTATGCGGACGCGGTCAGGTGGGTCGACCGTGCCTTGAGCGTGCCGGGCGTCGATGACGACCCGACGCCCCGGCTCCGCGCGCTCGGCATCAGAGAGCTGGCCCTGTGGCCGCTCGGACGCGGCGCCGAGCGGCCGCGCGCCCTGGCCGAGCTCGAGGCCGACGCCAGGGCGTTCGGAGATCCTGCGTTCATCTCGCAAGCCCTGCTGAGCCGTCTCTTCGTCGAGGCCCTCGCCGGACGCATCGACGCGGCCGATGTCCTCGCCGACGAGGCGCTCGAGTGGGCGACCGCGTCCGGCGACGGATGGGCGATCGCGAACGCGGCCAGGGGAAAGGCATGCGCGGCTTCCACCCCCGCTGAGCTGCGCGAGCGGGTCGACCAGGCCGCGTCGCTGCTGGCAGACGCCGGCAACGTCTACGACGTCGCGAACCTGCTCAGCTCTGCCGCATACCAAGCGCTCTGCCTAGGCGGCGAGCGTGACGCAAAGCAGCTCGTCGACCGTGCCGTGCCGATCACGCGGGAACTCGACAGCCCCTACCTGTCGATGCAGCTGCACGGCAACCTGGGACTCGCCGCGCTGCTCACCGGCGATCCCGACGCGGCTCGCCAGGCGTTTCGCGACCAGCTCGAGCTCTGCCGTGAACTTGTCGTCCCACCCATGTGCGCCGAGGGGCTGCTCGGCCTGGCAGCAGTCGCGACCGTTCACGACGACCTCGACCGCGCCGCGCGACTCTCCGGCGCGTCGGACGGACATCGCTACGGCCAGCCCAAAGGCCCCGTCGAAGCAAGACTCCACGCGACCTTCTTCGAGCGCGCCCGCGCACGTCACGGGGCGAGCAACTGGGACCGCGTCGCTCGCGAAGGGGCCGCGCTGAGCTTCGACGACGCGATCGCCATCGCCCTCGAAGAACCAGGCGCGAAGGCAAGCGAGTCCGCAGAGCTGCCAACACCCGCGTCCCACCCGAGTCACTGAGTCGGGGCCGCCGGAGCGCCGGCGGTTGCGTGAGGGCGCTGAGAGCGGACTGAGAGCACGCCTCGCCAGAGTCCGAGGCGATGAATGCGGCGACGTGTGACCGCACCAAGCAACAGCCTCGAAGGAGGCCAGCCCATGACCGCTTCAAAGCCCCGCACGCTCGTCGTCGCGTTGGCGATCGCCCTGCTCGGCCTGCTGGCGATCGCCGGTGTGTCGCAGGGAGCCGCGGTGACCGGGACGTTCGAGTTCTCGGAGACCTTCTCTACGCCGGTGGACTTGACCGACACCTGCCTGGGCGCGGGCGCGTCCGGCACGCTCACCCACACGGCGACCACCGTCGGACGCTTCACCGCGAACGCGGTGTTCGGCTTCGAGGACCACCAAACCACCACCGACGACACCCGGGCCGAGTTCGTCGATGGCAGGTCCGTTGTGGGCACCATCGTGACCCGACGCACCGACAACGCGACCCACCGCGACCAGTTGATCACCACGCAGGCCGCCTACGGGACGGGGACGCTCTATGGCAGCGCCGGTCAGCCGCTGGGCGCGGTGAACATCCACGAGCTCTTCCACCTCAGCTTCAGGGACGCCAACGGCAATCACCAGCCCGATGCGGGCGAGATCACGGCGTCCGTCGATCGCTTCGAGCTCACCTGCTCATAGCCGCGACAGCGGCGGCGCCACCACGGAGGAGGCGCTGCCGCCGTCCGCCCGAAGTCCACGCCCGCAGCGTCCCACCGCCACTCGAAAGGAATCTCCATGCCCGTCAAAGCACGCCTGCTCGGCGTCATGGCGCTGGTCTGCGTGACCGCCGTCTCGTCCGCGCTGGCCGACAGCGCTTCGGAGCCGTTCACGGTCAAATCCAGCCTCGACGGACTGACCTCCCTCCCGGTGCGCATGCATTGGGAAGCCACCCCCGTCGCCGCGCCGGCGTCGGTGACCCAAGTCCTCTTTCAGATCGACGGAAAGGACGCGTGGCTCGAGCACAACGCGCCATACGACTACGGTGACGACGGCGGCTGGCTCGTCACGACGTTCCTCAAGCCCGGCACGCACACGTTCACCGTGCGTATCGACACGGCCGACGGCCAGAGCGCGACCGACACCGTCACAGCGACCGTCTCGGCGCCGCCCGCACCGCCGGCAGCGCTTGCCGGCAGCAGGTGGTCCCGGAACGTCACAAGCGGCGACAAGGGGCGCTGGCGCATCACCGTCAGTCGGGTCGGCTGGCTGTTCGACGACCCTCACGGAGGCGGGCAGAACCAAGACGTGAGCTACCCGAGCCGGGGCAGGGTCACGATTCGCTCCGCGATCGAGGAGCCAATCCTCGGCCAGTACAAGCGCGGCGGCGCGTTCTGCGGCATTGAACCCGACCCGACCGTGACCTACAGCTACGCGGTCAGCAAGAACCACCGCCGCCTACGACTCCGGGCGATCGGCGCCGCACGCAACGACTGCCGAACGGGCCTCCTCCAAGGCACCTGGGCACGCACGCACTGAACAGCCGAACGGGCGGGCGCCGGCGCCAAACGTCGCCGGCGCCCGCAGGTTCACGATCGGCGCGACGCACAGCAGCACACCCGGCGAACGCCCGACGCGGCGCAACCCGCCTGAACGACTGAACCGCTCCCTCCAGCTCCGCCGTCGAAGTGCTTGCAAGCCAG